>Ga0172380_10000983_pt1 | contig 51114 bp, 48 predicted proteins | sample Leawe162metaG_FD_119747 | JGI IMG/M metagenome (GOLD analysis project Ga0172380, IMG submission 119747) | Leachate microbial communities from a municipal landfill in Southern Ontario, Canada - Leachate well 162 metaG | ecosystem: Engineered > Solid waste > Landfill > Unclassified | place... | reverse complement strand
GAAATCCCACCAGCACAGCGTATAGCGTCATCACCGCAGCGCTCCTTTCGTTCCCGACTTCTTCGCTTCCATGCTTCTTCCCTCTCCTCTTTCGTCCTCGTTCGGCGCTTCCGGCATGACCGGCGCGTCTCTCACGCCTTGTATGTCGGTTTCTACTTGTCCAGACTGATTCGGCCGCTTCCGCTCACCCTGAATTCACCATAGGCAAACCTTAGCACAAAGTCAACCGATCGGTCAATTGTTGTACGTGCGGTTAATTATATCGGGAGTGGGATGGGAAAAGATTCGGCGGGGTAATTATGTTGCGACTAGGCGGAGCTTCCGGCGAAGAAGTAGCGCCGAATGATCTCTTGCAGCTTTGCTTCCACCAGCGTTTCGGGAACGTCGTTGATTTCCCGATAAAGCGGCTGGGCGATAGCCTCGAATGCAACGATCAGGCGCGGATCGAAATGGCTGCCGCTATCGCGGCGGAGAATCGCCATCGCCGCATCGAACGGCAGTGCCTCTTTATAAGGCCGCTTCGAAGTCAGCGCATCGAAGACGTCGACAATGGCGAAGATGCGGGCGTTGAGCGGGATGCCCTCGCCTTTCAGTCCACGCAGGTAGCCGCTGCCATCGAACTTTTCGTGGTGAAATTCGACGACGTCATGCGCGGTCTTCAGCCAGTTGGACTTGGTCAGGATGTCCATGCCCAAGGAGACATGGGTCTTCATCACTTGGAATTCGTCTGCGGTGAGTTTGCCCGGTTTCAGCAGGATGTTGTCGCTGATCCCGATCTTGCCGACGTCATGAAGGAAGGCCCCGGCGATCAAGTTGCGGATCGTTTCCGCGCCCGCCCCGGCAGCCTCGGCCAGGCGCACCGCGTAAATCGAGACCCGGTAGTTGTGGATATTGGTGTCCGAATCGCGCTTGGCGATGGCGCCGCCGAGGACTGCCATCAGCTCGATATTGCCCTTGAGCAAATCGTTTGAGAACTTGATCACGTTGCGGTTGAGGGAAATGATCACCGGATAGAGCACCAGCGTCGTCAGCAGCACGGTGCACAGCGCGATCAGCAGGGTCACGATGAGTTCGTGGCGCAGGCGGGCAAGCACCTCCGGGGCGATGACGAAAACCCCTTCCAGGTATCCGGCGACCGTTCTCTCCTTGTCTTTGAGCGGCACCAAGGCCTGCAGTACCGTCTGGCCTTCGACCTTGTAACGATCGTAATTGGTGCTGCCGTCGAGAGGGAAAGTGTGGGGGAATTGCTTGAGGTGGTTTTCGATGCTCTCAAAGCGCGGATTCACCCGTTCCACGACTTTCTGTCCCTTGCGGTTGTAGATCTCGACCACCACGAAATCATCGTGCATGAAGCCATCGGTCAGCTGATGCAGCCATCCTCGATCGCTGACAGGATTGTTGATGACGTCAAGATCGACATCGGACACTTTGGCGGATTCGGCCATGACGATCTCCATCAACTGATCGTCGATTTTTTCGATGCCGAAATAGGATACTGCGCCTCCGACCACGAGGGAGATGCAAACCCAACTGACCAGCAGGCGCTGCAGCAGGGTGCGGTGAATGTTCAGCATAAGCGAGGATTGAGCGTGATCGGCGGCAGACATTATTTCATAATTTGATGGCTCGCCGTCCTACTGACGGCATGGCGCGGGGCGGAGTATCATCGACGCTTGCCAAACCACCCGCACGCACATGGAAAAAGACCTCAGCACGGCCGCACTCGAGTACCACACCTTCCCTACTCCCGGAAAAATCTCGGTCGTTCCGACCAAGGGGCTGACCAACCAGCGCGACCTGGCGCTGGCCTATTCGCCCGGCGTGGCCATTGCCTGCGAGGCCATCGTCGCCGATCCCGCCCAGGTCAGCCGGCTCACCAGCCGGGCCAACTTGGTCGGCGTGGTCACCAACGGCACCGCCGTGCTTGGCCTGGGCAACATCGGCGCACTGGCGGCAAAGCCGGTGATGGAAGGCAAAGCCGTGTTGTTCAAGAAGTTTGCCGGCATCGACGTGTTCGACATCGAACTCAACGAACCCGACCCGGACAAACTGATCGACATGATCGCAGCGATGGAACCGACTTTCGGCGGCATCAACCTGGAAGACATCAAGGCGCCGGAGTGCTTCTACATCGAGCAAAAACTGCGCGAACGCATGAAAATCCCGGTGTTCCACGACGACCAGCACGGCACCGCCATCGTCGTCGGCGCGGCGGTGCTCAATGGGCTCAAGCTGGTCGGCAAGGATCTCGGCAACGTCAAGCTGGTCACCAGCGGCGCCGGCGCCGCGGCGCTGGCTTGCCTCGAAATGCTGGTGGCGCTCGGCATCAAGGTGGAGAACATCTGGGTGACGGACATCCATGGTCTTGTCTATGCCGGTCGCAAGGAGGAAATGGAGCCGATCAAGGCGCGCTACGCCAAACAGACCGAGGCCCGCACGCTGGCCGACGTCATTGCCGACGCCGACGTATTCCTCGGCCTGTCTGCCGGCGGCGTGCTGAAGCCGGAGATGGCGGCGAAGATGGCGCCGAACCCGCTGATCCTGGCGCTGGCCAATCCGACCCCGGAAATCCTGCCGGAGCAGGTGCGCGCCGTGCGCAATGACGCCATCATGGCAACGGGGCGTTCCGACTATCCCAACCAGGTCAACAATGTGCTGTGCTTTCCGTTCATCTTCCGCGGTGCGCTCGATGCCGGCGCGACCACCATCAACGAGGCCATGAAGCTGGCCGCGGTGCGCGCCATCGCCGAACTGGCGCAAGCCGAAACCTCCGATGTGGTCGCCAAGGCCTATGGCGGCGAGAGCCTCAGGTTCGGCCGGGATTATCTGATCCCCAAGCCTTTCGATCCGCGCCTGATCGTCAAGATCGCACCGCAGGTCGCCGAGGCGGCCATGGCCTCGGGAGTGGCGACGCGGCCGATCGCCGATATGGCAGCCTACCGCGAAAAACTCAACAACTTCGTCTATCACTCCGGCTTCGTCATGAAGCCGGTATTCACCGCGGCCAAACAGTCGCCGCGCAAGGTGCTCTACGCCGAGGGCGAGGACGAACGGGTGCTGCATGCGATCCAGGCCGTGCTCGACGAAGGCTTGGCGCAACCGGTGGTGATCGGCCGGCCCGATGTCATCGCGGCCAGGCTCAAGAAGGCCGGCCTGCGCCTGGTCGCGGGCCGCGACTTCGAGATCGTCAATCCCGGCGCCGATTCGCGCTACCGCGAACTGGCGGCCGAGTACCACAAGCTGATGGGGCGCTCCGGCGTCACGCCGGACCTGGCCAAGCAGGCCATGCGCAGCGATGCCACGCTGATCGGCACGATGCTGTTGCGGCGCGGCGACGTCGACGCGCTGCTGTGCGGCACGGTCGGCCAGCATGCCCAGCATCTCAAGCATGTCGCCGACGTGATCGGGCTGGAAGAGAATGCCACCAGCTTCGCCGCGATGAATTTGCTGATGCTGTCGAGAAATACCATGTTCATTTGCGACACTTATGTCAATGAGGAACCCAGCCCCGAAGTGGTTGCCGACATCGCCCTGATGGCCGCCGAAGAAGTGCGCCGTTTCGGCCTGATACCCAAGCTGGCGCTGCTTTCGCATTCCAATTTCGGCAGCGTCCGGTCGGCATCGGCGCGCAAGATGCGCGCGGCGCGGACGCTGATCGAGCAGCGAGCGCCAACGCTCGAAGTCGATGGCGAAATGCATGCGGACACCGCACTGTCCGAGGCCATCCGCAGCCGGCTCTACCCGGACAGCCGCCTCAAGGGCGAAGCCAACCTGCTGATCATGCCCAATGTCGATGCCGCCAACATCGCCTTCAATCTCCTCAAGGTCACCAGCGGCGACGGCATCACGGTCGGGCCGATCCTGCTCGGTGCGGCCAAGCCGGTGCATATCCTGACCTCGACCGCGACCGTACGCCGACTCGTGAATATGACGGCGCTGGCGGTAGTCGATGCCAACCATTTGCAGGGGTAAGACAAGTCGAGCGATCACCGCGCGGATAGAATTGTCGGCACATCGCTTATTTCACTTATGTTGTTCACAACGACACCCCTGCCGAATGCGCCTGTTGGTCGGCGTGATAGCTGGACCGCACCAGAGGTGCGCTGGCGACATGGGAAAACCCCATGGCTTGCGCCTCCCGGCTGAACATGGCGAATCCGTCGGGATGCACATAGCGCAATACCGGCAGATGATGGCCGGAAGGCGCCAGGTACTGGCCGACGGTCAGCATGTCGACGGCATGAGCGCGCAGGTCGCGCATGACATCGAGAATTTCCTCGTCGCTCTCGCCCAGCCCGACCATCAGGCCGGACTTGGTGGTGATCGTTGGATTGCGCGCCTTGAAGGCTTGCAGCAGCGCCAGCGAGTGGCGGTAATCCGCGCCGGGCCGCGCCTGCGGATAGAGCCGCGGCACCGTTTCGAGATTGTGATTGAACACGTCCGGCGGCGTGGCGCTGAGGATATCCAGCGCAATCTCGAGACGCCCGCGAAAATCCGGCACCAGCACTTCGATACGGGTCTGCGGCGAGAGTTCGCGCAGCTTGGCGATGCAATCGGCGAAATGCCGCGCCCCGCCGTCGCGCAGATCGTCGCGGTCGACGCTGGTGATGACGACGTACTTGAGACGCAGCGCGGCGATGGTCTGTGCCAGATGCGCCGGTTCGTCCGGATCGGGCGGCAGCGGATGGCCATGGGCGACATCGCAGAACGGGCAGCGGCGGGTGCACAAGTCGCCGAGTATCATGAAGCTCGCAGTGCCCTTGCCGAAGCATTCGCCGATATTGGGACAGGAGGCCTCCTCGCACACGGTATGCAGGGCCTGCTGGCGCAGGATGCTCTTGACCTGATCGAAGCGAGCCACGTCGGCACTGGTCCTGACTCTTATCCAGGAGGGCTTGGGCAGCGCCGCCGCCGTCGCCGGGACGATCTTGATTACGGTCTTGCCATACGCGCGTGCCGTCTTGGCCGCGCCTCTTTGCCCGGCGTCGCTCATGACAGTTTCTCCTGAAGTTTGTCGAGCAATCGCCGGCTCACTTCTTCCATTCGAGTGTCGCCGCATTCGCCGCATTCGCCGCAGAGCTCGCTTAATTGCGTCACTGGCATGCCGGCATGACCGCAAGGGTTGATTGCACCGTAAGGCGACAGGTCCATATCGACGTTCAGGCTGAAGCCGTGAAAGCAGCAGGAATTCTTGATGCGCAAACCCAGTGCGGCAATTTTCGCGCCCCGGACATACACGCCCGGTGCGCCCGCCAGACGCTCGGCCGCGATGCAATAGTCCGCCAGCAGATCGATCACCGTCTGCTCGATGCGCGTGACCAGATCGCGCACCTTGAGGTTGCGGCGTTTCAGGTCGAGAAGCAAATAAACCACCAGTTGTCCCGGTCCATGATAAGTGATCTGGCCGCCGCGATCGATTTTCACCACCGGTACACCGATGTCGCGCAACAGGTGTTCCGGCTTGCCGGCCATGCCCTGCGTAAACACTGGCGGATGCTGGCAAAGCCAGATTTCGTCCGCACTGTCCGCGCCGCGTTCGGCGGTGAAGCGCTGCATCGCGCGCCAGGTAGGCTCGTAATCCACCACGCCGAGGCGGCGCACGACCATGTTTCTCATTACAGCACCATTTTGACCATCGGATGCGCGGTCAGTTCGCGGTACAGCGCATCGAGTTGCGCTTTCGAAGTGGCGCGCACCGTGCAGGTCAGACTCAGGTAGGTGCCCTTGCCGGAGGGACGCATCTCCATGCCCGAGGCATCGAAATCCGGCGCATGGCGCAGCACGACTTCAAGAATCGCCTGGGCATAGCCTGCCTGGTTGACGCCCATGATCTTGATGGGGAAAGCACAGGGGAATTCGAGCAGCGTTTCTTCCGGCACGGGGCTTCATTTCCCCCGCATGATGGCGCGCTTGAACTCCTGGTACCAAGCGTACATGTCCGCAAACAACGGGCCGGGCTTGCCGCTGCCGACAGGCGATCCGTCGAGGCTGACGATGGCCAGCACTTCCTTGGTCGAGGAGGTCATCCACAATTCGTCGGCCTGGCGCACTTCCTCTTCCAGCACGTCGCGCACCGTATGCTGCAGGCCGTGCGCCGCAGCGAGTTCGAGCACCACATCGTAGGTGATACCCGGCAGCATCAGGTGGTTCTTCTGCGGCGCGAGCAGCACGCCGTCATGCACCGCGAATATGTTGGAAGCCGTGCCTTCGGAGAGGAAACCGTCGCGAAACATGATCGTCTCGTCGCAACCGGCTTCGACCGCCGTTTGCCGCAACAGGCAATTCGCCAGCAGGGAGATGGACTTGATGTCGCAGCGCAGCCAACGGTTGTCGGGGGCGGAGATGGCGCGCACGCCTTGCCGGCGCAATTCGGCTGGCGGCGGCAGCAGCGGCTCGCTCATGACGAACACGGTGGGCACGACGCTTTGGGGGAAGGCATGATTGCGCTTGGCATCGGCACCGCGCGTGACTTGCAGATAGACCTGCTGGTCGTCGTCTGCCGCAAGGTCGATGATCCTGCCGATCAGTTCGGCCCACGCCGCCGCGCTAAGCGGGTTGGCCAGACGGATGCCGGCCAAGCTGTTCTCCAGGCGGCGCAGGTGCTCGGCCAGGCGGAACGGTCGCCGCGAATACACCGGAATCACCTCGTACACGCCATCGCCGAACAGGAAGCCGCGATCCATCACCGGCACCATGGCTTCCGCCAAGGGCATGAATTCGCCGTTGAGGTAGATCATCGCGCCTCCGCAGGGCCGCCCGGAAGCGCAGCAAAGAATATGGAACGATCCGAAAAATCGCGAACCTTAGTCGCCCCCTTTCCGGGAAAGGAGGAAGGAGAGATAGCCTTCATCATTCGAACCACAGCCGCACGGTATCCCAGGCGCGACCAAAGACGCCGGCCACCGGCACGGCCTCCAGCGCCACCAGCGGATACTCGCCCCACGGCTTGTCGCCGAGGAATAATTTCAATGTGGCGATGCGCTGGCCCAGGCCAACCGGCGCCAACAGCGGCAGCTGACTGACCAACTGCACCCTGATCAAGCCGGCCTGCCCCTTCGGCACCGACAAGGCGAACTCGCTGCTGAAACCGGCCCTGACGCTATTCTGTTCGCCCTTGAAGACGCGCAGTTGGGACACCGTCTGGTTGACCTCGTAGAGCCTGACGCCGTCATAAGCTTGAAAACCGTGGTTGAGCAGTTTCTGGGCTTCCTGCGCGCGGGTCGCGTCGGAAGCGGCACCCAGCACCACGGCCAGCAAGCGACGCGCACCGCGTTTGGCCGAGGCGATCAGGCAATACCCGGCGCCTTCGGTATGGCCGGTCTTGACGCCATCGACCTGCGGATCGAGCCAGAGCAGACGATTGCGGTTGTTCTGGGTGATGTTGTTGTAGCTGTATGCCTTGAGCGAATAGAGCGGATAGAACTCCGGGAAGTCGCGGATCAAGGCTGCCGCCAGGAGCGCCAGATCGTGGGCGGTCGAATAGTGCTGCGGATCGGGCAGGCCGGTTGAATTCCTGAATTGGGTATTCTGCAGACCCAGGCGTTGCGCCTCGCGGTTCATCATGCTGGCGAATGCTTCCTCGGAGCCCGCGACGGCCTCCGCCAACGCAATGCAGGCGTCATTGCCGGATTGCACGATCATGCCTCGCAGCAGTTCATCCACTTTCACCGGGCGCAGGGGCTCGATGAACATGCGTGAGCCTTGCGCCTTCCAGGCGCGCTCGGAGACCGGTACGATCTGCTCGGACTTGAGACTACCCTGCTTCAACGCCGAAAACGTCAGGTAGGCCGTCATCAGCTTGGTCAGAGAGGCGGGTTCGATGCGTTCGGTTGTGTTGATGCCGGCCAACTCCTGGCCGGAACTGAAATCCAGCAGCAACCAGGAACGCGCGGCAACCGCCGGTAGCTGAGGAGCAAGTTGAGCCTGGGCAGGGAACGCTGAGAATAGCGCGAGCAGCAGACAAAGAAGAAAACGCATGAGCATGGGGAATCGCAGAAACGGCAAGAAGATGCGAATTATATGGTCATCCCTCCGTAGCTGGCTATAAGTTACACCAGCACACCTGGGACTAAACATCTAGGTAGGGAGCTGCTTGAGCGAACTCCCCGTGATTCCCGCATTCGCCTGCCTGAAGCGCTACTGCTGCACCACCACCGTCTGCAGTTCGAACCGCTCGCGCAAACGTGCGGCCATTTGCTGGGCCTCCTGGTGGTCTTGCCAAGGGCCAAACTGCACGCGATAGACCCCTCCGCGGGCTTGCACCAAGAGTTTTTCGTTCACGTCGGCGACCTGCGGCAACCCGGCCAACTCGCGCCCCAGGCGGGACTTCAGGTTCTCGGCGTTGTCGGGATTGCTGAAAGCACCGAGTTGCAGGAACACCCCGCGCGCATCCTTCATTTCGGCCAATGCCGGTTCAGCCTGCTGCGTCGATCGTTGGGCTAGCAGGATCAGCCGGGCAAGCGGGTCTTCGGTTTCCGAAGGCGGCGGGGCCGGGCGGCGACCGGCCGCATACTGGCTGTCGCCCGGCAGGATGCTTTCGACTTCCAGCAGCGTGCTGCCATTGCCGACATAGCCCAGTTTCCACGCTGCGGCGTAAGACAGGTCGATCAAGCGGCCGGCATGGAATGGGCCACGATCATTGACCCGAACCACCACGCTCTTGCCGTTGCCCGGATTGGTGACCCGTGCATAGCTGGGAATCGGCAAGGTGGCATGGGCGGCCGTCATGCCGTACATGTCGTAGATCTCGCCGGAAGAGGTCTTCTGACCATGAAACTTGCGTCCGTACCAGCTGCCGATGCCGCGCGCCTTGTATGGCGTCAGTGCGGTCAACGGCAGATAATCGCGGCCCAGTACCGAATAAGGCTTGTTGGCGAACCTGTTAAGCGCTTCCGGCCGTGGCTCGGCATCTGCGATGGCCGCCAGAAATTCCGCCGATGGCGGCGAATCGCCAGGGCCATCGTCCTGGTAAAACCCGCCGTTACGCTTCAGCGCAACGGCGGGTTGGCGCACAACCGCGAGGGGTTTGCCGGCGGATTGCGGAGCCGGCATCCCGGACCGCTCCACCACCGGACGCGGCGGCTGGCTGCCGCAAGCGGTCAGCAGCAAGGCCAGCAGGCATGCGCCAACGTAGTCGCTGTAGTCCGGGCGCTGGGTCGCCCTGACCAGAGGAAATCCCTGTGGGACGAGTCCGGACAGCACGCGCCGAAGGCGCAACCCGCTCAACAGCCGATTCGAAGCTCCCCGTGACAACCGAGCGCAGCGAGCTTGCGGGCTCCCCCGCCCCGGGGGCGAAGGCGGGGTTTCGCGGAGCACAGCTCCGCGCCACCGGAGCCGGACGGCTGTGCAAAGCCGGCCGTGGAACAGGGGTGGGGGGTGGGGAGTCATTTCTGCACCAGCATCCGGTGCTTGTGGATGCTCATCAGTATGCCGATGCCGAGAAACAGCGTCGTCAGCGAAGTGCCGCCATAACTGACGAAAGGCAGCGGTATTCCAACCACGGGCAGGATGCCGCTGACCATCCCCATATTGACAAAGGCATAAGTGAAGAAGATCAGCGTGATGCTGCCGGCCAGCAGACGCGTAAACAAAGTCGGCGCATTCGCGGCGATCATCATCCCGCGCCCGATCAGCAAGGCATAAAGTATCAGCAGGAATATGCAGCCGAGCAGACCGAACTCCTCGCCCAGCACGGCAAAAATGAAATCGGTGTGGCGCTCCGGAATGAACTCCAGCTGGGCCTGGGTGCCCTGCCCCCAGCCCTTGCCCAATATGCCGCCCGAACCTATGGCGATAGTCGATTGGATGATGTGGAAACCTTTGCCGAGGGGATCCGCCTCGGGATCGAGCAAGGTCAGGATACGGTTTCTCTGGTAATCGCGCATCATCGACCAGACCACTGGCGCCAGCGCGACGCCAGACACCGCCAGGCCGATCAGCACCTTCCATGACAACCCGGCGAGAAAGATCACAAAGAAGCCTGACGCCAATACCAGGATCGCCGTGCCCAGATCGGGCTGCTTGGCGATCAGCACCACCGGCAGCACCAGGATCAGCGCCGCCACCAGATACTCGCGCAAACGCAAATGGGTTTCGTGACGCTGGAAATACCAGGCCAGCATCAACGGCATGGCGATCTTCATGATCTCCGAGGGCTGGATGCGCATGAAGCCAAGATTGAGCCAGCGCCGCGCGCCTTTCGACACGTCGCCGAACACGGCCACGGCAATCAGCAACAACAGGCCCGTGACGAACACCGGCAAGGCGAAATACATCAGCTTCTGCGGCGACATCTGAGCCACCAGACGCATCACCATCAATGCCACCAGCATGTTGACCAATTGTGCGCCAACCCGGTCGGGGGAGGCGCTGCTCACCACCAGCAGCGCGAAACCCATCAACAGCGCGACCATCGTCATCAGCGACGGATCGATCGGGTCGATCAGCTTTTGCCAAAGCGTGCGGAGACGCATTTCAATCTTCCTCGGGCTCGGCAGTGTCGGCCGGCGTCGCCGACTTGGGCTGTTTGCCGAGAAGATAATAGTCGAGCACCTGGCGGGCGATCGGTGCGGCGGCCTGCGCGCCGAAACCGCCATTCTCCACCAGCACCGCCAGCGCTATCCTGGGATGATCGACCGGCGCGAAGGCAATGAACAAGGCATGGTCGCGCATGTGTTCGGCGACATGGCCTTCGCTGTATTTCTCGCCTTTGAGGCTGTACACCTGCGCCGTGCCGGTCTTGCCGGCGGAAACGTATTCGGCGCCGGCAAAGGCGCGCGCGCCGGTACCTTCCTTGTTAACCCCGATCAAGGCCTGCTTGATGGTCTCGAGGTTCTGCGGCTTGAGCGGGATAGTTCGCAAGGGCTGGGTTTCAATCGGGGTGACGTTTCCGGTGCGGGCGTCGGTGATGAACTTGACGATGTGCGGGCGGAACATCACGCCATCGTTGGCGAGCGTCGCAATCGCCTGCGCCAGTTGAATCGGCGTGTAAGCGTTGTAGCCTTGGCCGATGCCGATGCTGATGGTCTCGCCGGCGAACCATCGCTGCTGTTCGGGCTTCTTGAAGTGCTTCTTCTTCCATTCCTGAGAGGGCAGGACGCCTTCCGATTCGCCTTCGAGGTCGACGCCGGTGCGTTGGCCAAAGCCGAACTTGCGCATGAAACTGGCGATATTGTCGATGCCCATGTCATTGGAGAGCATGTAGTAATAGGTATCGCAGGACTGCACGATGGACTTGTACATATCCACGGTGCCATGGCCGCCCTTCTTGTCGTCGCGGAACACGTGGCCGCCGAAGTTGTACGATCCGGGATCGAAAATGGTCTGCTGCGCCGTACGCTTGCCGATTTCCAGCGCCGCCAGCGCCATGTAGGGCTTGAAGGTGGAACCGGGAGGATAGGTGCCGTTCAGGGCGCGATTGACCATCGGCTTGTCGGGCGAAGTATTCAAAGTCTCCCAGTTCTGCGGATCGATGCCATCGACGAACAAATTGGGATCGTAACCGGGCATCGACACCAAGGCGAGGATTCCCCCCGTTGAAGGTTCGATGGCCACCAGTGCGCCGCGCCGGTCGCCGAAGGCTGTCTCGGCCACTCCCTGCAGCTTGGCATCGACCGTCAATGTCAGGTTGTTGCCGGTCACCGGCGGGATGCGCGAAAGCACCCGGACCGCCCGCCCGCCGGCATCGATTTCGACCTTCTCGAAACCGGTTTGGCCATGCAGATCGAATTCGTATTTCTGCTCCAGGCCGGTCTTGCCGAAATGTTCGGTACCACGGTAGTTGGGTTCGGCATCCTTTTCCTCGATGAGTTCGAGGTCGCGGTCGTTGATGCGGCCGATGTAGCCAAGCAAGTGCGAGGCCGAATCGTTGTAAGGATACTGTCGGAACAGCCGCGCCTTGATGTCGACGCCGGGAAAACGGTAGCGGTGGGCGATGAACTTGGCCACTTCCTCGTCGGAGAGTCGCGTGCGGATCGGCAGGGATTCGAAATTCTTGCTTTCTTCCAGCAGTTTCCTGAAGCGCTTGCGGTCTTTTGGCTGGATGTCGATGATCTGCGCCAGCCCGTCGATCGCCGCTTCCAGGTCGCCGGCGCGAGCCGGTGTGATCTCCAGCGTATAGGCCGAATAATTGCGCGCCATGACGACGCCGTTGCGATCCAGGATCAACCCGCGGTTGGGCAGAATCGGCACCAGCGAGATACGGTTGTCCTCGGCGCGGGTGCGGTAGTATTCGTGGTGAATCACCTGGAGCCAGAACAGGCGGCAAAACAGCAGTAAGAAAGCGAACAGCACAAAACCGCCGGCAATAGTCAGGCGGCGCTGAAAGCCCTCGATTTCCTGCTCGGGATTCTTGAATTCCATTTGATCACAATACAGCCGCGCCGCCGGGCCGTCCTGACCGAAGGAAATCCCCGTGGGACAAGGCGCGGCGGCACGCGCCGGAGGCGCAAACAGCAATGCTATTTCTCAAACGCACCCCGTCACTTTCGTGCGCAGCACGCTTGCGGGCGCTCCCCCGCGCGGGGGAGATGGAGGGGGCAGTTCTCATATCGGACGGTTCTCGTCCTTCTCCACCGGCTGGTATTGCGGTAGCAGCAGCAGGTAGGTCAGGGGATACCAGAGCAAAGCGGCAGTGAAGCTGTCGAGGAAATACTCGACCCCGGGAAACTCGGAGCCTACGCTCATGCGCGTGATGAGCATCACCACTTGAGTCGCCAGCAGCAGCGGCAGGATTTGCAGGGCCTGCTGCATCAAAGGAAACTGCAGGAAGCGCCGCGACAAGCCGCTGGCAGTGAATGCCAACAGCACATACGCCAGCGAATGCTGGCCCATCACGCTGCCGGAACTGACATCCATCACGATGCCCAGCACGAATGCCGTGCCCATGCCGACTTTGAAGGATTCGCGGATGCACCAGAAGGTCAGCGTCAATGCGACCCAGTCGGGGAATCCCGGCAGGCGCCCGAGCGGGATCAGGTCGAGGAATACCGCCAACAGCAAGGTCAACCAGATGAACCAGTCCCGCACCGGTCGCAGGATGCGCCTGGAACCATGGGTCGGTTGCATCATTTGCCACCCCTCCTGCCCTTGCCGGGTCTGTCCTTGCTTTCCGCTTCGGGCGGCGCCGGCGGCAAGGCTTCGCGCCGCCCCAGCACCAGCACCTGGCCGTGGCGCTCGACGCCCGGGATGGGTTCGCAGAGAATGCGGGCGAAGGCGTACGTCGTATCGCGATCGACGCGAGTCACCTTGGCCACCGGCAAACCAGGCAAATAAACGTCATCGAGACCGGAGGTCACCAGCTCGTCGCCAGTTTGAACATCGGCATTGGCTGCAAGAAAACGCAATTCGAGATTGCCGGCACCGGCGCCGAACAACACGGCACGCAGGCCATTCCTGACAATCTGCACCGGCACTGCCTGATCCTTGTCGGTGATCAGCGTCACTTCGGAGAGCAAAGGAAATACCCGGGTCACCTGGCCGATCACACCCATCTCATCGATCACCACCTGGCCCGGGGCGATGCTCTGCTGCGCGCCCTTGTCCAGGATCACCCGGCGCGAAAACGGATCGCGGGCCGAGTAAAGAATCTCCGCCACCTGGCTGTTCACCGGCTGGCGCAACTTCATGTCCAGCAATGCGCGCAACCGCTGATTCTCCAATTCCAGATGCTCCTGGCGCAGCAGCAGATTGGCCGTTACCAGTTGTTGCCGGCGTAGCGCCACATTCTCTTTTTCCAGCGTGGCAAGGCTGGAAAGGTATTCATTCCATCGCTCGTGGCCTTCCAACGGCAGGGAGGCAAGACGCTGCAAGGGATAAGTCACCAAGGCCACCCCCTGGCGCGCCCACTCCAGCGTGTGAAAGCGCAGGTCGAGCACCAGCAGCAGCAAGGACAAGGCGACGAAAAACATCAGCCTGGCAAGTGGTGCCGGGCCGCGATGGAAAAACGGGGGCGGCTGGTGGCCGACAACTGACATCAAGGTAGACCGCCTGCTCCGATGGTTTAGGGAAAAGATCAAACGCAACGCGGCGCCAGACGCAACGCGCCACCTGCTACCCTATATGGGGCAAGGTCTATTCGTTAGCGAAAATACTGCCCAATTTGTCCATCTTCTCCAAGGCTAAGCCGGAACCGCGCACAACGCAGGTCAGCGGGTCCTCCGCCACGATCACCGGCAGGCCGGTCTCTTCCATCAGCAGACGGTCGATGTCGCGCAACAGGGCGCCGCCGCCGGTCAGCACCATGCCTTTCTCGGCGATGTCGGCGCAGAGCTCCGGGGGAGTTTGCTCCAATGCCGACTTGACCGCGGAAACGATGGCATTCAGCGGGTCGGTGAGCGCTTCGAGAATCTCGTTGGAAGAGATCGTGAAGCTGCGCGGAATGCCCTCGGCCAGGTTGCGGCCCTTGACTTCCATCTCCTTCACCTCGGAACCGGGAAAAGCCGAGCCGATCTCTTTCTTGATCGATTCGGCGGTGGTTTCACCGATCAGCATGCCGTAGTTGCGGCGGATGTAATTGATGATGGCGTCGTCGAAGCGGTCGCCGCCGACGCGCACCGAACCCGCGTACACCATGCCGCCCAGCGAGATCACGCCGACTTCGGTGGTGCCGCCGCCGATATCCACCACCATCGAGCCGGTGGCGTCCGAGACCGGCAGGCCGGCGCCGATCGCCGCCGCCATCGGCTCCTCGATCAGATACACATGGCTGGCCCCGGCGCCCAGCGCCGATTCGCGGATGGCGCGGCGCTCGACCTGGGTCGAGCCGCTCGGTACGCAGATGATGATGCGCGGACTCGGCGAGAACAGCCTGGAATCATGCACCTTCTTGATGAACTGCTTGAGCATCTGCTCGGTGACGGTGAAGTCGGCGATCACACCGTCCTTCATCGGCCGGATCGCCGTGATGTTACCTGGCGTCTTGCCAAGCATCTGCTTGGCGGCCATGCCGACCGCCTGGATGGTCTTCTTGGCATTGGGCCCGCCTTCGGTGCGAATCGCCACCACCGACGGCTCGTTCAGCACGATGCCCTTGCCGCGCACGTAGATCAGTGTATTGGCGGTGCCGAGGTCGATCGCCAGGTCGTTGGAAAAATAGGAACGCAGGAAACTGAACATCGGAAAGTTCCAATCAGTAATAGGCTACGCGGTCGCCCCGCGCGCGGAGAACATAGTGCGAACAAAAAGTGGCTTATGATACCCTATCACGCTTTGTAATTTAAGCCTTCCGAAGACCGGCATGTCCATAAACCTTGAACAGGTGGAGCGCATTGCGCGCCTCGCCAACATCGAAATCTCTCCCCCCGAAGCGGCGCAGACCAGCGAACTGCTGAATGGCATCCTCGGGCTGATCGAACAGCTGCAATCCGTCGACACCGCAGGCATCGAACCCATGGCCCACGCCCAGGATGTGGCGCAACGCCTGCGCGAAGACGGCGTCACCGAAACCGATCGTCGCGAGATCTATCAATCCGTCGCGCCGGAAACCGAGGCGGGCCTCTATCTCGTCCCCCGGGTGATTGAATGATCCACGCCTCGTTGAAAGAATTGTCCGCCGCACTGGCGAAAAAGACCATTTCCAGCGTCGAGCTGACCACGCTGTTCCTCGACCGCTGCGAGCGTCTCAACCCCACGCTCAACGCCTTCATCACCCTCGACCGCGACAAGTCGCTGGCCATGGCGCACACCGCCGATGCCCGCCTGGCGGCGGCCTCAGGCAACGATAACGCGCCGCTGCTGGGCATCCCGCTGGCCTACAAGGACATTTTCTGCATGCAGGGCTGGCTCACCACCTGCGGTTCGAAGATGCTGTCGAATTTCGTCAGCCCTTACGATGCGCATGTGGTCGAGCAGTTCAAACAGGCCGGCATGGTGACGCTGGGCAAGTGCAACATGGACGAGTTTGCGATGGGCTCATCCACGGAAAGTTCGTTTTACGGCCCAGCCAAGAACCCCTGGGATACCCGGCGTGTGCCCGGCGGCTCCTCGGGCGGCTCGGCCGTGGCGATTGCCGCGCGCATGGCGCCGGCCACGGTTGGCACCGACACCGGCGGCTCGATCCGCCAGCCGGCGGCGCTGTGCGGCCTGACCGGCATCAAGCCGACCTACGGGGTGGTGTCGCGCTATGGCATGATCGCCTACGCCTCCTCGCTCGACCAGGGCGGGCCGATGGCCAAGTCGGCCGAGGACTGCGCGTGGCTCCTCAACGCCATGGCCGGCTTCGATGCGCGCGACTCGACTAGCCTCGAGCAACCCAGGCAAGATTACACCGGCAATCTAGGCCGCCCCTTAGACGGCCTGCGGATCGGTCTGCCGAAAGAATTCTTTGCCGAAGGCATGTCCGACGACGTACGCGCCGCCATCGATGCCGCCCTGGCCGAATACCGCAAGCTCGGCGCCCGCACGGTCGAAATCAGCCTGCCCAACTCGGGCCTGTCGGTGCCCGCCTACTACGTGATTGCGCCGGCCGAGGCCAGTTCCAACCTGTCCCGCTTCGACGGCGTACGCTATGGCTACCGTGCACCGGAGTACGAGGATCTGTCCGACATGTATTGCAAGACGCGCGCCCAAGGCTTTGGCGCGGAAGTCAAGCGGCGCATCCTGATCGGCACCTACGTGCTCTCGCACGGTTACTACGACGCCTACTACCTGCAAGCGCAGAAAATCCGCCGCCTGATCGTCAATGATTTCATCGAGGCCTTCAAGCAGTGCGACGTCATCATGGGGCCCACCAGCCCGAGCGTCGCTTTCGAACTGGGCGCGAAAAGCGGCGATCCGGTGCAAATGTATCTGTCCGACATCTACACCATCTCCACCAACCTCGCCGGCCTGCCGGGCATGTCGATTCCCTGCGGTTTCGGGACCGGGAATATGCCTGTGGGATTGCAGCTGATCGGCAACTATTTCGACGAGGCGAACATGCTCAACGTCGCGCATCGCTATCAGCAGGCCACCGACTGGCATCTGCGCATGCCGGAGGGGCTGTCCATATGACACCCCACCCCCCAACCCCCGCCCAGTGGGCAGGGGTGACTATGGTTCAGTCGCTACGCGACTTCCGGTTTGTTGACTTGCCACCTCTTTGGGGCGGCCCGGCAGAGGTGGCGAAATGAACTGGGAAATCGTCATCGGCCTGGAAACCCACGCCCAGCTCCGCACCAGCTCGAAGATCTTCTCCGGTGCGGCGACCGCTTTCGGCGCCGCGCCCAATGTCCAGGCTTGCGCTGTGGACCTGGCGCTGCCTGGCGTGCTGCCGGTGCTCAACAAGGCGGCAGTCGAATGCGCGATCAAATTTGGCCTGGCCATCGGTGCGGAAATCGCGCCGCGTTCGGTGTTCGCGCGCAAGAACTACTTCTATCCCGACCTGCCCAAGGGCTACCAGATCAGCCAGTTCGAGCTGCCCGTGGTCAAGGGCGGCACGCTGACGATGCTGGTCGCATCCGGGAAACCCGGCGAGTCGGCCTACGAAAAGACCGTCCATCTGACCCGCGCGCATCTTGAAGAAGACGCCGGCAAATCGCTGCACGAACTCAGTGGCTCGCACGTGGTGCTCGGTCACGGCAAGACCGGCATCGACCTGAACCGCGCCGGCACGCCGCTGCTGGAAATCGTCACCGAACCCGACATGCGCTCCGCCGCCGAGGCGGTGGCCTACGCCAAGGCGCTGCATGCGCTGGTGCGCTGGATCGGCATCTGCGACGGCAACATGCAGGAAGGCTCGTTCCGCTGCGACGCCAACGTCTCGGTACGGCGCCCCGGCGAGCCGCTGGGCACGCGCCGCGAGATCAAGAACCTCAACTCTTTCCGCTTCCTGCAGCAGGCGATCGACTACGAAGTGAAATGGCAGATCGAGACCATCGAGGACGGCGGGTGCATCCATCAGGCGACGGTGCTTTTCGATCCGGCCACCGGTGCGACACGTGCCATGCGCAGCAAGGAAGACGCGCAGGATTACCGTTACTTCCCCGATCCCGACCTGCTGCCGCTGGAAATCGCGCCGGCCTGGATCGGCGCGGTCAAGGCCAGCATGCCGGAACTACCGACGGAGATGAAGTCACGCTTCGAGCGTGATTACGGACTGTCCGCCTACGATGCCGTGGCGCTCACCGCCAGCCGCGAGATCGCGCAATACTACGAAAATTGCGTTGCGGCTGCGGGCGCCGACAATTCGAAAATCTGCGCCAACTGGGTGATGGGCGATCTGGCCGCGCGACTCAACAAGGAAGCGCTGGAGATCGCCGGCGCGCCCGTGTCGTCGGCGCAGCTGGCCGGCGTAGTCAGGCGCATCGCCGACAACACGATCTCCAACAAGATCGGCAAAGATGTCTTCGATGCCCTTTGGAACGGCGAAGGCCAGGACGCTGATGCCATCATCGATGCCAAGGGTTTGAAACAGATCACCGACAGCGGCGCCATCGAAAAGCTCATCGACGAGGTGCTCGCCGCCAACCCGAAATCGGTCGAGGAATTCCGCGCCGGCAAGGACAAGGCTTTCAATGCGCTGGTCGGCCAGGCGATGAAAGCCACCAAAGGCAAGGCCAATCCGCAGCAGGTGAATGAGCTATTGCGCAGGAAACTCGCCGGCTGAAGTTGATTAGGGGAACACCGGCCCCGGTGCCGCACCGGCGTCAGGCGGGACTTGGCAAGGCGCCACCCAAGGCCCCATCCAAGGTATCGCAGGCCACGTCGTACACGTGAAAGACCTTGTCGAGGGACTTGGTGGCGGCACCGAAATAGTGCTCGGCATCGATGGCCGGTCGCGCCACGTTGATGATTTTCCCCTCCAGCAGGGCAAGAAACTCGCTGACGGCCTGGCTGGTCTCCTCCCACGAACGAGAGATCGACGTATCCATGGTTCGGGCAATGCCGATTTCGGTTAAATCGCGGCTTACCCATTTCATGGTTTCGCCGATGCGCCCCTCCAGGAAACGCAGCTTGATGCGGGCCACGCTGCTGCAATCACCCTTCGCCGCTACGCCGGATCCCAGCCCGCGAGCCTGTCCCAGGCCTTCGGCGACAGCGGGCAAATCGCTCCACAAGGCATTGACCAACGCGGGATCGGCAGCGCCGATCCCGACGATCTGGCTGCGTTCCGCCACATCGCCCAGCGAATAAAGTACGGCGCGAATAAGCATGCTGTGGCGATGAAAGCTTTCTTCCTGCGTCAGCCCCCGTGTTTCCTCGCACAGTATTTGCCAATTGTTTTTGATGCCATCCCAGCGCCGTGGCGTCATCAATTCCCTGCCGCATGAATCATCGAGCATCGCGATGTCCTGACTGATCGCGGCCTGCTTCTTTTCCATTGACGACCAGAACGAACTGTCGCCGTTCAGATAGGCATTCGCCATGCCGCGGTGTTGCTGCAAGTCCACCAGTAGCTGCTTGATCTGTCGGTTGGCGAGAATGCCTTTGCGACGCAACGACAGGCAGGAGCAGCCATCCTTCCTGGCAGCGAGAACAGCCATGCCGGCAACCGCACCCAGCGGCGCCATAAAAGACAAAAGTTCTGTATTGAGCATCGACTCCTCCTCTATTCTCAGGTGCGCAAACCCGACAAAACGACGCGCATGCTCTCCGCCAAGCGGGATAGATGGGCGGCCATGCCAGCGGAATCGGCCGCCGCCTTGCTGCTTTGTTGCGCGCCTAACGCAATCTGCTCGACATTTTGCGCGATCAACGAGCTGGACGAACTCTGCTGGTGAGTACTGACGGCTATTTGATCTACATTGTCCCGGGCGGTCTTTGACTGCCCATCGATTTTCATCAGGGTCTCCGTCACTCCTGCGGCATGTGCCGCGCTTTCCCGCGCCTGCACGCTGGCCGCTGTCATGCGCATTTCCGCCTGGAGTATTTCGGCCTCGATAGCGGAAACAATCCCGGTAATCACATCGGCTGAAGAACGAGCGCGCTGCGATAGCTTGCGCACCTCGTCCGCCACCACCGCAAAACCGCGACCCGATTCTCCCGCCCGCGCCGCTTCGATGGCGGCATTCAACGCCAACAGGTTGGTCTGGTCGGATATCTCCCTGATGAGACCGGTAGATTGGGTCACCTCGCGAGAACGCTTTGCCAATTGATGCATCTGCGCAGAAACGTCTTTCACCGCCTCGGCTAGCAACTGTACCTCGTTGAACGATTGCTCGATAGCGCGGCAACCGTCGGTCGACAGATCGCTAACCGCCATGGAGACCTGTGCGGCCTCGTGACTCTGCGACGCCACCTCGGCTATGCTGACTGTCATTTCCTCGATAGCCGCCGCAGTGTCGGTTGCCGATTTCTCCTGCTGCAATGCGGCACTAGCCACCACATCGGCACTTTGCTTCATTTCCACGGAGGCATGGGCCACTTCTGCCGATGCATCGCGCAACTCCGAGACAATGCGTCCCACTTCCCGCGCCATGTCGTTGAACCCACTCGCCAGCGCTCTCTCTTCGTCGCTTCCCAGCGGGATCATGCGCACCCCGAAGTCTCCGCCTTCCAGCCTGGCATGCACTTCGTGCAACTGATTGAACAGATAGGCAGACCGGAAGTACATCGCGGCCAACAAGTAACAGGACAACGAGGCGAGGCCGCCGAGGGCAAGCGCCTCGGCCAAAGTGAGCGGCGATTCGGCGAATGCGCTATAAAAAACAGCAGCAAACGAAGGAAACGCCAGTACCATCGCCAGAGCAAGTTTCCAAGCAAAGGTAAGATGCGCAAACCAAGCTGTTACAGGCAGATGCCCGCCAGATGAACGAACCAAGATGTCCCCCCTTTCGTATAAAGTCGATCGGTGGAAATTCTGCCACCGATCGAGCTTTCCTTTGATCGAGCTTTCCTTTGTCCCCTACGCCGGACGTCCAATTCCGAATAAGCTTTCAAATTCTTCAGGCGGCAAAGGCCGTGAAAATAGATAGCCCTGCGCATAGTCGCAGCCTGCGGCAACCAACAGATCTCGCTGTTCCGGCGTCTCCACTCCCTCGGCAATCACTTCCAGTCCCAATTTATGGGCCATGACGATGATCGCCTCGGACAACGCCATGTCGCTGGAGCCCGGCGCCAGGTTGCGGGTAAAGGATTGGTCGATTTTCAGATAATCGATATTGAATTTCTTCAGGTATGACAGCGACGAATAACCCGTACCGAAATCATCGATCGCCACCTGTATGCCGCTATCCCGATATGCCAGAAGACCGTCCATGATCGGCGAGTCGGATTTCAACAGCAGACCCTCGGTAATCTCGACGACCAGGCTTTCTCCTGGCAGGCCTATGTCTTGCAAATGCGCAAGCCAACAATCGCTTTCGCTGCTCCTGTAAAACTGGGCCGGGGATTTATTGACGCTGACTTGAAAGTTTTTATGATAGATGGATCTCCAGCGCTTGGCCCAGCGCGCCGACTCCTTGAAGACCCAGTCGCCGATTTCAAAAATAAGTCCGGTTTCTTCCGCCAATGGAATGAACGCAGCCGGACTGACCATGCCGAGCTGCGGATGCTGCCAGCGAATCAAGGCTTCCGCCTTGTGAATGTGGCCGCTGGCCAAATGAACGATCGGCTGGAAATACGCACGCAGCTGTTCGCCCGCGACTGCGTTTCGCAATTCACCGGTCAGCTTCAAGCGTTTCTGAGCCGCTTCCTGCAAAGCCGGAGTGAAATGGCTGTAGCGATTGCGTCCCAGTTTCTTGGCAACATACATCGCCTGGTCGGCGTTCTTGAGAAGCTCGCCGATATCCGTCGCGTCGTTCGGATACATGGTGATGCCGATGCTGGCCGAAACCACGACGACATCGTGCCCAAGTTGAAAAGGTTCGGCCAGTTTCTCAAGGATGGCGATGGCCGCCCGCTCGACGCTGTTGGGGTCGTCAAGTTCTGTGAGCAAAATAGTGAATTCGTCGCCTCCCAACCTGGCCAGGGTATCCGTTTCGCGAACGCACTCGCAGATGCGGCGCGCCGCTTCGACCAGCAGGTTGTCTCCCATGTGGTGGCCGAGCGTATCGTTGATTTCCTTGAAGTGGTCCAGGTCGATGAACAGCAACGCCAGTTTCTTACCGGCACGGTGGGCCTTCTTGATTTCCTGTGCCAAACGGTCGTAGAACATACGACGGTTTGGCAGGTCGGTGAGCGCATCGAAATTCGCCTGCTTCCAGATCAGTTCCTCGGCCTCCTTCATTTCGGTGATATCCGAGAACAACGCCACGTACCGTTGCACTGAACCGTTCTCGCTGTATATGGTGTTGATGGTCAGCCGCACCAGAAATATCTCGCCGTCCTTGCGCCGGTTCCAGATTTCGCCTTGCCAGCATCCGGCAGTCTTAAGCGCATGCCACATGGCTTGGTAGAAGGCGTTTTCATGCCGTTCCGACCTGAGTATGCGCAGATCTTTGCCGATGACTTCTGCGGCGCCGTACCCGGTGGTGCGCTCAAAGGCGGGATTGACGGAGATGATCAAATTGTTGGCATCGGTCACCGCCATGGCTTCGCTGCTGGACTCATAGACCAGCGCGGCGAGATGCAGCGCCTCGCTGGCTTTTTTCCTCGCCGTGATATCGATGCCGATGCCGCGATATCCGCTAAAAATACCCGTCTTGTCGAATATGGGATCTCCGCTGAGACTAACGCTGCATATCCGGCCGTCCCTTCCTCGGCGACGCACCTCGAAATCCCTGAACGGTTCATGACGCTCCAGCAATTCCCGGTGCTGCTGCCAAGCGGCCTCATCCATATCCGCATAGCCCAGTTCCCAGCAGGTTTTGCCAATCGGATCGAGATTTTCCGGAATCGTCTGAAGAAAGCGTTTTCCGTCGGAAACTTCGGTAAAACGGAATTCCTTGTCGTGCTCCCAGTACCACTCCGCACCCATGTTGGCCAGGCTGCGGAAGCGTGCTTCACTGTCGCTGAGTGTCTGCATCGCCACCTGTACTTCCCGTTGATGCAGGCTCGAACGTCTGCCAAACAGCCCAATACCCATCAGGCCAAGCATCCAGATGAACCCATGGCCCAACGCCAGGCTTTGGTGCGCTGCTCTTTCCGTGACCAGAAAGGGTTCAAGCGGGATGCTTACCTGTATGCCGCCTCGGACATCCCCGACCCTGTACCCCTGATGCCCATGGCATTTCAGGCAGGGTTCCTCGACAATGAACGGCTGCATCAACTCCAGATAGGATGATCCATGGGTCTCACGGATTTCCAGAATCTCCTTCTCTCCTCGTTCCAAGCGCAACAACGCAGCATGCTCTTCATCGTTCGGCGTGTTGATCGGATTGAGCGGTTTGAGGCTGACGATTTTTTCTTTTTCACCATAGCTAGTCGAGAACTGGCGCTGCATCTCCCGCAACACATACGCGGGATTCATGAGGGTGAGTTCTTTGCCGCCGGTGCTGGTAATGTCGCGATCGGCAACAGACAGGTACGGATTTGGCGGCGTTTGTTCGGTCGGAGGCACATAGACGCCGCCGTGAGAGGCAACCCAGTTGCGGATAGCGATATTTTTGTTGATATGGGCGGCGGCTTCGTGGCGCGCAACTTCAAGCGACTGTCGATGAACCTCGGTGAGATTCCAGATCAGAGACAGGGCAATGATCAACGACCAAGCCAACAAAAATATGACGGCATTGCGACGGACGTTACCTGAGTATAAGTAATTCATGGTGATGCTTGTTCGAGTCCCTGTCGAGCTCAGGTAGAGAGATTTCTTACGGTAACGGTTATGACAAGGATGTCGAATGCCGACCAACTGGCCGAGTCGCCAGACAAACCCCGTGGAATACCCGATTAATGCGAGGGGAAGATTATGTACTCGATAATACCGATCTTCAGGTATCAGAAAGGAAATTTGGATATACCCCTTAAGCGGTATATCCGAACGAAACTAGCCGTTACCGGAGTCGCAGGCCGAAGCCTGGTTATACACCTGACCGTCATTCCCGAACCTTGTACCGCTCCGGGTACTTTCGCGGGAATGACGGCCGGCGCGCTACTTGCCCTGTGAAGCCGCGCTATTGCTGCCGCGCACCAGTTCCCGGTAGCGTTTCTTCTCCTCCTCGAATCTATTGCGCACCTGATCCATTTCCTGCTTCTTCGCGTCGACCGCTGTCTGTTGGGCCTTGATCTCGGTTTCGGCGGCCTTGATCTGTTCCTTCAACTCCGTCGGCACCGGCTTCTTCTTGTAGAACTCCATCTCCGCTTCGAGTTTTTGCTTGCGTTTCACGGCCTCATTGTATTTTGCCTGCGCCTCCTTGGCGCGATTCTCTATATCGGCCAATGTGCGGTCGCGGGCAATATCGACGTCCTTTTCGCTGGTGTAGGTGTTGATCAGCGCCTGGTTCTTGCGCCTTTCCTCCATGGCGGCACGCTCTTCCTTCTTCTTGTTGGCGGCTGCCGCCTCGCGCTGGGCCTGCTGCTCGGGCGTCAATGGCGCGTCGACCTGGCGCAACAGCGTGCCGCGCTCGCTCAACTCGCGGTAGGCATGGCCGAAACACTCGCGCGGCAGCGAATCGCCGCAGACTTGGTGGCCGCGTTCGTCAGTGCAGCAATAGGTCTTGCCGGCATAGACCGAAGGAATCTGCAGGACAAGCAAACACATGAGGACGGTGTGACGGGTCATATCAGGCTTCCTTGGCACCATATTGCGCTCGATATTGGGTAACGGCCGACGAATATTGCTGCAAATCCGGGCTGCCCTGCAGAAAGTCTACCAGATCGTCGAGATTGGCGACGCTGATCACCGGCATGCCGAAATCTTGCCGTACTTCCTGCACTGCGGAGCGATGCTCCGCACCGCTGCCGCGCTCCATGCGGTCCAGTGCGATGACGACGCCGGCCGGCGTCGCACCGGCGGCCTTGATGATGTCGACCGATTCGCGCACGGACATACCCGCCGAGATCACATCATCGAGGATCAGCACCTGTCCGGCCAGCGGTGCGCCGATGGTCATGCCGCCTTCACCATGATCCTTGGTTTCCTTGCGGTTGTAGCAGTAAGGCAGGTTGCGGCCGAGTTGTGCCAGCGTCATGGCGGTGCCCGCAACCAGCGGAATCCCCTTGTATGCTGGTCCAAACAGCATGTCGCACTGAATTGCGGATGTGAGGATCGCGCGTGCATAAAAATTGCATAAGCGGGCCAACGCAGCACCGTCGTTGAACAGTCCGGCATTGAAGAAGTAGGGCGACAGACGCCCGGCCTTGGTCTTGAACTCGCCGAAACGCAAGACGCTGCGCTCGCAAGCAAATTCGATGAATTCCCGGCTAAAATCCACGGCCTTATCCGAATTTAAAGAATTGTGCATTCTACATGCTGCGCATTGTTTCGTTAAACCTCAATGGTATCCGCTCGGCGGCCGGCAAGGGATTTCTCGTCTGGCTGCAAAACCAGAATGCCGATCTGATTTGCCTGCAGGAACTGAAGGCGCAGTCAGGTGACCTGAGCGATGAAATCCGCGCGCCGAACGGCTTCCAGGGCTGGTTCCACTGCGCCGAAAAGAAAGGCTACAGCGGCGTCGGCATTTATTCCAGGCACCCGCCAGAACGCGTCGTCGAAGGTATCGGCAACCCCGAGTTCGATGCCGAAGGGCGTTACATCCGTGCCGACTTCGGCAAGCTCAGCGTCGTCTCGCTCTACCTGCCCTCCGGTTCCAGCTCGCCCGAGCGCCAGCAAGCCAAGTTCCGCTTCATGGACAGCTTCTTTCCGCACCTCGCGGCTCTGCGCGAGGAGAGGCGCGAGATCGTCATCTGCGGCGACTGGAACATCGCGCACCGGGAAATCGACCTGAAGAACTGGAAATCGAACCAGAAGAATTCGGGTTTCCTTCCCGAGGAAAGGCAATGGCTAACCCGCGTGTTCGACGAGATTGGCTGGGTCGATGTCTTCCGCCGGATTTTCCCGAACACAACGGATCAGTACACCTGGTGGTCGAATCGCGGTCAGGCCTGGGCCAAGAATGTGGGCTGGCGCATCGATTACCAGATAGCCTCTCCAGGCGTCGCCGCCAAAGCATTGCGGGCAAGCGTCTTCAAAGAGCAACGTTTTTCCGACCATGCTCCACTGATAATCGATTACGACTGTATCTTGTGAGCACCCGTTAAACACTCGAGTTGAACTCGCCATATCAAGTAAACATAGATTTTGGATATCGCTCATTTTCCTTCCTATGACGCATGATCGTCTTCAAGGTTAAGAGTTCCGCTTTCTGTACTGTGTCGGAGTTATGCCGGTTTTTTGCTTGAATGCGGTATTGAACACAGATTTCGAATTGAATCCGGATTCGTACATCACCTCTTGTATTGTCTTCCCCTCTTCTCGAAGATCTAGGAGGCCTGCGGCATGACGTATCCGATAATCGCTCACAAAATCAAAGAAGTTCTTGTCGAATCCGTGATTGATGACAAAAGAAAGGTCGCGGGGAGAAATTTTCATCTGCTTTGCAAGCTGGTTTAACGACAGGTTTGCGTTCAGAAACGGCTTCTCAATTTCCATGAACTGCTCGACATGATTCTTCTGCTCGATTGTGGGCAGAGCCTTTTCTTCGCCAACCTCTCTGGCTTCCAGCAGTTCAGCCTCCTCTTTCGTCAAACCAGAGAACATCACTGACTGCTTCAATGCATTGATGACCAACATATTGATGAATATGAACCCTGACACCCCAGCAAACATCAGTACATATTCCATTTCGGCGGTGCGTTTGAATATGTAGAACGACAGGCAATAGGTTAGGCTGACCATCCAGACGACCGCATATCCGGAAAGAAGCAATTTGAGCCACGAAATTTGTTTGCTCTCGATGTCAGTAAAAATATTCCTGACGCGCGCGGCAAACTTCCGCAAGGCGACCACGGAATAGATCAGATAAGAGAGGAATACCCCGTGGATGACGAGCGCCAGCGGAAGCGACGTCGGCATGCCGGGGAGGTCCTGATCCATAAGAATATGAGTCTTTACCTCGGCGGGCTGTAGGTAATAGCTGAAGAAGAACACAACGACTGCAACGAAAAACGGTATCAGATGCACGGAATGGCGCGGCTCAATTTCAAAGCCACGGTACATCAGGGATTTTGTATACAGGAAAATCGCTGGCGGCTGCAAAACGGATATCAAGGTTCCGACATACGCGTAATTTGGATACCGGACGGTCACCCCAGCGCCGTAGAGGAAAAGTTCAGCGTATTCGGCGGCAATCGAAAGCAGAGCAATGACAAGCAGTTTGTTGCTCGTTTGTCCGATGTTCGACGGCAGCAAGAGAAAACTTGAGAGTACAACCGCCTGGGTCACACTTGCCGCAAGCAGGAAATTAGGCACGTCAATCTGCATGCGCCGCCACCACTTCAATAAAGTCTGGTGCATAGAATACCGCAGCAGGCCATAAAATACGAACCTACTGGTCAATGCCTTCTTTGATATCGTGAAAACGTTCGATTTCCCAAGCTCGAACGTTCTATTTCATGCATACGAACGAAAATCCCGGCACAAATGAATATATTTGGTGCCGAAGCCTGTGCGTATCGATGCCATAGCATGGTTGAGCATGCGACACCATTTCTTCAAGCCGACACTGGCATAAGCATTATTCATTAAATCGAGATAAAGGAGCACTACCATGAACAACCTCATGAAATTTCAGCCAGCGCTGGCAGCAGGCGCGCTGGTTCTCGCAAACTTCGCCATGGTGGGAACGGCCTCGGCGCACTGCGACGCACTCGATGGGCCGGTCATTACCGAAACCAGATCAGCCCTTGAGAAGAAGGACGTGACGCCGCTACTCAAATGGGTACCAGAAAAAGGCGAGCGCGCGATCAAGGACGCATTTGCACAAACACTGGCGGAAAGAACGGGCGGGAAAGCGGCCCAGGAGGCTGCAGACCGGAAACTATTCGAAAAACTCGTGCGGGTCCATCGTGAATCCGAAGGCGCTCCATTTACCGGTATCAAGTCTGCGGGACAAATCCCCCCTGTCGTTGCAGAGGCAGACGCCGCGTTGGAAAAAAAGAACGTCGATCATCTCGCGAAGCACATTGCGGCGCAGGTGGAAAAATCCATCCGTGACAAGTTCGAGAAGGCGGCACACAGCAAGGAATACGCCAACCAGTCTGTCGAGAAGGGCCGTGAATTCGTAGGCAACTACGTTCAGTACGTCCACTTCGTGGAGGAAGTGAACAATATGACTGAAAAATCGACCGGACATCACGAAACCATGCAAAAACCGTCCGGGCATAAGCATTAACAACGGACTGACCACCCGAAGAAAGCGGGTATCATGCTGGTTTGACGACCAGATCGCCACCCAGAATCTGGTGCACACTGCTCGCCAGGCCCCTATCTACAAGGATCGGCGCTTCTCGGATCATGCGCCGCTGGTTATCGATTACGATAGTGACTTGTGATGCAGATCATTGCCTGCCGGCTTGATTATCGATACTCTGCCCGCATGTGAAATAAGGATTTACCGTTTCCCCCTTTCTAGGAGAACATCATGGACGCCACGTCTCAAGTCAGCAAGGAAAAACTCATCTCCGATTTCAAGGTTGTCGTCGCAGATACCGAAGAACTGTTGCGCGCCACGGCCGGCCAGGCTGGAGAGAAGGTCTCCGAATTGCGGGCCAAGGCGCAGGATCACTTGACCGCCGCCAAGGCCAAGCTGGCCGATGCCGAAGCGGCGATTGTCGACAAAGCCAAGCAGGCCGGTCGCGTTGCCGACGACTATGTCCATGACAACCCCTGGGGCGCAGTCGGCATTGCCGCCGGCGTCGGTTTTCTGGTCGGTTTGTTGATCGGCCGGCGCTAAGCGGTTTTACGGATGAACGCCCTGCCGCCTGGCGGAGGATTGCTGGCTTCGCTGCGCGGACTGTTGGCGACGGCGCTGGCGCTGTTGCAGGCGCGCTTCGAGTTGCTGGCCACCGAGCTCGAAGAAGAGAAGCTGCGTCTGCTCGGCGTATTGGCGTATGGTGCCGCCGCTTTGCTGCTGCTCAGCATCGGCGCTGTCTTCCTGGCGATATTCCTCACTCTGTTGTGGTGGGACACTCATCGTCTATTGGTATTGGGCAGTGCAACCCTGGTGTTCCTGCTTGGCGGGATCGGCGCCTGGCGCCTGGCGCGGCGCCAGATCGGCGGCGGATCGCGATTGTTTGCGGCAAGCCTGGCCGAACTGAAGCAGGACCGCAACGCCTTGCAGCCTGAATCCAAGGAAGGCACGTGAGCCCGAGGCTGGTCGAACTGGCGTTGAAAAAGCAGCGTCTGCAACTACGCAGCGCGGCCTTGCGGGAGACTTTGGCTAGCCATGCTGCAGCCTGGACCCCGGCGTTTGCGATTGCCGATCGGGTACACGCCGGGCTGTACTGGCTGCGACGTCATCCCGCCCTGCCAGTGGCGGTTATGACGGCACTTTTGGTGGCTCGCCCGAAGGCGGCGTTACGCTGGCTCAAGCGCGGTTTTTTCGTTTGGCAAACGCGCAACCAACTGCGTGACCTGCTCTCGGGCCAGCGGCCAATGGCGCGCTGAGAATCATGTCCGCGAAAGACCGCGTTCACGCCAGAGCAACCCAGCGGCTCGTTGCCTCGGTCAGCAGCACCCGGCGGCGACCCGGCATGCTGAGAAAAATACTCGATGCCCAGTTGCGCGAACGCAAACAGATCACTGCCGAAGCGATCCGCGTCAGGGGACTGATGCCGCTGCTGATGAAACCCCGCAATGGCAAGCGCTGGACGCATGGCGAACGCGACGAATTGCATGCGCAACTACGCGCATTGATGCATCTCTCCCCCTATCTTCTGGTACTCGCCCTGCCCGGCTCGTTCCTGATGCTGCCGGTGCTGGCGTGGTGGCTGGACAGCCGGCGCGGACGGCGCCAAGACGGCAAAATGGCCTAGTTTTCCTCTGCTGATCAGGGGATTGTCGCATGCATGCGCGGGCATCATATTGCCATGATGCGTTATGCCGTGCCAATTTTATTGCTGCTACTGCAGGCTGGCTGCGGAATGCTTCCTTCCGCAACCGACTCCGCTCCACCTCCGCGCCAACCGCAGAATATTTCTGTCGCTCCCGAGAAAGGCAGCAATATCGTCCTGTATGCGCTTAGCTTGATCGACTCGGGTTATCGCTATGGCGGAAAAAACCCGGAAGCCGGACTCGATTGCAGCGGAATGGTCACTCACATCTACGAGAAGGCGGCGGGAATCCGGGTCAGCGGCAGCGCCGCCGACATCGCCAAGAAAGGCAAGCCGGTGAACCTCTCCGAACTCAAGCCGGGCGACCTGGTATTCTTCAATACGCGCAGTCGTTCGCATTCGCATGTCGGAATTTTCATCGGGGAAGGCCGCTTTGTGCATGCGCCGAACAGCCAGGGCAAGGTGCGAACCGACAGCCTGACCCAAGGCTGGTTCGCGACGCACCTGGAAGAAGCGCGGACTTACTTCGACTGGGCACTGGGGGTTGCAGAGCGCAATGGCCGTCCCTCTCCTCCCGGTTGTAGGATGATTTCTATTTAGCGGATATCCGCCCGTGGAAGAACATATTTCAATCGAAGCTGTCCTCCGCCAGCATGCGGCGGGCGCACTGGCGGAAGCGGAAACCGCTTATCGCCGCATCCTCGCCGCCGACCCGCAGCATGTCGAAGCGCAGCATTACCTCGGCGTGCTGCTGCACCAGCAAGGACACACACGGCAAGGCATCTCGCTGATCCTGCGCGCACTCGAGTCGGACGCCGGCAGCGCATCCCGCTGCAACGATCTCGGCAACATTCTCGTCCAGTCCGGAAACTTTGCCGATGCCGAGACAGCATTCCGCCTGTCGCTCGCTTTGAACGCGGAAGACACCAATGTCTGGAACAACCTCGGTTCCGCCCTGCACCACCAAAAGAACTTTGCCGATGCGGAAAGCGCATACCGCGATGCCCTTCGCTGCGACACCGGTTTCGTACCGGCACTCAACAACCTCGCCGCACTACTGGCGGAAACCGGGCGCGAGCATGAATCGACGCTGTTCTCGTCCCTAGCCTTCGTCCATCCGCCACTCGCCGGCAAATCGCCAAAGATGCTGGGCATCGCTTACTATCGCCTCGGTCGCATCGCCGATGCCGCCGAGTGCTACCGCGCATGGCTGCGCGACGAACCCGGCAACGCGTTTGCCCGATACCACCTGGCCGCATGCACCGGGGAGAACGTGCCTGCCAGGACGCCCGACGACTTCGTCACGGCGCTCTTCGACGAGATGGCGGAAAACTTCGATGAGAAGCTCATAGACAGGCTGTCCTATCGCGGCCCGGAAATTATCGCCGCTTTGCTCGACGGACACGTAGACGCAAACGGGACACTGGCGGTGCTCGACGGCGGCTGTGGCACCGGCTTGTGCGCGCCGGCGCTGGCACCCTATGCAGCGCGCCTCACCGGCGTCGATCTTTCCCGCGGCATGCTGGCCAAGGCGAGAAAGCGCAAGCTCTACGACGAGCTGGTCGAAACGGAGTTGACCACCTATCTGCAGGCGCGGGAAAACGCATTCGACCTAGTTGCCATGGCCGATACCCTGATCTATTTTGGCGACCTGAAAACGCTATTCGCGGCTACCCGGCGGACCTTGAGGTCCGGCGGCATATTCGCCTTCACGCTGGAAGCCGCATCCGAGCAGCAGGTCGATTTCCATCTCGACGCCAGCGGCCGCTATCGCCACAACCGTCGCTATGTCGCGCAGGTGCTCGCAACGGCAGGGCTGGATCTCCTGCGCAGCATTGACGTCATCTTACGCAGCGAGTTCGGCCAGCCGACGCCCGGCATGGGTGTGCTGGCGCGAGTTGCGTCACGCTGACCCGCCCGGCCAAACCTCCATCAGCGTCGAACCAGATCGACGCTCGCCCTGGCGCTCTCCAGGAAACGGTTGGGGTTCTGCGCAATGCCGCGCAAACGCACCTCGAAATGCAGGTGCGGCCCGGTCGAGCGGCCAGTGGAACCGGACAAGGCGATCTGCTGACCGCGTCGCACCAAGGTGCCGGGTTTGACGAGAAGCTTCGAGGCATGCGCATAGCGTGTGGTGAGGTCGTTGCCGTGATCGATCTCGATCATATTGCCGTAATCCGGGTGCCGTTCGGCGGTGACCACCACCCCGGCCGCTGCCGCATACATCGGCGTCCCCGGATCGGCAGCAAAATCGACGCCTTCGTGCATTGCCCGCTCACCGGTGAATGGATCGATGCGCCAGCCGAAGGAGGATGCGCTCCACTGCCCGGATACGGGCAACGTGGTCGGCAGCATGCTTTTCCTGACGCGCTCATCGAGCATTTGCGATTCGATTCTGGACAGCGCGTCGGTGCGCGATTCGATCTGCCGCGACAACTCCTCCAGCGCCGTTTGCAAATCTGCCGGCGACAGCGGCGTTGCCTGTACCAGCGGGCCGCCGCGCCGATCGCTGCCATGATTGACGGGAGGGTGCGATTCTGCGGGGAGAGCGCCCGACATCTTGGTCAGCCGTTCGCCGAGCGAATCGAGGTGGGTCAGCTGGGCCTGCATCTGGCCGAGTTTGACCGCCATGGCATTGAGATTCTCGCGCACGAACTCCTTGCTGCGCTCGGTTTCGGCAGCCGTCATGGTGCGCAACATGTCCTGCAGGAAGGGAAGACGGACCTCCGCTGCATGGCGCATGGTGACATAAGAAAACACCGTGGACATGCCGATCACCAAGCCGACAAAGCCGGCAAATCCCCAGATCAGGTGACGCCAGCCGAGATTTATGCTCTTGGCCGTTGCCAGGCGGTCGGAGACGAGAATAATATGCATGCTGTTCCCCCTTTTACCTCGATGCTCCATGCAAGCACGCACCCTGGAAGACTGCCTGAATGCGGATGAAGCGATGTCGCGACTTGCCGCCCATGCCGGGCGCTTGCTGAAACTTCAGCGGTTGTTCGAAGATGCGGTCCCGGCTGCGCTAGCGCAGGCTTGTCGGATTGCCAATATCAAGCTGGGAGTTATCTTTATCCATGCCGAAAATGGCGCGGTTGCCACTAAATTACGCCAGATTTCACCTAGTCTTTGTGAGGACTTTCGTACAGCAGGGGTGCAGGTTACCGAAATTCGCATCAAGGTGCAACCCCTGAATGCTGCACTGCAACACACCTGCCCGCCCAAAACCGCGATATTGAGCGATACCGCTCGCGCCAGCATCGCCCGTTTGTCCGATGCGCTGCCGGAGGGTCCGTTGCGTCAATCCTTGGGGCGGTTCCTCACGCGAAGCCAATAATGCGCTAAAGCACGACCAAGCGTTCCAGCGCAAACAACACCAACACCACCAAGGCAAAGATCAGTGCGTATTTGGCGATGCGGCCGGCAAGAAGCAGATAGCGCCGATCGCGGGTAAACAGGAAAGCCAGGATACCGCTGCCGATGCCGATCACGGTAAGTATCGCGACGATGCGCAGCAGCAGCATGTCTGCCCCGGTTTTCAGGCCGCTTGCGGGTAAAGATGGGCGACGGCGGCCGGGGTCGCCTCGGCGCGATCGAAAGTGACGATATCCCAGGCGGACGAATCGGCCAGCAGCTTGCGCAGCAAGACGTTGTTGAGGGCATGGCCCGACTTGTGGGCGGAGAAGGCGGCGAGCAGCGGATGGCCGGCCAGGTAGAGGTCGCCGATCGCATCGAGCAGCTTGTGCTTGACGAATTCGTCGGAATAACGCAGGCCTTCGTTGTTCAGGACACGGTACTCGTCCATCACGATGGCGTTCTCCAGGCTGCCGCCCAGCGCCAATCCTTGGTCGCGCATGAATTCGACATCCTGCATGAAGCCGAAGGTGCGCGCCCGCGCCACTTCACGGATGTAAGAATTCTCGGCGAAGTCGATCGTTGCGGCAGTGCCGGACTGGTCAACCGCGGGATGATTGAAAACGATCGAGAAGGAGAGGCGATAGCCGTCATAAGGTTCCAGCCGCGCCCACTTGTCGCCGTCCTTCGCTTCAACGGTTTTTTTCACCCGCAGGAAGCGTTTCGGCGCGTTCTGTTCCTCGATGCCGGCGGATTGCAGCAAGAACACGAAGGGCGCGGCACTGCCATCCATGATCGGCAGTTCGGCGGCATCCACGTCGATAAACAGATTGTCGATGCCCAGACCCGCCAGCGCCGACATCAGGTGCTCGACGGTGGCAATCTTGGCGGTGCCGACTTCCAGGCAGGAAGCCAGGCGCGTGTCGCCGACCCGCAGCGGATCGGCCTTGATGTCTACCGGGGGAACCAGGTCCACCCGCCGAAAAACAATCCCGCTGTCGGGAGCCGCCGGACGCAGCACAACGGTGACCTTGACGCCGCTGTGCAAGCCGACGCCGGTAGCGCGAATCAATGTCTTGAGCGTGCGCTGCTTGAGCATGACGTAAGCGTTATGGCAGAGAGGCGAATTCTACCATGACGCCCAACGACGATGGCCCAAGCCGGCGCCGCTACGATCAATACCCCAGAAACAACTGCGGGCACTAGTCTGCCTGTTTGCGCAAGAAAGCCGGAATATCGTATTTATCCACGCCGCTGTTGCGCATTTCATCCACCGTAGCATTGCGGGCGCTGCTGCGGCCCGACTGGAATACCGGCGGCAAGCCGCCCAGTTCGAGCGTGCCGTTGCCCGGCGCCTCGAATGTCCGGTCGTCCGTACCGGTACGCAACGTGGGCACCACGCTGATCTCCGGCTTGGGCATTTTCCTGGTCACCGGACCACCGAGACCGGTGGCCACCACGGTCACGCGCAACTGGTCCTCCATGCCTTCCTCGAACACCGTGCCGAAGATGATGGTGGCGTCCTGTGCGGCATAGGTGCGGATGGTGTTCATGACTTCCCTGACTTCCTTCATGCCCAGGGATTCGCTGGAGGTAATATTCACCAGCACCCCGCGCGCACCCGACAACTCGATCCCCTCCAGCAGCGGACTGGCCACCGCCAGCTCGGCGGCAATGCGGGCGCGATCGACACCGGCGGCCACGGCCGAGCCCATCATGGCTTTGCCCATCTCGCCGATCACCGTGCGGACGTCCTCGAAATCGACGTTGATCAAGCCGGGCACATTGATGATCTCGGAGATGCCGCCCACCGCATTCTTGAGCACGTTGTCGGCCGCCTTGAAGGCATCGAGCATGCTGACTTCGTCGCCCATCACTTCCATGAGTTTTTCGTTGAGGATGACAATCAGGGAGTCGACGTTCTGCGCCAGTTCGAGCAGCCCCTGCTCGGCCAGGGTCATGCGCCGACCCTCGTACTCAAAAGGCTTGGTCACCACGGCCACGGTGAGTATGCCGAGCTCGCGCGCCACCTCGGCAATGATCGGCGCGGCACCGGTGCCGGTGCCGCCACCCATGCCGGCGGTGATGAAGGTCATATGCGCGCCACGCAATATATCGGCGATGCGTTCGCGTTCAGCCTGCGCCAGATCGCGCGCCTTGTCCGGCTTGCCGCCCGCGCCCAAGCCTGGGCCGAGTTGCAACTTTTCGCCGGCGCTGCTTTTCGACAGGGCCTGCGCATCGGTGTTGACGCAGATGAATTCCACACCCTGCACGCCCTCGCGGATCATATGCTCGACGGCATTGCCGCCGGCCCCCCCCACGCCGATGACCTTGATCACGGTCTGGCTTGGGTCCTTGTCTACAATCTCAAACATGCTCGCCTCCTTCAATGAACTGCAATAAATCGATCGACTGTCTAAAAATTCTTCCCGAACCAGGCGCGCATGCGCGCCAGGATCTGCCCGAAGCTCTTTGGTCCCTGCACCTTGAGGCCGCGCTTCTTCTGCGCCATGCCTTCCAGCAGCAAACCCATCGCGGTCGAGTAACGCGGATTGCGCACCACTTCCTTGAGGTTGCCGTCGTAGTGCGGCATGCCCTGGTTGAAGGTGTTGTGGAATATCTCCTCGCCCAGTTGCACCATGCCGGGCATCGACGATGCACCGCCGGTCAGCACCACGCCGGCGCGCAACAAGCGCTCGTAGCCGCTCTTGCGCAGCTCGTCGAGCACCTTTTGATATATTTCCTCGACGCGCGGCTGGATCACGCCGGCCAGGGTCTGGCGCGACAGCTTTGAGGACGGACGCTCGCCGACGCCCGGCACCTCGATGATTTCCTCGGCATCGGCCAGTTGCTGGAGTGCCACGCCGTATTGCATCTTGATGTCCTCTGCGTCCTGGGTCGAGGTGCGCAAAGCGATGGCGATGTCGTTGGTGATCTGGTCGCCGGCGATCGGGATCACCGCCGTGTGGCGGATGGCGCCCTGCGTAAACACCGCGATATCGGTGGTGCCGCCGCCGATGTCGACCAGGCAGACGCCGACGTCCTTCTCGTCCTCGGTCAGCACGGCGTGGCCCGAGGCGAGCGGTTGCAGCACCAGGTCGACCACTTCGAGGCCGCAGCGATGCACGCATTTGACGATGTTCTGCACCGACGTCACGGCGCCGGTGACGATATGCACGCGCACTTCGAGCCGTTTCGCGTCCATGCCGATCGGCTCCTTGACGCCATCCTGGCCATCGACGATGAACTCCTGCACCAGGGTATGCAGGATCTGGTCGTCCGCCGAGATCGGCGTGGCGTTGGCGGCCTCGATGGCGCGTTCGACATCGAGCTGGGTGACTTCTTTCTCGCGCACCACGGCCATGCCGTTGGAATCCTTGCTCTTGATGTGGCTGCCGGCAATACCGGTGTAGACCTCCTTGATCTTGCAGTCGGTCATCAGCTCGGCTTCCTGGACCGCGCGCGAAATGGCGTTGACCGTCGCTTCGATGTTGACCACCACGCCCTTTTTCAGCCCTTTCGAGTCCTGGCTGCCGATGCCAAGAATGGACAGCGCGCCTTCCGCTGTCAGTTCGGCAACGATCGCGACAATCTTCGAAGTGCCGATATCCAGGCCGACAATCAGTTCTTTGTTTTCCTTGCTCATGTATTGCCTTTATCCTGCTGTTCCCGATTCTGAACATCGTTGTTCCTGCCCGCTTCGCCACGCCCCAGCCGCAGCGCGAAACCGTTCGGGTAGCGCATGTCGATCGCGGCAATGGGGGCGTTGGTGCGTCTCCGGACTTCGCGGTAGATACCGGCAAAGCGTTGCAGGCGCTCATGCAGCGGATGTTTGGCTTGATCGCGACCGAGTTCCAGCGTCAGTCCATCATCGAGCCGAACCTGCCATGCCTCTCGTGCCGAAAGAGTCACTGCGCGCGCCACTCGGCCGAGCGGTGCCAGCAGTTCGGCGAACTCGCGATAACGCGCCAGGATCAGCGTCGAGCTTCCCTCCGGTCCGCCAAACAGCGGCAATGCCGCCTGATCGGCCGCCAGCGAGGCGGCGAACACTTCGCCATGGTCATTGACCAGCCGCGCTTCATCTTCGCTGTTGCGCCAACGCGCTGCGGCGACATGCTCCTCAATGGCAAGCTCGATGCCATCCGGCCAGCGTCTGCGCACGGAAGTCGTGCGTACCCAGGGAAGTTTCTCGAAAGCCTCGCGAACCCCGTCGAGATTCACCGTAAAGAAGTTTCCCGCCAGGGAACTGTTCACCGCATACTCGATCTGCGCCGGCGTCACCTGGCGCAAAGGACTGACCACCACCACTTGTTTCAACGGGAAAAACGGCAAGCGCACCACGGCAATGACCGCGGCATAGGCCAACGCCAGGATGGCGCATAAGAGCAACGAGTCGGCCACCACATTCAGCAAGGGGGGGCGATCCCAGAAGCCGTCGGCCGATGGGCGCGCTCCCTGTCCGGGACGCCGTCCGCCGGCGCCTGGTTGCCTAGCCAAGTCGCGCCCCTTCCAGAATCTTCACCACCAGCTGCTCGAAGCTTATTCCTGCGGCACGCGCCGCCATCGGCACCAGCGAGTGGCTGGTCATGCCGGGCAGGGTATTCATCTCCAGCAGGGTGTAGCTTCCATCCGCCTTGAGGATGATATCGGCGCGCCCCCAGCCACGGCACCCCAGCACCCTGAAAGCGTTCAGCACCGTGGCCTGGATGTCCGATTCCTTGCTCGCCGGAATGCCGGCGGGGCAGTGATAACGCACGACGTCGGTGAAATACTTGTTGGTGTAGTCGTATTTCCCTTCCGGCGCTTCTATCCTGACCAAGGGCAGGGTATCTTCACCCAGCACGGCGCCCGTGAGTTCCTGTCCGACCACGAATTCCTCGGCAATCACCAGAGGATCAAGCCGATAAGCCAGTTCGAAGGCCGGGCCGATCTCGTCGGCCGTATTCACCTTGCTCACGCCGATCGAGGAACCCTCCCGCACCGGCTTGACTATCAGCGGCAAACCGAGCTCCTCCACCACGCGCCGCATGTCGCTTTGCGGTGTCAGCACGCAATACCTGGGCGTGGGAATGCCGGCGGCCTGCCAGACCAGCTTGGTGCGCCACTTGTCCATCGCCAAGGCCGACGCCATCACGCCGCTGCCCGTGTAGGGCACGCCGATCAGTTCGAGGGCGCCCTGGATGATCCCATCTTCGCCGTAGCGGCCATGAAGAATGGTGAACGCACGCGCGAAGCCTTGCCGCTTGAGATCCCAGACCGGTTGCTGGGAAGGGTCAAAGGCATGGGCATCGATACCCTGCGCACGCAATGCCTGGAGCACCGCCTGACCGGAGATCAGAGAAATTTCGCGTTCGGCCGAACTGCCTCCCATCAGCACCGCAACCTTGCCAAAATCGCTCATGCGAACGCACCTTTGTTATCCATCTGTTCCCCGACTATCCTCACTTCGCGCTGGAGTTCCACGCCGAATTTTTCCTTCACGACAGCCTGAACCCGGCCGATTAGCATTTCTATCTCAGTTGCTGTTGCCTTGCACTCTGGATTAACGATGAAATTTGCATGCTTTTCCGAGACTCGCGCACCGCCGAGCGTGCATCCCTTCAAACCCGCCGCTTCAATCAACCGCGCGGCATGGTCGCCGGGCGGATTGCGAAATACCGAACCGGCATTCGGCTGCTGCAACGGCTGGCTGGCGCTGCGCTGCTCCAGCAACTGCTGGATTTGGCGTTGCGCCGCCGGTACATCGCCGGGGGGGAAACGCAGCCAAGCAGCGGCGAACCATTCATCGGTGGCAGCGCGCATGCCGACATGGCGATAGCCGATCTCGAAGTCGGCGGCAGTCCGCACGATGCGTTCGCCATGGCGATCCAGCGTCAATACCCGCTCGACATGCGGCCAGGTTTCGCTGCCGTAACAGCCGGCATTCATCGCCAGCGCGCCGCCGAGCGTGCCCGGCACGCCGGCCAGAAACTCGGCGCCCACCCGGCCATGGCCGGCGGCGAAACGGGCCAGTTTCGGACTGGGCACACCGGCTTCGGCATAGATCAGTCCATCATCTTCGATCCGCAAAGTGTTCAACGCACCGTGGGTAAACACCACGGTACCGTCGAAACCGCCGTCGCGCACCAGCAGGTTCGAGCCCAGGCCGACGAACAGCAAGGCTTCATCGTGACGCAGTGCGCACAGAAAGTTTGAGAGATCGTCCAGGTCGGCGGGGAAATAGGCCCGTGCCACCGAACCACCAGCGCGCCAAGAGACATGGCCAGCCATCGGTTCGTCCTGTTTCAACACGCCACGAAATTTCTTCAAGCCAGACTCGCTCATTTTTGTATGTCCATCAATTTCCCCGGCACAGCGCCGATCGAACCGGCACCCATGGTGATGACCACATCGCCGTCCCGCGCAAAATCCAGGATAGCCTGCGGCATCGCGGCGATCTCTTCGACGAAGACCGGTTCGACCTTGCCGGCGACACGCATCGCACGCAGCAATGAGCGGCTGTCGGCAGCGACAATCGGGGCTTCGCCGGCGGCATAGACTTCCGCCAGCAACACCGCCTCAAAGCCCGACAGCACCTTGACGAAATCCTCGAAGCAATCGCGCGTGCGCGTGTAGCGGTGCGGCTGAAAAGCCAGCACCAGGCGTCGACCGGGAAACGCGCCGCGCGCCGCGGCCAGCGTCGCCGCCATCTCGGCCGGATGGTGGCCGTAGTCGTCGATCAAGCTGAAACTGCCGCCCCCGCAACTCTCCGGCAGGGGAATTTCCCCATAACGCTGAAAGCGCCGGTCGACCCCCTTGAATTCGGCCAGCGCTTTAACGATGGCCTGGTCGCTCACACCGACCTCGCTGGCCACCGCAATCGCCGCCAAGGCGTTCAGCACATTGTGCAAACCCGGCAGATTGAGCCGCACCGGAAAGCGGCTGACGTTGCCATTCACCCGCACGCAGTCGAAGCGCATGCGGCCGGCTTCCGCAACGATGTTTTCGGCATGCAGGTTGGCTTGCGGGTCGAGGCCGTAAGTCACGATCTGTTTCGCCACGCGCGGCATGATCTCGCGCACGCTGGCATCGTCGGCGCAAAGCACCGCAACGCCATAAAACGGCAAGCGCTGGAGGAACTCGACGAAGGCCTGTTTGAGCCGCCCGAAATCGTGCGCGTAGGTTTCCATGTGATCGGCGTCGATGTTGGTGACCACCGAGATCACCGGCGACAGGTACAGGAAGGATGCGTCAGACTCGTCGGCCTCGGCAACCAGGAACTCGCCTTGGCCGAGCTTGGCATTGGCGCCGGCGGAATTCAACCGGCCGCCGATGACGAAGGTCGGATCGATACCGCCCTCGGCCAGGACGCTGGCAATCAGGCTGGTGGTGGTGGTCTTGCCGTGAGTGCCCGCCACGGCGATGCCCTGCTTGAGACGCATCAGTTCGGCCAGCATCTGCGCACGCGGCACCACCGGCACTTTTCTCTCGCGCGCGGCAAGCACTTCCGGGTTGTCCGCCTTGACCGCCGTCGACACGACCACTGCATCGGCCGCGGCAACGTTTTCCGCGCGATGCCCCAGCACGACGCGCGCACCCAGTCCCGCCAAGCGTTTGGTCGCGGCATTCTCGGCCAGATCGGAACCGCTGACATCGTAACCCTGGTTGATCAGCACCTCGGCGATGCCGCTCATGCCCGAACCGCCGATGCCGACAAAGTGAATGCGTTTGACTTTATGTTTCATTTCGCCAACTCCATGCAGATCTGCGCCACAGTGACCGTGGCATCCGGTCTGGCGAGCGCCCGGGCCTTTTCCGCCATTTGCAGCAACTGCGCGCGATTCAGATTACGCATCAATGCCAGCTTGTCGGGCGTCAATTCGTTTTGCGGCAACAGAATGGCCGCGCCGGCATGGACAAGAAAGCGCGCATTCAGCGTCTGATGGTCATCCACCGCATGCGGGAATGGCACCAGAATGCTGGCGACGCCGGCCGCAGCCAGTTCCGCTACCGTCAGCGCACCGGCGCGGCAGATCACCAAATCCGCCCATTCGTAGGCGCCGGCCATGTCCTCGATGAAGGCAACGCAGTTGGCCGCCACGCCGGCTTGCCGATAGTTGTCCCTGAGTCCGGCGAGATGCTTCTCGCCGGCCTGATGCACCACTTGCGGACGCTCATCCTCGGCCAGCAGCGCCAAGGCTTTGGGCACGGCTTCATTCAAGGCCTGCGCGCCCAGGCTGCCGCCGATCACCAGCAGGCGGATCGGGCATCCCTGTTCCATGCGGGTGGCAAAACGCTCCGCCGGCGCAGGCAGCGCAGCGATTTCCCGGCGCACCGGATTGCCGCACCACTCCCCCTTGTCGATGACATTCGGGAAACCGGTGAGGATGCGCTCGGACACCCTCGCCAATACCTTGTTGGCCAACCCCGCCAGGGAGTTCTGTTCATGCACCGCCAGCGGCCGGCCTTGCAGCACCGCCATCATCCCGCCAGGGAAACTGATGAAGCCGCCCATGCCGAGCACCACGTCCGGCTGAATCCGTTTGAGCACCTTCCAGGCCTGCCAAAAACCGCTCAGCAGATTGAACGGCAGCAGCAGCTTGCGCAGCAGGCCCTTGCCGCGCAACGCCGCAAAGCGCACTGGCGCCATTTCGTAGCCGCGGCTCGGCACCAGCTTCGCCTCCATGCCATCCGGATTGCCGAGCCAGACCACGTTCCAGCCGGCCGCCTTGACGGCATCTGCCACTGCCAGCCCTGGAAAGATGTGCCCGCCAGTGCCGCCCGCCATGATCAGCAGGGTCTTCATAGCGTGATGCCCCGCATGAGCAGCCGGTTCTCGTAGTCGACCCGCAGCAAGATGGCCAGGGCCACGCAGTTGGCCATGATGCCCGAGCCGCCGAAACTCATTAAGGGCAAGGTCAGGCCCTTGGTCGGCAGCAGGCCCATGTTGACGCCCATGTTGATGAAAGCCTGGACGCCGATCCAGATGCCGACGCCCTGGGCCACCAGGCCGGCATAGATGCGATCGAGCTGCAAGGCCTGCCGGCCGATGACAAAGGCGCGCTGCACCACCAGCGCGAACAGCGCAATCACCGCGACCACCCCAAAGAAACCCAGTTCCTCGGCGATCACCGCCAGCAGGAAATCGGTATGCGCCTCCGGCAGATAGAACAGTTTTTCGACGCTGGCCCCCAAGCCGACGCCGAACCATTCGCCGCGGCCGAATGCGATCAACGCATGCGACAACTGGTAGCCCTTGCCGTAGGCGTCCTGCCACGGATCCATGAAACCGAAAATGCGTTCGCGCCGATAAGGAGAAATCCAGATCAGCAGCACGAAGCCGGCCAACAGCACGACCACCAGTGCGCTGAACAGGCGGGCATTGATGCCGCCCAGGAACAGGATGCCCATGGCGATGCAGACGATCACCACGAAGGCGCCGAAATCCGGCTCGCGCAGCAGCAGGCCGCCGATCAGCAGCATCACGACAGCCAGCGGGGCAAACCCGCGCCGAAACGAATCCATATCGGCCAGCTTGCGCGCCGTGTAATCCGCCGCGTAAAGCACGGCAAAAAGCTTCATCAGCTCGGACGGCTGGAGATTCACCAGCCCGAACGGCAACCAGCGCTGGGCGCCGTTGACCGAACGGCCGACATGCGGCAGCAGTACCGCCAGCAGCAGCACGAAACCGGTGACAAACAGCCACGGCGCCATTTTCTGCCAGACCCGCAGCGGCACTTGAAACACCACCACCGCCGCAATCAGTCCGATCGCCACAAAGACACCATGACGCACCAGGAAGTAAGCCGACTGGTGGCCGGTAAACGCGCTGCCTTCGGCGGTGGCAATCGATGCCGAATACACCATCACCAGGCCCAGCATGAGCAGGGAGAGCACCGGCCACAGCAGCCATTCATCGAGCTCGTGCGGAGCAGCGGCGCCCAGCGGGGTGACTGATCGCCGCATCATGCCCCCATGCCCCTTGATCTCAAAGCATTGACCGCAGCGGAAAACGCTTCGGCACGATGGACGTAGTTGCGAAACATGTCGAAGCTGGCGCAGGCCGGCGAGAGCAGCACCACATCCCCCGGCAAGGCGGCGCCGGCAGCAATGCGCACCGCTTCGTCGAGGTCTTTCGCTGGCAGCAGCGGCACGCTGCAATCCGCCAGCGCCGCTTCGATCTTGGGCGCATCGCGGCCGATCAGCACGATGCCGCGGGCATGCCGGCAGACGGCGCCGCGCAGCGGAGAAAAGTCCTGATTTTTGCCGTCGCCTCCCGCGATCAGCACGATCTTGCGATCATTCTGATCGCAAGATCGCTTCAAGCCATCGCCCTCCCTCCCAACCTCCCTCCCCGAGGGAGGGAGGCGACTATTTTGGCCTGCCATCTGGCCGCCCAGGCCATCCAATGCCGCCACCGTGGCGCCGACATTGGTGCCTTTGGAATCGTCGTAGTAACCAACGCCGTCGATCTCGGCGATTTTTTCGACGCGATGCGCCAGGCCCTTGAAGCTCTTCAGTCCGGCGACCAGCCGCTCGATGGGCAAGCCGATGGCATGACACAGCGCCAGGGCGGCCAGCGCGTTGGCGGCATTGTGCAGGCCGGCCAACGGCAGGCCGGACAGCGGCAACAAAAAGTGGTCGCCTTGCACCAGCCAGAACTCGCCGTCCCTTTCGCGCAAGCCAAAGTCTTCCAGCATGCCCGGCGCATCCAAGCCGAAGCTCAACAGCTCGCGACCCGGCTGCGCCATCTTCCTCACCCGGCCGTCATTGCGGTTGAGAATCTGCGCGCCGGCGTTCCCCTTGTCATTGATCAGGACGCGCGCTTTGGCGCTGGCATATTCGTCGAGGTCGATGTAACGATCCAGATGATCCTCCGAGATGTTGAGCACAGCCGCCGCATCGGCATTCAGGGTTTCGGTGGTTTCCAGCTGAAAACTCGACAATTCCAGCACCCATATCTCCGGCAGCTGGCCACTGTCGAGACGCTGCATCAAGGCGTCCAGCGCCGCCGGAGAAATATTGCCGGCGACTTCCGCATCGCGTCCGGCGGCGCGGCACAGATGCCCGGTCAGCGCCGTGGTGGTGGTCTTGCCATTGGTGCCGGTGATGGCGATTACCTTGGTGCTGTCGCGCACGCCGAGATCGCGCAAGCCCTGAGCGAACAATTCGATTTCGCCGAGCACCGGAATGCCCCGCGCACGCGCTTCGAGAACCACCATCAGGCCGCCCGAAAGTCCGGGCGACAAAGCCAGCACATCGACGTCTTCGAGCAAGGTTTTATTGAATTCGCCGGAAACGAACTGCGCTTCCGCCACCCGCTGGCGCAATGCGGCCAGCGCCGGCGGTTCGGCGCGCGTGTCGGCGACGCGCAGGCGCGCACCGCGCCGCGCGCACCAACGCGCCATGGCCAGTCCCGATTCGCCGAGACCGAGCACCAGAGCCAGTTTGCCGTTGAGATTCATCCGATCTTCAGCGTATTTTCAAGGTCGACAAGCCGAACAGCACCAGCATGATGGTGATGATCCAGAAACGCACCACCACCTGCGTCTCTTTCCATCCGCCCAACTCGAAGTGGTGGTGCAGCGGCGCCATGCGGAATATTCGCTTGCCGCCGGACCACTTGAAATAGACCACCTGGAGCATCACCGACAGCGTCTCGGCAACGAACACGCCGCCCATGATCAGCAACACGATTTCCTGGCGCACGATGACGGCCACAGCACCCAGCGCAGCCCCCAGCGACAGGGCGCCGACATCTCCCATGAAGACCTCGGCCGGATAGGCGTTGAACCACAGGAAGCCCAGTCCCGCACCGGCCAGGGCGCCGCAAAACACCGCCAGTTCGCCGGCGCCGGGGATGTAGGGCAGCAGCAGGTATTTCGAGTACACCGCGTTGCCGGCGACATAAGCGAAAATGCCGAGCGCCCCGCCGACCATCACCGTCGGCATGATCGCCAGTCCATCGAGTCCATCGGTGAGATTCACCGCGTTGCTGGTGCCGACGATGACGAAGTAAGTCAGCACGATGAAGCCGAACAGACCGACCGGATAGGCGACGTTCTTGAAGAAGGGAACGATAAGGTCGGCCTTCAGCGGCAGTTCCAGCGTGAAGCCGCTGCCGACCCATTGCAGGAACAAGCCGATCACCTTGTCGTTGTTGGGCGCGGAAATGGAAAACACGATATACAGCGCGGCAACGATGCCGATCAGGGATTGCAGGAAGAACTTGCTGCGCGCAGACAAGCCCTTGGGATTGCGGTGCACCACCTTGCGCCAATCGTCCACCCAGCCGATCGCGCCGAAACCCAGGGTGACGATCAGCGCAATCCAGATGAAGCGATTGGCAAGATCGGCCCACAGCACGGTGGCCCCGACAATGGCGATCAGGATCAGTGCACCGCCCATGGTCGGCGTGCCGGATTTGATCAGGTGCGACTGTGGCCCGTCGTCGCGCACCGACTGGCCGATCTTCTTTGCGGTCAGCCAGCGTATCAGCGCCGGTCCAAACAGGAAGGAAATGCACAGCGCGGTCAGCGTGGCGAGCACCGCGCGCAGCGTGATGTAGCCGATCACATTGAAAGCGTGGATGTCCTTCGCCAGCCATAGCGCCAAGTCAAGCAGCATGTGAGTTCCCTAAATCGGATTCGGCCTTGATGGCATCGACCACGCGTTCCATTTTCATGAAACGCGAACCTTTCACCAGCACCGTGGTATCGGCATCCAGTAACGGCACCAGGGCGGCGAGCAGCGCTTCGAGATTCTTGAAATGCTCTCCGCCGCCGTCGAAATTGCGCGCCGCGGCAGCGGCATGCTCGCCCAGCGCCAGCAGGCGATCCACTCCCATGCTCTTGGCGTAGCCGCCGATTTCGTCGTGGAACTGGCCGCTCTGCACACCCACCTCGCCCATGTCGCCGATCACCAGAATTTTTTTCCCCGGCTGAGCGGCCAGGACGTCGATGGCGGCACGCATCGAGTCGGGGTTGGCGTTATAACTGTCGTCGATCACGCACGCACCCTTGACTGCCGGCCATTGCCGCAGCCGCCCCTTGATGCCGCGATAGGCGTTCAGTCCGGCCACCACGGCGTCCAGACTGGCGGAGGCGGCCAGCGTCGCCGCCGTTGCCGCCAGCGCATTGCGCGCATTGTGGATGCCGGGCACCTGCAATTCGACCGTGGCCCTGCCCTGCGGGGTGACGATTTGCAGCAGGCTGCCGAAAGAACGCGGGGTGTATTGCGCGGAAACCTCAGCCGCTTGTTCCAACCCAAAAGAGACCAGGCGCCGAACGCCGGCAGCCGTGGCAAGTTCCCGCCACAACGCCACATGGGGGTCGTCGGCATTGATCACGGCGACGCCTTCCGGCGCCAGCCCGCCGAAGATTTCTCCCTTGGCTTGCGCCACCCCGCCCAACCCGCCCAGGCCTTCCAGATGGGCGCGCTGGGCATTATTGACCAATGCCACGGTGGGCCTGGCGATGCCCGTCAGGTAGGCGATTTCGCCGAGGTGGTTCATGCCCATCTCGATCACTGCGGCACGATGATGGCCGCGCAGCTTGAGCAGCATCAGCGGCAAGCCGATGTCGTTGTTGAGGTTGCCCTCGGTCGCCAGCACGCTCGCTGCTGGCGGCGCGACGGCGCCCGGGCTTTCCCGGCGTGCCTGTTCGCGCAAGATGGCGGCGCACATCTCCTTGACCGTGGTCTTGCCGTTGCTGCCGGTGATGCCGATCAGCGGCAGGGAGAATTTGCCGCGCCAATGAGCGGCCAGACTGCCCAGCGCCCGGCGCGTATCGGCCACCGCCAGCAACGGCAGTCCGGCATGTTGCGCTGTCCAGCCGGATTCCACCATTGCCGCCGCCGCACCTTCCGCCAAAGCTTGCAGGACATAGTCATGGCCGTCGAAGCGCGCGCCCTTGAGGGCGACGAACAGATCACCGGCGGCGATCGCCCGTGTGTCGGACGACACGCCGGTGAACCACGGATCCGCCTGGGCGGTGCCCTGCGTGGCCTGGGCCGCTTCAGCGAGGCTCATCATGCGATCCGCTGGGCCGCTCACATGCTCTCCCGGATCGGCGGCGAGTTGTCCTTGGCCACCTGCAAGACGCCTGACGGTGCATCCGGCGCCACGCCAAAGGCGCGCAGGCTGCCGGCCATCACCCGGGAAAATACCGGTGCGGCCACATCGCCGCCGTAATAGCTGCCGGCCGACGGTTCGTCGATCATCACCGCGACAATCAGGCGCGGATCGGAAGCCGGCGCAAAACCCACGAAGGAAGCGACATATTTGTTGGAGTAGCTGGCGCCATCGAGTTTGTGCGCCGTGCCGGTCTTGCCGGCAATGCGATAGCCGTAGACTTGCGCCTTGGGGGCGGTGCCGCCGGGCAGCACCGCCAGTTCCAGCATCGCCCGCACCTCATGGGCGGTCTGCGCCGAGAACACCGGTTTGCCGATCAACGGCGGCGTATCCACTTTCGTCAGCGACAACGGCAGCAGGTCACCGTCGCGCGCAAAGGCCAGATAAGCATGCGCCAGCTGGATCAGGGTCACCGAAATGCCATGGCCATAAGCCATGGTGGCCTGCTCGATCGGGCGCCAGCTCTTGGCCGGGCGCAGGCGGCCGCCCACCTCGCCGGGAAAGCCGAGCTTGAGCGGCGTACCGAAGCCGAGGCTGTCGAACATGCGCCACATGTCCTCGGCCGGCAGACTCAGCGCCATTTTTGCAGCGCCCACATTCGAGGATTTCTGGATCACCTGCGCCACCGTGAGCAAACCGTGCATGTGCGCATCGTGGATGGTCGCGCCGTTGATGGTCAGAGTACCGGGAGCCGTCTGGATAGTCGTGTCGAAGCGGAACTTGCCTTTCTCCAGGGCCAGTGCGGCGGTAAACGGTTTCATGGTCGAGCCGGGCTCGAAGGTGTCGGTAAGGGCGCGGTTGCGCAGTTGCGCACCCACCAGCCGGACACGGTTGTTGGGGTTGTAGGTCGGCAGATTGACCAGCGCCAAGACCTCGCCGCTCTTGGCGTCCAGCACCACGATACCGCCCGCTTTGGCCTTGTTCTCGGTCAACGCCTGGCGCAAGTTGGCATAGGCGAGGTACTGAATCTTGGCATCCAGAGCCAGCACCACGTCCTTGCCTTCCTGCGGCGGCTTGATGCTCTCCACATCCTCGACGATCTGGCCGCGCCTGTCTTTGATGACTCTGCGGCTGCCGGGCTTGCCAGCGAGGGTGTCCTGGAACGCCAGCTCGACGCCTTCCTGGCCAACGTCCTCCGCTCCGGTGAACCCCAGCATGTGCGAGACGACCTCGGCGGATGGGTAATAGCGGCGATATTCGGGTTGTTCGTGGATGCCGGGAAGATTCAGGGCGGCAATTTTTTCGGCGACCGGCGGCGCAATCTGCCGTTTGATGAAGACGAACTCGCGCTCGGCCGCCAGCTTGCGCGTCAGTTCGCGCACATCCATCTCCAGCAGTGTCGCCAGTCCGCGTGCCTGGGCAGGTTGCAGCTTGGTGTCTTCGGGAATCGCCCAGATCGATTTCACCGGCGTCGAGACTGCCAGCACATCGCCGTGGCGATCCATGATGCGGCCACGTGTGGCGGATAATTCGATCACCCGGGAATAGCGCGAAGCGCCTTTTTCCTGCAGGAAGGAACTGTTGAAACCCTGCAAATACAGCGACCAGCCGACCAGCGTTGCAAAGCCGGTCAGCAAGCCCAGCAGCAGCAAGCGCGCGCGCCAAGCCGGCAGGGGTTGCGAAAGCAGGGGACTGTGGACGAATTTCACCGGCTTGCCTCAGTGCTTGTCGGTTTCGATGGAAATCACCTGACCGCTGCCCGGCGCTTTCATCTGCAAACGATTGCGGGCGATTTGCTCGACCCGCGCGTTATTGGCCCAGGTGCTTTGCTCCAACTGCAATTGTCCCCATTCGACTTCCAGTTCGCGCATGCGTGCCTGTTCGTGTTCGAGATCGACGAACATCTTGCGCGCGCGGTGGTTGGAACTCACCGTGCCGATGGCGCTGGCGACGGCAAGCATCAGCAGGACCAGATTCAGGCGCAGCATTTTTCCGCCACGCGCATCACCGCGCTCCTGGCGCGCGGATTCGCAGCGACTTCCGCGCTGCCCGGAAATACCGGTTTGCCCACCAGCCGCAGCAACGGCTTCGCCATCTCCGCGCTGCGCACCGGCAAGCGCCTGGGCAAAGCCGGCGGCTGAGACTGCTCGCGGAAGAAACGTTTGACGATGCGATCTTCAAGTGAATGGAAACTGATCACGACCAGCCTGCCTCCGCAGCCGAGGTGCGCCACGCACTGCGGCAAGGCTAGCGACAACTCCTCAAGCTCCTGATTGATGAAAATCCGTAAAGCTTGAAAGCTGCGTGTCGCCGGGTGCTGACCCGGCTCACGCGTGCGCACTGCTTTTTCCACGAGCGCGGCAAATTGTCGAGTGGTTGCAATACTGCACTCGCCCCGAGCAGCAACAACCGCCTTTGCAATCGCATGAGCAAACCGTTCTTCCCCATAATTTTTTATCACCCTTTCTATTTCTAGTTGTGTCGCCTGCTCCAGCCATTCCGCGGCAGTCTGCCCGCGGCTCGTATCCATGCGCATGTCGAGCGGCGCGTCAAAACGAAAACTGAAACCCCGCTCGGCCTGATCCAGCTGCGGCGATGACATGCCAATATCCAGCAAAATGCCCTCCACCTGCTTGCCCGCCATCCAACCCAGTCCCTGCAACACCTCGCCCAACTCGCTAAACGCCGCATGCAGCAACGTGAAGCGCGCATCCTCGATCTCCTGGCCTGCCGCTATGGCTGCCGGATCGCGATCCAAGGCGATCAGCCTGCCCCGAGACCCCAAGCGGGCCAGAATTTCCCGGCTGTGGCCGCCGCGACCGAAAGTGGCATCGACATAGATGCCTGTCGGCTTGACCGCCAGCGCTTCGACCGCTTCCTGCAACAGCACGCTCCGATGGATCAGGGGCGCACATTCATTCACAGCGTGAGATTTTCCAGACCGGGAGGCAGCAATTTGTCGCCCAAGGCGAAAATCGCTTCCTGTTGCTGCTTCCAACCCGCGTCGCTCCAGATTTCGAAATGGCTGCCCTGCCCCACCAGCCACACTTCCTTTTCCAGCGCCGCATAGGTGCGCAGTTCCGGCGCCACCAATACCCGGCCGGCAGCATCCATCTCGCTATCGACGGCAAAGCCGACCAGCAGACGGCGCAACATCGCGGATTGGGTCTCGAGACTGGGTGCGGCCAGAATCTTGGCGCGGATCGGCTCCCAAGCCGGGGCGGGATACAGCAGCAGGCAACGATGGGGATGGGCCGTCAGGACCAGATGCCCCTCGGCCAGGGTTTGCAGCGCATCCCGATGACGGGCGGGGATCGCCATGCGTCCCTTGGCATCGAGATTGAGTGCCGCCGCTCCCTGGAACATCCGTTCTCCTCCGCTTGGGGCAGGGGAGCGTTCACTATCTCCCACTTTTCCCCACTTCTTCCCACTGTAAAGCAGATTTTTTCGAAGGTCAAGCGAATAAATGGAATATTTTCTAGTAGCGACAAGTACTTAGAACGACTTTGCAAAGCAAATTTACATCAAAAATATTCATAAAAACAATGCCTGTAGAAGACAAACTGAAAGTGATTTGTAATGAGTAGGGAAAGGGACGGCCGTCGGGTTGTGTTTGGGGCTGAGACGCACGAGGATATGGCCGGCACTCCCGATCCAAAGGCGGGCACCAGCACCCTAGAAACAAAGGCGGGCACCAGCACCCTAGAAACAAAGGCGGGCACCAGTCGGCTGGGGAGGGGTGGAAGTCCGCCGATAAGCCGGGTTCTGTCGTGGGCAGCCATTCCTCTGGGCCCGCCGTTACCGACGGGCTCTAGCAGCCTACCCGGAAGCGACGCGAGCAGCGTCATTGCTTCCCTATTTGG
>Ga0172380_10000982_pt1 | contig 51131 bp, 64 predicted proteins | sample Leawe162metaG_FD_119747 | JGI IMG/M metagenome (GOLD analysis project Ga0172380, IMG submission 119747) | Leachate microbial communities from a municipal landfill in Southern Ontario, Canada - Leachate well 162 metaG | ecosystem: Engineered > Solid waste > Landfill > Unclassified | place... | reverse complement strand
GGCGAGTACGGCGCATCGACGAACAGCGGCTATGGCGGCGCATCGACGAACAGCGGCGAGTACGGCGCATCGACGAACAGCGGCTATGGCGGCGCATCGACGAACAGCGGCTATGGCGGCGCATCGACGAACAGCGGCGAGTACGGCGCATCGACGAACAGCGGCGAGTACGGGGTGGCTGCGGACTTCAACGGCACAGGCCGGGCACGCTCCAACGCCTCCGGGGCTATTGTCTGCGTCAATCGCAACGAGGACAGAAGCATCCGCCACATCCGCGCCAGCAAAGTCGGAGAAAATGGCGTCAAGCCTGACGTTTTTTATACGCTGGACGCCGATGGCAATTTTGTCGAAGCAGCGGGGGAATAACCATGTTCAGCAAAGAAGCCGAGTACATAGCCCCACGGCGTCGTGCCGCGGTCTGGGCATTAGGGGAGAAGCACTTGACGCATCCAAGCAATTTCGTCCAACGCAAGGACGTGAAGAAAAAAGCGCTTCGCGAGTCTGACATCGAGAAGCGCCTCGTCGAGCGGGTCAAGGCCCTCGGCGGCGAGGTGCGCAAGGTCAAGTGGATCGGCCGCAATGGGGCTCCTGATCGCTTGGTGATGCTGCCGTGGGCGTTTGCTGGTGGGGTATGCCGCACCATCTGGGTCGAGCTGAAATCTCCAGGCAAGAAGGCCGAGCCGCATCAGTTGCGGGAACACAAACGGATGCAGGCCATGGGCCAGCGGGTCGAGGTTGTGGATTCGTTCGAGCGTATCGAGGAGATCCTGTCGTGAAAGTCTCACCAACTATTACCCTCGCCGAGATGGTAGCCATCCTTCGTGCGGATATGTCAGAGCGCTTTGGCTGCGAAGTCGATACCATATCCATCGAGCCCCACGGTAAGGTGAAAATCTTCATTGATGATGCCGATATGGTCGTGGCGCTGGAGTTCAGGCACACCGCGAAATGAAACCGCACATCAAAATCTGGCGAAAGAAGGATGGCAGCGAAGCTTGGGGTGTGTTCCCCGCCCGCGGTGTCCGCTTCCGGTGGCCGTTAAGCGTCCGAAGGTCCGTGCGAAACTGGACCAAGACCTCTTGGGCGTACGTTGCGGCGCGCTGCACATGAAAACCTGCGACACCTGTAAGCACCACGCCCAGTTTCGCGGCCAGCGTATGGAATGTAACGCTGTCCGCGGGCATTGGGTCAAAGCCGAAACCATGCGCGAAACCAAAGCCCCCTGCGGCCCCGAGGGGCGCTTGTGGGTTCCAGCAACTACCGAAAAGGAAGAGAAAAATGTCTGACCCAATTGACGAGGGCTCCGAGACTGCCGAGCTGTTCTTGAACGTGGCGATCCAAAACGCCCGTGCGGTGAAGCCCGCGCTACCGTTCATCGGCGGCTGCCACTACTGCGGAGACCCGGTCGAGTTCCCCGCGCGCTTCTGTAACAGCGACTGCACCGAGGATTATGCCTGGCTGCAAAAGAGACGGGCACAAGCGTGATTGAACGCAAGCCTTTCGCTGATCGCCTGCGTAAGCAAGATTGGTGTGTTAAGACGATCTCCTTGCCGGTAGCCAGAGGCCTCATAGAAGCACACCACTACGCCGGTGGCGCGAGCAATACCGCAACGGCGCTGCACGGGCTATTCAAACTTGGGGAGGAAGAGTGCCGAGGGGTTGCTTGGTGGATTCCCCCTACAAAATCCGCGGCCTTGGCTACATACCCAAACAACTGGCAAGGGGTACTGGCGTTATCCAGGCTAGTAGTCGTGCCAGGAGTCCCAAAAAATGCCTGCACTTTTCTCCTTGCCCGCTCTATGTCGCTGATCTCTAGGGCTAAATGGCCGTGTTTTGTGACCTATGCAGATAGCTGGCAAGGACACACAGGGGGCATATATCTAGCCGCGAACTGGACATATATAGGCCTTACTTCGCCCGAGGCAACTTGGGTGCTTGATGGTCGAATGCTGTCTAGGAAAGCCGGGCCTAAGACCCGAACCAAGGCAGAGATGCTGGCCCTCGGGGCGGAAATGGTAGGCCGGTTTGCCAAGCGTAAATTTGTACAATATGCAAAGAGAGACCTCGCATGATCGAACGCAAGCCTTTCACCCCGAGACCGTGGCAAGTGCCGATGTTGCAGCACCTTGTCGAGGTGGAGCGGCCCGCCCTCTGGGCTGGCATGGGTTTGGGCAAAACTCCCGTGGTGCTCACCTATCTCGACGCCCTCTACCTCGGCGGCGAGACCCGCCCGACGTTGATCCTCGGCCCGCTCCGCGTGGCGCGCAAGGTGTGGTCGGACGAGGTGCAGAAGTGGGACCACCTTGCCGGGCTCTCCGTGGTGCCGATCATCGGCAACGAGAAAGAACGGCTGGCCGCGCTGCGTATCGACGCGCCCATTTACACGATCAACTATGACAACTTGGTATGGCTGATCGAGTATTGGGGGGAGCGCTGGCCCTACGCTACCGTCGTCGCCGACGAGTCGGACTACATCAAAGGCCACAGGATCTCGTTCCGCACCGCGAAGAACGCGGACGGGTCCGACGGCAAGACCTACCTTGCGGGCCAAGGGGCAAAGCGCGCCGGTGCGCTGGCGAAGATCGCGCACAGCCACACGAAGCGCTTCATCGAACTGACCGGCACCCCCGCACCCAATGGCCTCGTGGATCTGTGGGGGCAGATATGGTATCTGGATCGCGGCCAGCGCCTCGGCCGCACGTTCGATGCCTTCAAGAAGCGCTGGTTTGAAAAGGCCTACGATGGTTTCGGCAGCACCCCGCACGCCTTCGCCAACGACCAGATCCACGCGGCGCTTAATGACATCTGCTTGACGATCGACGGCAAGGACTGGTTCGATCTGAAGAAGCCGATCGTCAATAATATCTACGTGGATCTCGGGCCGAAGGCGCGCAAGCTCTACAAGGACATGGAGAAGGAGATGTTCCTGCAGCTGGAGGACGGCCGCAGTGCCGAGGCTTTCGGCGCCGCAGCGCGCACACAAAAATGTCTCCAGGTCGCTTCTGGAGCTTGCTATCTTGACCCGCTCGCCGACAGTGACGCATCGCCCCGCTCGAAGGAGTGGCGCCTGATCCATGACGAGAAGATCGAGGCGCTACAGAGCATCGCGCACGAAGCCGCCGGTGAGGCGCTGCTGGTCTGCTACGAGTTCAAGTCGGACTTGGCCAGGTTGCTGCACGCCTTCCCCAAGGGCCGCGTGATGAAGACCGACAAGGACATCGAGGACTTCATCGCGGGTAAAATCCCGATGCTGTTCTTGCACCCAAAGAGTGGCGGCCACGGGGTCGATGGCCTGCAGTACGCCTGCCGGCATATCGTGTTCTTCGGACACAACTGGTCCCTCGGCCAATACCAACAGGTCATCGAGCGCATCGGTCCCGTCCGGCAGATGCAAGCGAACCTTGACCGCCTCGTGTTCATCCACCACATCATCGCCCGCGGCACGGTGGATGAGCTTGTAATGGAACGCCGCGAAACGAAACGTGAAGTACAGGACATCCTCCTGGATGCCTGCAACAGGAGCAAGAAATCATGACTGAAAAATTCAATGGTGATGTTGACGAGCCGCTTTACAAGCCTACCCTTGCGATGTCCCCCCTCGGCATGGCCCCCCGCCCTTCTGGTTTCGAGGTCGAGGACCCCTCCGTTGGCGGCCCCGCGCTCAGCGGGCTTATCGCAGCCGCGCATGCGCACTGTGCGGCCCAGAAGGTTGAAGGCGTGAAGTTCGACGACGACAAGCCCCGCTATGACCTCATCCCGCCCGAGGCGCTGGAAGGCTTGGCCAAGGTGCTGACCTTCGGCGCGAAGAAGTACGCACCGCGCAACTGGGAAAAGGGTATGACGTGGGGCCGCGTGTTTGCCGCCCTGATGCGGCACCTGTGGGCATGGTGGCGGGGCGAGGACAAAGATTCTGAGACCGGTCTGTCGCACCTTGACCACGCCGCGTGCTGCATTGCCTTCCTGCAGACCTACGAAGTGCGACACACTGGCACGGACGATAGGGGCCAGAAATGACACAGACCCGCCTTGGCTCGCTTATCGAGGCGTGGTCCAACACCTTCATAGGGTACTGGCTAAACGTCGTGCTGGGGCTCGCCATTTACCCCTTGTTCGGGGCCTCGTTCAGCTTCACTCAGAACTTGGGTATTGGCGCGGTCTTCACCGTTATCTCCGTGGCGCGGGGGTATGCCGTGCGCAGATGGTTCAACAGCCGCGCGTCACGGCGCCGTCAGGGTCTCGTTTGGTCGAGGCTCGATGGCGCCAGCACCGCCAAGCCGGACGCCCTGATACACCCACCACGCACGGATAGCGGACATTCCATCTTGTAGGCATACGGCACGCAAGCGCTGATCGGCAAGGATGCGGTGCCCCGGTGTGAGCAGACCCTCGCGCATCATCTGGTACAGCGCGTCGTGCTCCAATGACCCGCGCATGAAGTTCTTCGTGTCACACGTGGGCCCGCTTGGGCCGTCCCAGGCGTAGCCTTCCTTGACGATCAGCTGCCCACTTTTGGACAGTAGAAGGTAGGAGTTGCCGACTGCCTCGGGCGGACAGATGCCGATGTCCGCGATGTAGTCGCGTGCGAGCTGGTACTTGTAGCCTTCACGATACGCTATCGAATTCATCCGAGCACCCCCAAAGCCGTGATGTAGAACTCCAGCCTGTCGGCTTGGCCATTCAGCCCGCCGTTGATGCGCTTCGTGATGCGGGTAAATTCACCACGGTCTGCCAGTTCGTTCAATTTTCGTGAGTGCCAGAACCACGCGCCCGATCGGCACGCGGGGCCAGGTTGCTCCAGAAGTGCAGGCTCATTGACCAAGTCCAGACCGAGAGCGTCGCCACATGCAACATGGTTGTCATAGCCAGTAATCTGAATGAGTCCGTGCCCTTTCCACCAAGGACCGGGAGTGCTTCCGTGTTGAGCGGCAACGGCGATGGCCTCGGGCTTGGTGTTTCCGAGGTCTGCTCTGTCGTTGTAGGCCTTACCAGATGCAATTTCGCGGACATATCTGAGGCTCCCTGATTCGTGGGCGATCTGCGCCAAGAAAGCCGCCTGCCGCTTTACGGTTGTGATCTCGAATTCCTGCATTGCTTCGTTGAGCGGGTCGAGAAAAAGGGCTGCGCGCTTACCGGCGTGCGGCATGATGCGCTGCAGCTGGTCGAAGGAAATCACGCCAGCACCTTTTTCATCCACGCCACGAACGCCGGACCCATATCCGTGACGATGAACCATATCGCCACGAGGGCCGCTCCCACCCCGCCGAGGAACGTCTTCTGCCGATCGGCCGCGATGCACAGCTTCTCGACACGCCCTGCGGTCTGCACCATGAGCTGCACTATTCCGGGGGCGGTGTTCGTGTCTGGGTCTCCTCTACGGAAGAGCGCGTCGTACATTTCTTGCTGCTGCTTGCGGTCAGTCCGCTCCTCCTCGATGTGCTGCTGGAAGTGCTGGTAGAACTGCTCAAGGCGGTCATCAGACCAACGACGGTCTCGGTGTTGGGGGGCGGGCTGATCGCTCATAGTGCCGATTACCGAACATACGCATCAGCGTAGCAGGTTAGGCCGTACGCGGCGTGCGCCGGCCACTCGGCAGGGGTTGAGCGCGTCCAATGAAACTCAAGTTTTCGGTTTTCCAGCGCAACCCAAGCCGCAAACGGCGAGCGGGACCCTCCGACAGGGCTGACGGTTTGCCCGACATAATCGGGAGAATACTGGTTCGCCTGCCCAAGGGCCCGCCGAAAACGAAGGTGTATGTCCGGCGTCGCTGACTCCGTGAGATTGCCGTTTGTGATAATCATCTTGCAGATGACGTGCGCGGCCTTCGCATCGTCCGGGATACCGGCGATCTGCCGCTCGTTCCACGTATCGAACGGGCAAGTGGGGTCGTCCGCCGCGACGGCGTTGCAATATGCAATGGGTGGGTTTTCGGATGGCGCGTAATACGGGACGCCAATCACAGAGCCTTCAACCCACGCCGATTGGGCGCTGAAACTGAGCAAGGCGAGGAGGAGAAACAGACACTTTTTCATCGTTGATCCTTATAGTTCTGCGTTGAGTGACAGAGTAGCTACAGCACCTGTGGTCTGGAACGCTATGAGTTGATCGGCGGTCGTCCCCGTGCTGGTGAAACCGGCGCCGCCGCCCGTGATGGCCGGCACTGTCCGCATGTCGATCGTGCCGAGGTTCTGGGCCACCGTCGCGGGAATGTAGTACGCTTGCCCGCGAAAATACCTACGACACCGCCGCAGTGTTGCCTCTGGGAACTCCACCTCACAAACAGAAGCCACAGAGCCAAGCTCAAGTTGCACGTCCTTGATGGTGATTTTACTGTTCAAAGTGCCGATCATTTGATGCGCACCAGTAACACCAATAAAATTCCCCGCCAGCCAAGTTCCTACGGATAGGGTCGTTCCGTTCGCCACCGCCGCCCCTTGGCTGGTGCTGCGAAAGGTCGTCCCGCAGCCTAGATCGAAGCGCACAGAAAGCGCTTCCGCGGTGGTGATGACAACGCCCCCGTCCGTCAATCCAGGAATTGAAATTCCGTAGGTCGTGTAAGCGGTAGAAGCGGGGACGAAAGTGAAGGGGTAGCTTCTGGCGCCTCCCGCATTGACCACCGCCCCAGAAAGCGTTTGCCCGACCAAGTCGGCAGTAACGGAGCAGCGAAACGACACTGAAAACCGCTTTGCGCTGGCGGTTCCGAGGTACAAGTCGTGAATCGTCAGTCCTTCAATTACCTGCGAAAATATATAAGTATCCCCGGCAGCAATCGCCGCATCGACAGTCGTTGCCGTGATTGAGGCCGCGTAGGCGCTGCCCTGGCTATCACCGCCTGAAACATCCACGCGTTGAACGGTGAGCTGTCCGCCGCCGCTCGCCCCGGCGTACCAGCGATCCATGCAGTAGTTGCGACCGCCTGCCGATACGACAACGGCTCCGCCACTGTTGCGCTGATCGACGGACATGCCGCTGTTGGCGATCCTATTTCGCGTCCCCCCTCCGCCAGCAGCAGCAGCAGCCGCCGCAGCAGCAATCGCGGCCGAGGCCGCGGCGTTCGTCTCTGCGGTCTCGGCGTTTGTCTCTGCCGTCTGCGCGGCAACTGCGCGGGCTGCGGCGTTTGTCTCTGCCGTCTCGGCATTCGTCTCCGCGGTTTGCGCAGCGGCAGCAGAGGCGGCGGCGTTGGCTTCAGCAAGCTCGGCATTCGTCTCCGCGGTCTCGGCGTTGGTCTCTGCTGTCTGTGCCGCAGTGGCTGAGGCCGCAGCTGCTATGGCGCTGTTCGCGGCCGTGGTGGAGGATGTGAAGGCCAGGGCCGACGTGCCGATAACGATCGGGTCGGAAGTGGCGACAACAAAGAAGAAGCCCCCATTGACGGTGCCTTCTTGGACCGTCAGCTCGGTGCCCTTGACAACGTCGTAAGCACCGTTGAAATCCGTGCTGCGCAGCCAGGCGCCAGAGGCGGCGTTGTAGATTCCGTTCTGCGTGTTGTCCGTCTGGTTCTTGACCAGCACTCGAAGGTTCGGATCTCCGTCAGCCAGCGCCACACCGTCGAGGGTCTGGAACCCGGCGAGCGTTATGTTCGCGGTCGTCGCCACTCGGCAAGGAGCCTTGATGGCGAGGTCGCCCGAGATACCGTTGATGCGATCCACTGACAGGGCCATGACGTTCCTTTACTGTTTCGATGCCGGCGTAGCTACGCCCGTGATTGTACCCCGTACCAGATCGACAGGTCCAGTCGGGGCTACCCGATCGCCTGCGACATCAGACAGATAGCTGATCGGGCGGGCCGCTGCACTGGCTGGAACCCCGACGGTCATGCTGATAAGCGTGGCCACGTCCTTGATCGCGCGGCTCGGCTTGCCGTCTTCGGCGATCGCCTTATACACGGAGAGCGGGGCCTTCACTGCGCTCTCGATCATGCTGATTGCCGGGGCCGTTGAGATCCGATCGTCGTAGGGCTTGTTGTTCAGGGTGTTGGCCGCGGCATTGATGACCTGGCCGAAGCCAGGAACCATCGCCGTGAGGTAGCGGGCCGGAGCGTAGGCAAACAGCGTCATGAGCCAATCGTCCATGTATTCGCCGTCTTTGTCGTCGTCATCTGGGCCGCCCTTGAACGCTTGCATAATCAGCTCACCGACGATGGCCGGGGCCAAGAAGCCCAACACCAGAAGGTATAGTCCGCGCCCAGCACCAGCACGCAGGCCGATGTCGCGCGTCAGCTTCACGTACTCGGTGCCGAGCAGGTTCGCGTTCATGTTGAAGTAGCCGGCGAACTGCACGAACATGCGGTAGAACGCGGTGCCCGACTCGAAGCTGGCGATGTCTTCCGGTGCGGTCGATCCTTGCGTCTCGCGCACTGCCGAGTCTCCGGCGCGAATCGCGTCCGCCTCCGACATCCCGGCCTCGATGGCTTGGTTGTAGCCCCCGAGCCAGACGACGGGGCTGATGACAGAATCGACAGCGGACTGCAGGAAGTAGGCGTGGTGGCTGGTCCAGTTCTTCGCGTTCTCGTAGATCGTCGGGTTCAGCAGGATGTCGTTGATCTGGTCCGACATCATCGAGACTTCGTTCTCCAGGCGCGTGGCCATGTAGGATGACTTCCCGGTGACTTGCTCGGCAAAAGTGGCAGGGGACATTGCGTACTTGGCCATGGCGTCCAAGAGCAGCGCCGGCCGCACGCGGACCGCGGCCAGAGACAAGCCCGTTACCTGCTGCACGGCGTTGGCCAAGTTGCCGAACATGGCGGCCATCCCAGCGCGCCCACGGACGACAGACCAGAAGCGGCCGAGGCCTTCCCGTCCTGGCGTCTGGGTCTCGACAACCTGCTTGGCCGCGCGGTTCAGCCACGGGATGATAAGCGTGTTGTATGCCTGCGGATCGACACGGCCCAGTGCTTGCGCTACGGCCTTGCCGGACATCATGCGACGGACATCATTGACCGGTCGCGTCATGTGGCTGAACAGCAGCACCTTGTCGATGTGCTGCGACAGCGCACGGAGGTCCAGCTTCAGCGGCTTGGCATAGCTCTCGACGCGCGACTTCGTGAAGCCCTTGGTCGTCGCCGGGAATGCAAAGGCCATGTTGCTGTTCTCGGTCTCGGCCAGCACGCGGAGGTCCGCGTCGCGAACGATCAGGGGGTCGGTCAGCGCCGGCACGTAGCCGCCGCGGTAGGTGCCAAAGCGCGTCACCAGCGCGTCAGCGGAGACTTCGGAGAAGTACCGGCCGAAGACATCGCGGTGGGCCTTCTGGGCCAGCGGCTTCATACCTTCCATCAAGTCCCAGACGCCTTGCGCGAAGTCATAGTCAGCCTTGGTGATCTTACCCTCGTTCTCCATCCGCTCGATGAAGGCATCCCACTTCGAGGTGTCCAGGCTCTTGTCCATCTGCTCCGTCGCCCAGCCACGGCCCAGCAGCAGCTTGCGCTTGTTGCTCTCGTTGCCGGTGTGCAGGATCGCGTGCAGCAGCTCGGCCTTGCCGAGGCCGCTCTCGTCCTTGCCGAACACGTAGTCAAGCTCCGGCGCGCTGATCGTCTGCCGGGTGAGGGTCGGGGCGATCGGTGCGAGCAGATCGCGGTAGGCCTTGAGGTACTTCACTTTGTCTGCGCGGTAGGCATCCGCAGCGTCGCGCACCGGGTTCCACATGAACTTGCGGAACGGTCCCGTGAGCGTGCCGTCCTTGGCGCCGGCCCAAGACTCAACACGCCGCAGCGCGCCGACGAACCGGTCGAACAGGATACCGCGCTTCTCGGCAGCAGTGACGGCCGAGCCTTCACCCGGCACGTGGTCGGGGATGCCGATCTCGACCAAGCGGGCATGCAGCTCGTCTTGTGCCTCGCGCATCGGGATCAGCTTGCCGTCGATCTCTACCTGCTTCGAGCGCTTGGCCAAGAACCACAGGCCATTGACCTCTTCCGAGAGGCCGCGCAGCTTGGATAGCGGCAGCTCCTGCCAGGCCTTGGCTTCTGCCGTAACGGCGTCGATCGTGTCCGACAGCACGGCCGCGAGGTCCGGGTTGTTGGCTTGGACGACTGCGAGGTATTCCCGTGCGGCCTTGCCTTTCGTGCCGATGCCGAAGTCTGCGAGGATCGCCCGCACGGCATTGACGATGTCCGCGTCGCGCGTTTTCACGGAGGAGCTGTCGTCCTTGTACGCGACGATCGCCTTGAGCCGATCGACGATCTTCTTGATTTCCTTCTCGGCGGCGTAGGCTTCCTTCGCTGCGACGTGATTGACCAGCTCCGTGCGCTTCTCGCCGGCGGCCTTCTCGCGATCGCCTTTGCGCAGCGCTTCCAGTGCCGCCTTACCAGCGCGGGTCTCGGCTGCAGCGAAGCTCCAAGGCTTCAGGGTCTTGCTGCTCTTCGTCTCGACGATCTGGCGGGCGTACTCTCGCGCCGCTTTCATCAGCACGCTGGGGGCGCCGACGTTCTTGGCCAGTGCCGACAGTTCGGTCGCCACCATCCGGGTGCGCGCGTCGTTGTGGATCGCCTCGTCAGCAGCACGGGAGATTGCGTCCTGACTGGACAGGTCGCCGTATTGCTCCAGCATGCGCTGGTCGGTCAGAGCATTCACCTCGTCCGCGAACTTCGTGGCGCCGAGCAGCTGGGAGACCAGCTCTTGGCCCGAGGGGATGCCGAACATCTCAGCCACCAGGTCAGGGGAGAGGCCTTCAGCCGCGAGCATGCCGTACTGGCCATAGCCCAGCTTCTTCCAGTCCGGCGGGGCGACGAGCGCACCTTCCGGGAACATCTCTTCAAGCTCGGAAATCTGGAGCTTGTTGCCGCCGGGGGCTTTGATCTCGGCACCATCGGCGCCGGTCATCTCGCCACGCTTGAGCCAGCGCATCGCTTTGCGCAGAGGGGTTGCCGCGACTTCGTCGGAGACTTCCTTCAGTACGGCGTCGCGACGTTCTTTCGCATCGGCCTGTAGCTCGGCGATAACCTTGTTGCGACGGTTCTCCAGCCACTTCATGTCGCGCAGCCCGCGGGTCCGCAACATCTCCTCGGCATCGGTCTTCTGATCCACAGAAAGCGCCGTGTAGGCTGCGAAGTCCTTGTCCGACATGCCGGCCTCGGTCGCGTCTTTGAACAGCGCTACGAAGCCGCGCGCCGCGTTGGCGGCTGCGATTTCGTTCTCGGTCGCCAACATCCGGTCGAATACTGCCGCGAGTTCCGGGTTCAGCTTCGCACCTTCGTGGCCGGCGATGAAGTCCTTGATGCTGACATATACCCGCGTGAGCCAGGACGCGAAGCGCTGGAACAGCGGCTGCAGTTCGAGGCTCGGGGCCTTGCCGGTGAAGAGGTACTGCTCGAAGCTCTCGGCGAACTGCTCATGGTACGGCCGCTGCAGTTCAAGTGGCATCGCTTGCCACGCGGCAACGTCCGCGACACCGAACTGCTTCAGGATCTCGGCCATGCCTTTGGTGAGCTCCGCTGGTGCGTCGGGCTGTGAGGCTAGGTCCGCATAGACGGTCAGGAAGAAGTGCCCGGTCTCGTGCAGGAAGGTCGAGAGGTTGGCATCAGCCAGCAGGCGGAGGTCGAGCGTGTTCGGGTTGAAGCTGCCGAGCTTGTCTCCGTTCTTTGCTGCAAACAGGGGCAGGCCCTGCGCGACAGTGGCGCGCATGGAGTCGGTGATGGGGAAGCCGGGTTGTTCGGTGAGCGTCCCCTCGGTCTTCTGGCGCGCCACGTCCTCTGCGCGCATGCTCTTTCCTTGGCGCCCCTTGCGCGGGACCGAGACGGTCTCCAGCGGCCCGCCGCCCAGCTTCTTCAGCACGTCGCGCGCAACCTGCGGCACGATCTGATCGTAGAAGCCCTTCATGCCTTCGCCACCGACTTTGAGGTCGAGGCCGGACAGGACTTTATGACCCGATTGCTTCGCACCTTCTTCGGTTCCTTCGCCGCCGACGATCTTCTTGGTGATCTCCTTCCCAACAGTGTCCTCCAGCTTACTGGCATCCATCGTTTCGTTGATGGCTATCTGCCCGTCGAGCCCAAACGCGCCGAGATGGTAACGCCCGTTCCCGTTGTCGGCGTACTCAATTCGACTGATCTGCTTGCTCAAGTCGTACCGCGCCGCCTGCTGCTCGCCGGTAGTCCATGCCACCTTGTCGAAGCCGTTCTCGGCGGCATAGGCGATAACCCGCTTCATCGCGAGCGCGGTCCAGGCCTTCGTTTCGTTAAACGGCATCGCGTCGATCCCCGCGAACTCCGCACGTTCGGCCTCCGACGCTTCCCCTTTAGCAATACGGTCTTTCAAGGCCCGCCATCTCTGGCCTTTGTCCGCTTGGATCTCCTCGACGAAAAAGACCCGGTTGCCTTCGGCATCTGTGCGCTCGTTGAAGCGGATGTGCGTGAGGATGTTGGGCTGGTCGAAGTGTGAAGACTGAAAGTTACTCGGGTTCTTGCGCTCTCGCCCCGCCGCATGACTGATGGCTTCTGCCGCCGTTGCGACGTTTTCACGCGGAACCCCAAGCACCCACCGCCCGCGTGCGTCGCGAACGGCCCACGTGGGGCCACTAGCGAAGTCGCCAGCATCTTCTTTGGCCGTCCAGCCAGTGGTATCTACGGCCGCCGCAGGTAGTGTAAGCAGAAGCTCGCGGTATTTCTCGCCGCCGGGCAGGACGTACTGCGCGAACTTGGTCGGGGAGCGTGAGTGTTCAAAAGCCCTTGGCGCCGCCAACACAGCGTCTTCCTCGGAGCTGTACTTACCGAATATTTTTCCGGAACCGCCTCTGACAACCCATTTGCCGTCTTCCAGCGCAACAGTCGGCTCTCCAGGGGGTGTGCCCAGCATTACCTCTTCGACCTTCACCCCGCCCTGATCGAGGAAGGCGAGCACGTCGTCCTTCGAGGCTTTCGGCTGGGCGTCGAGCCAGTCGGTGATGCCCGTCCATTCGATCTCGTCCTTCTTGATGCCGAGCTTGCCGGTGTTCGACAGGAGCCACTGCTTGATGCTGGCACCGGTGGCGAAGATCTTGGCAGGCGCCTGCTCAACCGAGCGACGCAGCTGCGAGTAATACCACTGGTCGGCTTCCTGCCACAGCGCACCGCTAAGCTGGTCCTTGTAGATCGGCTCGTCGGCCTTGAACATGCCGAAGTCGATCTGTGCCGCCAGCTGCGGGTCGCGAGCTTCCAACTTCTCTTTCCACTTCGCGGGTGTGAGCGCGCCACCGGGCAGGGTCTTGTCGTTGGCCAAGGCGATAGCCGCAGCCTTCAGTGCGGGGATCTCGGCAGGCGGCGGCGCCGCAGTCTGCGCGTTCGCTTCTGCCAGGCCGCCGACGTGGGGTGCCGATACGCTGCGCGCGCCAAGCAGCACGACCGTGCCCTGATTGTTGAAGTTGTTGCGCTGCAGGTAGCCATCGAAGCCGGCATCTACAACCGCGCTCTCGGCGGCGTTGGCGTCCCGAGGGTTGTTACGCCAGAGTTTCAGCGCGTCAGCGTCCGCGTCATAGAGGTTGGTGAGTGTGGCGACGTGCGCGGCACCGCCTACGCCGGCTTCTGGGAAAACCCCTTGACCGTTCGACACGTAGAACGCGATGCGCTGCTTGATGCGGTCGTCGTTTGAGTTCTGCAGCCGTTCGCGCTCGGCACCAGTCAGTCCGGTCCCGAAGGCCCCGCTGGAAAGCATGCCCCGCTTCTCTCGGGAGAAATGGACGCCAACTACTGGGCCGGCGACAGCGCCGGGCTTGCTTACTTCTGCGCTTTGGTAGAGCTTCCGGCCCAGGCCTTGCGCGTTTTCGCGACTTGCTCTGGCGTCAGCGTAGCCATTGAAGTCAATCGTTCCGTTGTGCGCATCGACGGGCGCTGCCCCGATGCGTTCCCACCAGCTTCGAGCGCTTGGGACGATGTGCCAGATGCCGAGTTCTCCGGCGTCGTTGGCGATTGCTGCGACTGTTTGTTCGGCATAGCGTTTTCCTCTTTCGGTTTCGGCCACTTCAATATCGAGCAGCAGCGTCGGCCAGCCATCGGCCAGCTCAAGTACAGTGTAGCCTACACTACGACCATTTGCATCCTGAATTTGGTACTTCACCGCACGCTCGTTGCCGAGCGGCTTGTAGAAAACGTCGTGCCCTTCGGTCACATCCACCGGCGAGGTGAGTGCTACCTGCGCATTCTTCCACACAGGGAAGCCGTTCTCGGTGCCGGTCTCGGTCCAGGCGACTTCCTTGCGGATCGCGTCGATTTGGGCCGGCGTCACGGTCTGGAAGTCGCGGGCGCTCTGGTTCAGCACGTCCGAAAGCTGCTGACGCGGACCCTCGAAGTCCAGCCCCACAGTGAAGTGCGTACCGTCCGGGAGCGTGGTGTAGAAGTCCTCCGGCTGCGAAGGATGCACTGTCAGCCCGTTGCTCGGGGTAATGCTGCCGTCCTGATACACCAGGCCGTGCCGCGTGAGTACGGACTCTTGCTCAAACTTCTTGGCCAGCGCCTGTGCCTGTTCGGGCGAGATGCCCGTGACGACGAAGGAGTTCTCGGGTTGGCCGTAGTGCCCCTTCACCGGGGTGAAGTCGTAGCCCTGGGCCGTCAGGTACTGCTGCAGCTCGGCGTTGCGCGTCGCGTTCTCTTCGGGCGATAGCTGCTTGGCGTTCGGGTTCTCGGCCGTCAGGATCGTCCAGTTGTCGGTCTTCAGCAGGTTCGGGATACCGGCCTTGGTGAAGGTCTCCTGTGTCGCGGGCTGCAGCTGGTTCAGGCTCTGGGCGGTGTTCGCGTTCTGCTCGCCACCGATCGTCAGCTTGTACCCCCTGCGGGCTACGCCTTGCGCGTCAGTCCAGCCATCGCGCAGCTGCAGGGGCGTTACCCCCAACTGACTGGCCATCGTCGTGTAGAACGCGCCAGTGAGGGCGGCATACCCGGACGTGGCCTGCGGGCCGAAGCGTCCGAGCGAATCGAGCTGGGCCTTGATGTCGTCCTGCACAGCCTTGGCGCCGGCCACGAATTCCTCGTTGCGGGATTGCTCTTCGAGGATACGATCGGCTTCTTTCTGGAAGAACTCCGCAGCCTTGGTGCCAGCCTCGCGGGACTCGGCCAGCGTCGGCATGTCAGCCCCGAAGCGGACATGAGGAATCAGTGCAGCTTCGGCGCCGGTGCCGGTGAAGGCGGCGATAAGCTCATGCACGGGGATCTCGATACCCGCCCCCGCTTGCGAGGTGTTCGCCTGCTCGATAAACGAGGGCAGCTTGGCCGGGTCGATGTCCGCTTGGAGCAGCACTTCCTGCAGCTTGTCCGGGTCGATCAGGACCGTAGCGTCCGGGGCGATCGTCTGGAAGAACTGCTCGAAAGTGTCGGGGCTGCGCTGACCGGTCAAGGACTCCGCCGCAAGAGCGAAGAGTTCCGTCATCCTGCCGGCGGAGGCTTCTGCTTGGGCTGCGGTGCTCTCGTTCCGTAGGACGGCCTCGAAGCTCTTTACGAGGGCTACTTGCCCCCCGGCGCCGACAAGGGTGGCGATAGCTGTCTGCGCTGCCGCCTCTGGGCGCTCGGCGATGAACTCCGCTGCGGTTTTGTCGGGGTTCAGCACCGTCCATTTGTTAAAGTCCTGCCATATCGTGGCGATCTGCTCCCCGCCCATCTCCAATGCTGTGAATTTTGCGGCCTGCTTGACGAAGGCGTTGCGGAACGCCGGTTGATCGAACAGGGCCTTCATGCCCAGCCGCTCGGTCGCGTACTCCGCTGCGGCGTCGTGGGTCGCCAAGTTGAACGCGGTGAGGGGGGAGGCCCCCGTATCGCGGGCATCGACGTAGGACGCGCCGCCGGCCAAGAACGCGGCGGCGCGCGTGGCAAACTCCGGGCCTTTGAGAACACCGAGGGGGAGTGTTAAGAGGTTTGTGCCTAAAGACCGGAAGCCGGCTATTGTGCCCTTTTCGAGGGTGCCCTCCCCTTCAGGGACTCCTTGTGCGGCGCCTCCGCGCTTCGACCTTTCAGACCAACCACGGGCGAGCCTAGCTAGATCGGAGTTCGCGAGCCAATCGGGAACCCCGACAGCCTTCAGGGCCTGCTCCCCGACTTCCAGTGGCGCAGCAACACCCCCGAAGAAAGCGGCTTGTGCATCGAATAGCAGGCCTGTTTTTACGGCCTTCAGCCCAGTACCGACGGCCCCCATAACCTTCTCGATTTTGGCTAGGGTCTGTGCGTCATCGGCAGCGATACGCGCGTTCTCGGCGTTCGACAGGAAGGCGGAGGTGAGGGGGCTCGCTCGGGTGGCGTGGTCTTGTTCAGCAACACGGACACGGCGCTGCGCGGCTTGCAGGTCAAGGACCGCGGGGGGTGTGGTGTCGCCGAAGTATGTCTGGAGTTTTTTGGATACGTCGCGCAGTTGCGCCTCGTGATCCGGTTTGCTGAACGAAGCCTCGTAGAGGGCCGCCTCGACAGCAGCTCGTGGGGGTGCGGGGTTACGCACCTGTTGCAACAAACGGGCGGGCTCGTCATCGACGGGCAATGCCGGAGGCTCCGGGGGCGTGGTGGTGGTGGTGGTGGTGGGGCCTGCTCCAGCCCCCTGTCGAACTTGTGCCAGCAGGTCCACGTACTCGTTCATTTTGATCCTTGTTTAAGGGCCCAGGCCGCCGTCACCTCGCTGTCCTTGGCTCCGATTTTTTTCATTTCGTCGAAGAACGCTTTCGGGATCGCCTTCGTCTCGGGCTTCACAGCATACGCGGGGAGCGTGTCGTTCCAGAAGCTGCCGATCTTAACATAGTCTTGGTTCGCGCTTCGGGCTATGCGGGTCTGTGTGGCGAGGTCGGGCATTTTGCCGGGGTTCTCTATCTTCCACGTTTGCAGGTTGCGCTCGACGAGGCCGTTGAAGGCCCTTAGCTGGTCTTTGTTCCCCGGTGCCAGGAGTGCTGGGGGTATCGCTTCCCCGAGCAAGTCCTTGTCGATCTGGAACCGGGTGGCGCCGTTGGCGAGTTCCCGGCGTTTTTGCTCCAGCACGCCTATGAGCTTCGGGCCGATGGCCGGGGCGTAGGAATACACCTGCTCCGTGGTCATCGCCCCGAGTTCTGGCATGTCGGCAAGTTGGTAGAACACCCCGAGGGCCGCGGGATTGTCGTCCCACCGCTGGCGTGCTTTGAACTCCGCACGGTCCGCCAGCCCCCTCGCACGGTCGTCAGCCGCTTGGGCTTGGTGCCGGGTGTATTCCTTGAACTCGCCCTGTGCCGCAGGGGTCATCGCCAAAAACTCCGGGGAGGCTTCGAGACGTGCGGCAGTCCGTTGTGTTGGGTTGTCAGAGAACGCCGAGATGAGGCCGCCCTTCGTCTGCCGGTCCGCTGCTGCTGCCGCCTGTTCGCGCTGCGTCAGGACGGTCTGCGCGGCTGCGAAGGCCCCTTTGTTGCCTTTTGTCTTGGTGGATATAAGGGCCTGAGCGTCCTTCGGTGGGAGTGCTGCCGCTTCGATGCCTACCTCCTCGCCCAAGGCCCAGTCCCCGGCCTGTTTGACCTGTGGCGCATAGTGGTTGATCTGCCGTTCAGACATGTCACCTTTTGCCGCTTCAAGGTAGGCAACAGCATCTGCCGCTTTTCCATCGGTGAGCATTTTCTGGACAACGGACCCGTGTAGGGTGCCCAGCGCCTCCTGCCGATAAAGCTCCAGGGCCGGGCCCTGCAGTCCGAGGCGCTTCGCTTCGTTCGCGATGGTGTTGCTTACCCGCCCGATAGAACTCAACATCGCGGCGTCGTCCCCGTAGTTCATCGCCGCGTATTTTGATTCCGTGGCCAGGGTGGCTTTGGCTGTGTCGGCTTGGTAGGCGTTCGTCTCGTTGGCGACGTGGCGCATCAGATCCTGTCGGTATCCGCTTTTTTCCGCTGCTGCTTTTGCGTTGAATCGCTCGCGTGCTCGCGCGCCGCCTATATTGGCGGCCAAGGCTTCGACCTCCCTGTCGAACTGCCCAGGGAAGACATCGAGAGGCTTCTGTGACACTACGGCCCCGCCTCGGACGTTGGCGAACCCCTTCTCCCCGAGGGACATGTCCAGCCTCTTTTCCCGCAGCTTGTTCAGTGCGTCTTCGGCCACTACATCTTCGAGCTTGTCGGCTTCCTGCTTCATGAGCACGCCGATGTCCCCGAGCACTTGCGCTCCCGTGGTGTCGGCGGCGACGCGAACCGGTTGAATCTCAGTCACCCCGCGCGAGGGGCGGGGCGTGCTCAGACCATAGTCGTCAGGGGAAGGTAGGCGGGCCATCAGTCAGAATACCTGCCGGTGTAGGTGTTGGGGTCGTAAGGCCCGTTTGCGGTGTAGGTGCCCGCGTACTCGGACCCATTGGACATGCCCCCCGGTGCTGGCCCTGGGGCGAAGGAGCTGAACATGCTCGACGCCCCCTTAGCCACACTCCCCATGATCGAAGCGCTGCCTTGATTCCTAGCGTTGGCTACCTCGGCGTTGCCGCGGTTCGTGGCTTCCACGAGGCCCGCTTGCCCACGGTACTGCAGGCCCTTGGCCCGTTCGGTGGAGGTGTAGGTGCTGTAGCCCGCATCGAGCTCCCCTTGTCCGACGATGCCGGTCATCAGGGTCTCGTCGAGAGGACCCCCGCCAGAGGCCGCGGACACCGCCCGCGCACGCGAGAGCATGAGGTCGGCCTTGTGCCGTTTGGCCTCGGCTTCGTGCTGCCCGGCGGCCAGTTCCTGCCCTGCGGCTGCATCGAGCTGCCGTTGGTTGGCAAGCGCGGCTTCACGGCCTGCCTTGGCGTTGTCTTTCGCGGCCGAGTTTTGGGCCATTGCGGAGGCTATGGTCGCCGCAGTGGAGGCGGCGGCATAGGCCCACATAGGGATTGCGGCCATGAATGCCATTATTGCACCCTCACCAAAGTTTCGCCGAAGGGGCCGAAAACCCCTGTCGGTCGCCAGCCCAACTTAATGAGCAAATACCCTGCAGTTGGTTCATCGAGATTTGCGACGGCATACACGGGAGCCTTTGTTTTATAGACGAGTTCCATCAGCATTCTACACCCAACAGCAAGGGCTTTCCTGTTCTTGCGAAGCGCCCCCCGGATCTCGCTGAAAGCCACAGGCTTGCCACCTGCGTAAAAGATGCCACCGATGCCGACGAGTTCGCCATTGCAGCGGGCCACATACCCTCGGAAAGAGGCTTCGGGCGGGCCCTGATACCACTCCTCGGCGTCTGCGGCCGTGGCGGGGCTGAAGACGACCTCACTTGACATGGCCCGTCACCGACAGGACCGCGGCGAGAACCGTGCAAGGCCGGGGGCTCGCGGCGCGCAGACACAGCCGTGCGTCGTTATGCCACCGGCCATCGACTTCAGTCGAGTCCGCGTTGTAGCTTGTCCAGATTTTGTCGGCATCGACCTCGCCGCCTTCGTCGTCGATAAGCGGCATGCCGTCCAAGTTGTCGAAGTCCTGCCCATACCGCAGCCCCTGCGCGTGAGCGTTCGCCAGAAGCAGGCCGAGGTGGTGCAGCTGCTGCCGTTGGCTGAGGGGGACTTCGGAGGCGGTGGATAGCTTCGCGCTGCGGAAGTCCGCGGTGTAAGGCAGCCCGATATAGGCCAGCGTCACGGCTTCCGACAGCGTGATACCGCCGCCGGTGACGGTGTAGCTCCCGAGGTCTTTGGTGTTGCCCCACACGACAACGGTCTCACCTTCCAGATGTGTGAGGCCGGTGATCGTCGTTGTTGATGCACCGCTGTAGGTCAGGGTTGCGTCGGTCAGAATCGTCGTCTGCGCCCCCTGCGCTTCGCTTTCGAGAGCCCATTTTTCCGTGTAGCGCTTCGTGCTGCCGTTGATCGTTCTGCGCACGGTGTAATAGACCGCATCCTCCACACTGCCTGGCAGGACGACGACATCCTCAACGGCGCCGTCGGTCTCGTACAAGACCCAGCACGTGACCTTTTCCAAACGGTCGAAAACGAGGATGGCCACACTGCCGTCTGCGCGGACGCAGTGGATGCGGGTGTCTGGCTGGCGCTGCACGGCGATTCGGACGAACCCGCCAAGCCCTAGCTCAGGAACGATCGCGGTAAGGTCGTTCGATGTGTAGTTGTAAGTTGAGCCGTCGAGCGCCAGCTCATAGACACGAGAGCCGCTGCGCTGCACATAGACGCCCCCCGTGTCGATCTTGATAGCCCGGAGCGCGGCGGAGCCGAGGCTTGATGCCGGCTTCAGACTGAAGGCGGTGGGGGTCAGCGGCTCGTCAAGCGAACTGGCCTTAGCCACCAGCTCCGCCCCCTGCGTGCCGACGAGCAGCGACGGGAGGGGTAGGAGCCAGTTTATCGTATCCACAGGCCCCGCGCCAATGCTGCGGGTGATCGGTCCGGAGTCCCCGGATACGGTGTCGTCAAAGCTGTTGAAGGCATCAGATACGGAGCCCGCGATCTTGTCCTTCCCCGCCCACCACAGCCGCCCGTCGTGCAGCGCGACCGCGGAGGGCCACCCACGCCGGTCGGACCAGCTCCCCTCGCGCCAGTTTGCAGTCGCCGCCGTACTGCCGAAAGCCTCTAGGACATCAATTGATACCTGCGTAGCGCTTGTGTAGCCCGTTACCAGGGCCGTCCCATCCGAGGTGCCGAAGGCGTAGATCAGCTCCGCAGTGATGCTGCCAGAGGTGAATTCTCCGGCTTTTACCCCGATTCGATAGTAGATTACTTGGTTGTCTAGGCCGTCGTTGGATGACAAAGACTGATTCGTCGTGTAGGCCGCCACCGTGGTCCAGGCCCCGGGTTCTCCAACCGAGCGCTGCAGGGTGAGCGTCGCGCCCCACGTGCCCGAGGTGAGGATGTTGAAGACGCGGGTGCTGCCGATGCCCGTGACTTTTATCGGGTCCGTAAAGGTGTCTGCGGCCGTGATGGTGGCGCGGACCGTTTGCCCCGCGGAAGACAACCGGAATAGCGAGCCGACGTTGGTAGCCCTGAAGAGGGCTGCCGATGCTGTCAGGGTGGTGCTGCCGGACAGGGCGCCCGCCTGCAGGGTGGTCGGGCCGAGGTTCTGGGCACGGAACGGCCCGTCTTCGGCCAGGTACTCAACGATAGACCAAGACTCAGCATCCTGCCGCTCTATCCGTCTTTGTCGGTGGGCCTTGCACGCGCAGAAAAGCACGTCCCCGGACTGGTCGTAACGGACATTCTGCAGGTCCGCCGCGCCCCACGGGGACACTAACGTAACAGGCCCCGCGGCTTCCACAGTGATGCTGCTCACGAGGGTCGCGGTGTCGTCTCTTGCCGATAGGCGGATGTGGAAGTTACCAGTTGGGGTGAAAGCGATTGAGTGCCGGCCGGTGCGCAGGGTGGTGGCTGCGACGTAGTCTTCAGCGCCGCTGGAGGAACCGACGCGCAAAGTCGCGGTGCCGGCCGCGATGTGTATCGCCAGTCCGTGCTGCACGTTCTGGTCGGGAGCTGCGACCGTAACCTGCTGGTCTCGTATAGCGAAGGTCGTGCCGTTACCGAGCAGAGAGAGGTATCCCCCCGTGGCCCATGCCGAAGTGGCCCCCACTTGGTCGTTGTCTGTCCAGCCCGCGACATCGGTGTCGAAAGTACCATTTGTCACAGCCGAAGCCACCGACGGGCGGGTGAGCACTTCGTCGTCAATCACGACGCGCATAAAGCCGGCGGTGAGTTCGATCAGTGCGGTGTCATCCACCGCGAAGACGAACTCCAAGTGCGCAGCCGCGGCGTCGCCTTTTGTGCTGTGCAGGAATCGCGTACCCGGCCGTAGGGACATCGCCCCCAGGACTCGCGGCATCCAGTTGGTTTGCTCTTCGGCAGACATCGCCATGCGCTTCAGATCGACACGTGCGACAGCCAAAGGGGAGACGATCCCGCGGTTGAACGCGAGGAGTATCGGGCGGGTCTCAGCCATGGCCTACCCGAGAAACGAGCCGCGGTTGCCGCGGTCTCTGCGCGAGCCCCCGACGCGCGCGGACACGAAGCTGCCCACCGGTGGGAAGGTGGTCGGCCCTTCCATCGCGCTGCTTGATCGCGCGTCCGTCAGGCGTTGTTTCGTCAGCTTGAACAACGTCTCGAAGTCGGTGCCGCTTTGGTTCAACTTCTTGATGATCTTGCTGGCCAAGTAGGCATGCACGTACTCGATGAAGTCCTCCGGCCAGAGGCTGAAGTCGCCACCATAGCCGGCGCCGTTGCTGACATACCCTAGGAAGATCGGCTCGACATCGGTGAAGAAGTAGTTCTGCTCCGTCGTGTATCTCAGGAGGGGGGTGTTCATGTACTCGTCCGAGCACAACGACGTCGTGCGGACGTGGTCGTCAGGGATCTCGTAGGCCTTGCGGTAGCCGAAGGTCGGCTCGATGGTGGTGCTGGCCGCGAGCTGCACGGTGCGGGTGGCGAACCGCCACTGCCCCTGCCCAAGGCAGAAATTCACGACACCGGCATCCCATGCCCGGTCGAGCAGACGACGAGGCTCCCGGTCTTCAGCCAGAGACGCAATGGCGCGCTCCCCACATTCGAGGAGGGCGCCATTGAAAAGCGAGAGCTTCGTAGCGGCCATTGGCTCTTAACCCAGGTTCTGTTCTGCGACCCAGCTTTCTGCTTGCTCGCGGGTCTTGCCGTTCTCGAACATGATCGCCTTGTCCGAGTTGCGGACCACGCTCCAGCCGGCGCCGCCGCGGAACTTCACCGTGAAATCGGTGTGTTCGGCTGCTGCTTCGGGTTGGGCGGCTTTGCCGCTCGTGAAGTCAAAGTGCCGGAGCACGACGACGAGGGCGGCGTTGGCTGACGCGCGACGCACGTACAGTTCAGCGAACCACGAGCCGTCTTCGGCGGTCACTTCGATGCGCGAGCCCGGCTTGAAATTCTTTGCGACATGCGACCAGTATTCCGGTGCGAGCATGTCTTCGAGCGTGGTGCCAGCTTCGGGGTTCGTCGCGAAGATGGTCCGATCGTACTCGGCGGGGCGAATTCGGTTTTGCAGGATTTTGACAGACACGAGTGTCTCCTTGAAGGGCCCGCCCTGCAGCTACACAGAGCGGGCTTACCGGACGTTAGTCCGTGTTGGTAGCAGAGCCGATGACGGTGCCATCGGACAGATCGACCGAGCGATTTACGGCGCTCAGTGCGATGACCTTGTGCGAGGTCAGGGCCGTTGCGGCAGTGGTCGAGTCCTTGTGATAGACGATGTCGCCCACCTTCATGCCGAGATCCTGGCCGTTGGTGATGAAGCCGGCAGCGTCAGCTGCGTCCGTGGCGTCTGCCGAGGTGTGGAACCAGATACGGAGCCCGGCAATCGCTTGAGTAAGCAGCTGCGGAGGGGTGGAAGTCGAATAGGCCATGGTGATTCCTTTCAGTTTTCAAATGAATTTGATTTGGATCGGTTGTTTGACGACAGGAGGACACGAAGGTTGTTATGGACGTGGAGGCCAGAAACGAGAGCCCCCTGCAGCGGGACAATGTGATCTACATCGACAGCAAGCCCTGCTTGACGAAACTCCGCAGCGTCTCGATAAATCTCTTCGATAGCCACCAAGTCAGCCCATGCGGGCGTGCGATTCAGCAAAGCAGCGCGACGGGTGTTCCGGTAGAACAACCCTTTGGCCCGTACGTGCTCAGGGTTAGCGGCACGCCACGCCTTCAGATCGGCTTTCACCTTTCCGAGGTTGGCGAGACGCCACGCGGCATATGCCACGCGCCTGCGTTCCGGGTTGCGGGCGGCCCAACTTGTGGCCCACTCGCAGCACTTTTCCGGATGCGCCTTTTGCCACTTCCTTGCCTTGGCCAACTGCTTATCCCGGTGCTTTGCATACCTTCGCTTTTCTGTTGCAGCAACAGCCTCGGGGTTTGCGCTTCGGTATGCGGCCTGGTTCTCCACATGGCAAAACACACAAGTCCTTGTGCTCACCAACCTCTCGGCAACATGCCCGCGCTTACAGGGCTCCCCGGTAAAATACCGGGTAGCTCCTGCTTGTTTGGCCACTTGCCGAGAGATCAGTTCCATGTCGTCAGCTTACCACTTACTGAGCCGCGAACGCGCTGCCGTCGTGAATGAGCTTCACGATGCCCGAATTCTGAAGCACCTTTGACCCCATGTAAGCCGTGGCGCGAGCGTAGGAGTAGTCCTGCTCCTTGTCGTAGTCCGCAGCCGTGACGATGCTCTGGGTGTCGCAGCCGTGGCCGATCGCTGACTTGTGGTACATCAGGCAGGTTTCCGAAGCGGTGCCCTTGCCCGACAGGTTCGGATGCACGATCCAATTCACACCGGCCCAGCGGAACATCGTCATGCCATTCTCGAACGGCTTGTTATTCACGTAATCGACGCTGGCGAATTCCTTCGTCTGCATCAGGTACGCGTAGAACGCCGGTGTGATAAGGGCGGAGATGTTGCCGTCCATCGGCACGGAGTTGTTGCCGAGGATGGTGAGGCCGTACATCGCCAAGGCCAGCGAGGCGGTAGCCGCAGCGCCGGTGTCTTGGGTGCCAGTTTCGAGGGCTGCGATGATGTCCGAATCAACCTTGCGGTTCAGGACGCCCATCGTGGTTTCTTGCATGATGCGGCGGCCGTCGCCTTGCGAGGCGTACAGGTTGAAGCCGGTGCGACGAACCAGATCGTGCCACTCGTTGAGAGTCGCGGTGTTCTGGGTCAGGTTGTCGGCACGTGCCGGGATCAGACCATTGACGCCACGGGTGACGGCAGTAGCGCTGCCCGAGTCGGCGACCAGGAAGACGATTTGGTTGCCCTTCACTTCACCTTCGGTCGTGACCGTTTGGCGAACAAGGGATTGACGTTGCTCGAAGCCCGCGATGAATTCATCGCGGTACTGAGTCTGAAAGGCTGTATCAGCCATGGGAGGCTCCTAGAAAGTTTATGGTAGTGGTTCTCTACCCATCGCTGTCGGGGTGGCCAACTTTGTCAGCTCCTTCGGGGTGCCCTTTCGGGGCCGTGTCGCTTTATGTCGGGGCCTTGGCTTAGGCTTGCAACTTGGGTTATACCTGCTACAGCACTGCTATGCAACTGTACTATTTGCTACACATCAAACCGACTGCTCGTGCCAGTTCAATTCAGCAGCAATGTTCGAGGTTCCAGAGAAGGACGTGCAGACCACAGACACGGTGGTCTGGGTTGCGGTAAGGGCGTCGATCTGTGCGAGCGTCAGGGGAGTGCGGGTGTCCAGCTCGCCGGTGGTGAGCAATGCGTTGGCGCCAGCCCCAGAGATCGCGGTGCCGGCTGCGATAGTCACCCCGCCGGTGATTGCCGTCGCCGCGACATCCACCTCGGTCACGCTGTCAGCATCCACGCTCGCGAAGGCCGCCCCCGTCAGCGTGCCGCCGAGCACGATCTCGAAGTACGAGTCGTTCGTCGTGGCACGCAGGACCGCGTTCATCAGCTCGATGTGTGCCCGGTTCGTCCGGCTGTTGAAGGTCGCCTTCGGCCGGACGGATAGCACCGGGCGTCGGGTCGTAACAGCAACAGTGGTGACGCCGTTGCCCGCCCCACGGGGGAAGCCCCGCGCTTCTTTGCCGCCCTCCGACTGCACGGAGCAGCAGATGAAGTTGATCGTCCCACCCTTGGTGGTCCGGGTCGTCTCCAAGAAGACCCCGTTGGCCAGGTCGAAGTACCCAGCCCTGAAGGTGGTCGAGCTGGCGCCGGTGCGCCCTTCCAGCCTGACGGGCAGGTTGAAGGTCTGGAGGGTCGGCACTGCCTGGTTGTTGGCGATGTTGAACGAGTGTGCATAGTAGAGGAGGCCGTCAATGTCGAAGCCGACACGCACGCGCCCCGAGTAGAGCATCTGGGCGTCGATGACCAGCACCTGGACCTTGGTGAAGTCCAGCGTCACCCCGCTTGCCCCCGTGCCGTCGAACGGGTCTTCGGACCAGTCCGCCTGCTGCACGACGGTATCGACCGCAGTGCCCGAGGTCGAGCTGCGCAGCGTGATCGCCGCAGTAGCCCCAGCGCCTGCAGCAAACACCCCCGTGACGTAGATCAAGTGCCCCTTGCCGGGGATGTACCGCACGTACTGCTTCGACTGCAGGATCGCGTAGTGCGTGTCGGTCGCTGTCACCGTGATCGGCGTCATGCGCGTGTCTGTTGCTGTCGGGCCGACAGCGTTGCCCCCGTTCGAGGCGCTGCCGTCTGAGGCCGCTGCTGCGAGCGTACCGTTGGCCGCTGCGCCCCACACGGTGCGGGTGTTGAGGCCGTACTCTTGCTGCGCGTCGAAGAGGGTGTTGGCCTCTGCTACGCGGAGCCGGCCAAAGGCGCTGAGTTGCGCCCCATCTGCCGCGGTGTTCAAGGTGTGCAGCCGCCCACCCTCGGAGATCAGGGCTTGTGGGGTGTCCAGCGTGCCGCGCTTGAGGGCGACGAGCACGCGGTCCAGCATGAAGCCGAGCTTTCCAGGGGTGAGCGGCCAGGTCATGGTCTTAGCCTCTGTCGCCCTGGATGACCGTGAAGCGCATCACGCCAGCGGTGTGGCTGTTGATGTCGAGACGCACGGCCTTGACCGGGTAGATCAACCCAACATCGAACGATGCGGTCTTGCCGGCCATTGTCGCGTTGTTGTAGGCAACCTGCACCGTGGCGTTGGTGTCGATCTCGTCGTAGGTGTGTTCCAAGTCGTAGTTGGCCGAACCGGAAACAAGCACCGCGCCGATGCCGACTGCGAAGTGGGTCTGCAGCACGTCGAGGGGGACCCACGGCGTCGAGGCCAGTGCCGTCCAGCCGATGTCGAAGGTGTCAGCACCGGTTGTCGCGCTGACAGTAACCGAGGTCAGCGTCTTGTAGCGCTTGACTGAGGTGACAGTGACGTTGCCGTTCGGCCCGGCCATAGTCTCGGTGATCGCCACGTCGTTGGCGTCCGTGCCGACGAGGGTGAAGGTCTTGGCGCTGTGATTGGTTGCCGCGTTGCCGAGGATGACGACCGGATGCGCGCAGCTGTCGGCAGCTGTCGTCGCAGTCAGCGCGTAGCCCCCGGCGGCGTAGGCCACGTCGTCAGCGTAGCCGTTGGCATCCGCCGCGACAAAGGTGAATTCCTGGGTTTGGCGGGTCGCGCCGTGTTTGGGGAATGTCATGTCAGTACCCCTTGCCCGGCTTCTTCGCCGGCTGGGGGACTTTCTTCATCGGTGCCTGTTTTTGCTTGGCCATGTCAGCGTCCTTTCTGTAGTGCGGTGGTCAGTTCGCGGTAGCGGGCCTGCTGCTTCTCGGCCGTGGGGCCTTTCCAGTAGTCGCTCTTGTGGTCCGCCATAAGTTTGCGCAGGCTCGCGACTTCAGCCTCGACTGCTTGGACCGCGTTCGTGCCGCTGCCCGGTACGACCGTGCCGATCGGGTTGAGTTCGCGGCTCATGCGATTGAGCCAGCCGAGGATCTTCGGGTGATCGCCGAGCAGGGTGCCGTCAGCGAGGCGCCCGCCCATCACGAGATCCTTGACGCCTGCAGGTGCGTTGTCGAAGGCCGCCAGGGCGATCTTGACCTCGTTCTTGTAGCCAGGGCCGTACTCTTCGCGCAGCGTCTCGTGGGCCTCGGCACGGAAGTCCGAGTCAGCCTGCTCACGGGCTTCGACAGCGGCCTGCTGCTTGGCGAAGTACCAACCGAGCACTTTCTTCACCTCGTCCGGCTTCATGTCGCCAGCATGTGCGGCTTCGAGGAAATCATCGACCATCGGGCGGTCGGTCTCACCGACGATCAGGCCGTCGGGCAGCGTCAGGTCATAGCCCTTGGGGCTGTCCGGCAGGCCCTGCTCCGCGCGCCACGCGGCCTTCTCTTCAGGGGTGGCGTCAGCCTTGAGCGGGGTCTTCAGGTCGCCACTGGCGATCTTCGCCTGGGCGTTGAAGAGCGCGTCAAGCGCTGCCTGGGGCGAGCCGTAGCGCTCCAGCTTCTTGAGCTTCTTCTCGTCGGTGCCTGCGGCTCGCTGGCGCCAGTCTTCAGGCCAGTCGGTCGTGGCAACAACCGGCTCGTTCGAGGGGGCTGGTGCGCTGGGTTCTACTGGCGTGGGGTTGGCCGGGGCGATCGGGGCTGACTCGACAGGAACAACCGGAGCCGATACTGCCGGGGTGGCCGGTTCGTTTTCAAGGGGCATGGTCTTTGGTCCTTAGAAGTGCTGATGTGTTGAGGTGCAGGAGTTTCACGATCTGAAGGCCCACGAACCGGCGGCCCTCGGCGAATGCTGTTTCCCTATCGCCATCGGGTTGGAACGATTGATTGTAGGTGCCGGCGGCCTGATTGATGACGAAGTTGAGGCACCAGCGTTGCTGCTCCGGTGTCGCCTCGCCCCGCTGCAATGCCTGCAGGGCAGAGACGACAGGCACGTCGTAGTCACATCTGAGATACGGAGGCGCGGGCTTGGCGGCCATCTAGACGCTCTCCAACTTTCGCATCGCCATAGCAAGCAGAAGATGCGCTTCAGCCCCCGGGGATGGGCTTTGTCCTGTCATCCCGACTTCGATCTCTCTGTCATCGGCTGCAAGAACCCACACGCAATGTGTTGCGGTGCCGTAGCGCCCTTCTTCTATGGCGGTGGCGAGGGCCCGCAGTGCGTCGGGGGTGTCCGACAGGTTCCGGTCTGGAAGCTCAATCACTTTTAGGTTTGCCATGTCACAGCACCCCACCAGCACCGCCCTGCCCAACTGTCGGCGAGGCCTCGGAGATCGTCTTCGCGACGTTTGCACCGGATTGCATCATCTCCAACAGTTGCGCGCTCTGCTGCTGCGCTGCCTGCTCCGCGGCCATGCGATCGACCTCGGCCTCGGTGCGCAGCCAGGCAACAGGAACAACAGCGGTGAGTACGTCGCGGCTGGCCTTCTTGTTGTCGATGATGTTCGCGACGCTTGGGTCGAGCTGGATGGCGGTGGCGAGCACCTGAGACGCTTCCATGTACTGGCCCACTTTGATTTTTTCTACGGCTTCGCGCAGCGGGCTCTCGAACGTGAAGTCGAGTTCCATGCCAGCGAGTTCCTTGGGGATCGACTGGCGAACCTCGGGCGTGTTGCGCAGCACCAGCTCGAAGGTCATCTCGCAGAGCTGCCCGTTGTAGTCGGACTCCATCGGCTCGAACAGCGGCAGCGCATTGCGGATGAATTCCTGCACGCGCTGGCCCACCTCGTAGGCTGTCATGTCCGGACCGCCCTGCGGGGGTAGGTTGAGCTTGTTAAGGAAGAAGGCCTCGGAGATCTGATGCCGGATGTCCTGCATCAGCTCCATGCCGAAGCTCAGGCCCGACTTGTCCTGCGTCATCGGGCGCAGCACTTCACCAAGCCGCTCGTCATACTCAGCATCCACCCACGTAATGCCGCCTGCATAGACTGCGACATCGCCGCGGATTGCTTCCTGCACGCCCACCATGGGCGGGCTGACGGCCTTCTCGCCGGATTCGAGCAGCACGCACGAAACCTGCTGGATCAGTCGAGCATCCGGCAGGCCGGCGACAACTGCCGGGCTGTGTGCGTACTGCGAGCCGCTGACCGTGCTCCAGCGTGGGACTGCATAGATGATCGTCCAAGAGCCGACACACTCTAGGATCTGGTCGTGGTCGATGTCGATGAAGCAGGACGTGAAGGGTTGATTGAACTCCTTCTCGCCGGTCATCTCCGCGTAGGCCTTTGACGGCATCACGCAGTGCCGGACATTGACCTCGTCATACGGGGTCTTGGCCAGCTTCTCGCGGACCTTGGAATGTACGGTCTTCGGGAACAGGCTGCAGAGGTCGGAAACGGTCGGCTTCCACTTGCGATGCACTGTGGAGACCTTGCCGGTCACATCCTCGGACCAAGCCACATCGCGCAGATGCCAGCAACGGTACAACACCCCGCTGCGGTCTGGGTTCATCTCGACACTGATCGCCGCTTGGCCGAACGCCGCGAAGTCGTGGTCGCCCTCCTTGGTGGCGCGAGCGAAGCCCGCCCGGCGGTCGTACATCACGTTCTTGGTGAGCTTCGAGGCCCACTCCAGCCATTGCTTCGAGAGCGTGGTCTCCTTGTCCGGCCTGTTGGTGCGGAGGTGGAACCACTCCTTCGCAGTCGGGCGGAGCATGGCGCTGAAGGAGTTGCCGAGGTCTCGCCGCGCGATGATCGGGTAGGAGGTGGTGAGGTTGCTTGCCATCTCCGCGCCGACGTTGCGACAGGTAGTAAAATCGGCACGCTCGGGATAGAAGTTTTCACTGATCTCCTGCCAAAGGGACAGCAGCGAGCCCCGCTTCTCGAAGAGCTGGTCTCCGTTCTTCTTTACAGCCTCGCAGGCGTGCATCTTGGGTTACGCTCCCAAGGTGTCGGACTCGGACAGGATGGTCGATTCCCGGCCGCCGCGCGCGCGGGATGCCGTCATCGCCTTCTTCTTCGCCCGTGCGACCGCGTCTTCATCCACCATCGGGGTGGGCGGCGGAGGCGGGGGGAGAGGCTGCGCTTTTGCACCGCCGCCGAATAGTTTGCCCATGGTCATTTCCTTCGCTGTGATGCGTTCTGAGCGCTGCGGCCTAGAACGACGGTTGGGATTTTCCGGGCATTATACGCTTTGAAGCCCCCGGATATGCTTTCTTGTTTCAGGCCCTTGGTCAGGCCATGATGACTGCGTCGCCCTCGTCCGTGGATCGGCCAAGACGTTCGCATACTTTCTTCTTGCTTTCGACGATGATCTGCTTGCTGTCCGGCTCGTAGGTCGGGGCGGTGAGGTCGGCCAGCAGGGTCGCGCTGGGGGGTAGTGCGATCAGGGAGCCGCCTGGCTGGTCCGGGTCCAGCGCCTCGCGGAACCGCCAGATAGCCGCGGAGCGCACGTTGTTGAACCCGAACTTGCCCTCTTTGGTCTTGCCGTAGGCTGACTCCGCGCCCTTATAGCCAACGGCCTTGACGTTGTTTTCGTGCAGCTGCTCGTACATCGCACTGCCATATCCGCCCCCGAGGTCGATGATGACCGTCGAGTCGTCGTGCCTGTGGGAGATGACGATGCCCGCGCAGTACGAGCCGGCGCGCTCCATGGGGATTTCCTTGGCAGGGACTTTGACGATCTTGTCATACCAGCCCCCGTGCCGCTTGGCGATAATCATCGGGTCTGTGCCGCCACCCGAGGCATCGACTCCGATCGCGCACTGCGGGATGCCCTCTGGTGGGCGCTCGTGCCAGCGCTCTTGTGCCGCGCGCACCCAGGCTGTGGGAATGGCTTGGTAGGACGCATCCTGCAGGCCGAGGTCGAAGCGCCCGTCTCGGTACGCACCGCGGATCTCGATCGGCAAGGCGTCAAGCGAGGCCTCGTAACCCGTGCCTGCAAGGTCAGGGTTATCGGCCAGCTCTGCCGGGATGAAGGTGCGGCTGCGCGCAAGGATTGGGTGGCTCTCGCCGGGCATGAGGTGCGGGCCTTGGCCATCGACCTCGGTCTCCAGTCCATCCTCGTTGCGCGCGTACCAGCGCAGCTCGCCTGGCTTGGCTGGGTTCGGGTGGTTCGGGTCGAGCCACGCGGCCCAACGCTTCAGCACCCACAGGCCCTCGGGGCGTGTCGGTGGGTTGCCCGCTGCCAGCACGCGGCAACGCTGCCCCGGTGTGGCTGAACGGTTCCAAGCTATGATAAAGGAATACTGAGATTCGGTGAAATCGCTTACCTCGTCGAAGACATAGAGGTCGTTCGGCTTGCCCTTGAAACGTTGCTTCTCGTCCTCGGTGCTGCAGCCGGCGAAGCGGGTGATGCGGTCCGGCTCGCGAAAGATCAGGTCTTGCCCATTCCATCCGTCGCGTGTTCCTGCGATCTCCAAGAGGCGATCGGATAGTTCCTTGGCATCGTCTCGATACTTGCGCAGGATCAGTGATCGGCTGTGGGCGGTGAGTGCGAGCCCGACAGCAAGGTCGGTCTTGCCGCCGCCGGCCTGCCCGCCGTAGAACACTTCGTCAGCCTCGCTGAAGTAGGCTTCAGTCTGTGGTCCAGGGTTGGGCAGCCACCGCATCCCCCTCGTGGCGAGCGCTGCTTGTGACAGCGTCGCCTCTCGGGTCTTGGCATCCAGACCGCTCAGGGCGGTAAGGATGTCGTCGAATGCGGTGGCACCCATTGCTACTTACGTCGCGTCGCCGTCTGCAGCACGATCCATCGACACATGGACGTAGTCGATGTCCATGGTCATCGAGGCAGCGACCGAGGTCTTGCTGACAGCGATCGTCGGCGTCAGATCTGCAGCGGCAGAGACAGCTCCGGACATAGCGGTCCCGACTTGCACCCCGTTGTAGAAGAACGTCGCGACGCCTGCGGCGGTGACGACGATGCGGAAGGTTGCGTAGTCGTCAGCCACTGGTGCGAAGGTCGTGTTCTGGTGCGTTGCATCGACGTCCGTCGCCACACCAACGAGCCACCACTTGTCGTCCGTCATGCGGGTGTCGAACATGAAGCCCACGGCGTCGGTCGCGTTGCTGGTCAGGGTGTTCGCGGAGGCGGCCGATTCGATCGGGGCTTCGAGCGTCACCACATCGGTGAAGCCGATGAAGGCGTAACAGGTCGTGATAGCCGACAGCTTGAGGCGGGCCTGCAGCACCAGATCACCGTTGCTTGCCTGCCACTGCAGGGCCTGCGTGATCTGCTCCATGTCGGCAGCGAGGCCGGTGCCCGCGTCGCCAGTCGTGAGGCGAAGCACGCCACCAATGCCGCCGGCCAGGATGGCTGCGTCAGAGGTTGCGCTGTCCGTACCTTCGACTGCGTTCCACTGGTCAGCGACAACGTCACCGAGGAAGTCGTCGAAGAACGCGACGCGATTGACAGACGGCAGATCGATCTGCTTGCCATGTTCGCCGGAGCGCAAGCCTTTCGGGGCGATCAGCTTGCGGTTGATGTCCAGGCCTACTTCTCGGCCATGCAGTGAAGTTAAGATGCGGCTCATGTGAATCTCCTTTATGCGCTGGTCATGCCAGCATTGCTTGGTGCTGCGGAGGCAGTGGCCGACTGCTGGCGGTGTTGCTCATGCCAAGTCCGAGCCATCGTCTGGCTGGCTTGCTGATTCTTTGGCGGCTCGCAGACCGAGGGCCAGGGCGAAGGCGATGCGCCTCGCGATCTGGGTTGGTGTCTCTTCGATCTGCAGCGGCCCGCCCTCGGCACCGGTGAGCTCTAGCTTCGAGCTGTCCCGGTATTCTTTGCGCTTCGCCTTGAGCATCTGGGAGAGCAGGGAGTCGGAATACTTCATGACGCTTAGAACCTTTGGGCGGCCGTCTTCGTCGAGGTCGTAGATTGGTTTGCCGTTCTCGTCAAGGAGGGACCGCCCGTGCTCGTCAAGGCGGTGCAAGTACATCGGCACGCCTTGGTATATCACAGGCTCTTTGACGCCCGTCACGGCCCGACGCAGGGCCTCGGCTTCGATGCGATCAGCCACGACTTCAAGGGCATCGGCCCATTGCTGGGCGAAGACAGGGTCGTTCTTCCGTCGGTCATAGACTGTTGGGCGATCAGCGCCCGACTCCCGGCAGGCGCGGGTGACATTGCCGTCCAAGGCCAAGGAGGCAATGAACCGGGCGTGCTTCAGGGCTGCGGTGTTGGGGGGTAGCGTCATGCCTGCGGTTATACCAAAGGAAGGTAGTACGGGCAACTGTAGATTGTCCTACACCCAAGTCCAGAAACCAGCGCTTTTTTGTCCGCCCTCGTAAGAGGTGTGTGGAGTACCTCTTTAACCAACTGAAGTTTGAATTAGGTGTTCGGCTTGTCTTCTTGCAAAATTCTGCACGCAACCAACATATAGAACCAATAGGTGAAAAAAGTAGTCTTCTACTATACGTGGAAACCTCTCTAAGTCCTTATTTTATATAATATAATATATAATATAATATAATAAATAGTATAATAGTACATACACCCTCACATGCTTTCTCGTATTTATAAGAGCGCCCGCCCGAGACCCCCCGCGTACCCCTACTATCGCACTATTCGGAACTATCTTAAGGATCGTAGGCGGTTTGCAAAATTCTGCACGATAGTCTACAGCCCAGTGTCGGCAAGGGATCCAGCCAATCGCGCAGAATTTTGCACGCTTGTAAAAAAGCCACCCGAAGGTGGCTAAAGTTGCCCGCAAAATTTAGCATCTGAACAGAAGGCCCTTCGTCTCCCGGTTTCTCCCTCTAGCATCGACGCTGCTATACGTCGTACAAGAGATTGAGCCCCACGACTCCAGGGTGTCCAATACTTGTTTCGCGTCCTGCGCAGTCAGGTTACAGTATTGGAGCAACATCGTCCGAGGCACTACCCCCGCGCCCAGCATCTCGCGCATCGTTGCCGTCGGGGCGGAGGTCCCCTCAGCCAAGAGTTTCTTGGCCACCCGAACAAGACGCCCAGCCATTGCCTGAATATCCCCCCCGTGCATGTGTTCGGCTGAGAAGTGGAGTAGGGAGTAATCCGAAGCCGCAACCAACGCCCTTGCCCACTCGACGTGCTCCACAGTGACCACGGGGGCCCCGGGGTTGTCCCCGACAGCCAGCACTCCGGCTACACGCTCACACTTCTCCGCCGAACGGGCCAAGAGCGCGCTGGCGAAGCGCTGGGTGTCCGACAGTTTGCGCTGCAAGTGGAAGTCCCCCTGCACCGCTCTGGTGAGCGCCTCGGCCTCTGGCGTGCGGAGAATAGGGATGGCCCCGTTCTCGAAGAGGGCAGCCTGAACCGCCCGCCCCCAGTCATGTGCCACTTCGGGGAGGATGAACGTTGAATCGGTGTAGTTGAGCGGCGGTAGCTCGGTGTTGTAGGCGAGCAGGAACCGACCGAGCAACCCATCCTCTACGCTGGACTGCCCCAAGGCCTCCCCGAGCTTCACCGGCGTGGATAGCCCAAGGAGGTTCAGTGTCGGGTTCTCCAGCACCGCCGGGGCAGTGCGCTTCGCCAGGCTTCGGCCGCGGTAATTCTGCCGCGAGGCGCTGTACAACTCAAGCAGCTTTCCTTCCAGATCGACCAAAGCCGCACCGGCCGCGGAGCCGTTGGTAGTGGCGAAGAAATGCGCGATCTCGTCCATGACCAGCAACATACCCTGCTGGTCCGTCAGAGAGTCCTCCAGCCCCGCTCCGCTTGCTGGGCGCCCAAGACACTCAGCCCCAGCCGCGTAGGCCAGCTCCTTGGCCACGGCCTTGGTGGCGTCCTTGCCTGTTCCGGAGTCCGCGACGATGCAGCCGTACAGATTGAGCCGCAGGCCGTTCGGTAGATGGTAGCGCCCGCAACACGCGCTGGCCATCCCAATGACCGCGGCAAGGGTGGTGAGTGCCGGCTGGGGGTAGTAGGCCGTGGCCAGTGCGTGCTCTACGACTGCCGCCATCACTCCGCGGAACGGCGGCGGGAACTCGGCGTGCAAATGGTTGGGGGGCTGATCGGGCTCTTCTGGCTGGATGTCTTCGACGACATCGAAGTCATCGACGCTCACATCGTTCCACCCATGCTCGCGCGCTTGATAGAAGATGGTGGCCCCGGTTATCGGGTTGCTGCGACTGGCTTGGATGTACGGCCAGACGCGCTCCGCGAAGAACTCAGGGTCGTGCAGGCCTGACCTTTCGGAGAATTCTGTGGCCAGGTTGTAGCCATCGACGCTGCCCGCGGTCTCGAAGTGGATGGCGAAGATTATGTCACGCCACGCATCGTAGCTAAGGTGGTTGTCTGGTTCGTTGGGGATAGCCGCCAGCGCGGAGTGAAGTCTTTCAAGTTCGATCGGGGTGTCGGTGGGTGGCGACACCTCCCGCACGGGCTGCGCAACGACGGGCACTGGATCGCAGGACGACCAGACGATTGCGGACTCACGATCCAGTGGCGTGAAGGCCGCGTCGAGCGGGACGGAGGCCCCGGCCAGTGGCAAGATGAACTGGTTGCCGTTGTGCCCGACGGGCACGCTGTTCTGCTTCGGGAATACCTCGATCTCGTGGTTCTTGACCCCGCCGCAGCCATTGGCGAAGCCTATCGAGGTCAGTGCCTCGGCCATGAACGTGCGCACGCTGTAGGCGTCCTGCGGGGTGTCCCAGAGCAACAGCAAATGGATGCCCTTGCCGCCGGAAGATCGGAACGGGACGACAGGGCACCCCAACACCTCCAACACGCCGGCCAGGCGATCGGCGACCGCAGACATCTCGGCCCACGTAGTCTCGCCTTTGTGGCTGTCCAGATCGAACAGGCCAACCATTGTCACAGACTCACCGGGTTTTATCGGGCAGCACCCGCGGGCGGGACCCCCGTTGAGGTGTTTGGCCAAGCGCTGCGGGGTGAGGGACTCGGTTGTCCAGCGGGAGCCGCCACCGTTCGGTAGCTTGATGGCGGTGATGTCGGTGCGGATACGGTCAATCAATGGTTGCAGGATAGTCACAGCACTGCCCCCCAGGCGACGACGGCGGAGTCCGCAACAGGCGCCAAGTGGAAGCCCTGCATGGGGCGCGCCCCGGAGTCACGGAACTTGACCGTCTTGAGTAGGTGGTCGTCTTTACGCCGGAACACCTTGAAGTGCGCGTCAGCGGTAGCGTTCAGCATCTCAGGCGCATCACGCACAACGACCAGTGTCGGGGCGCTCCCGCGCAAGTGCTGCAGGATATGGTCGTTGCCCTTCAGATCGGGCACGCCGTCTATCAGGACAAGATCCGGCGTGCCAACCGCGGGCAGGTTGTCCCCGTCGTAGGTGGCGAGCCGTATGCCGACAGTGGCGAGGGCGACGCCAGCATGGTGGGCCAAAGCGCGGAACCGTGCGCGATAGGCCTCCCTGTTCTCGGTGTCCCCGAGGACGATCGCTACTTTAAGGCCCTTGGCGGCGACCCGCCATGCCATGTCCAGCGCCACGAAGGTCTTGCCGGCGCCTGGATCTCCAGACAGGACAAAGAGCCCGGCTCCTGGGAGGAAGGGCTTCAACAACCAGCGGGGGGTGTCGGGCTGCGCCAAGTACTCGGCGAGGGATAGGACTTTGAATTCAGGCATGGTAGGGCCTTTACATGGTGAAGGGTGAAGTGTGGAGCCCGTAGTATAGAGCTAAAAAGCCCCGACGGACAGTGTGGTGTCTATCGGGGCTTTCTTCGGGGGTGTTGGTGCTACTTCAGCCTTGCGTCACAGGCGCGTGTATCCGCTCTCGAAAGCGCCAGCCGGTGAAAACGACTTGTAGCCGTCCTCATAGACCACGTAGTAGCCGCCGACTTCGGGCTTGTGCTTCGCCACGTATTCCGGCGACATTGGCACCTTGTCATAACCCTTTTCGGCGGGCTGGAAATAAACCCCTCCGTGCAGGTCGCCGATAATCCCGGCGATCTTCAGGGCCCACACCTTCTTGTGGCATTCATACTGCGGCATCTCGCGGCTTGCGCTCATTTCGGCACCCCACAGCTCGGCACGTATGGGCAGTGAGCACATGTCTCCGACAGCTGCTCGCGACGCAAGGCGCCCCCGCTTGCCGCGGACAGACGGCCAGCGAACTCGGGGGTGAGGTCGAGCTTGCCGTCGGTCTTGTACCCGTGGGCCGCGAGACGCAGGGAGCCAGGCGAGGACTTCGCAGCATCGGCGAACTCCGTGCGCTGCGCGACGGTCAGGCCGTTGAGAAACTTCAGGAGGGGGTTGGGCATTTTGAATCCTTAGACTGTGGGTTCGTAGGTAAGGGCAAAGATGTCCGGTTTGCACGGATATATTTCGCCCTTCACGCCCTGGATAATCCAGTCGCCCCACGAAACGAGGTGCGGCCCTTCGAGCGTGCCAATCGAAAGCGTGCCATCACCGGACCCTTCTTCGGTCGGGTACAGCGAGCCAGGGGCGTCGCGGTCGAGCATCCACGCCTCGTGCACCCAGTTCGGCCAATCGGCATTGCTGGCGCGGCGCTCTTCGGTCATCTGGAAGGCTTCGATCACTACGGGCTTCTTGCGGAATTTCATTTTGGATTCTCGGTAGAGGAAGAAGCAGAGGATACACCCATAGGCGTAGCATCCGCAACTTTGTGTTTGCAGGCAATGCAGCGCAGGTCCGTCGGGCGATGGTCGTACCGGCAGTCTGTGCTCATGGTGTGGGGGATGAAGACGCTCGTCACCCAGAAGCGCCCCTCTGGAGTGAAGACCCGCTGCGGAGCCCAGTAGCCCGGCTGGATCTCTCGATTGTGGCAGCCGTAGGGTTTAGACACCGTCATCCTCCCGTTGCATGTCGTTCAGTGCAGCTTCTTTAAACATCCAAGCTGGGCACTGATTAAGGGCCTCTGCGCGCCGCTTGCGCAAGTCCTTGGCCCTGGCGGTGTTGTAGTCCGGGTGCCTGGGGTCGTAGATCCACCGCATGTGCTCGTCAGGCTCAAGGGATAGGGTCATGTTCGGTCTCCTGGTAAGCAATCTGTTGGCAAACACCCACAGCCTCAGAGGACGTGGTGAGGTTGCCTTGGTGGAAAGGCAGCAGGCGGACGTTCATCACGATCTCCGCCGGTGAGAGCCCGCCCCGCTTGGCGATACGGTCGAGACTCTGGCCATGGATGGTCTGGGCCCAGCGCTCGTTGAGCGCGTCCATATTCACGAAGGCAGGGCAACCAGGGAGGTGCTTGGCGCCAAGGACGGGGAAGGGGGTCATGCTTTTTGCTCCAGTTCTGCTGCCATTGCTAGTAAGTCCCGTTTCATCATACCGAGACACTTTCCTGCAGCCCCCCTCAGAACCTCCGCATCATGCTTACGCAGCCAGTCGGCTGAATTGTTTGCTTCGAGAGCAGCCTCAACAACAGCAGCTTCTGATTTGGTCAGTTTGTAGTTTCCTTGGTGGTTCTCCAGCGCTTCCCGCAACTGAGCGTTCTGCGCTGATAGTTCATCACGTTCAGCCTTCAGTGTTGTGATCGCGTTATTTGCGAGTGATCGAAGCGCTGCGTTTTCGGACTCAAGCTCCGCTACCTTGGCTGCGAGGTCTGGCGGGGCGGCGTAGAGTGGGATCGCGTGATTTTCTGAAGTCAGCAAATCTGCGTTTGCTGCGGCGTCTTTCTGTGCGCAGAATCCATACTCTCCAGCTTTAAACTCAAATCGCCAAGCAACCGGCTCCCGCTCCGTAGCTTGCAGCTTCTGGAACTCGGCAAGATGCCGAATAGCCACTCGAAGCGGCTTCGCCAATGGTTGATCGAAGTCGTCGGCAAACTGCCCGTACTCATACGCCTCGATAAGTAAGGCTCTCGCCTCGCGCAGTTGTTCAGGGGTCATGTTTTTTGCTCCTATTTTCTACTAAAACGTTGGTAAATTAGTACCAGAGCCTATTCGCTCCTTCTCAAATCCCAAGATGCTTTTGTGCCTGATAGTCGATATAGGGGGCTGATGTACTAAATTGCAAATGCGTCATGCCCCCTATCATGTGTTAGCCGGCATGAGTTCTCGCGTCGTCATGCCGGCCTCAAATTACGCGGCCTTCGGTTCCGGCCAGATCGGGCCGTTGCTTGCGGCCTTGAGCACCGCCAGCGCCTGCCGGAAATCGGCAGCGTTCGCAGCTTCAAGGTCTGCCTGTTCCGCGTTGCCTTCGGCCCGGTTAATCGGTTCGTTCGTCTCCATCGTTTCGAGAGCGATGGTCAGTTCGTTGATTGCAGCCTTCATGTGTATTTCCTTTCTTGTTGCGCCGGTCTTCGTAGCGGGTAGCCGGCTAACCCGTCAATCTAGCGGGACGGCTTCTCCGCCACAAAACGGGCACGGCAGCAGCCGGCTAACAGTTACGTCAACCGGACCTTGCGCAATAGGCGCTGTGCTCATGATTTATCTCCTTTCGGCGCAAGGCCGGTTACGTCAGCGTTATGCACCTTCCGGCACATTGGCCCATGCCGGGATGTTTTCACGCAAAATAGCCAAGTCGTACTCGGCGCACCCGCTCAGATCGTCGGTCGGCTTGACGGCGGTGTTCAGCAGGTCTTCCGCGATAGTTGGCTGATCGTGCGCTTGGATAATCTGCGCGGCTGAATACACAACTCCGATTACAAATTCGCTTGCCATTTCCGCTTCCTTTCTCCGTTGTTGCCAGTTGCATAACCCTACGGTCGAGCGCGACGGGCGAAAAGCCGCCCGCGCCTCACCTCAAGCGTTATGCGTCACAGCGTTGGCGATCCACTTCCATTCATAGGCCACAGCCCCTTTCTGCGGGGTGCGCGCCCTGCGGCGCTGGACGAGATCCTTGGCCAAGAGGGAGTCCCGCAGCGCCGCCTTCACCGCGGGGTGCTTCTTCAGTGGTTCGCCCTCCGGCAGCAGGGCATTGACCCGGTCCGTCACCTCCTGCGAGAGCATCCAGGCATCGACGCCGGCCATCGCCTTCTCGTAGATTTCCAGCTCCCGCTTGGCGCGCGTCCAAGGGGTGGGGGCCGTCGCCGCGGTCGTGGCGTGGGGCACCACTTGCGTCGTCAGATACTGGGTGAAAGGGTTCATGGCCAGTAGCCCCAGATGATGTTCGCGAGCATCGCGCCCGACAAGAGGATGGCCCCGAACCAGAAGGCCGGCACCCACAGCCACCGGTCGAGCCAGGTGTTTTTGTCGGGGTTCAGCATCGCGCCCATGCCGCCGAGCACCAGCAGTGCCAGGCCTGTGTAGAAAAACATTTCTTGCTCCTTGTAGTTGAGGAGTTAGAAATATAGCCGAAGGTTGTAGCGAGCGCAACAACTAAATTATTTTCGATAGGGGCTTGACAAGGGGTGTAGTGGTCGCTACTATGAACACATCAACAACGAACCAGGAGTTTTGAAATGACCAAGACAAGATTCAGGCTCGACCGTCGGCAAGCTGGGGGCGGCCAGTGGCTGCCAGGCAACACCTTCGACACAAAAGCCGCAGCCGAGCAGTACGCCGCGCAGAGCAACACACATCAACGTGATGGATTCAGAATTATAAAGGTGGGCCAGAAATGAACGCTTTCAACCGCGCAGTCAAGCAGTACGGCCTCTGGGCCGCAGCACGTCAAGCCCGCAACCTGGGGATCTCGTTCGAGGACGCGCACGTCGGCTTCTTCGGCGTGTTGCCCCGCAAGTAAGGAGATAGGAAATGCTCAAGAGCACTAACTACAAAGGCTGGGTCATTACCTTTGACCCTACCCGCCCAGTCACCGGGAAGTACCGCGCTACTCGGTTCGGTGTCGGCCTCGGCGCCGGAACTTTTGACGCGGTGTGCCGCATGATCGACGCAAAAATACGGGAGCAGGAATGATTCTCGAAAAGAGAGCGCAGTTCCAGTTGGCAGGCCCGAGCCGCGCTTCGTTCAACATGGTTTTTTCGTGGGACGACTCGGACTCCTCCTACGGGGCTTTTGAGAACGACATGGAAGCGCTGGCCCAGAAGTTTGGGGCGCACTACCTGTACTCCGAGGAGCTGGAGAACGAGCAGACCCCCGACTGAAAAATAAATATTCAAAACCCCTTGACACGTAGCAGCAGCAACAACTAAGATTCAGACATACCAACCGCAGCACAACTACCGAGGAGTTTCAAATGGATTTCGACCGCAACGTTACCTTCACCATCGGCCTTGTCTCCACCGACGGGGCCCCGCTTCTCCGCGATGTCGTACTGCAAGACATCGTCCAGATCCTCGAAGGCCACAACATCAATGGCTTCACCGTCACTGACCACACCGGCTACTGGAAGGGTGAGCAGGAAGCCTCGATCTCGGTGTCCATCCTGGCGCGCTACGGCGACAAGATCGTCGTCACGGCGCCGGCAGTGGCCAAGGAGCTGGCAACCGCCTGCGTCCAGGACTGCGTGCTCTGGTCCATCGCCCCGGCCATCGCCGGTCTTGCTTACAGCGCTCAGGGGAGCTGACATGGCCACCGCTTCCGCCACCCGCGGCCACAGTGCCGCGAACCCCGGACTCCGTGGCCACAGCTGCGGTGATAACTACCCGCTTCTGGTCTTTCGTCAGGGCAACAGCTTCAAGGTTATGAACTGCAAGACCGGCAAGGAGTCGAACCCTTTCCGGTCGTACCAAGAAGCAGCGATCGGTCTCGTAAGCATTCGCATCCGCGACCTCCTCCACTCGTAATCGAAAGGAAACACCATGTACGGACTGACCACTCTTGCAAAGATCAACCGCGAAGCTGACGAAGCTCACCGGATTGTTGCCTCCCACAACCTGCAGGCACAGGCCCCTGTCGTCAGCGCACCGGCACCGCGCCCCGATCCACAAGCAACCATCGCCCGCATCCTGGAGGGCTCCAAGGGCTAGTAACCGAACACGTCCCTTTGTCCCGACTTCGGTCGGGGCTTTTTTCAGAGGGCTTTGGAGTAACGGCCTTGTTACACGGCTGCCGAGTCGTGGAGCCCTCTGAAAAAAGTTTCCCAGTAGTCCAACCGCACCTGAAAGGAAGAAGCATGCCCATCGAAACCACCATCGCCGAACTGACCGACGCAATCAAGTCGCTCACGAAGGCGCTCCTCGCGAACAAAGGCACCGCCGCGCAACACCGAGTAACGGACGCCGAGCTGGAGGCCGATGCAAAAGCGCGACGCGACGCAACGGCAGCGGCCAACGCAAAAAAGGACCAAGCTGCAGCCGAGAAGAAGGCTGTGGATACCACTGCTACTGCAACGGCACAGGGCACTGCGCAAACCGAGAAGGCCGCGACCTCCGGCGGCGAGCCGGCCTCGATTGACTTCGCCACGCAGATCCAGGCGAAGATCGTCCATATGGCAGCCAGCGGCAAGCGTGCCGAAGCTCTGGCCATCCTTGGCGAGTTCGGTGCCAAGCGTGCTTCCGACATCAAGCCGGAAGACTACGCCCGCGCCGTCGAGCTGATCGGAAAGGTGGCCTAAAATGGCGATCCGTTCGCAGCCCTTCGCACGGGCCCGCGCGATGTTTGCGCTGCTGGCCGCAGCGGCGAGCCTTGGCATGGGCGCGCGGCAAGAGGCGCTGGCCAACATCGGGACGTACCGCAGTCGCGGCAAGGGGGAGGGTTGCATCTCCAACAAGCGCGCGAAGTCGTCCTTCAAACAAAACAAGCGCAGGGGGCTCTAATGGCACAGCACGCTAAACTCTCCCCCTCCAGCGCGGACCGCTGGATGACGTGCGCGGGTTCATTGGCGATGGAGGACGGGCTGAAGGACAGCTCCTCGCCCTACGCCGACGAAGGTACGGCTGCGCATTTCCTGGGCTCGGAGTCCTTGTCCAATAACGTGCATCCGGCCACCTACATCGGCCAGAATATCCGCGTCGGGTATCGTGTCGAAGACGACTTCGACGGGGCTCTGTGGTCGGAATCCCCCAACGCAGACCTGATGGCCGTTCGCCAGTTCTACACCGTCGATACCGAGATGGTCTCGCACGTCAATGCTTATGTCCAAGCGGTGCTACACCATGCCGCCGGTGGCGAGCTGCTGGTCGAGCAACGCCTGGACATCGGCTTCCTCACCGGCGAGCGGGACGCGGCCGGCACGGGTGACGCGGTGATTCTGCTGATGGAGCAGAAAGAGCTGCAAGTCCATGACCTGAAGTACGGCATGGGCATCCCGGTGGCGGTCGAGAACAACCGCCAGCTGATGATCTACGGCCTTGCGGCGCTCGAAGCGTACTCCCCGTTCGGGGACTTCGACACGGTCCGGCTGTTCATCCATCAGCCACGCCTTGGACATGAAGCGAAGGAGTGGGCCGTCTCCGTGACGGACCTCCAGGCCTTCGGTGAAGAGGTCAAGAAGGCGGCCAAGGACGCACTGATCGCCCACGAGTTCCGTGGCAACTGGCTACCGGGCGGCATCAGTGCCAGCGTCGAGTGGCTGGCCCCGTCCGAGAAGGCCTGCAAGTATTGCAAAGCGGCCACAAACATGCGGTGTCCTGCCTTGACGCAGCACGTGATGGCCGTGGTCTCTGATGACTTCGTGGATCTCGACACGGACATCGCCCCGCAGCTGGAGCATGTTGCCGAACGCACGAGCGACGACGCTACGCTGGGTCGGCTCTTGGCAGCAGTGCCGCTCGTCGAGATGTGGTGCAAGTCGGTTCGGGCTCAGGTCGAGTCGCAGCTGTTCGCTGGCCACACCGTGCCGGGCTGGAAGCTGGTGCAAGGCAAGAAGGGCAATCGCCAGTGGGCGGACGAGGCTGAAGCAGAGGCCACGCTCAAGACCATGCGGCTGAAGGTCGAAGAGATGTATGACATGAAGGTCCTCAGTCCTCCGCAGGTCGAGAAAATCTTCGGCAAAGACGGCAGCGCACCGAGCGTCAAGCGGTGGAACAAGCTGCAGGCTATGATCGTCCAGAAAGAAGGCGGGCCAAGTGTGGCGCCTGAGTCTGACAAGCGGCCGGCGCTGGTCCTCAATGTGGCCGAGGACTTCGCCAACGAAACAGGAGACGACCTCTCATGAACCGAGTATCTCTCACCCTCCCGGCTCCGGCCAGGGAGCTGCTGGTCAGGGCGGCAGCGACGCACAGCCCTTACGAAATCGACGCGGCAATCGTTGCCGTGAAGAAGATGTACCCATCATTTTTTGTGAAGGAAGAAGCATGAAAGTCAAACTAGTCGATGTGCGCGTCGGTTTCACCGACCTCTGGACCGCGGTCGAGTTCAAGCCGGGCGACGGCAAGCCGCGGTTCAATGCGACGTTCCTGATCGAACCGGGCAGTGCCAACGACAAGGCGATCTGGGCGGCGATCAAGGCCGAAGCCGCGAACACCTTCGGCGCCAAGTCCGAGGCGATCGTCAAGTCGATGGAAACGAACGCCAACAAGTTCTGCTACCTCGACGGCAACACCAAGGACTATGACGGTTACGAGAACATGTTCTACCTCTCGTCGCATGCCAAGGTCCGCCCGCTGGTCATCAATCGCCGGCCGAAGAACGAGGACGGCACCCCGAACCTCGTGACCGAGGAAAGCGGCATCATCTACGACGGCTGCTACGTCAATGCCTCGGTCGAAATCTACGCGCAGAAGGGCGAGAACCAAGGCATCCGCTGCTCGCTGGGCGGCGTGCAGTTCAACCGCGATGGCGACGCCTTCGGCGGTGGCCGCGCGGCCAAGGCTGACGAGTTCGACGACATCAGCGACGGCGCTGACGGCGTCGACTTTTCGTAACAGGCAGCAGGTTGTGGCCTCTGCCTTCGGGCAGAGGTTTTTGGAGGAAGGTGTCAGGGCCACTGGCCCAGTAGCGTGAAGCCGCTACCAGCGTTTTAAGCCGACAAGGGCGGCTAGCTGTATGACAGCAACAGTAACGGGGTGCCCGGTTCTATCCCGAAGCGCGCCCTGACACCTTCCTCCAAAAACAGCAACACAGCCAAGAACTTTTAGTGTAGTATTCACTACTTAACATTTGCGGGAGCTGGGACTCCTCCAAGCAGACTTCGATTGGCCCCGCAGTTATGGGCCTGGATGGTTAGAAAGCCGTGCCCGCTTGAGATACATCGCGGCTTTCAGTACGTAACGCGGCCCCAGCTCGTAAGTAATAACAGCCGCGGAATCCAGGCAATAGGCCCCCTTTTACTGACAAGGAGTTTGAAATGAAGGATGTTGTGATAAGCCTGTTTGACGACTCCGGCAATCTTATGCAGCCGTGGATCGACGCGGGGTACGAGTGCTACGTATTCGACGTGACAAACCCGGAGGAGGGCGAGGACATCGGCCGCTTGCACCGCCGGTACGCAGACCTTCGCCGCCCGCTGGCGTGCCCAGTGGCTAAAGAGCGGGTGGCTTTCGTGTCCTGCCACCCGCCCTGCGACCATCTGGCGGTATCTGGCGCACGGTGGTTCCAAGGAAAAGGCCTCCGCGCCCTTGAATCTAGCGTTTCGATGTTCGCAACCTCCGCAGAATTCTGCGAGGAGGTAGGGGCTCCATACATGATCGAGAACCCAGTAGGCACAATGAGCACCTACTGGCGCAAACCGGACTTTGTTTATCAGCCGCATTGGTATTCCAAGTTCGACGCTAACGATAACTACACCAAGAAAACCTGCCTCTGGACCGGTGGTGGTTTCGTGATGCCTGAGAAGGCCGAAGACACGACCCTCGGCCCTCCTGATAACCGCATACACGCCTGCCCCCCAGGGCCGCTTCGCGCGTACTACCGCTCCGTTACCCCTGCCGGTTTTGGGCAAGCAGTATTCGAGGCGAACTTCCCGTTAGGGTAGCCTTGACTTTTGTCTCACCATGTTTTAGCCTGGACTTGCTGTACTTTTTTCTCAACCACGATCTCGAAAGGATCAACCATGCACTCACTCGCCACCTTCAAGAAGCTCAACGACAAAGCCGTTGAAGAGCATAATGCCAAAAAGGGCAGCACCCCGGCCCCGACACCCTCGCAGGGCTCCGGTTCGGCCCCGAAGCCGAACGAGCAGTAACCCGTTCAGCACAGTACGGCCCCTACTTTGTAGGGGTCTTTTTCCCTTACAACGAGGAGTTTTGAGATGGGCGACATCGCCGACTGGCTCTGCTCGCAACACGAGGGCCACGATGACTGGGACGACGACGAAGGCTACGCCCCCGCCGAGAAACCAACCTGCAAATTCTGCGGCAAGCGGAACTTGACTTGGGGCCATACCTACAAGGGCTGGAAGCTGTTCGAGGGCTTCGACCGCCCGCACGTTTGCAACAAAACCAGCACCGATGACTTCGAGGATTTGACAAAATGACCAACCTTCAGACCGAACTTTTCCGCATCATCCCGGACGCGCAAGTCATCCTCAACATGAAGGGCACCTTCTTCCAGAGGAAAGTCTATCGCCGCGGCACTCGCCTGTACGCAGGCAGCGGCGCCGGCTTCGTGCGTCTCGGCGCAGGGGACGCCACCAGCGCACCGAACGTCTCGTGGGAGGGCCTCGACATCCCTGAGTACCTGCATCCGAACATCACCTTCGAGCGCCTTCAGGGGCCCGTCTGGCAGAACAACAAATGAGCCAGCGCGACCCTATCCGCGCCAAGCGGCGCTGCGCCCTCCTGAACGCGATCAACGGCGACGACGTGACCCTGCTTGAATATGTGAGTTACCGGGCACAGGCCCGCCCCCTGCGGAGCTTGGTTACGTTCGGCGTCGCGATCTACGACGAGGCCCGCCTCGCACGACTGGCCGCGCACTGGTTCGCACGGCTCTCGAAGCTGGCCAAGGAGGCGAGGGCGTCATGACCCCTACAGACCAAGAATACCTCCACACCCCGGAGATAGGGCAGCACGGCGACTGCCAACGCGCCGTCATTGCCTCGTTGCTGGATCTGCCGATAAAAGACGTCCCCCACTTTCTGCAAGAAGCTGACGGGGACCCAGAAATATACTGGACGCAGCTCCAAACCTTCTGCCGGAAACACGGGTATGCCTACCTCACGGTCCCCGCAAAACACGGCGCCGCGTTCTACGGGGACGAAGGCCGCGTCTTCCATGAAATCAGCGGACCCTCCCCGAGAGGGAACGGGGTGTTTCATGCCGTGGTCGGTTGTGACGGGGAAATAGTTTTTGATCCACACCCATCTCGTGCAGGGCTTGTTGGCCCTCCAGAAGACTGGGACTACAGCTACCTGGTGAAGGCTGGAAAATGATCGAGCTTTTCTTGGACACGGAGACCTACTCCGAGACCCCGATCAAGCACGGCACCTATCGGTACGCAGAGAATGCCGAGGTCATGATCGCTACCTACGCGATCAACGACGGCCCTGTGGAGGACATCGACTTCACCCGCGGAGATCCGGCCGACGTCCTGCGGCTGCGCAACCTGGTCTCGAATGCTGACGTAATCATCTGCCACAACACCATGTTTGACAGAAATGTCCTGCGCCTCGGCAACCTGAAGATCGAAGTGCCGATCGAGAAGTTCCGCTGCTCGATGGTCAAGGCCCTGCTGCACGGCCTCCCCGGCGGGCTGGACAAACTGTGCGACATCCTTGGGGTGCCGACTGACTTGGCCAAGCACAAGACCGGCCGCGCGCTGATCCACCTTTTCTGCAAGCCGATACCCTTCACGCACGCCATCCCCCGGGCGAACTACCCGACGGTCAAGGCATGGAAGGCCGCAATCGAAGAAGCCAAGAAGCACTGGCAAGGCCGCGCGACGCGCGAGACACACCCCGTCCAGTGGGCCCAGTTCATCGAGTACGCCCGTGCAGACATCCCGGCGATGCGTGAGGTGTGGCGTCGGCTGCCGTCGTGGAACTACGGGGAGACCGGAGCCGGCGCGCTGGAGCGCGACCTCTGGCATCTGGATCAGAAGATCAACGACCGCGGGGTCTGCATTGACTTGCCGCTGGTCCATGCCGCGATCCGCGCGACGAACGACGAGCAGACCCGGCTCAAGTCGCGAGTCGTCGCCCACACCGACGGGTACGTCGAAGCGGCCACGCAGCGCGACCGCATGCTGGAGTTCATCTTCACGGAGTACGGCATTGGCCTGGCGGACCTGACAAAGAGCACCGTCACCAAGCTGCTCGAAAAAGAAGGCACGCCGCCGGAGCTGGTCGAGCTGCTGCAGTTGCGCGCCCAGGCCAGTCAGACAAGCACGGCCAAATACAACGCATTCGCCCGTGGCACGAGCGAAGACGGGCGGCTGAGGGGGATGCTCCAGTTCAGTGGCGCGGCACGCACCCGGCGCGACGCAGGCCGCACTGTGCAGCTGCAGAATCTTCCGTCGCGCGGCCTGCTCCCACAAAGCCAGATCGAAATCGGCATCGAGGCGCTGCTTGCAGGGTGTGAGGATCTGGCCTTCGACAACATCATGCTCCTGACATCCAGCGCGATCCGCTCGGTGATCGTCGCGCCTAAAGGCAAGAAGCTGGTCGTCTCAGACTTGGCCAACATCGAAGGCCGCGGGCTGGCCTGGCTCGCCGGTGAAGAGTGGAAGCTGCAAGCGTTTCGCGACTTCGACACGATCCTCGGGTACGACGACCTCACCGGCGAGGAGCTGCGCGCAGGCCCGGACCTTTACAAGCTGGCCTATGCCAAGGCGTTCAGCATCCTTGTTGAAGAGGTGACGAAGTTCGGCCGCAGCATCGGTAAAGTGATGGAATTAGCCTGCTTCAGTCCTGAAACCAAGGTCTTGACTAATAACGGGGTTAAGGCTATCGTGGAGGTGTCCAATTCGGACTTGCTATGGGACGGAATATCATGGGTGCAACACCAGGGCGTAGTAGAACGAAGTGCCCGACAGACTGTAAATGCGGACGGCATAAATCTAACTCCGGATCATTTGATATTAGTAGGGCAAACCTGGACTCCGGCGTTGGAACTCGCTACGTCAGAAAGCACCCTATCCCTAGCGTTGGCGACAGGTTCGGAGAACTTACCGTCACTCGCCACGAACTCGGCCCCGGGGGTGGGTGCAGCGTCGTGTATGTCCGGTGTTCCTGTGGAGGGCCCGAGCGTAGGGTGTATCTCTCCAACCTTCGCAAGGGCGCTACTACACGCTGCAACCCGTGCGCTAAGATGGCTTCAGCTAAGTGGAGAAAAAAGTACCACGGGTACGCCGACCTCGTGCCAGACGGTGCTCACAGGGAACGCCTCCTTAACCGTATCGCCGCCTGCATCAATAGGTGCCACAACGAAAACGACAAAGGCTTCCCGAACTATGGCGGGCGTGGTATCAGAGTTTTTGAAGAGTGGCGCACTGATCGCCGAGGGTTTCTGGCCCACCTTATTACGCTCCCTGGTTGGGACATACAAGAGCTTGACCTCGATCGGGAAGATGTCAATCGGGGGTACGAACCTGGAAACCTGCGATTCATTACCAGACAAGCAAACTGCCTCAACAAGCGGACTATCCGAGGGTTGCAAGAACAAGTCGCAGAGCTTACGGCCCGTCTTCGACATCTTGAACGCGGGCCCGCGGAATAGATTCACAGTGGTCTCGGATTCGGGATACCTGGTGGCCCACAACTGCGGCTACCAGGGCGGTATCGCGGCGTTTGCCACCTTCTCTTTGACCTACGGGCTAGACCTCGAAGATATGGCCGACACCGCATGGGCTACGCTGCCCCCGGCGATGGTCGCCGAGGCTGAGAACTTTATCGAATGGCTGGAGGACAAAGGCTCCCGCTGGCCGATGTCGCGCCGCGCGGTGATTGTCTGCGAGGTATTCAAGCGGCTGTGGCGCGAGGCCCACCCGATGACGGTGCAGCTGTGGGCCGAGATGGAGCTGGGCTTCAAGCGAGCGACGAACAACCCAGGCCAGACCTACCGTTACCGGGGCTTCGCCTTCCGACGCGACGGCATGTGGCTGCGCATCCGACTGCCAAGCGGACGATACCTCTGCTACCCGAGTCCGCAGGTAGATGCGGACGGTCAGTGCTCCTTCATGGGCGTCGATCAATTCACCCGCAAATGGACACGAGTCAAGACCTACGGGGGTAAGCTCACGGAGAACGCAACCCAGTCCGTGGCGCGGGACTTCATGTTCGACGCGATGCCCGGCATCGAGGCCGCTGGCTACGAGATCGTGCTGCGCGTCCATGACGAAGTGCCCTGCTACGCCCCTGACAGGCCCGAGTTCAACGCCGAGCACCTGAGCGGGTTGTTGGCCACGAACCCGCCTTGGGCGCCAGACATGCCACTCGCTGCTGCAGGATTTGAAGGGTACAGGTACAAAAAAGATTGACGCGGGGCTTGACAAGCCTGTATCAGTAGCTACAATGGAAACTTCTGGGGCCGATAGCGGCTCCAGATTTTCACGAGGAGAATTGAAAGTGGAAACTTGCAAGACATGCGTGTTTCGTAATAGCGACGGGGAGTGTGAAAGCGGAAAGATCGCGGAGATGTCCGGCCAGCCGATCTCGGCGATGGAGGACATGTGCATATACCCTTACTCCGAAGGCGGCGTGTTCTGGGTCGGCCTGGATTTTGGCTGCGTGCATCACAAGGAGAATTGAAAATGTCTGAGAAAATCGTTTCATACAAGGGGTTCGACAGCAATTGGCAGTGCCGCGGCTTCCAGTTCGCAGTCGGCCAGACCTACACGCACGAAGGCGAAGTCAAGGCCTGTGCGTCCGGGTTCCACGCATGTGAATACCCGCTCGACGTGTTCCGGTACTACCCCCCAACGAGCAGCAAGTTTGCCGTCGTGCAGCAATCGGGGGGTGTAGCCCGTCACACGGAGGATTCCAAGATCGCTTCATCAACGCTTACCGTAAGTGCAGCGCTTGATCTGCCAGGGATAATCAAGGCGGCGATCGACTTCACTTTCAGCCGTGCGAAGCTCGCCACGGCATCGACGAACAGCGGCGAGTACGGCGCATCGACGAACAGCGGCGTCCGCGGCGCATCGACGAACAGCGGCTCCCGCGGCGCATCGACGAACAGCGGCTATGGCGGCGCATCGACGAACAGCGGCTATGGCGGCGCATCGACGAACAGCGGCGTCCGCGGCGCATCGACGAACAGCGGCTATGGCGGCGCATCGACGAACAGCGGCGAGTACGGCGCATCGACGAACAGCGGCTATGGCGGCGCATCGACGAACAGCGGC
>Ga0172380_10000981_pt1 | contig 51136 bp, 46 predicted proteins | sample Leawe162metaG_FD_119747 | JGI IMG/M metagenome (GOLD analysis project Ga0172380, IMG submission 119747) | Leachate microbial communities from a municipal landfill in Southern Ontario, Canada - Leachate well 162 metaG | ecosystem: Engineered > Solid waste > Landfill > Unclassified | place... | reverse complement strand
TTATTGCTAGTTTCCGTATAAAAATGACTTTTACCTGTGCCGCCTAGATCCATACCCAAAATGAAATTTTGTCGGTAGCCAAGAGCTACGCCAAGCTGTACAGCCCATGTGGCGACAGTCTTTCCTGAGAATAGTCCTTTTTCCAGGTTGCTACTGAAGCCAACTGATCTGCATAATTCAGGTAGTTTGTCATCTACAAAAATTTCAGGGTCATTAAAAAAGCTGTTTTGACATTCAATCTGGCTAGCGCGAGGGATGCCAAACTTTCTTGAAATGGATTCAATCAAATAAATGTTATCGCATTTCAGCAACTCTGGTTCGCGTTCACAGATTCTTGATAAGCCCACATATGAAAAAAAACAGTTTGCGCCTGAAAGAATAGAGTCTTTGACGCATGCCCATTGGTTTTCAAACACTCTGTGATCAACAATAATGCAATGTGTAGGTTTTAAATTAGCTTCAGTAAATTTTTTAATGGCACAATTAAGGCTAATAGTTTCAAATGATGCCACCCGTTTAAGATCAACATCAGCTAAAGATGGTCCTGTGGCGATGGTAAAGCATGCCCCTGAAAACTTGTTGCTTAGCGTATGCGCCAAGGCGATCTCGGTAACTGCTTGTTTTTTCCAAAGAATAGTGCAAGAGTCAGCATGGCGCACCATGCCAAAGTCTTGGTGACAGCTGTATTGATGTTTGAATTTTCCACCTAACCAAAACCTGCGAAAAATAGCTTGGAGTTTGTTCATTATCTTAATGCACTATTTTTAACATAAAGCATAATCTTCTTTTTGCCATTTACGCCGTAGAATTCTTGTTCCAAATGGTATTGGGCTAATTTATCGGCAAATAGTTTTTCTTTCTCTGCCAGGCTTTCATCTATTTCTACGTAAAGCATGAGGCAATTGTATTTGTAAATTGTGCCATCATCAATGGCATTTTTTATCAGTTGCCAATGGTCTGAGCGCCTAGCAGTATATTTGGCACCAGCATAATAAATTGATTTGTCTGTGACGAAAAATACTTTGTCATTGGGTATTTGTTGCTGTTTTACATAGGCAACGGCATCTTGTTCGAAATTGTAGCCCTCTTTTTTAGGTAAGATATTTTTGATAAATGATAGGCTAAAGATCACAACAAGCAATATTGTCAGCCATTTTTGCCATTGATTGCTAAACCGGTTAGTGCGTAAGGAATTGATCAGTGGCGCAAGACAAAAGGCTGCAAAAATTAACGCAATAAAGCCAACTGCAATAATGTAGCGATTAGATAGAATAAAGACTCTCGCCAAGCTTGCACATGCATTGATGATTGCAAGCACAATGACACTATAAAAAATAATACGCGTATCTGTTTGCATTTGCCAAGTCGGTGCACGTGCATCTTTATTGGCATGATTTAAAGCATAAAGCCCAATAATCGGCCAACCAATAAGATTGATCATTTTGAGTATCAAAATGCTGAGTAAAGTGGCGACTAAACCGATGAGTCCGTAATCTGCAAAGTAGTTACCTAGCACGTTGCCCATCAGTGCTGCCTTAATGCTAAAGGTGTTTGAGATGTCAGACATGATTGAAATGACTTCTTGTGTTCTGCCAAAATCACTTAATGTAACTGACGGTATGGTAATTAATGCCCCGATAATCAAAAGCACGGATAAAATTGGGATGGCGTTGATAATGGCTATTTGCTTAACTTTTTCTTTTAATGAGTATTCACTTTTAAACATTAGTAAAATTGGTAAGCACACTAAAAATGTAATGGCTTCAATTCTGAATAGCATGGCAATGATGGCAGAAACTTGCCAAAGCAATGCGTTACTTAATCTCTTTCTACGATAAAACTGAATAAAAAAGACTAAGCTAGTGAGAAAAGCTGCCCAGAATCCTTGGTCGCGCAATAGCATTGGGAGGATGTCGCCTACGATATATGAGGAGCTAAATAATAGAAAAGCGCCACAAAGAATAGTGAGCTTATTGCCGCCAGCTAATTGAATAAGTTTAGTGAAGCTAAAGGTTGTAATGGTAAAAAATACTATATCTAATAATTGAGCTGAAGTTTGTATGCTCAGGTTTGTTAGGCGTTGTACGGCACTAATTAGTAGTGAGTATAAAGGCCATGCGAAGGTTGCGATACCTTGCTTCCATTCTCCTATGGAAAATAGTCTTGCTGCTTCAAAGTAAATGAGTGAATCAACGTTGACCCAGCCCTGTTGAATATAAATAATGCGCCAAGCTAATAATGCGCCAAGTAGCGTCAAAATCAGTATGAGTTTATCTTCATTGAGTTGTTGGTAAAGTTCGGAGATTTTTTTCATGCGATTATTCTGTGAACTTAATGCTCTTGATAATAGCCGTTGGGGGTAATTGTTTTAAGCAGTTTAAATGACCCAATGGGCACTCACGCTTAAAACATGGGCTACAATTTAAGCCCAGATATTCTATCGCGGCATTGGGGTGCATCGGCGGCGTATGGTGCGGGTCTGATGAGCCATAAATTGCAATCAGTTTTTTATCAAGCGCAGCGGCTATATGCATCAGACCGGAATCGTTGCTGATAATAGTATCGCACAGCGACATTAAATCAATCGCTTCGTCTAGTTTAGTTTTTCCGCCAAAATCAACGCAGCGATTTTGCGTAAGTTGGTTGATGATGGTAGTGACGGGTATGTCTTTATCTGAGCCAAATAACCAAACTTGCCAGCCTTTGCTGATGGCTACATTTGCAACCTCAGCATAATATTGAGCTGGCCAGCGTTTGGCTTCACCGTATTCAGCCCCTGGGCAAAGCCCCAGCACTTTAGTCTCAGACTTAGTCAAGCCAAGTTTATTAAGTGTTGCTAGCGCATTGGCGGGGTTAGAAAGCATTGCCGGGTTAGGGATAACAATAGGTAGATTTTGATCTTTTGCTAAGCCTAAATTTACAAATCGCTCGACGGTTTTTTTGAGTTTTGTTTTATTCAGTGCGCGTATGTCGTTAATTAAGCCGTAACGCATTTCACCTAAATAGCTGGTACGTTGTTTGATGCCGGCCGCCCAAGGTAGCAGGGCTGATTTAAACGAGTTAGTGAGAATAATGGCTTGGGTGTAGCCTTGGTTTTTCAAGGATATGCCAAATTTAATGCGCTCAAAAAAAGCAAGTTGTTTGTGCTTGAATGGCAGTGCAATCTTCCCTGAAACTTCAGGCATACGCTCTAGTAGAGGTAGCGTCCATGCTGGTGCGGCAACATCTATAATGCAGTTAGGGTTGTTAGCTTTGAGGATTTTGAACAGGCTTTGTGCCAGCACCATGTCGCCTACCCAAGCCGGGCCTAAAATGAGGATTTTTTCTTTAATAGTCATAGTGGATAGCGTCCATTGCAAGCGCGAATAAATTCGCTCTTACCAAAACTCTAACTCGCAATTTTGTTTAAAATTCCAGTGGTACTACGCCCTGCAACCAAATCGATTAAGGCTATCTCTCCCCCCCACGATTCAACTTCTTTGCCACCAACCACTTGGTCCGCGGTGTAATCACTGCCTTTGGCGATGATGTTGGGCTTGATTGCATTGATTAAATTTAACGGTGTATCTTCATCAAATAAAATCACGGCATCAACCGACTCAAGCGCCGCCAGCACACGTGCACGGTCATTTTCATTGACGACGGGTCTAGTTGGCCCTTTAAGCGCACTTACGGAGCGGTCTGTATTTAAGCCTAACACCAGTTTGTCGCCACGTTTCTTTGCAGCTTCTAAATAGGTGACATGTCCTGCATGGAGTAAATCGAAGCAGCCGTTAGTGAATACGATTTTTTGATTGGCTTTTTTCCAGGCTGAAACTTTTTGCATAAGTTGGCTTAGATCACAAATTTTATGCGCTTGTTCTGATGTTTGCTCGGCTGCGAGTGCGTCAATTAAATCATCTCGGCTAATTGGTACCGTGCCCACCTTGCCGACCACTACGCCAGCGGAAATATTCGCCAATTGCAAACTTTCTAAAGGGGTTAAGTGATGCATCATGCCAGCGGCAAGGGTTGCAATCACGGTGTCGCCGGCACCTGAAACATCAAATACCTGCTTGGCGGTGGCGGGGAGCAGGTGTGTGGTCTCGTCTATTAAAGAGATGCCTTCTTCACCACGGGTGACCACTAAAAATTGCAAGTTCAGACTATTTTTAAGCACTACGGCTTTGTTTATTAAGTTGGGGTCTTGCGTGGTGGTGAAGCAGGCTTCCGCTGATTCTTTTTTGTTTGGAGTAAGCGCGGTAGCGCCACTGTATTTACTGTAATCATGGCCTTTAGGGTCAACCAGCACTGGGATGCCTTGCGCGTGACATGCTGAAATGATGTGCTGGCAAATCTCGGTGCTTAATAAACCTTTGGCGTAGTCTGACAATATCAGAATGGCTGGTTTTAATGACAGTTGCTGCTGAATGGCTGCGAGTAATTGTGTATTTTCACCAGCCGTAAAGGTTGCGTTGTTCTCTTGGTCTAGCCGCATCATTTGTTGATGCCCACCTAAAATCCGTGTTTTAGCAATAGTTGGGCGCTGGTTAGAGTGAATTGTACTGGTGACGTCTATGCCAACCGCAGTCATTAAATCTAGTAAAATTTTAGCTTCGTTATCAGTGCCTACACAGCCGATGGTATGCGTTTTAATGCCGAGTAGTGCCAAATTTGCTGCTACGTTGGCCGCACCGCCAGCGCGGTCTTGTTGCGATTTTACCAATACAATGGGTACGGGTGCTTCTGGTGAAATGCGGCTGACTTCACCCATTAAGTAGCGGTCTAGCATTACGTCGCCAATCACTAATGCGTGCTGGGCGAGGGAGCCAAAATGTTTAACAGTATCAAGAAGGTTTTGTTGGGTCATGGTGAATCACATTGCATCGTTAAGTCAGATTATACATTTAACAATGTCATATTCATTTTATCATTCCGACGAAAGTCGGAATCAGTGCTTTTCAACTTCACTAGATGCCGACTTTTGTCGAAATGACAGTTGGTAGAGGACCTTAATCAGACTCTAAAATCTCGCACAGCGAGTGCCCAACAAAGATATGTGCTTCTTGAATGCGCGCAGTGACATTGGATGGAATGACAATATTGTAGTCACATAGTGCATTGAGTTTGCCACCAGTGCCGCCAGTTAAGCCCACAGTAGTCGCGCCAATTGCTTTTGCAGCTACAATCGCGCTGACGACATTTGCGCTGTTGCCGCTGGTGGTAAGGCCGATGACTAAGTCTTCCGGCCTGCATAAGGCTTCTATTTGACGGGCGAAAATATAGTCATAGCCGTAATCATTACCAACAGAGGTGATAATTGAGGTGTCAGTAGTGAGTGCAATAGCAGGTAACCCTTTGCGCTCTTTTTTGAAGCGTCCGACAATTTCAGCCGCAATGTGCTGGCTATCTGCTGCGCTACCGCCATTACCCATCAGCAATATTTTGCCCCCGTTTTTAATGGTATTTTGCATGGCAATGCCAACGTCACTGATTAACGGGAATAGCGGTTCTAGTGCGTTAAACATTGCCATGTGCGCAGCATGTTCACCTTTTAAATAATCAACGTAACCTTTTGCATTATTCATTAGCAGTATTTATCCTCTTGCATCAAGTAGTTCTGTACGTAGTCACGTACACCGTCTTCTAAGCTGTGAAAGGGTTGTTTGTATCCGGCATTAGCTAGCTTACTCATTGCCGCTTCCGTGAAGTATTGATACTTGCCTTGTAAATCTTGTGGCATGTCGACAAAGGTAATGTGCGGGTTACGTTGCATGCTTTGCATTACGTTTGTCGCTAAATCTTTAAAGCTGCGCGCATGGCCTGTGCCAATGTTATAAATGCCGCTAGGCGCAGGCTTGTTACTCAATGAGGCGTCAAGAAAGTAATTTACAACGGCCGCCGCATCTTTTACATACACAAAATCACGCATTTGCATGCCGTCTTCAACGCCGGCTTTAGTGCCTTTGAATAACTTCATGGTGCCAGTTTGGCTAAATTGGTTGAAAGTATGCAGCGCCACGCTTGCCATGCGTTCTTTGTGATATTCATTAGGGCCATACACGTTAAAGAACTTAAACCCTGCCCAGCTTGGTGGGGAGGCTAAGTTATTGCGCACTTGACGCAATACCCATTGGTCAAAAAAATGTTTTGAATAACCATAGCCATTGAGTGGGCGCAGGTTGTCGATGTTTGCATCGTCATAACCCAAGCTACCATCACCATAAGTCGCTGCAGAGCTGGCGTAAAAAAATGGCACTCGGTTGTGCGCACACCAAGTCCATAGATTCTGCGAGTATTGAATATTAGTTTCTACCAGCTGGTTAAAGTCACGCTCGGTAGTGGCGCTAATTGCACCCATGTGAATCACAGCTTCAATATCGGTGCGTGATTTACCATTTGAATCTTGAAGCCAAGCCATGAGCTGGTCTTTATCTAAATAGTGCGCGTATTGGCGTTTGACCAAGTTTTGCCATTGATCCTCATGTGTGATGCGATCAACGATGACGAGATCGTCACGTTCTAGTTTGGTATTGAGGTGCCAAGCAATAATAGAACCTATCATGCCTGCGCCGCCAGTAATTACTATCATTGATTAAAACCTAAAATTATCATTTAGCACACACCTGTTTTGTATGGTGCTAAATTAAAAGTTGTAAAGCATGCAGTATAACGCTTATTGATTATTGACTAAACTTTGCGCTCTTAATTTTGTCATTTCTGCTTCTTTTTTAGCTTGGTTATCATCCCATTCTACGCTGACCCAGCCCTGCAGATTTTCCAAGGCAATAGCGGTCATGGCATGAATCCACGCCTCATTTTCATTTAGTGCAGGAATATATTCGTAATCGTCACCGCCGTTACTTTGAAATATGTGTTTTCCTTCAATTGCGATTTCTTCTAATGTTTCCAGGCAATCGCTAGAGAAGCCTGGACAAATCACATCAACACGCTTGGTATTGGCTTTGCCTAACGCTTCAAGCGTACCTGCCAGGTAAGGTTTAAGCCACTCTTGTTTGCCAAAACGCGATTGAAACGCAATCAAATACTCATCTTTATTCAGCGCTAACGCTTCGGCTAAAAGGCGTCCAGTTTTATGGCACTCACAGTGATACATGTCGCCTTTTAATAAATGAAATTTAGGCACACCATGAAAGCTCATTACTAACTTACTGGGTTTGCCATTGATGCGCCAATGCTCCAGCACGCTCTGCGCCAAGGCTGAAATGTAGGCGGGGTGGTCGTGATAGTGCTTAATGGTGCGAATCGCCGGTACGTTGCGCGTTTTAAGTAAGACTCGCCACACCGCATCCAATGCGCTAGCTGTGCTGCTGGCGGCGAACTGCGGATATAGAGGAAATACCAAGATACGGTCGCAATGTTGCGCTTTTAGTTTTGCAATGGCAGACGCCATTGATGGGTTGCCGTAGCTCATGCCTAATTCAACGGCAAACGGTGATTTTATTTTTTGCCCTAAATAGCCACGTAGTAACAGGGCTTGTTTTTGTGCATGTACTAATAAAGGTGAGCCTTCTTTAGTCCAAACAGAGGCGTATTTCTCTGCAGATTTTTTAGGGCGAATCACCAAAATAATGCAGTTCAAAATAAACCACCAAATAATGCGCGGAATTTCAACAATACGTGCATCACTTAAAAACTGACGCAGATACGGTCGCAACGCCTTGGCTGTGGGCGCCTCTGGCGTGCCTAAGTTGGCGATTAGAATCCCCACTTTTAGCTGGTCGCCGTGTTCGTATTTAGGCTCTGGGTTATAAGTCATTTTAGTTATTATCCATAAGATAGTGCATTAGACAGTAGTTTAGCCGTCACATCTACAATCGGTATCACGCGTTCATAAGCCATTCTTGTTGGGCCAATTACACCGAGTGTACCGACCACTTGTCCGTCTGCTTCATAGGGTGCGGTAATCATGCTACATTCGTCTAACGGTGAGTAACCACTCTCGCCACCGATAAATATTTGTATGCCTGCCGCCTGCTGGCTATTGTCTAGCAATTGCATGAGTGAGGTACGGCGCTCAAAGATTTCAAATAGCTTACGCAAGCTAGCGACGTTGGCGGATAAATCATCCACTTGCAACAAATTACGCTCACCTGCAATGACCACGCCGTCATTGCCAACTTGGCTATTGCTGGCTTCGAGTGCGGCTGACATTAAACGGTTCATATCAGTTTGCATCTGTTTGAGTTCAACATGCAGTTTTTGTTGCACCTCTTCAAAGGTGAAGCCTGCAAAATGAGCATTAAAGTAGTTGCCGGCTTGTGTGAGCTCGCTTGCCGAATAAGGCTTTTCAGCTAGAATAATGCGGTTTTGTACGTTGCCATCGCTGGTGACAATAATCACTAAAATGCGTTTTTCAGTAAGGGGTAAAAATTCTAAATGCTTGAAAGAAAGTGTTTTGCGTTTTGGAATCAGCACCACCCCTGCAAATTGCGTGAGTTGCGACAGCATGTCAGCCGCACTCGCAATTAGCTCATTTTGGTTGGGCGAACTTAAACCGCTTTTTAACTGATTAACCGCTTTTAGATCCAAAGGCTGTACGGTGAGGAGTGAATCTACAAATAAGCGATAGCCCTTTTGTGTAGGAATGCGCCCAGCTGACGTATGCGGACTGGTAATAAATCCCATCTGCTCAAGGTCGCTCATCACGTTACGAATGGTAGCAGAGCTAACATCTAGCCCTGAGTGCTGTAACAGTGTGCGCGAACCAATGGGTTGACCATCACTAATGTAATGCTCAACCAAGGTTTTGAGTAAAATTTGCGCGCGTTTATCCATTGTCAGTATTCACGCCTAAATTATCATGCAGTGGCACAATTTAGGCAATGTTATTGCACTGTTATTGCACGATGGTTTTAGCTTCTTTTTTCTTAAAAAACTTACTTAAGTCTTGCACTAATTGCAACATCGCTGGCTGTTTTTGGGCGAGTATCACTTTGCGTTCTTCTGTGCTTAGTGCGTCATCATTGCCTTTACTGGCCTTCATAAGCACAAAGCTTTTGCCGTTTACAGGCTGTGTAATTTTAACGCCGTCGTCCACGTAGGCGACTTTATCCCAGTCTGAAATGTAAGTGTGCGTACGGTTGTTATCAGTTAATAAGTTGTAGCCAATGGCGTAGTCACTGCTTGGATTAGTCACGCCGAGTAAGGGCATAATGGTTGGAACAACGTCCATGTGACTGGTCATTTCGTTACTTACCACCGGTTTCATCCCCGGCGCGTAAATGACTAATGGCGTACGTACTTGTTGGTCAACAAAGGTTGAGTTGTGCCCCCAAAAGCCATGCTCCATGAACTCCTCGCCATGGTCGCCAATCAGGATAACAATGGTGTTATCAAGTAGCTGATGGGTTTTGAGATACTCAAAAATTCGCCCATATTGCATATCTAAATGATGTACCGAGTTAATGTAGCGGTTCTTAATAGGTACGATGTTATTGCGGAGTGCGGTTTTGCTTAAAGTGGCGTAATTCAAGTCATCACGATAAGGCGTTGCAATCACGCTTGTCTCAGGAAAGTAATAGCGCGCGTGCGGGGACTCAAAAAACATGAAAGTAAAAAATGGCTTGGCAGGATCACGTTTATCAATAAATGACAGCAAGCTGGTTACGTTGTCGCGGTCATTTTCCCAGCCAGTAGACGCAACATTGGCGTCATGCAATAGCTCACTGGGCACTTGGGCGAAAATGGTTTTATCGAACTCAGGGTAAGAGAACTTTGCGCTGGTGTAAAAACTCATTTGATATTGCTGTTGCTGTAAAACATCAATAATGGCAGCGCCACGGCGTGCTTCTAAAAATGGAAACCAGTAGTTACCTGGCAGGCCCATGAACATGCCAAATACACCCATGCGTGTACCGTTGCCAGTGCTGTAGTTGCGGGTAAAATGCGCTGCATTTTTGGCAAACTCCCAAGAATTAGGCATGGTTTTTTCGTCTAGGCTATCTGCACGCCAAGACTCTGAAGTGAGCCAGATAACGTTATAAGGTTTGGCTGGCTTGGTGAATCGAATAGGGTTAAGTGGGTAATTGAGCTTGCCCTTTACCTTTAATTTGGTTTCTCTCTGTGTGGTTAAACCTAACGATTTATAAAAGCCGCGCGCAGAAACTGTTTGATAAAATGGAATAGATTCGGCCACCACGTGCAGTTGATTGGTGGTGTAACTATCTAGTGCAAACCCCATGTGAACTAAAATCGTGATGAGCAGTGTGGTGACAGGTAGAAATTTGAATGAAAATTGAGGGGTATGTTTTTTAGCATAATAACGACATACCAACCACAAAATCAAAGCCTGCAAACTTAAAAATCCTAAAGTAATGAGCGCAAAGCCTACATCAGAGGCGCTACTACCGCCTAAAGAATCAATGCCGCCTGGTGTGATCACTAAGTTGAGTATAAAGCCATTAAAAAACATGCCATACAGAGAGAATAATTTAGCATTGGCATACATGAGGAGTGTGGTAATGCCGCCAGCAACAACGGCTGCAACATAAGTAGGACTTGTGCTATTAGGCTTAACACGTTGACTGATAAAGCGCACGACAGCCGTGACGGCAATGGCTGGTAATAAGTAATATAAACCATACAACAGGAACGCAATCAGCAGAAAACCAAACGAAAGCCAGCCTTCTTGATACAGTGTTGTAATCGGTATCGAATCAGAAACTAGCCACAATACAACAAGGTAAGTGGCTAGAAAGTAAGCTTTAAGGATATTTTTATGCGAAGTAGCTGTCATATTTGATTGTGTTTTTATTTAATTTAATTGGTGTTAGCTGGCAAAAATAATGCCAATGTATTAAGTCAAGGTTAAATATTTTTTAATGGGTTGATTTTTATGAAAAATTTTAAATAAATTAAAGGGTAATGAGTTGTGAGCAAGACTTAAGTTCAGCATTATGACGCAAAAAATGTAGTATTGACGCACATTTCTTGCGCACATTATAAGAGATCTCGCTTTGCTAACATTTCGTACCTATGTTTTAATTCCACCGTGCAACCAAAATTCAAGAAAATAGCGCTTATTGGCAAATATATGAACAAATCAGCTTTGCAGCTTATGCAAAATGATTTGACGGATTTGGCACAGCATTTATTAGCCAAAAAGCTTGAGATTTGGCTAGAGGAAAATACGGCACAGCATGCGCAACTGACACATTATCCAACACTATCATTAGATGCCGTTGGTCAAACCGTTGATGTTGCGATAGTGATGGGCGGTGATGGCACCATGCTAAGCGTTGCACGTAGTTTGATAGATGTTGATGTGCCGCTCATCGGTATTAACCGTGGGCGCTTTGGTTTTTTAACTGATTTGCGTGCGGAAGATATGCTGGTTGAAATAGACCGGATTCTCGATGGAGATTACATCAAAGAGCCGCGCATGCTACTTGCAACGCAGGTGGTGCGGCAAGGAGAGGTTATTGACAACAGCTATGCGTTAAATGATGTGGTCATTAAAAGCGGCTTGCGCTTAATTGAACTGGAAGTGGAAATCGACCATCAGTTTGTTTATAAACAACGTAGTGATGGCCTAATTTTAAGCACGCCAACGGGTACAACCGCTTATGCGTTATCTGCAGGGGGGCCGATTCTGCACCCTAATTTAGAAGCTATTTCGCTGGTGCCCATTTGTCCGCATACCCTCAGTAATCGCCCAATTGCGGTAAACAGCGCTAGTAAAATTGAAGTCACGGTTGTGCAGTTTGATGAGGCGCAATTAAGTTTTGATGGTCAATATCAAGTCACGCTGGAAGAGGGCGACAAAATTATAGTGCAGCGTGCACAACAGACTATTTCTTTGCTGCATCCAAGTGACTACTGTTATTTTGATATGTTGCGCAATAAGCTTAACTGGGGATAATTTCATTGCAAAAATCAAAACTGACTGTGTTGCCTTCACCTTGCCGTACTAAATGTACTGTCTGCGGCTCGTCGTCTTGTCATTTTTGATTTTAGTAATGAAATATTGAGCCCATGTTACAAAGCCTTTCCATTCGTGATTTTGTCATTGTCAGCCAGCTTGATTTAGAGTTTGACGCAGGTTTTACCGTACTTACTGGTGAAACTGGCGCAGGTAAATCCATTTTGATTGATGCACTGTCACTTGCGCTGGGTGCGCGTGGTGAGGGTGGCGTAACGCGTACTGGATGCGACAAAGCTGAAATCAGTGCCATTTTCAGCATCGCTCAAAATGATGAAGCTAAGCAATGGCTTGCGCAGGCTGAGATGGCGTCTGATGTGGATGAGCTGCTATTGCGCCGCGTGATGTTTGCCGACGGACGCTCACGTGCTTTTATCAATGGCGCCACTGTCACGGTTGCACAATTAAAAGAGCTGGGTGAGTTATTGGTGGACATCTACAGCCAAAATGCGCATCACTCATTATTAAAGCTAGCCACGCAACGTATCGTATTAGATAGTTTTGCAGGCTTGTCTGCGTTAGCGGTTCAGGTTTCGAGCGACTATAAAATCTGGCATCAGCTGCATCAGCAAAGAGCTGAGGCTGAAAAAAACGCGCAGCAATATGCTGATGAGTTGGCAGATTTACGCGATAAAGTAAATGAACTCTCACAATTTGCCATCAGTTCAAGTGAGTGGGAAGCTTTACAGCAAGACCATTCACGCTTATCCAACGGCGCAAGTTTAATTGCGGGTGGCGAACAATGCCGTGAGTTACTAAGTGAAGGTGAGCTATCAGCAATGCGCCTACTTACACAAGTGCAGCATAAGTTACAAAGCCTGAGTGAGATTGATAGTGCGTTGAGTGAAACCTTAGAGACATTAGATTCCGCCATTATTCAGCTTGAAGAAACTGATAGATTTTTAAATCGTTACCTGCAACGTACGGAGTTAGACCCTGCAAGTCTGGCAGAATTAGATTCCAAAATCCAAAGCATTCACAATATTTCACGCAAATACCGTGTTAAACCTGATGAGTTGGCCGATGTTTTATTGCAATCAAAAGCGCGCGTGTGTGAGCTTGAATTATTTGCAAACGATGGTGAGTTGGCGCAAAAAGAAGTACAGGCTTTGGCTGTTTATACGCAAAATGCACAAAGGCAGAGCGAGGGACGTAAAGCCGCTGCGGCTAAATTAAGCGCCCAAATCAGTGCTGAAATGCAACGCTTATCGCTCAGTGGCGGTAAGTTTGAAGTGGCATTAACCGCACAATCGCCAACCGCTAATGGGCTGGAACAAGTAGAATTTTTAGTGGCAGGGCATGCAGGCGTTGCGCCACGCTCGCTTGGTAAGGTGGCTTCAGGCGGGGAGTTGTCACGTATCAGCTTGGCGATTCGTGTAGTAACGGCACAAAAGGAAAGCATCCCCACCATGATATTCGACGAGGTTGATGTAGGCATCGGCGGCGGCGTAGCGGAAGTGGTCGGGCAGTTGTTAAAACAGCTCGGCGAGCAAAAGATAGGGCAACGCCAAGTGTTAGTCATCACGCACTTGCCGCAGGTGGCGGCATTGGGTCAGCATCACTTGCGCGTCAGTAAATCACAAGCCAATGGACAAACGTTAAGTACGATAGAAAAATTAAATGATGCTGAACGTATTGAAGAAATTGCCCGTATGCTAGGCGGTATTGAAATCACCGAAACGACTAGGCAACATGCTAAGGAAATGTTAGCGAAGTAGTTCGTTAGTGTTTTAAGTGGGCGTCCATGCCATTAGCTTAGGGATTTTGCGGTCATTCAGGTTTGCAGGGTCAATGAGTACTTTCAGCACGTAGCCTCCAATTCTGTCAGCGCCTTGAGCCGTGCTATATCAGCATGCCGTCATTTAAGCTAAGTTGTTTGATGATCTTTCATGCCATGATTACACTCTCTTTGCAGAGTTTCGATGGCTATTATTTTGAGGTGGACTGTCAAACACCGCTAATTGTTAGTGGTTCGTGCATAAAGTCTCTAATCAATCACGGAATGCGGATATCTTAAATTTAAGGTTTGGTCGCGTGTTAGCCTTTATTCACGCAAGGCTGTTTTGTGCAAATACCATAAATCGTCAGCGAATGGTCTTGCATGGTAAAGCCTAGTTTGGCAGCCGCAGCTTCTTGTCTTTTTTCAATTTCCGCATCGTAAAACTCTGCAACCCGACCACATTTGATGCAGACTACATGGTCGTGATGACCGCCACTATTGAGCTCGAATACGGCTTTGCCGCTTTCAAAGTGATGGCGAACCAATAAGCCGGCTTGCTCAAACTGTGTGAGTACGCGATAAACAGTGGCCAGTCCGACATCTTCACCAGAGTTAATCATGATTTTGTAGATGTCTTCGGCGGACAAATGCCTATCTTTGCTGTTTTCAAACAAATTCAGCACTTTAAGTCGAGGTAAGGTGGCTTTGAGCCCTACGTTTTTTAAGTCTTTTTGATCTTGCATGTTAGATTGTTCACAATTAACAAAAGGGGATGTTTTGGGTTAGCGCGCTACGTGGTATATTAACGCCAATTCAAATTAAAGTCATGATATGCGTTACTTCAATATTTTACGTTATCTTATAATTTTATTGGCATTGGTGTGTACAGCATGCGGCACCGCGTTGCCAACGGTAAAGCCTTATAAGCTGGATATACAGCAGGGTAATGTCGTCACATCTAAAATGCTATTGCAATTGCGCCCTGGCATGACTAAGTCACAAGTACGTTTCATTATGGGTACGCCGCTGATTCAAGATAGCTTTCATGGTAACCGTTGGGATTATGTTTACCAAATGCGCGAGGGTGGAAAAATCACAGAACAGCGCCGTGTGATTCTGGATTTTGAAAACGAGCTTTTAAAAGGTGTGCGCGGCGATGTGATTCCAGCGGGCAGTGACCCATCTAAGCTCGATGAAAGCAAGGGGCAAACGGGCACACGTATAGTTGAACCTTATAAAAAACCGGCAGAAAAAGGCATTATCAGCAAGTTGAAGTTTTGGGAAAAAGATGAAGCTGCGATAGCTAAAGAGGCGGCTGAAAAAGAGGCTGCTGCCAAGGCAAAGATTGAGGCGGTAGCTGTACAAAAAAACATGGAAACACCAGTGGCGCAAAGTGTTACGGCTCCGGTAGAAGAGGCTAAATCTATTTTAGCCGTGCCAGTTGTAGTGCCTGCTGTTACTGAAGCCGCACAGCCTGCAATGCCAGTTGAAGCGTCAACTATAGTAAACACGGCAAAAGCGGAGACCGCGCCTCTAGAACCTGCTTCTGTTGCGCAGCCAACCCCGGCCCAATTAAATGCGGCTGAAAAAGCATTGGAAGCTTTGCCCGTAGTAGAGTTGCCGCCGGTTAAAGCGCTAGTTTATGAATCACCATCGGGCATGATATTTGATAAAAATTTGCGTACTTATGTGGCAGAAGAGGTTGCGTCAATGACTAAGCCCGTTGCAGAGGCTCCTAGAGCCGGCAATAAAGTGCCGCCTAAACCGAAAGACCTGCCACCTGAAGTTGAGCCAAGTTTTTTTGATAGGATGCTGGAAAAGATAGGTTTTTAATCTTTCAAGGGGTTGTTTTTAGGTTGTTTGTTTTAAGTCATAGGTTTTGAAAATATGGTTAATTCTTTAAAAGTAGTTATTGCCGGCTGTTCTGGTCGCATGGGTCACGTATTGCTGGAGTGTGTATTTGCAGACGCCGAGTTGGTGTTGCACGGTGCACTAGACCGCGAAGACAACCCTCAGTTAGGTCGCGATGCTGGCGAGCAATTAGGCAAGTTGTCGGGTGTTAAAGTGGTGGCTGATGTTGACGCAGCATTAAAAAGTGCCGATGTGTTGGTAGATTTCACTCGCCCAGAAGCCAGCATTCAATACCTTGCGGCTTGCCAAAAGCATCATGTAAAAATGATTATTGGCACTACCGGGTTTTCTGCCGAGCAGAAAGTTGCAATTGAAGCAGCCTCTAAAAATATCGCGATTGTCTTTGCGCCCAATATGAGTGTAGGCGTCACTTTGCTGATTAACTTGGTAGAGCAAGCCGCTAAAGTGCTAAGCGATGGTTATGATATCGAAGTGGTTGAAATGCATCATCGCCACAAGGTGGATGCACCATCAGGCACCGCATTGCGTTTAGGTGAAGCGGCGGCACACGGTCTTGGTCAAGATCTTAAAGATTGCGCTATTTATGCACGTGAAGGCGTTACCGGTGAGCGTGAGGCCAGAAAGATAGGCTTTGCCACATTGCGTGGCGGTGATGTAGTCGGCGATCACACAGTGGTGTTTGCAGGTATCGGAGAGCGCGTGGAGTTGACGCATAAAGCCAGTAGCCGGGCAACATTTGCACTAGGTGCTTTGCGGGCTGCAAAATTTTTAGCAAATAAAAATGTCGGTTTGTTCGATATGCGGGATGTGCTGGGTCTGCGCTAAGTAATTGTACTCAGAGGTTTGTACTCAATTTTGAATTAAGGAGTACGAAGTTTTGAACCAGCTACATCAATACTCTAATCTTGAAACTCCAGAGGTACTACTCCCCCTTAATCCATCGCCGCTGCTGTTATTAGGCTTGTCACTAGCCGTATTCTTTGAACTGGTGGGTTCAGAGGGGTTCCTAGTGGTTTATTTGACACTTAACACTGGTGGCTAAAGTTTATCTGATAAAGTATTTTGGGTTTGATTAAAGAGGTTGCCTAATGATGAATAGTCGTCAATATTTGACAAGTTTACTTGCCTGCATGGGTGTGGTTTTTGTTTGGTCTGCAATTCGTCCGCATGATTATTTCACATGGTTTCTTGAAGTGTTTCCTGTGCTCGTCGGCTTGCCATTGCTCATGGTGACTTATGCTAAATTTCCACTTACCCGATTGGTGTACGCTTTGATTTTGCTACATGCCATCATTTTATTGGTAGGCGGGCACTATACTTATGCTGAAATGCCATTGTTTAGCTGGCTTCGAGATTATTATGGGTTAGACCGTAACTACTACGATCGCTTAGGTCATGTGGCACAAGGTTTTGTACCGGCTATTATTGCGCGTGAGATTTTATTGCGTACATCACCACTCAAAACAGGTAAATGGCTATTCTTTATAGTCGTTTGTATTTGTCTGGCAATTAGTGCTTTTTATGAATTTATTGAGTGGTGGGTAGCATTGGCTTCAGGAAGTGATGCGGTTGCCTTTCTTGCAACCCAAGGCGATGTGTGGGATACGCAATGGGATATGTTTCTGGCACTATTGGGCGCGATTTCTGCACAGGTGTTTTTGGCAAAAATACATGACAGGCAGATGGTGCAATTGCAACGTTGACATTGATTAGTCGCTTTTTTTTCGCTATAATTCGTTAATTCTGAAACGGGAAGAGTATTCAACGCTCCTCCCGTTTTGCATATCTGCCATCTGCTCATGATGGACAATAAAATTACTTAAATGTTGTTGATTAAATATCGATAATTTATCTAAAAAGTCAAAAACTGAAGGAGTTGCTGTGTCACAAAATCTGCCCGCCTTACTTATCTTAGCAGATGGAACTGTGTTTCGTGGCACATCAATTGGTGCTGCTGGACATGCAGTAGCTGAAGTTGTGTTTAATACTTCCATGACAGGTTATCAAGAGATACTCACTGATCCATCTTACACCAAGCAAATTGTAACGCTCACTTATCCGCACATTGGTAATTACGGTGTGAATGATGAGGATGTAGAATCCGGTCAGGTGTATGCAAGTGGTTTGGTTATTCGTGATTTGCCTTTGACGCACAGCAATTTCAGAAACACACAGTCTTTGTCACAATACCTTGTGGCTAACAAGGTGGTGGCGATTGCCGATATTGATACACGTAAACTTACCCGTATCTTGCGTGAAAAAGGTGCACAAACGGGCGTGATCGTGGCTGGTGAGGCTGACGAAGCTAAAGCGTTGTCATTGGCTACCACGGCGATTGCCGGCTTCCCCGGTTTGAATGGCATGGATCTGGCTAAAGTGGTGACGTGTGATAAACCCTATCAATTCACAGAGGGTGAGTGGGCGTTAGGTCAAGGCTTTGCAAAAGCCCCTGCGGAACAGTTTCATGTGGTTGCGTTTGATTACGGTGTTAAGCGTAACATTTTGCGTATGTTGGTTTCACGCGGTTGCAAGGTGACAGTATTGCCAGCACAGGCAACGGCTGAAGAAGCGTTGGCATATAAGCCTGACGGTGTGTTTTTATCCAACGGCCCGGGTGATCCGCAGCCGTGCGATTATGCAATTGCAGCCATTAAAGCTATCGTTGATCAGGGTGTTCCAACTTTCGGTATTTGTTTGGGACATCAGTTGTTAGCGTTGGCAAGTGGCGCAAAAACGCTCAAAATGAAATTCGGCCATCACGGCGCAAACCATCCGGTGCAAGACCTTGAAACCAAGCGTGTTTATATTACTAGTCAAAACCATGGTTTTGCCGCAGATGCCGCAACTTTGCCTGTGAATGTCAAAGTGACGCACGTTTCTTTGTTTGATGGCAGTTTGCAAGGCATTGCACGTACCGATAAACCCGCGTTTAGCTTCCAGGGACACCCTGAAGCGAGCCCGGGACCCACTGAGATGAGTTATTTGTTTGATCGCTTTATTAGCATGATGCAAGCACGTAAGACAGAAGAAAGAAAGGCTGGCTAATGGCTAAGCGTACTGACATTAAATCTATTTTAATCATTGGCGCAGGTCCGATTGTAATCGGTCAGGCTTGTGAGTTTGACTATTCGGGTGCGCAGGCGTGTAAAGCGTTGCGTGAAGAAGGTTACCGTGTGATTTTGGTAAACTCTAACCCTGCTACCATCATGACCGACCCTGAGATGGCGGATGCGACTTACATCGAACCCGTCACTTGGCAAGTGGTTGAAAAGATTATCGAAAAAGAGCGCCCGGATGCCTTATTGCCTACTATGGGCGGGCAAACTGCTTTGAATTGTGCGCTGGATTTAGATAAGCATGGCGTATTGGCAAAATATAACGTTGAGCTCATTGGCGCTTCTAAAGAGGCGATTGATAAAGCTGAAGATCGTCAGAAGTTTAAAGAAGCCATGACGAAAATTGGTTTGGGTTCTGCGCGTTCGATGATTGCCCATAGCATGGAAGAGGCTTTGCAGGTACAGGCGAGCATTGGCTACCCGGCGATTATTCGCCCATCATTTACCATGGGCGGCAGCGGCGGTGGTATTGCTTACAATCGTGAAGAGTTCATCACGATTTGCGAGCGCGGCCTAGATGCCTCACCTACCAGTGAATTGTTAATTGAAGAATCTCTGCTCGGTTGGAAAGAGTATGAGATGGAAGTGGTGCGCGACTCAGCCGATAACTGCATCATCATCTGTTCAATTGAAAATCTGGACCCGATGGGCGTGCACACTGGCGACTCGATTACGGTGGCGCCTGCACAGACTTTGACGGATAAAGAATATCAGATCATGCGTAATGCCTCATTGGCGGTATTACGTGAAATCGGTGTGGATACAGGTGGTTCAAACGTACAGTTTGCGATTAATCCAGATGATGGCCGTATGATTGTGATTGAGATGAATCCGCGCGTGTCGCGTTCATCCGCACTTGCCTCTAAGGCTACCGGCTTCCCGATTGCTAAAGTGGCGGCTAAATTGGCTGTGGGCTTTACTTTAGATGAGTTGCGTAATGAGATCACCGGTGGCGCAACCCCCGTGTCATTTGAGCCAAGTATCGATTATGTGGTTACTAAAATTCCAAGATTTGCTTTTGAAAAATTCCCGCAGGCAGATTCACGCTTAACCACACAGATGAAGTCTGTGGGTGAGGTGATGGCCATTGGCCGCACGTTCCAGGAGTCATTCCAAAAAGCATTGCGTGGACTTGAAGTTGGAGTGGACGGGTTGGACGAAAAAACCACGGACTTGGACACGATTACCAAAGAGATTGGTGTGCCGGGGCCTGAGCGTATTTGGTACGTGGGCGATGCGTTTAGAATGGGGTTGACTGTTGCTGAAGTGTTCGATATTTCAAAGATCGACACTTGGTTCCTGGTGCAAATTAAAGACCTTATTGATCGTGAGCAGGCGCTTAAAGGTAAGCAGATTGCTGATTTAGATAAGCAGGCTTTACTTAAACTGAAACGCAGCGGTTTTTCAGACCGCCGTTTAGCGACGTTACTCAATACCGACCAGCATGCAGTACGTGCCTATAGGCAGGCGTTGCAGGTGCGCCCCGTTTATAAGCGAGTTGATACCTGTGCGGCTGAGTTTGCAACCAATACGGCGTATATGTATTCAACCTATGAAGAAGAATGCGAAGCGCAGCCAACCGACAAAAAGAAAATCATGGTGCTGGGTGGCGGGCCAAACCGTATCGGGCAGGGTATTGAGTTTGATTATTGCTGTGTACATGCCGCGTTTGCCATGCGCGAAGATGGCTATGAAACCATTATGGTGAACTGTAACCCTGAAACAGTTTCTACTGATTACGACACGTCAGACCGTTTGTATTTTGAGCCGGTGACACTGGAAGACGTGCTGGAAATTGTAGCACTGGAAAAACCAGTCGGCGTGATCGTACAATACGGTGGACAAACACCGCTTAAATTAGCGCGTGATTTAGAAAAAGCAGGCGTGCCGATTATCGGTACAACGCCGGATGCAATTGATAAAGCAGAAGACCGCGAACGTTTTCAAAAAATGTTGCAGGAATTAGGTTTAAAACAACCGCCAAACCGCACTGCCAGAACGCCGGAAGATGCCATTCGATTGGCGCTGGAAATTGGTTACCCGTTAGTGGTGCGTCCGAGTTATGTGTTGGGCGGGCGTGCGATGGAAATTGTACAGGAACAGTCACAATTAGAGCGTTACATGCGTGAAGCGGTGAAGGTTTCAAATGAGTCACCAGTGTTGCTGGATCGTTTCCTGAATGATGCGCTTGAGGTTGATGTTGACGCGTTATGCGATAACACGGGTGATGTGATTATTGGCGGCATTATGGAACACGTTGAGCAAGCGGGGGTTCACTCAGGTGACTCAGCATGCTCATTGCCACCTTATAGCTTGTCAGCTAAGCTGCAAGATGAATTGCGTGATCAAACCAAGCAAATGGCAAGAGCTTTGGGTGTGGTGGGGCTAATGAACGTACAGTTTGCGATTCAAGGTGAAACCGTATTTGTGTTAGAAGTAAACCCACGTGCTTCACGTACCGTGCCGTTTGTTTCTAAAGCCTGTGGTTTGCAATTAGCCAAAGTGGCGGCACGTTGCATGGTAGGGCAATCGCTGGCATCGCAAAATGTGACGCGCGAGATTATTCCGCCATTTTACTCAGTAAAAGAAGCGGTGTTCCCATTCATTAAGTTCCCTGGGGTGGATACGATTCTAGGCCCAGAAATGAAATCAACGGGTGAAGTGATGGGTGTGGGCAGTACATTTGCGGAAGCATTTTTGAAGTCACAACTTGGTGCTTCAGCCAAGTTACCCGAAGGCGGTAGAGCCTTTATTAGTGTGCGCAAAGAAGACTATTTGAAAGTGGTTGAAATCGCACAGCAATTGCATCAATTAGGATTTGAATTGGTGGCGACTAAAGGCACAGCCGCGGCGTTGACAGAAAGCGGTTTAAAAGTGCAAGCCGTGAATAAAGTGGCTGAAGGTCGTCCACATATTGTGGATATGATTAAAAACGGCGATATCAGCTTTATTGTGAATGTCACTGAGGATAAACGTGCCGTGGCTGATTCTTACGAAATTCGCCGTAGTGCGCTGCAAAACAAAGTGACTTATTACACCACGATTGCAGGCGCAAAAGCCGCATGTGTCGGTATGGCGCATATGCAAGAGATTACGGTAGAGTCATTACAAAACTTGCATAAACTACTTAGCTAAAATAAACTTAAGCTAACTCACAAAACAGTTTAATTTAAAGAAATTAATTTTTACCATTACAAACCACGCTCATGTGAGTGTGGTTTGTTTTTTTATTAGAGGGTGCAATATGGCAATGAGTCAAATTCCGGTAACAGTACGTGGTGCAGAGTTGCTAAAAGAAGAACTGTTACGTTTACGCAGTGTGGATAGACCCTATATTATTCAAGCGATTGCGGAAGCGCGTGCGCAGGGTGATTTGTCTGAAAATGCTGAGTATGAAGCGGCAAAAGAGCGTCAAAGCTTTATTGAAGGACGTATTAACGAGTTGGAAGCTAAGTTATCTAATTTGCAAGTGATTGATCCACATACCTTAAATGCTGAAGGTCGCGTGGTATTTGGTGCAACGGTCAATATTGAAGACTTGGATTCTGGCGATAACAAAACCTATCAAATTGTAGGTGAAGATGAAGCTGATATTAAAGGCGGTAAAATTTCGATAGGCTCACCAATCGCGCGCGGATTGATTGGTAAATCAGTGGGTGACATTGCAGAAATTGCAGCCCCTGGTGGCATTAAAGAGTATGAAGTACTTGATGTGCTGTATATTTAAACGCTATTTATCAACTGACTTGGTATATCAATATGGCTTATAGACTCTCACTGATCATCATCACCCTATGGGCTGGCGCGCTGTGGACTACTGGTGTTAGCGCCTATGTGCTATTTGATAGCCTGCAAGACAAGCAGCTGGCAGGCAGCCTCGCAGGTAAGCTATTTACCGTAGTGAGTTACATTGGTTTGGTCAGTGCATTTTATCTGCTAGTTTACCGTTTGGTACAATTTGGCACGCCCGCATTAAAGCAGTCATTTTTTTGGGCGGTATTTTTTATGTTGTTATTGGTACTTGCTGGGCACTTTGGTATTCAACATGTGTTGGAAGGGCTAAAAGCTAAGGCCTTCCCTGCGGATGTGATGCAGAGCGTATTTGCTGACCGATTTAAAACCTGGCATGGTGTGGCGAGTATGGCTTATTTAATTGAGTGCATACTGGCGATAGTCATGGTGTTAAAGGCGCGCTAATTTATTTTAAAAGTAGCGCGTAAGCTTTAACCCAGATTATCCATTAGGCGGATTTTCACCCTACGCGAATGCTAATGGTCTCTTTTTGGTCATTTTTGTTGCTTAATCGTCGTCCATAGCTCGCTATGAACTCCTCATAAGCCACAAAGCTGCCTCAAAAATAGCCTCATTATCATTTCGCGTCCTAATGGATAATCTGGGTTTAAATTTTAGGTATGACCACTTTCGCACTTTCTTTGATGGAGCTACTTGGGCGATAAAAAACTAATTGTTTGCCGATGTGATGCACTGCAGTTGCACCGGTTTTAGTGCAAATTTCATCAAAAATAGCTTTACGTGCAACACGATCATCACCGGCAACTTGTACTTTAATCAGTTCATGTGAGTTTAAATTAAGCTCAATTTCTTTAATGACATTTTCAGTGAGCCCGTTATTGCCTATCATTACCACTGGATTTAGGCTGTGAGCAAGGCCACGTAAATGCGCGATTTGTTTAGTGCTTAGTTTCATTATATTCTTACATAATTAAATAGTGGTACATTTTAACACGAAGCAATGTTTATTGGATGACGTCGTATCAGTCATAAAAAAAGACCTTTACAAAAGTACTTATTGTGGATGAAGTGCAAGGCGCACGGAACGCAGAAGCCGAGATAGTACGCGTGTACATTGAGGTTGCGAGTACCGCGCAACGCAGAAATTCGCCGCAATTAGCAATACTTGCCAGTTTACTGGCGTAGTATTGGTTATCAGTTTTTCTGAGAAGTGCTTTTGTAAAGGTCTTAGAAAGTAGCTAACTATGAAACCAACACGCACCAGTAAAGCCTGGATGCTAGAGCATCTGAATGACCCCTATGTGAAGCTTGCGCAGAAGGATGGTTATCGTGCGCGCGCCGCCTATAAGTTGATGGAAATTGATGATAAAGACAAGCTCATCAAATCAGGCATGACGATAGTGGATTTAGGCTCGGCTCCTGGCAGCTGGTCGCAAGTTGCGGTGCAACGTTTAAAAGGCCACGGAAAAGTCATCGCGTTAGACCTTTTAGACATGCAACCCATTGGCGGCGTTACCTTTATACAAGGCGATTTTCGTGAGGAATCGGTGTTAAGGCTATTGGAAGAAAAATTAAATAATGTGCAAGTTGACCTTGTAATCGCAGACATGGCACCCAATATCAGTGGTGTTAAGGATGTGGATCAGGCGGGTGCGGCTTACCTGACAGAGTTGGCGCTAGACTTTAGTAGAACGCAGTTGAAACCAAACGGTAATTTTTTAGTCAAGGTATTTATCGGCGCTGGATTTGATGAAATCATAAAAAACATGCGTCAAATGTTTGATAAAGTAGTCACACGTAAACCCAAAGCATCGCGCGATAGAAGTAGTGAAGTTTATTTGTTGGGGCTAGGTCGCAAACCTTGAAAATTGGGTTAATCTACTAAAAAGTTCTATGAACACCCAGACTAATTATCGCAAGTGATGTTGATAAAGGAAATAAATTTTGAATAATGTATTTAAGAATGTAGCCATTTGGTTAGCGATTGCCATGATATTGATGGCGGTATTCAATTTGTCTGGCGTTAAAACTAGCGCTGACAATCAAGTTGTATATTCTCAATTTATTCAAGAAGTTAAAGACGGACGTATTGCCAAGGTTCAAATTGATGGGCGCGTATTACGTGGCACTACACAAGAAGGTAAAAAATTTACTTCTTATGCGCCGTCAGATCCGTGGTTGATCTCAGATTTGCTTAAAAATAACGTGACGGTTGAAGCTAAGCCAGATGAGGAACAGTCGTTTCTTATGAGTATTTTTGTTTCATGGTTTCCGATGATTTTACTGATTGGTGTTTGGATCTTTTTTATGCGCCAAATGCAAGGTGGCGGCAAGGGTGGCGGCCCATTCTCGTTTGGTAAAAGCAAGGCACGTCAATTGGATGAAGGTAGCAATCAAACAACCTTTGCTGACGTTGCCGGTTGCGATGAGGCAAAAGAAGAGGTGTTTGAGCTAGTTGAGTTTTTGCGCGAGCCTACAAAATTTCAGAAACTAGGCGGTCGTATTCCACGTGGTGTTTTGCTGGTGGGCCCTCCTGGCACGGGTAAAACCTTAATCGCTCGCGCAATTGCAGGTGAAGCTAAAGTGCCGTTTTTTACGATTTCAGGTTCCGACTTTGTTGAAATGTTTGTTGGGGTAGGTGCATCTCGTGTCCGAGATATGTTTGAAACCGCTAAAAAGAATGCACCGTGCATTATTTTTATTGATGAAATTGATGCTGTCGGTCGTAGTCGAGGCGCAGGCACTGGTGGCGGCAACGATGAGCGTGAACAAACACTCAACCAGATGTTGGTGGAAATGGATGGCTTTGAAGCAAATTCAGGCGTGATTGTGATTGCTGCCACCAATAGGGCGGATGTTCTGGATAAAGCCTTATTACGTCCAGGCCGCTTTGACCGTCAAGTAATGGTAGGCTTGCCTGACATTAAAGGCCGTGAGCAAATTCTGTTGGTGCACATGCGTAAGGTGCCTATTGATATAGACGTAAAAGCCGATATTCTGGCGCGCGGTACGCCGGGCTTCAGTGGTGCTGATTTGGCCAACTTAGTGAACGAAGCGGCTTTATTTGCGGCACGTCGTAATAAACGCACTGTTGATATGCAAGATTTTGAAGATGCAAAAGATAAAATCTTTATGGGTCCTGAGCGTAAGTCGATGGTGATGCGAGATGAAGAGCGTCGTAGTACTGCATATCATGAGTCAGGTCACGCAGTAGTGGCTAAGTTGTTACCTAAAGCGGATCCGGTGCATAAAGTTACCATTATGCCGCGCGGTTGGGCTTTGGGCTTAACTTGGCAATTACCTGAGTTTGATCGTATCAGTAATTACAAAGATAAAATGTTAGAAGAAATTTCTATTTTGTTTGGCGGTCGGATCGCTGAAGAAATTTTTATGCATCAAATGTCAACGGGCGCTTCCAATGATTTTGAGCGTGCGACTAAGTTAGCTCGCGACATGGTCACGCGTTACGGCATGAGCGATGCCATGGGTATCATGGTGTATACAGGCAGTGAGCAGGACTCTTTCTTTGGTAGCATGAGTTCTAAAACAGTGTCTGAAGCTACGCAACAGAAAGTTGATGCCGAAATTCGCCGTATTTTGGATGAGCAATATGGTGTTGCACGCAAATTGCTTGAGGATAATCGTGACAAAGTTGAGGCAATGACTGCGGCTTTGATGGAATATGAAACGATAGATGCTGATCAAATCAATGACATCATGGCTGGGTTGCCAGTGCGTACGCCTAAACCTAGGCAAAGCAAGATAACACCTACAAAAGATACTGGCTCGTCAGATGCAGATGCTAGTGCTACACCAGCACCGCAACCAGCGGCTAAAACTTAGTTTTTCTATTTTTTAAAAACACAAAAGGGCTAGATATTTCTAGCCCTTTTTATTAAGTATAATGACGTATGCATGCTTACTCTCAATTTATTTGCGGACAATACGAACTCAATCTAAATCGGCCGCATGTCATGGGTATTGTCAATGTGACGCCGGATTCATTTTCTGATGGCGGCCGGTATGCCTCTACTGCATTAGCCGTTGAGCATGCGCTTAAATTGATTGATGACGGTGCTGATATTCTGGATATTGGTGGGGAGTCAACCCGACCCGGTGCAACGCCTGTGAGCTTGGATGAAGAATTAAACCGCGTGATTCCAGTGATTGAAGCCTTGAGTAAGGTGTCAAAAGTACCACTTTCAATTGATACTTATAAGCCTGAAGTGATGCGTGCAGCCATTGTAGCCGGCATTGATATTGTGAATGATGTCCGTGCGCTGCAAGAAGGCAGCGGTAAAGACGGTGCGCTTGAAATTGTTGCGAGTAGCAATGTTGGTGTGTGTTTGATGCACATGCAAGGCTCGCCACAAACGATGCAATTAAATCCAAACTATAGGGATGTAGTGAGTGAGGTTAAGCAGTTTTTAACGGACAGACTGCATGTTGCTATCGCGCATGGCATCTCTCGCGAGCGCATTTTGCTTGACCCAGGCTTTGGTTTTGGCAAAACCACTGCTCATAATGTAGCACTTATTCAGCATCTGGATGCCCTTGTTGAGATGGGTCTGCCACTATTAGTCGGTCTGTCCCGTAAGTCCGTATTAGGAAAAATTGCAGGCGGAGATGAGCAGCAGAGATTGCATTCTGGGTTAGCTGCTTCAGTAATATCCATCATGAAGGGCGCCAAAATAGTGCGTGTACATGATGTGAAGGCTACAGTAGATGCACTTAAAGTGGTTGATGTTGTAATGGCTGGAATTTAAATGGTTAGATTTATTATTCAGATTCATATAGAGGTTAAATGAGAGTAGATAATATGATGCTGAGTAAAGAAGCCATTGCAGCGCTTGAGCGAGGCCGTTTAATTGAGGCTATTAAACATACTAGAGCAGCAACTGGAATGGGGCTTAAAGAGTCGAAAGAAGCTGTAGAGACGTATCTATTGCAGAATCTCACACTTAAAGAAAAAATTGATGCAACTCGCGTATCTGTAAGCATTAGCCTCGAACATGTCGCAATAGTAGTAATTGCAATTGTTTTGTTGGGTATGTATTTTGTGTTGGCTCGATAAGCTTTTTTACTGCAAGCCGTTATGCTCTTTATCGAAATAATTTAGTTGTAGAAAGTTTTAATATGAGTAAAAAATATTTTGGTACCGATGGTATTCGCGGACGAGTTGGTGAGGCACCGATTACCCCAGACTTTATGATGCGCTTAGGTTATGCCGCAGGACGTGTGCTGACCGGGTTGGATAGTCATTTAGCGAAGGGCGCACATCCTGCCGTGCTGATTGGTAAAGATACCCGCATTTCTGGCTACATGCTTGAAGCTGCGCTAGAGGCTGGATTATCTGCAGCCGGCGTTGATATATTATTAACGGGGCCAATGCCTACGCCTGCTGTGGCTTATCTTACGCGTGCTTTGCGTGCGCAGGCTGGCATTGTTATTTCTGCTTCACATAACCCCTTTTATGATAATGGTATTAAATTTTTCTCAAGCCTTGGTACTAAATTACCAGATGTAGTGGAGCATGCCATTGAGGCAGCGCTTGATGAGCCTATGCAGGTGATGGAGTCGGCTAAGTTAGGTAAAGCGCGCCGTATTGATGATGCTGCCGGGCGATATATTGAGTTTTGTAAAAGCACATTCCCCAGTCAGCTTGACCTGCGTGGATTAAAAATTGTTTTAGATTGTGCACATGGTGCTACTTATCATGTAGCACCCCCCGTGTTTCATGAGCTAGGAGCCGAGGTAATCGCCATTGGCAATAAACCAGATGGCTTAAACATTAATGAACAGGTTGGTTCTACCCATCCGCAAGCCTTGCAAAAAGCGGTGGTTGAACATCAGGCCGATTTAGGCATTGCGTTTGATGGTGATGGCGACCGGGTGATGATGGTGGACGCTGAAGGTAACTTATTGGATGGTGACCAACTGCTTTATATCATCGCAGCGGCGCGCCAGCAAAGTGGTCTGTTGCAAGGTGGTGTAGTTGGTACGCTAATGACAAACCTGGCCTTGGAACACAAGCTTACCGCAATGCATGTTCCTTTTGCACGCGCTAAAGTGGGTGATCGCTACGTGCTGGAGTTGCTTAATCAAAATAACTGGCAATTAGGGGGCGAGAACTCCGGACATATCTTAACGATGGATAAGCATAGCAGTGGTGATGGCATTATTGCCGCCTTGCAGGTACTGCACGCGATGATTCAAAGTAAAAAAACATTAGGTGAGTTAAGGTCTGAGCTGGTGCTATACCCACAAGTGTTAATCAATGTAAAAACAGCTAAAAAAATTGATTTAAACGCAGATCGTGATATTCAAAATGCAGTCAAATCAGCTGAAGCTGAACTAAAAGACACGGGGCGGGTATTGCTCCGCGCATCAGGTACCGAGCCAAAAATCCGCGTGATGGTAGAGGGTGAGGACGAGGCGCAGGTAAAAGCATTAGCACAGAAAATTGCTGAGGTAGTGGAGCAAGCCGCTCGTTAAAAAATTTTGATACGTCAGCACGCTATCCATGACGATAGTTGTCGCTACGTTCAATTCAACAAACCTTCATATTTAAGTCATTAAATATTCATTTTTAAATGACAAGCTAGCCTCAATTAAAGTTAATTGGAGGTGAAGATGTCATTTAATATGCGCCTATACATGCACCGCATGCATCAGTTTGATAGTAACGTATGCGTTGCCGTGAATCATACCAGCCAGTACAAGCTCATACGCAATAGCTTTAGATTTGCGAGCCGTCTTGGCGATGGCGTGTTTTGGTATACGTTGATGGCCGGCATTGTTCTGATTAAGGGCAGTGAAGGACTGCAGCCAGTATTGCACATGCTAGCCGCAGGTTTAACAGGTACCTTACTGTATAAATGGTTAAAAGGTAAAACCTTACGTCCACGCCCGTATGAAGTACGCCAGGATATTTTTTTAAGCGGAACGCCGCTAGATAGATTTAGCTTTCCTTCAGGCCATACTTTACATGCAGTGGTATTTAGTGTGGTGGCGCTCAATTACTATCCTCAATTAGCCGTTATTTTAGTGCCGTTCACACTCATGGTCGCGCTATCACGCGTGGTGTTAGGTTTGCATTATCCTAGCGATGTGTTGGCTGGTGCGCTAATCGGCGGGGCAATTGCGGCATTGTCTTTTATTTATATGTAAGTAATCCCCTTACTTTTTAGCGTACTAATTTTTTAATTACAAATGATCCGGTTTAACAAAGTGTTGAATCGGTTTGGGATGTAATAGGTGTAAATGATTTAAACATTCTTTACGCCATAGATCTAATTGCACTACGCTGATATTTTTTTGCTCAGGTTCAAATACAGGTTTGTTTCCATTGAGTACATCGCTAATTTCACCCACTGCAATCTGTGTTTTAGCCACGTAATATACAAAATGTTTATTGACGCGTTTATCCAATAGCCTTGCCAGGGCATAGATTAAGTGTGGTAATTTAATCAATCGCAATATGCCATCACCCAAGGATAGACGTTTTAAAGCAATGTTAGTCTCGCTTTCTGAGCACCTGAAATGTGGGGATATAAATCTAGAAATCACTAGTTGATGTTGCTTGAGCAGGCGATGTGGAGAAGTGTTTATCAATGGTGCCAAATGCGCATCCATTGCCCATTCGGATGCAATGTGCGTCAATATCGTATTTTTTAGCCACATGGCTTCGTGTGCAGGTACAAAATGATGGTGCGCAACCACGTCAATATACAAATGACTTGCATAACCAATCGCAATGGCGGTTTCTTCGTCTGTTTGTGCAACTTGTAATAGATGGTGAGCATTTTCCCAAAGGTGCGTATGTCGAAAGCGGTGGCTAATAATCGCAAGGTCAGGTAAGCAAGCTCCTGCCATGACCAGATCTGGAAAGCGCCTAATGGCATGCTGAAAACGTGGATCCAGTAGCGGCATCGCCCAAAGCAGAGATTGTGCAAAATATAAGTGAGTAACAAGCCCCCATGCATTTGCATCCACCGAGTATATGCAGCATGGTAGCCACCAGTAGTACTTTTTTATAAAGGTCGGAACTCGCATGCAAGCGACTTTGACTGCTACGCATTAAAAACACATGACGATACTATGATATTTTAGTGACAGTTATTGATTAAGCTTTGTTGTTTAAACTTCGTGTATTAGCGAGCGTCATATTCATTAAACTGTCACACAGTATGGTTATATTTTGCCTATCTTGTTGATTTGTTTAATGGATGAGGCCTATAACACTAATGAAAATATTATTTGTATCAGATGTCTATTTTCCCCGTATCAATGGGGTATCAACTTCAATTAGAACCTTTGTTGAGCAGATGCAAAATTTGGGGCATGTGGTACATTTGATTGCCCCGGATTACGGTATTTCAACGCAGGACGAAGCATGGATTAAGCGTATTCCAGCGCGCAGTATTTATTTCGATCCAGAAGATAAATTGATGAAATATGGCGAGGCATTACAGCGCTTGCCAGAACTTCGTCAAGAAGGCTATGACATCGTACATGTGCATACTCCTTTTGTAGCGCACTATCTGGGGCTTAAATTAGCGCGTGAATTAAATGTACCTTGTGTAGAAACCTACCACACCTTTTTTGAAGATTATTTACATCACTATTTGCCGTGGATACCTAAAGCGATGGCGCGTGGCATGGCCAGATTGATTTCCAAGCGCCAATGTAATGCGGTTGACGCGATTGTTGCGCCATCTCAGCCTATGTTAGATGTGTTGCGCGGTTATGGTGTAAAAGCATGCTCCGATGTGATTCCTACCGGATTGCAAGCACATAGTTTTAAAGCGGCTGATGGTAAAGCGTTTAGAGAAAAGTATGGCATCGCTGTAGATCGCCCGATGTTGCTATACGTGGGGCGAGTTGCCTTTGAGAAAAACATCAATTTTTTACTGGATATGACCAAGGTTCTAATTGAGCAACGCCCAGACGTGCTTTTGGTCGTGGCTGGTGAAGGCCCCGCAGAGGCAAGTTTACATAAATTGGCAAAAAATCTGGGACTAGAAAACAACATTAAATTTATTGGATATTTAGATCGACATAAAGCGCTTAATGCATGTTATCAGGCGGCAGATGTATTTGTATTTGCATCAAAAAGCGAGACGCAGGGTTTGGTGTTGTTAGAAGCCATGGCGCAAGGTACACCGGTAGTGGCGATTGCGGAATTAGGCACAGCTTCAATTTTGGTAGAAGGGCAAGGCGCGTTGATTGCAGCGGATGATACAGCCCAATTTGCTGAAAAAGTGTATCAATTGTTGCTGAACCCTGAAGAAAGGTTTGAGCTAGGACGTCGTGCTAAAGCTTATGTATTAGCGCAATGGACTGCCAAACTGCAAGCAGAGCGCATGTTGAATTTTTATAGTCAACTGAAGAGTAACCCGCCTGTCGTTCAACAAACGGTTCAATTGCTCAAAGCTAAAACTACACATCAGCAACTGGGGGCTTGAATAGCTTTTTCTGCTAACGTATTTTGTTAGCTCAATAATTAGGCTTTGATAAATCGGGTAGATAAGTATTTATTGGATAAAACAAAACAGCCAACATAAAGTTGGCTGTTTTGCTGAAGTTAAAGCTAAATTAGCTAGCCAGTTTAACCAAATTTGCCGGTAATATAATCCTCGGTTTCTTTACGCGTCGGGCGTGTAAAAATCATATCAGTATCACCGTATTCCATCATTTCACCTAAATACATATAAGCAGTGTAATCCGAGACGCGTGCGGCCTGTTGCATGTTGTGCGTCACCACTAAAATAGTGAGTTTATTTTTAAGCTCACTCATTAGTTCTTCAATGTTGGCGGTAGCAATGGGGTCCAGTGCCGAGGTCGGCTCATCAAACAGCATGATTTCAGGGTCTGTTGCCAATGCACGCGCAATACATAAACGCTGTTGTTGGCCACCGGACAAGTTAAAAGCCAAGTCATTTAAACGGTCTTTTACTTCATCCCATAATGCAGCGCCTTTAAGTGCTTCTTCTACTTTGTCTGCCACCACACGTTTGTTTTTTTCATCACGCACACGTAAACCGTAAGCAACATTTTCAAAAATGGTCTTAGGAAACGGATTGGGTTTTTGAAATACCATGCTAATGCGCATGCGCACTTCAATCGGATCAACGCCTGCGGCTAACACGTTGGTGTTATCAGGGTGCATCACGATTTGACCCTCATATTTATTGCCAGGGTACAAATCATGCATACGGTTAAAGCAGCGTAAAAAAGTAGATTTACCGCAGCCAGAAGGGCCTATCAGCGCGGTAATTTTATTTTCATACAAAGGCATACTTACGCTTTTAAGCGCTTGGTGACCGTTTGCATAATAAAAGTTGAGGTTTTTTGATTCAGCTTTTAGCGGTGTAGAGGTGTTAACCATATTTTTCCTAATTATTTTACAAGTTGCTTTGTAATATTCAAGCTTTTACCATTTGATGTTTTTACGAATCTTATAACGCAGGTAAATGGCGGTTCCATTCATCAATAGTGTGACCATGATAATAATTGCACCAGTTGCTGCCGCATTGATGTGAAAGGCATGGTCTGGACGTGACAGCCAGTTAAACATTTGAATTGGCAACACGGTAAAGCTTGAATTCAGCCACTCAAAGTTAAGGTAAGGCGCAACATCTGAAATTGGCGATGGCGGCAAGAACGCGATGAAAGTGAGTGCTCCGATGGTGATAATCGGTGCAGTTTCACCAATCGCACGCGACATGCCGATAATGACGCCAGTTAAAATACCACCTTGTGAATACTTAATGACGTGGTCACTGACTACCTGCCATTTAGTGGCACCCACCGCATAAGCTGCTTCACGGATGGCTACTGGAATGCCACGTATTGCTTCACGTGTAGACACAATCACAATCGGCAGTATTAACAAACCGAGCGTTAACCCTGCAGTTAAAATACTTTGCCCTAAATCCAGCCCGTAAACAAACAGCCCCAAAGCGAGTAAACCGTAAATAATAGAAGGCACACCGGCAAGGTTGGAAACATTAATTTCAATCAGGTCTGAAAACCAGTTTTTTGGCGCATATTCTTCTAAGTAAACACCCGCACCAACACCTACGGGGACTGCCGTTAAAAAGGTAACAATCATGATGAGCGCTGAGCCAACCCACGCAGATAATAAGCCAGCACTGCCAGCGCGACGTGACGGGAAATCGCTCAGAAACTGTAGATTAAAACGTGGATAACCATCCATCACCAAATCTACAAATAAAATAAGTAATGTGAGTAGCCCAAACGTTAGGGCCATCAAGCCAATGGCAGCAAAAAGAATATCATTGCGTTTGTGGCGACGAATCATCGCGCGTACTGCACCTAAATTTTCAAGCACAGAGGCTTTAGTTTGAGCGCCGGCCATTTGTGAACCATGTTGTGCCATTAGTATTGCTCCCTATATTTTTTACGTACTACGTGGCCAAGAATGTTAAAACACAGTGTCATGGCGAATAGCACCAAGCCGGCAGCAAAAATACTTTGATAACCAATGCTGGCGTGGGGTAAATCACCCATCGCTACCTGCACGATATACGCGGTAATGGTGGCGGCGCCTTCAGTAGGGTCAAAGGTTAACTTAGGCTGCTGGCCAGCGGCTACAGCTACCACCATGGTTTCACCCACGGCGCGAGAAATGGCCAAAATGTAGGCGGCGACAATGCCGGATGTAGCGGCAGGCGTTACTACTCTTAGTGCGGTTTGAAAGCGCGTGGCGCCCATCGCGTAAGAGCCTTCACGCATACTCATCGGTACGGCACGCATGGCATCTTCTGCCACTGAAGCAATATAGGGCACGATCATTACTCCCATTACCAGCCCCGCACTTAACATGTTAAAACCCGGTAGATCTGGGTATATTTTTTGCAAAAGCGGAGTGACAAAAAGTAAGGCAAAGTAACCAAATGCAATCGTTGGTACGCCTACTAACAGCTCTAAAATCGGCTTGGTAATTTCACGTACTTTATGCGAAGCAAACTCAGAAAGATAAATAGCGGTTATGGTGCCTACCGGTATGGCTAGCGCAAGTGCCACGAATGAAGTGGTGAGCGTACCCGCGATTAACGGCATAATGCCGTAATGTGCATCCTCAAACAGCGGCGTCCATTGTGTGCTAGTAAAAAACTCTACCAATGAAACCGTTTCAAAAAAGCCGAAAGACTCATATAAAAGAATTGCAACAATGGCAAATGTCGTGAATACAGCAGACAGCGCAGCCAGCATTAAAATAAGCTCGATGATGCGTTCTTTGAAGTTTCTACGTATGTTTTTAGCCAGACGTGGGCTAATTGATAAGGCGGTAGCGTTGTTCGGCATAATGATTGCAGTGTTCATATAGAGACTTTTATGATTGTAACGATATTAAACAGTTTGATAAATGTACTTAATAAAAAAGAGCGGCGTAAGCCGCCCTTTTTTGCTTGAATGACTTATTTAATTCTGTTGATCAAATCTTTAACTTTAATTCCCACTTCACTTTTACCACCAAAACCAGTGCCTGGTTTAAGTGCTTTAAAGTGTGCTTTTACCGCAGCGTAATCTTCTGCTGGTAACGGTACATATTTCACTTCTGCCACTAACTTAGGTGCATGTTCCAAGTAGAACTGCACAAAGGCTTTGACTTCAGGTTTAAACGCTGCTGATGTTGCATTCACGTAGATGAAAATTGGGCGAGACAGTGGTTGGTATGTACCATTCTCAACTGCTGCCGCTGAAGGTAATATGGCTGGACCACCCGCTTTAGCAGAAATAGGGACCGCTCTCAATTTATCTTTGTTTTCTTCATAATACGCTAAGCCAAAATAAGACAAGCCACCTACATTGCCAGCAACGCCTTGCACTAGCACATTGTCATCTTCAGACGGCGTAAAGTCGGTACGGCTGGATTTTGATTTGCCGTTAACCGCTTCAGTGAAGTAATCAAAGGTACCAGAGGCTGTGCCTGGTGCGAATAACGGCATTGGTTTATCTGGGTAAGCGGCGTTTACCTGTTTCCAATTTTTAACATTTGAACCTGGTTTCCAGATATTTTTTAATTCATCAACGCTTAGGCTTTTTACCCAATCATTTTTTGAGTTGACCACCACAGTTAAAGCATCAAAAGCCACTGGTAATTCAATATATTGAATTCCTGCTTCTTTACAGGCATCCATTTCTTTTTGTGCAATTGGACGAGAAGCGTCAGAAATGTCGGTTTCACCGCGGCAGAATTTTTTGAAGCCCGCACCAGTGCCAGACTCACCCACTGTTACTCTAATTTTTGTTGCTTTTTGAAACTCTTCAGCAACCGCCTCAGAAATTGGGTAAACGGTACTTGAGCCATCAATTCTGATGATTTTATCTGCAGCAAGTACGTGTGAAGTTGAGAATGTCGCCGCAACTAAAGCTGCAATAGTTACTGATTTGCTCATTAATGTATTCATAAAATCTCCGTCAAAATTAAACTGGTTTTGGTAAGCGGTCCTGGGTTCTTAAATACTCAGGGCTCTTAAGTTAAGTTAGCTTTTTAAACTGATGTGGATTTTAAACATCAAATATGACAGGTTTATGACAAAAACTGAAATCGCAAAAAAGGCCTCCGCAGAGACCTTTTTACTGGCGTGCTTAACGCATTAATTGATTACAAAAAAGTACGTCCAAAGTGATAAGCCACTGCAGCCATTAACCCTGCACATGGAATGGTTAGCACCCATGCCCACACAATACGAGAAGCTAAACCCCAACGTACGGCAGATGCGCGTCGAGATAAGCCTACGCCAATAATCGCGCCGGTGATGGTGTGTGTGGTAGAAACGGGAATGCCTAATGCAGTGGCAAGCGATAGTGCAATGGCACCAGAGGTTTGCGCACAGAAGCCACCCGATGGACGAATGCGCGTAATGCCCATCCCCATGGTGCGCACAATGCGCCAGCCACCAAATAGCGTGCCCAATGCCATCATGGCGTGGCATGAAAGAATAACCCAGGTTTTTATTTCAAAATCAGCTTGGTAGCCATTAGCAAACAGCAGCGCGGTAATAATCCCCATGGTTTTTTGCGCATCGTTACCGCCATGGCCTAAGCTGTAAAATGAGGCTGAAACAAATTGCAGTTTGTTAAATCTTCTTTCGGCTGGGTAGGGGGATGATTTTTCAAACAGCCAAAGCACGCTGACCATCAGTAGTAGCGCGAGCAACATACCAAATAAGGGCGAAAGAATAATCGCCACTGATGTTTTAATTAGCCCTGCTGCAACAATGGCACCTGTGCCCGCTTTTGCTACACCGGCGCCTACCAAGCCGCCTACCAGCGCATGCGAAGATGATGACGGAATACCGAACCACCAGGTAATCAGATTCCACACAATTGCCCCACTAAGTGCGCCAAATACCACGGCATTGTCTATGGTCTCTTTGGAGATAATGCCGGAACCGACCATTTTGGCAACGGCGGTGCCAAAAATTAAAAAAGCAATAAAGTTAAAAAATGCTGCCCACAATACTGCGGCTCGCGGCGTGAGTAAGCGTGTAGAAACCATGAGTGCAATAGAGTTCGCTGCATCGTGAAAACCGTTCATAAAGTCAAATATGAGCGCCACCACCACCAGCAACACTATGATAAGAATTGCGTGATCCATGTTTGTAACCCCTTAGATGCGCTCTAACACAACACCATGAATTACATCAGAAACGTCTTGACAGCTATCAATCGCTTCTTCAAACAGGTCATAAAGCTCTTTTGAGCGGATCAGTGTACGCGCATCAGATTCTTCAGCAAACAAGCGCTGCATGCCAGCGCGCATTACATGGTCTCCCTCACCTTCAATAAGGCTGATTTCTTCGCAGTTGTGTAAAATGCGCTCGGCATTTTTCATGTCAGACAACATGTGCACGGTTTCTCTTACTTTTTCTGAGGCGCGTAATAAAATCTGTGCCAGCGCCACCATTTCAGGGGTAAAGCTTGATCGGCCGTAGATTTTTGCACTTTGTGGAATGTCTTCCATGTAGTCAATAATGTCATCTAGCGCCATGGCAAGCTCGCGGATTTCACGGCGATCAAACGGGGTAATAAAGGTTTTATGCAGGGAGAGTAGAATTTCTTTGGTGTATTCATCGGCTTCAGATTCAATTTTTCGAATTTGGGCAAAGTAGTCATCAAACTTATCCGCATCACTGACGGCCGTCATCATTGCCAGCACTTTGGAGCCGCGTACGGCGCAATCTGCTAAGTTGTTAAATAGTACAAAATAATTATCGTTACGCGGTGTGATTGCAGCCATCAATCGACCAAATGTAGCATTAGCCATGTTTTATCTCCCTAATTATTACAGTTTTGTTGCATTTTTATGATTTTGACAAGTTTAACCGTACAGGCTTAAATCTGCGAGAGTTTTAATCTAAAAAAGCTTAACATTTTAAGATAGCGTGGTTTATTTACAGTTAAAATTTGCATGACATTTGAACATATAGATAAGGTAAAAGAATAATGAATATAGTCACGATTTATCATAACCCTGCTTGCGGCACATCACGTAATACGTTGGCGATGATACGTGCCAGCGGTATAGAGCCTGAGGTGATCGAGTATTTAAAAACGCCACCAACACGTGATAAGTTAGTGCAATTAATTACCGCAATGGGTAGCAGTGCACGTGCTTTATTACGTGAAAAAGGCACGCCTTTTGCTGAGCTCGGTTTAGATGCGCTTCACCTGCCTGAAGATGCGCTGATTGATGCCATGCTACAACACCCGGTTTTAATTAACCGTCCGATAGTGGTGACTACAAAAGGCGTTAAACTATGTCGTCCATCAGAGCTGGTGTTGGATATTCTGGAAAACTCAACGATTGGTGAGTTCGTAAAAGAAGATGGCGAAGTCGTTAAAACTGGTTAAGCTAGTCAGAATAAACTGATAAGTACTACTAAGCCCGCTTTGCAGGCAAGTATTACTAATAAGCCAGCTACGCTGGTAAGTCTTGCTAATGCTTGGCATCCCCGCAGAATATATCTGCCAAAGCAGATTATTCATGCGTGAAAGCTCATTATTTCACACTTTACTCGCCGTTTTAGCGGCATAGTAAAGTGGGGAAGCCAAATACTGCCTCATGCGCCAAAGCACGTAAGCCTTTGCTGTATAATGACGTTTTCTAGAAAAACATCATTAGAAGCAAAGACCAAGCCATGGAAGCTGAACAACTCAATATTATCGCTAATCGTCTGATTGATTTAAGCGAGCGCAACAACGCCCTTCGGGGGTATCTTTGACATTGAAACCAAATCGCAACGCTTAGCAGAAGTGAATGGCTTATTAGAAGACCCGAAAGTCTGGAACGATAATGCAAAAAGCCAGACGTTAGGTAAGGAAAAACGCGAATTAAGCTTAATTGTAGAGTCTTTATGTAGCCTGCAAATTGGCTTAAAGGACGCGCAAGAGCTGTTTGAGATGGCGCGTGAAGAAAATGATGATGATACTTTATTAAGTGTTGCCGCAGATTCTGAAGTGCTGGAAAAACAAATCGCTGACATGGAGTTCAAGCGTATGTTCTCTGGTGAGCTAGATGCGGCAAACTGCTTCATAGAGTTTCAGTCCGGTAGTGGCGGTACTGAGGCGCAAGACTGGTGCAATATGCTGCTCCGCATGTATTTGCGCTATTGCGAGCGTAAAGGCTTTAAGGTTGAGGTGCTGGAATTGTCTGATGGCGATGTCGCCGGCATTAAAGGTGCGTCAATCAAAGTGAATGGCGATTACGCCTACGGCACTTTGAGAACAGAAAACGGTGTGCATAGATTGGTGCGTAAATCACCGTTTGACAGTAACGCCAAACGCCATACCAGCTTTGCCAGTGTGCAGATTTTCCCTGAAGTTGATGATTCGATTCAAATTGACATCAACCCGGCGGACTTGCGCATTGATACTTATCGTGCCAGCGGTGCTGGTGGCCAACACATTAACAAAACCGATTCTGCAGTGCGTATTACGCACATCCCGACCAACACTGTAGTGCAGTGCCAAAATGACCGCTCGCAACATCGCAATAGAGATGAAGCGATGAATATGCTCAAAGGCGCGCTGTATAACTTAGAGTTGAACAAACGCAATGCGGACAAACAAGCGCTGGAAGATGCCAAAACCGACATCGGCTGGGGGCATCAAATCAGGTCTTACGTGTTAGACCAATCGCGCATTAAAGATTTACGCACCAATGTGGAAATTGGCAATACCCAAGGCGTATTGGATGGCGACCTTGACCCATTTATTACCGAAAGTTTGAAGTTAGGCGTGTAGTATTTAGAAGTAACTGGATGAAAGGTTGTGGCAATGAGTGCTTCAGTAAGTATCGGGTCACCATCATTTGAAGCACAAGAATAATTAGCAAATGTAATAAAATATCGTTTTGGCAATTAATGCAGGTTTTGAGAGTAAATAATGACAGTACAAAAAACAGAACAAAATGAAGTAACGCCAGTGGATGAAAACCACGTTATCGCCGAACGCCGTGAGAAATTAAAAGCACTGCGCGAAAGCGCTAAATTAAATGGTAGCGTCGCTTTTCCAAATGATTTTAAGCCGGACTCTCAAGCTGCAGTATTGCATGCTGAGTTTGGCGGCTTTGATAACGAGGTGCTAGACCCTAAAGCGGTGCGTGTGAGCATTGCCGGCCGTATGATGCTAAAACGCGTGATGGGTAAAGCCAGTTTTGCCACAGTGCAAGATAGCACGGGCCGTATTCAGCTGTTTATTTCTAAAGATAACCTTACCGATGCCAACAGCGAGGCAATTTACGATGCTTTTAAGCATTGGGATTTAGGCGATATTATTGCGGCTAAAGGTGTGTTGTTTAAGACTAAAACAGGCGAGCTTTCAGTCAAAGTGTCTGAACTGCGCTTGCTGACTAAATCATTGCGTCCGCTGCCTGAAAAATTTCATGGCCTGCAAGATCAGGAAGTGAAATATCGTCAGCGCTATGTTGATTTAATTGTATCTGAGGAAACACGTGCAACCTTTATTGCGCGTAGCAAGGTGGTTTCGGCGATTCGCAGCTTTATGCTGGATAATCAATTTTTGGAAGTTGAAACGCCGATGCTGCACCCGATTCCTGGCGGGGCATCGGCCAAGCCTTTTATTACGCATCACAACGCCTTGGATATGCAAATGTACATGCGTATTGCACCTGAGCTTTATTTAAAACGATTGGTGGTTGGCGGCTTTGAGCGCGTATTTGAAGTAAACCGTAATTTCCGCAATGAGGGTTTAAGCGTTCGCCACAATCCGGAATTTACCATGATGGAATTTTATGCGGCTTATACAGATTATCTGTGGTTAATGGACTTTACCGAACGATGTATCCGTACAGCGGCTATTGCCGCTACCGGCTCGGCCGTATTGCAATACCAAGGTCGTGAGTTAGATTTGAGCAAGCCGTTTCAACGTTTGACTATTGTGGGCGCAATACAGAAATACGCACCACAATATGCCCTTGAGCAACTTAACGATGCGGCTTTTCTGCGAGCAGAAATCCTTAAATTCGGCACTAAGCCATTTGACCATGCGGGTTTAGGTGCATTGCAATTGGCCTTGTTTGAAGAAACTGCTGAAAGCCAGTTATGGGAGCCAACTTACATTATTGATTACCCGGTTGAAGTTTCACCATTGGCGCGCGCCTCAGATAGCAACCCCGAAATTACCGAACGTTTCGAACTATTTGTTTGCGGTCGTGAAATTGCCAATGGCTTTAGCGAGTTGAATGATGCTGAAGACCAGGCCGCACGCTTCCACGCGCAAATGAAAGCCAAAGAAGCGGGTGACCATGAAGCGATGTACTACGATGCTGATTTTATTCGTGCCTTGGAATACGGCATGCCACCGACGGGCGGTTGCGGTATCGGCATTGATCGTTTAGTGATGATGATTACTGATAGCGCAAGTATTCGTGATGTGATTTTGTTCCCGCACATGCGCGCAGAGGGTTAATTCGCTCCTACATAAACAAAAAAACCGCTTAGCTAATTAAGTTTCGTTGGTGATTTCTTCTTACTCATTAACTTATTGGCGCCGTTCTATAAACAATGAGTTGCCCATTATTTTTTTAGCCTGCTTTTTGGCAATGGCGGCCGCGCTGGACACGTCATGTGCGGAATTAAAATGGTCGGAATTGGCGACTACTGCACCAATTGAGATGCTCATGAGCGGTTGGAAGGTGCGGTTGCCCTGACGGTCTTCCACTTCCATACCGCCGCGGTTACGTTCTTCTTCACTGTAAAACCACTTTGCAACTTCTGCAAAGCGCTCAAGGATTGCATTGCAGCGCTGTTGCCAGTCATGGCTTTGAAATAAGACAATAAAATCATCGCCGCCAATATGACCAACAAAATCAATCTCTTCGGCACATTTTTCTTTAAGAAGTGTGCCTAATAGCTGAATGGCATCATCGCCTTTTTTGTAGCCATGAATATCGTTAAAAGGTTTGAAAAAATCCAAATCAAAGTAGCAAGTTACAAAAGTTGATTTTGTTTGTAAAAGACCATCAATATGCTCATTGATAGGCACATTGCCTGGAAGTAGTGTGAGTGGATTGGCATAACGTGCCGCGCTTAATTGCATTTGCGTGAATAAGCGCAACAGGTCATGACCGCTACCCATGCCAACATAGAGGCCATTTTCTGTGACGATAAAACCCAATGAAAGGCAGTGAGGGTCACTTTGCAACATGAGGTCGCTTATGTCGTACAAACTAGCAGTTTTTTCTATGATGACTGGTCGATTGTCCATAATCATTTCACAGGAGCTTCTACCATGTAGTTCACGGTAGTACTGCTTTGAAAACTGGCTGGTGATATAGTTGCGGCTGATAATGCCAACAGGAATTCCGTTTTTAACCACAGGAATTGCATTGAGCTCTGGTTGGTTTTCAAAATAATGTAGCACGATATCATTAGAGAAATCAGGAGAAACGTGTGGCGTTTTTTTAACCAAACTTTCTACTGTGACACGCTGGTTGGGGGTGTAGCTATTACGCACATTGTGTGTAATTAAGGCTTGTTTCACGTTTGGCGGTATTTGGTTTGCTGGTTGACTTTGTGGTCGGGTGATATGGTAGCCTTGACCAAAAGCAATGCCGATATCTCGAATGGTGGTTAACTCCTCCTCACTTTCGATGCCTTCCGCGATGATGCGGGCGCCAGATTTTTTGGCAATTTCTTGAATAGAACGTACAAATTGAAGTTTTAATGAGTCGTGATTGATGCCCTGAATAAAATGCTGATCAATTTTCACATAGTCAGGGCGCAGTTCAGACCACATGCGCAGACCAGAAAATCCTTCACCTAAATCGTCAATCGCAATTTCAAAGCCCATGGCTCGATAATAGTGTGCGGCATCCCGTAATAATGCGTAGTCTGTGGTCGCCGCATTTTCGGTGAGTTCAATCACCACTTTTCGCGGGCTAAGACCTATTTCTTCAATATATTTTAGCGTTTCACCCACTCTGGAATCTTTACTCATCAAAACATCCGGGCTGATGTTCAGGAATATCTTGCCACTACCTGCCAAGTTAAAGAAAGACTGCAAAACCTCGCGCCGTGCCAAATACTCCAGTTCAGTCACCATGCCATAATTTCTGGCAGTATTAAATAACTTCATCGGTGAATGCAAAGGACTGTCTGCGGGCCCTCGAATCAAGCCTTCGTGACCAATTACCTCAGCAGTTTTCATATCGATGATGGGTTGAAACACCGCATTTAAGCGCTTGTTATCAAGAATATCGCGTAGTTTGCTGGCGATATCATCAAGCATTATTTCTTGCGGTTTTTCTCTACTAAAAATCGAGACAGGTGCATTCATGGTTTAAGTCACTTTTGTTAATGTGGAGATGACACTAACAAATAAATGTGACAAATAAGTGAAGATTTTGTTTTATGTAGTTGACTTAATTTTTCTATGTTTAATGGCTTGGCATACTTTTAGCGCTAACAAAAACCTTCATATTTCATTCACGGTTGTGTCATAAAGCATCACTAAACTCGCTTCATCTTAATGTTATCGGCATGTCTAGATGAGTTTACTTGCAATCAATCGTTTTGGCGGTGAAGCTGTTTATAGCCAAATCGCCCGTCAGCTGGAAGATGAAATCCAGCGCTTCTATCAGCCAGGCAGTTATTTGCCCTCTGAAGCTCTACTTGCTCAACGTTTTGGGGTGAATCGCCATACACTGCGGCGCGCGATTGAAGAACTGATGCAGTCTGGCTTGGTAGAGCGTAACCATGGCAAGGGGACGCGTGTGCTTGATGCGCCGATTGATTATACGTTGGGACAGAATACACGCTTTACCGAGCTGCTGGAGGCAGAGGGCATGACAGCAGTCACGCGCATTTTGAGAAAGTTGCAAATACCGGCGCGCGACGGCGTGGCGAAGCGTCTTGGGGTGCCTGAGAATACGCCCGTGATTTGGCTGGAAACATTACGTTTGGTCGATGAACGGCCTTACTGCGTAATCTCTCACTTTTTACCGCTGCAGTACTTTACGGAATTGCTGGAAAGTTATAGCTGTGGATCACTTCACGATTTCATTCTCAGTAACTATCAAATATCTCTTCGTAGAGTGGAAAGTTTGGTGACCGCCACACTGCCGTTGGGTGACGATGCTGGCTTACTGCATATGCCGCAACACCAGCCTGTATTAAGGGTTAAAAGTGTGAATGTCGATGTAACAACTGGTGTGCCACTGGAATACGCATTGACACGATTTCGTGCCGACCGCATCCAGCTTAGGATTTGTCCGTAATGTTTTTATCAACCTTGTTTTATTAAATTGGCTATATCCAAACTTTAAAGGAGTATTTCAAATGCGTGTTAAAAAACTGTTTTCTACGATGACTGCTGCGTTATTGGCGGCATCTATTCTGACCCCTGGCGTGAGCGTTGCTGCACAAAATGACGGCAGTGAGGCCAAGCCATTGCGTGTCATTCTTATTCCGGCAGATGGCGGCACAGAAGATGGCACTAAAAAAGATTTCCAACCAATTTTTAATGCAATTTCAAAGTTCTACAACATTAAATTTGACATTAAAGTGGGTCAAAGCTACGGCGCTGTGGTTGAAGCAATGTGTAACGGTGCCGCTGATATTGCCTGGTTTGGCCCAGCTTCTTATTTGCAGGCGCGTGACCGCGGCTGTGCAGAGTTGTTAGCCATGGCGGTTAAGCATGATCAATCAGTTTACTACTCAGGTATTTTTGCGCGTAAAGATGCCAACATCAATTCGATTGCTGATTTAAAAGGTAAAAAAATTGCGTTAGGGGATGTGAATTCTACTTCTAGCTTTAATGTGCCAGTGGCGATGATGATTGCCAATGGAGTTAACCCTGCTAAAGATGCTGCCATGATTAACATGGCGGGTAGTCATGCCAACGTATTGAAAGCACTGTCAGAAGGTTTGGTCGATGCTGGCGGCGCTTCGTTTGATTCTTATGAAAAAGCAGTGAATCAAAAAGCCATTGATCCCAGCAAAATTAAGGTCGTAGTAAAGAGCGAACCGATTCCTTATCCGCCACTTGCGGTACATCCAGAAGTCAGCAAAGAATTAAAGGCTAAATTGCGTTTTGCTTTTAGTAACGTTGCCAAAATGGATGGCGTTACTAAAGATCAAATCCGTGGTTACGGTGGTGCCAAGGTGGATGGCTACACCTCGGCAGTCAGCGAAAACAGTATGACAGGTGCTGGAAAAATGTTTGAGCTGGTCACAGACCAAGTTAAAACAGACATCATGCAAAAAGCGGGTAAGCGTTAATTTTTTGCAAAACTGATTGGGTGGTGAAGTGTTTAATTGATTGAATGGGTTAGCCACCATCCTAACCTTCCCCCTAAACAGGGGAAGGAATCCTGAATTCATGAACTTAATCAGCGTTTTTTAGCGGCACATCACGCGTAATACATTAGGAGTACAACATGATTAAATTTAATCAAATATCAAAACAATGGCCAGATGGCACAAAGGCATTATCAGCGATAGATTTTGACATCCCTAAAGGGCAATTTTGTGTCATTTTAGGGCCTTCTGGTGCAGGAAAATCGACACTGCTGCGCGCTGTTAATGGTTTGATGCAACCGACAGCTGGCCATGTTGCGATTGATGGGGTTGAGTTTGCACCGCAAACGGCGCGTGAGTTACGCCATCGTGTGGCGATGATTCATCAGCATTTTAATTTGACGCTGCGGATGAGTGTTGCTGCTAATGTGTTGGCTGGGTTGTTGCCTGTGGTTTCTAATGTTCGTGCTTTACTGGGCTGGTTTACACCAGAGCAACGTGCTAAATCTTGTGCATTGCTTGATCGTGTAGGGCTTGACCCGAAGCACTTGCATCGCCGTGCTGGCGAACTTTCGGGCGGCCAACAACAGCGCGTTGGCATCGCGCGTGCTTTTATGTTAAACCCAGAAGTGGTGCTGGCAGATGAGCCGGTGGCGAGTCTTGACCCGAAAATTTCACGAGATATTCTAACGTTGATCCGTGATGCCGCGCGTGAGCGTAACACGACTGTGTTGTGTAGTCTGCATCAGGTTGATTTAGCGCGTGAATTTGGCGACCGTATTGTGGGGATGCGTGACGGACGTATCGTATTTGATGGCACGCCAGCTGAATTTACCGACGAGCGTGTAGAGGCGCTATATCACGGCGCACGTTGGGAAGATGCACCAACTGACGCTGGCAGCGATACTGTCATTGATGAATTTGAATCTCAGTTGGTGGCTGCATGATGGTGCCAACAATGGAGATTAAACCAATTCCAGTGCCAGCCATGGGGACTAAAGTCGAGTGGCATCTCGACCAGCCTTATCGTGCAAGACATTTGTTGATTTTGATTGCGGTGATTGCTTTACTACTCTTTACTGGCCATCGCACCGAAATGGACAAGATGGTGGTGATGACGGGGCAGGCAGTCGGCAACATAGTCGGGCTCAATAGTGAGTCTCAAGTCGTACGAGGTTTATCTCGTGTCGGTGAGTCGATGTGGCCGCCAGTCATTGCAACACGGGAAGAGCTGTCACGTTTTCCAGAAATTGACCGTAACAATTTACCGCTATTCGCAAGTATTGAGGTGCGTGAAGTGGAAGAGCAGCGCATGAATGTTGATTCATTGGAAATGGAAAAGCACAGTACTCAAGTAGAACAATTGGTACAGCCATTGGGTTATGCGTGGACAGTGTTTATCAAGATGCTGGAAACCATCGAGATTGCGCTTTGGGGCACGTTGTTATCGGTGGTTTTATCGTTACCGCTGGCTTGGTTTGCGGCACGCAACTATACCGTCAATCATTTTACCTACACGCTGGCACGGGGCACGATTAGCTTATTGCGCTCCATGCCAGAGCTGATTGTGGCTTTATTTTTGGTGCTAGCTTATGGCTTTGGCCCAATTGCTGGTGTGCTAGCCCTTGGGCTACATGCGGCAGGGTTTTTAGGAAAATTTTACGCTGAAGACATTGAAAATGCCGATAAAAAACCGCAAGAAGCGCTTGAGGCCATTGGTGCAGGCAAGGTTAAAACGTTGTGGTATGGCGTCATGCCGCAAGTGGTGCCGCAATACATTGCTTATACGCTATACATTCTTGACCGCAACGTACGTATGGCAACGGTGATTGGTTTAGTTGGTGCAGGCGGTATTGGGCAAGAGTTAAAAGGACGCTTTGATATGTTTCAGTATGACCATGTAGCGACCATCTTGATTGCCATTTTTATTGTGGTATTTCTGCTGGATCAGTTCTCGGCACGCCTGCGCGCCAAGCTCATTTAAATCGTCAGTGATTAAATAACATGTAATTCAATAGGGCAATAACGGATGCTGAAACATCTAGACATCTATATAAAAAGACATACAGGATAAATACATGAATCAAACATTAAACAAAACCAGCCAGCGCTCACAATGGCCACGCCAGTTGATGGCTGTGCCAGCGGCAGAGGTGATAGCCGTTGCGGCAACGCTTGCCAGCCAGCATCGGGTTAAGGATGTGACTTTGCCGCAAGCGGGGCTGGCGTTGATGCAACTTCGCGATAGTGCGCTTAATGAGGCTTATTACCCAGGTGAGATTCCACTGGCCTCGGCGCGCGTAATAATCATTAGCACCGATGGCGCCCAGCATGAAGGTGCGGCGCAAGTGATGCATGATAGCGCCACATTTGCGCGTGCTGTTGCTGTGATAGACGCGGCGCTGGCAGCTAATCTGCCTGGCAGTGAAGTCGTGGCGCCGCTGTTAAACCGTGGTGCAGCGTTATTGGCGCAACAAAGCGTCACCCGTAAAAAAATGCTGGCGCGTACGCGTGTAGATTTTGCACTACTCGGTAGTACTGATGAGGAGGATGGTGATGAATAACCATTTGAAAACGGCATTGCAACCCACGTTACCTACTACGCTACTTAGCATCTGGCAGGCGGATACCCAGCAGCGCGCTTTCAGAAAAATCATGAATGCTTTTGCACGTCCTGGTGTCATTGAAATTTTAGAAGGCGAGGCCTTGTTACTCACGCTTGCAACTTTGCTGGACGGCGCAACTACCTTGGCTGACTTTGATGGCATGTTGTCTGAGCACGATATGGCAAGGCTGGAGGTTGGTACAGCCGTAGCAGAACAGGCGCGTTTTGTCCTCACTCACGGTGACGCTGCACCAACATTTACGCCATCTTTAGGCACGCTGGAATCCCCGGATATGGGAGCCACCATCCTATTGAAAATACAGGCGATTGGTAGCGGTCATCGTTTGAAGCTAACAGGTCCTGGCGTTGACGGGGCATGTGAAGTGGCGGTTAATGGACTGCACCCGGCATGGATTGCGGCGCACCAAAACTGGAACAGCGCGTTTCCACTCGGCGTGGATTTGTTGCTGGTAGCCGAGCATCAGGTGATGGCGTTGCCGCGAACCACACGAATAGAGGAGATTAAATAATGGGATATGTAGCCATTAAAGGTGGTGGTCAGGCCATTCAAGGCGCAGAAGAAGTATTAGAGGCGCTACGTACTGCCGAAGGTGAACACGGCACGCCGCTCACCACGCAGGCCATTGAAAACCAATTGCGCTTACTGACTTCGCGTATTGTGTCAGAAGGCGGGTTGTATCATCCGCAACTGGCAGCGCTAGCTATTAAGCAATCGCAGGGCGATACGCTGGAAGCTGCTTTTGCATTGCGGGCGTATCGTTCTACCAAACCGAGATTGCTGGAAACAAGTGCGCAGGACACTGGCAGTATGCGCTTGATTCGCCGTATTTCGTCTGCCTTCAAGGATATTCCTGGCGGACAAATGTTAGGCCCAACTTACGATTATGCGTTAAGGCTGATGCGCTTAGATTTAGCGAATGAGTCACCGGAAAGTTTTCGTGCAGTAGCGCATGAGTTTCTGGCAGAAACGCCAGAGCCAAACTTGCCGGATACTTATCCAAAAGTCGTGGAGGCGTTGCGTGCCGAGGGCTTGTTGCCGCCTGTAGAAAATCACACAGAAACCCCTTTTGATATCACGCGTGAACCGCTTATTTTCCCTGTGCCGCGTTCAGCGGCACTCGCCACCATGGCGCGGGCTGAAACGGGGTCTATTTTAGCCTTGGCATACTCCAACATGCGCGGTTATGGCGATGTGCATCCTACCGTGGCTGAACTGCGCGTGGGCTATTTGCCGGTGATGTTGCCGCATCCCATTACCGGTGAGCCAGTTGAAGTGGGTGAAGTGCTGATGACCGAATGCGAAGTGGTCGCCATGTATGAAGATGACGATGCCAAAGGCGCGCCAACTTTCACTTTGGGCTACGGTGCCTGTTTTGGCCATAACGAAGTCAAGGCAATTGCCATGGCTATTCTTGACCGAGCCTTGCAAAAAGGCATGCGCGATGGCCCGAGCAATCCTTCAGAAGATCCTGAATTTGTATTGCTACATATTGACGGCGTTGACTCCATGGGATTTGCTAGCCATTACAAAATGCCGCATTACGTGACATTTCAATCTGATATGGATCGCTTGCGCAACACGCAGGAAAAACATGAGTCTGTTAAAAAGCAAGATGTAAATGAAGGAGTTCAATAATGAGCGCTGGCTACAATTTTGGTTTTTTAGATGAACACGCTAAAAAAGAGGTGCGTCGCGCTATTCTTAAGGCAATCAGTACTCCTGGCTATCAGGTGCCGTATTCATCGCGTGAAATGCCGATGGGGCGCGGTTTTGGCACGGGTGGGTTACAGCTTACTTTATCGCTGATTGGTGCAGATGACACATTGAAGGTCATCGATCAAGGCTCGGACGACTCCGTGAACGCAGTCAACCTGCGCCAGTTCATTGAAATGACTTGTCCTGGCATTGATACCACGACGCATTTGTGTGAAGCGACGCTGATTCAATCTCGTCACCGTATCCCAGAAACCCCATTAAAGCCTGAACAGGTGCTGGTGCTACAAGTGCCGTACCCTGACCCGCTGGTTGTAGTGGAACCTTCAGAAGATAAACGTAAAATCATGCACGGCGAGGCAGACTACGCGCGCCTGCTGGTCAAGCTGTATGAAGACATCGTGAAGTTTGATGAAATCACTATCTCGCATCGTTACCCTACGCGCATCAATGATCACTACGTGATTGACCCTTCACCTATCCCGCGCTGGGATGTGCCCAAGCTCGACAACTCTCCAGCGCTGGTGCTGTTTGGTGCGGGGCGCGAAAAGAAAATATACGCCGTACCGCCACACACAAAAGGCGAGCCATTGGCGTTTGAAGATGTGCCGTTCCGCGTAGAAAGTTTTAATGATGCGCAAGGTAAGCGTCGTGCCTGCGCCCGTTGTGGTGCAACCGATTCATTTTTGGATGAATTTATGAATGAAGATGGCAGCAAACGCTATCAATGTTCTGACAGTGATTATTGCGATGAAACATTGCAAGCTAACAAGACGACGGAGGCAACTACCTATGCGTAAAATTCTAGAAGTACGCAATTTATCTAAAATTTACGGTAAAGGTTGCCCGCGCTGTATCGAATCTACCGGACCTGACGTGGACACCAATATGTGCCCGCACTGCGGCAGTGTGGTGGCAATTCATGATGTGAGTTTTGATCTGCATGAGGGTGAAATTCTCGGTTTGATGGGCGAATCCGGTAGCGGTAAATCTACCGTGGTGAAAAACCTGTATTTTGACCAAACGCGGACCAGTGGCGAGGCACGCTTTTTTGAGGAAGACACCACGCATGAGATGTTTAATCTGAATGCCGCGCAACAACGTCGTTTGCGTAACCAGCGCTTTGGCATGGTGTATCAAAACCCGCATTTAGGTCTAAATTTTGGTATTTCATCTGGCGGTAACATTGCCGAGCGATTATTGATGAACGATGTTTCACATTATGGTGAAATCCGCGAACGGGCCAAAGAGCTGTTGTCACGCACCGAAGTGCTGCTATCGCGCATGGATGAGTCACCTGCCGCATTCTCAGGCGGCATGCAGCAGCGTGTACAAATCGCCAAGGCGCTCGCGACCAATCCGCCACTGTTATATCTGGATGAAGTGACGACGGGTTTAGATCTTTCAGTGCAGGCACGTATTCTGGATTTGATTCTAGAAATTCAGCAGGAACGCAACACCGCCATGATTGTGGTGACGCATGACTTAGGGGTGATTCGTCTGCTTACCGGCCGCGCGCTAGTGATGAAATATGGCCGCGTGATTGAATCTGGCCTGACCGACCAAATCCTCGAAGACCCCCAGCATGCCTACACGCAACGGCTTGTGGCTTCTGC
>Ga0172380_10000980_pt1 | contig 51151 bp, 56 predicted proteins | sample Leawe162metaG_FD_119747 | JGI IMG/M metagenome (GOLD analysis project Ga0172380, IMG submission 119747) | Leachate microbial communities from a municipal landfill in Southern Ontario, Canada - Leachate well 162 metaG | ecosystem: Engineered > Solid waste > Landfill > Unclassified | place... | reverse complement strand
CCTGCTTCATCCCCGCCCTCGCGCCGACGCAGGCACAGGGCTCCAATCTGCCGCACTTTTAGTCCGGCGCGGCCGAACAAATCAGCCGCTTCTGTGAGGGATTATTGCTCCGGCTTTTACAGACGTATCACGTCTCATACATCGGCGACCTAAGCATCTATCTATCGCCCCTGTTTACGAGCGACGATCGGGTAATCATTGCGCCTTACGACCCACACTCGACTCAAATGCAAAAGGGCAAAGAGCCGGAGGCTGCAGGCGTCCCGTACCAGCCCATCTCGCTCACTGGCATGAGCCTAACGAACCTCGGGCTTCTCGCTGGCTTTTTCGAACCGGAACCGACTCTCGCAAATGCTTTGGCCGCTTTCCGACCCTACGGAAATGCGCTCGAAATGCATCGGAACCTTTGGGACTGAGCCTACCGCGGCTCGGCGTGAATGCCGGGCCGTTTTTATTACTAGGTTACGCGGATTGGTGGGGCGACGCGATGAAAGTATCCGAAGAAATGTATAAGCTGCTTCTGGACCAGCAAACGTCCAATTCAAACCTGTCTTTAATCGTCTCAGCGCTAATACTGGCGGTAAATTACGCGCACCTCACTATCGATAAAGTGTCGATTGCTGGGGCGGATATTTCGATCAAAGACCCATTTGTTATAAGCGGTGCGCTTGGGATAATTCTTATTTATTCCGTGCTCGTATCCATCAGATTTCTCTTTGCGGCGCCGCAGTTCGCTAGAATGATTGATCCGGAACACGTGAAGCAAATGGGATCAGTCTCGAAATTGGGTTACGCGTCCATGTTCATTCCAAGTCTGGCCATGGTGTTTGTGCAGCTAGCGGCTGCAATGCTCGCTCTTTGTGTTGCCTGGCCCAGTATCGTGCGCCTCTTTGCGGTTGCCCTAGGCACCCATAGCTAAACTCCCCAAATCCCGTTCTCCTTTAGCCATGTCTCGCCGCGCTCGACGGCATCGTAAAGCGCACTGCTGCCTTCGTAGCAGCCAAGGGCGTCTGCGGCTTCGCATAGATCGCGAATGATGGCGCGGGCCTCCCGGCCACTCGCCAGGGCGCGGGCATTTGCTTCGGTGCGAATGTTCTCCGCAATGACTTCCTTCCCCCGTCCCGGCGAATTTTCATCGACCACAATCCAGCGGGCCAGCCGGTCGGGTGAGCCATCGCGGTTACGCTTGGGCCACGCTGCCCATTTTGGCCCGTTCACTTGCCGCACTCCGCAAGCCACGCCCTGGCGCGCGTAACGGCATAGACGTCACAGTCGGGATGGCAGGTGCTTAGCAAATCTCGGATGATAGCCGAGGCATCGGCGCTAGGCACGTTTTCCCCCGACAGAATTTCAGGGAACGTCCCGACTGTCGCCGCCTTGATGGTCACGCCGTTGAGATGCAGGTCGCCATGTAGTGACTTTGCAACCTGTATCTCAACGGCGGATCGCGGGCCGACATATTCGATGACGCGCAGGACGCGGGCGATTGGTTCGCTTCTCGACCGCAGCGCGCGGCGGCGCCCCTCGTCGCTGGCCTCTATGCGGCCCTGCGCTTCATCGCCCATCACTTCCCCATCTCCTTCAGCCATGCGGACGCTGCGAGAATGATCGGGCTGTCTTCGCCCCAGCGGTCATAGTCGTATCCGTCAACCAGCCGGCGGATGATTTCCACTGGATCACGCAGGGCTGTGATGCGGACAACTCGTGCGCGCTCCGCCTCCCGGCGACGCTCATCGTCAATGATCCGCTGAGCGTCATCAATCGCGCGCTGCGCCAGCACGCGCGCCCGCACAGGGTCCGACTCTAGGTCGTATGGCTCATTTGGCCCGGTCGTGTTCACTGGCAATTCCCTTCAGATGAATCAACAATTCCGCCCTAGCCGCGACGGATTAATCCGTCAACTGATTAATTGCGCTGGCATAACTTCAGCGCTAAAAAATTCGACGAAATTTGTCCTGTCGCCGGTGCGCTTCTGTGGTCCTACAATCACTTAACGGATCGCGCTAAAACGCCAAGTTATGCACAGGCCGGAGTTATGCCGAGTCCGTATACGGATTAAAAATTGTTCAATGATTTCAAGTTGTTATATGGTTAATGGCGGAGACGGAGGGATTCGAACCCTCGATACGCCTATAAAGCGTATGACGATTTAGCAAACCGTTGCCTTCAGCCACTCGGCCACGTCTCCCCAATCAGTGGGTCGCAACCCTATAGAGGCGCGCCCGCCGCAATGCAAGCAACCCGCCCCTCGTTTCCATGACCTTTCCCCGTCTCGACGGATGTTGTCCTGTTCGTTGCCGCAAAGTCGTCCTAGTGTGCTGAAATGGGTATCTCTCTCAGCGGGATGTAAGCCGCCGTGTCGATCGCGATAAAATCACAACTCTGCGTCGCTGCGCTTGTGCTGGTATCCGGGACGTCCGGCGCAGCAGACATCTGCGTCAAGTGCACCGGCCCGGATGCGAGCTACGATTGCGTCGTCAACGGCTCAGCTCCGGCCGATACGGTCACGAAGCTTTATTGCATCACGGCGCTGGCCAAAGTCGGCCCACACGCAAGTTGCGCCATTGACCGCGCCAGCGTTTCTCCGTGCCAGGGAGAACGCAAAGAGTTCACAATTCCTGCGAGTATTGACGGACCTTTCGGCGGAGGGCCGGAGCAGAACGCCAACGCCGGCGCGCCGGTGCTGCCTCCGAATGGTGCGTCTACAAATGGCGCGCCGCTACAGACCGGCCAGGAACCTTCCGGCGAACAACCGCCGCCGCAGACGGCGAACGACGCGCCACCGAAGACGATGAAGGAAATGGTTGAGAAGAGCCCCGTTTCCGCGAGCCTCGCCGAGACGCAAAAGACTGCGGGCGACGCCGCAAAATCGGCCGGAACCGCACTCGAGAAGGCGGGCTCCGCAGTCGGCTCCGCCGCCAAGACATCCTGGAAATGTCTCTCGTCGTTCTTCTCGAACTGCTGAAGACCAAGAGCGGCGGCTATCGATCGCTTAAGCGTGCAACCCGCTCAGTGGACGGTCGAAAGCCACTCGCGCGCACGCTTCTGCGCCCGCATGATTTCCGCCTTGCTCATGTCTCTCGCGAGTTCGAGACGATACCGCTTGGCTTCGTCATTGCCGCGCGACGCGGCGATATTGAACCACTTGTGGGCTTCAACGAGATCGAGCGTCCCGTCGCGTCCCGTGCAGAAACTGAGGCCCAATTCAAAAAGCGCGTCGTGGTGGCCGCCTTGAGCTGCGTATCCCCCGATCTCACGCGATAACATGTCCATACGCGACATTTTTTAAGTTCTCCAATGAGCGCCACAACGCTGGTGAAGGGTTGCGAAGACATCCAGCCGTCAATCGGCATTCTCGTCCTCGCGGCGCGCCATCAGAATTGCAGCGGATGGATGAAATCTCGTAAAAAGCGTCGCAAAATCTCTGTAATACTTAGGGAATTTTCGTTTCAGCACTCACAACCTTCGACGAAAAACGGCACATTTTGTCCAATATGCGGCATACCGTTACGACCCCTTAACGGCGATTGTCATCTTTAACTAACCATGTTTTGAATCCGCCTATGGGCACGCATTCGGTTGCGCGGGGCAGCGCGACATTCAGCGATGGTTCAGCCTCGGTTCGGTAACCATGATCTCGTTGACGGAGAACGTCTTCGCCGAGGGGGTTCGGAGGGTCCGGGACGGAATGTTCCGGACGAGGGATGATGAAGCAGACATTCGTTTGCCGTACGCTCGCGCTTGCGAGCTTCATGGCGCTTGCGGGCTGCGCCCAGGATAGCGGGGCCCGGCCGTCCTACATCGGGCTCATGGACCTCACAGCCGGGGACGCCAGCGCCCAGACCATCTCAACCGAACAGCCGTCGGATGCGACGCGCTACGTGCAGTCGAACAAGGTGCTTGGCGCGATGGCGTTTCAGCGCATCACAGGTCGCACCGTCGATCCTGAGCGTCTGAGCGGCAACTGACAGCGACGAACGTCACCAAGTCTCACGCACGCGGCTCGTCATCCGGCCTCGGGCTTTTTGAGCGCCAGACCTCTCACGACGGCGGGACGTTCGCCGACACGCGACAGCCAGGCTTCGATGTTCGGAAACTTGCGAATATCCTGGCCGATATCCGCCCAGACTCGCGCCCATGTGAAGCTCGCGATATCTGCGATCGAATACGCGCCCGCGATGTACTGGCGACCCTGCAAGCGCTTTTCGAGAACGCCGAAAAGCCGCTCGACCTCCGTCGCATAGCGATCGACGGCATAAGGTATCTTTTCCGTCGCCACATACTTGAAGTGCTTGTATTGCCCGGCCATGGGGCCGAGACCGCCGACCTGCCAGAAGAGCCATTGATCGATCTCAGCCTTGGTACGTTCGCTGGACGGATAAAACGCACCGAACTTGCGGCCGAGATATTGCAGAATGGCGCCGGATTCAAAAAGCGACAGGGGCTGCCCATCCGGCCCGTCGGGATCGACGATAGCCGGGATACGGTTATTCGGCGAAACGGCAAGGAACGCCGGCGCGTGCTGTTCGCCCTTGGTGATGTCGATGAACTCGACGCGATACGGCACGCCAAGCTCCTCGAGCATGATCGCAATTTTGTATCCGTTCGGCGTCGACCAGAAATAAAGCGTGATCGTCTCGTCCAGTCCGTCGTCCTGCATGTCTGTCCTTATGGAACGAGAATAATGGAGCCGGTCGTGCGGCGTCCGGCAAGATCATGATGAGCTTCGTTCGCTGCTTTTAGAGCGTAACGATGATTGACCGCGATCTTGATTTTCCCTGCCAGCACCATCGCAAACAGGTCGGAGGCGTTCTGCTCGAGTTGCTCGCGTGTCGCGGTATAGGCGAAAAGCGACGGACGCGTGGCGAACAGCGAGCCTTTCAATGCCGTCAGCTCGAACGGCGGGACAGGCCCCGAGGAGTTGCCGAACGACACCCACAACCCCGTGGGCTTCAGGCAATCGAGTGATTTCGGAAACGTATCCTTGCCGACGGAATCATAAACGACATCGCAGCCTGCGCCGTTCGTCAGTTCGCTGACGCGCGCAACGAAATCCTCGCGCTTGATATTGATCGTGTGGGTGCAGCCATAGGATTTCGCCAACTCGGCTTTTTCATCCGTGCTGACCGTCCCGATGATCGTCGCGCCAAGCGCACGCGCCCATTGGCAGGCGATCAGCCCGACGCCGCCCGCAGCCGCATGAAACAGCAGGACCGTGTCGGAGCCGACCTTGTACGTTTCGCGCAGCAGATACCGCGCCGTCATGCCCTGCAGCATCATCGCCGCGGCCGTGTCGTATGAGATGCCGTCGGGAAGCTTGATCAGCTTGCTCGCCGGAACGCGCCGGATATCGACGTAGGCTCCCGGCACGCTTCCGTAAGCCGCCCTGTCCCCGACCTTGAAGCCTTCGACATCCGGTCCGACGGCCAACACCTCGCCCGCGCCCTCCGAACCGAGGACCGCCGGCAGACTCGGCAACTTGTAGAGACCATCTCGTTGATAGATATCGATGAAATTAACGCCGATCGCGTGTTGCTTGAGCAAAACCTCGCCCGGACCCGGCTGGCCGACGTCAATCTCCTCGTAGGTCAGAACCTCTGGGCCGCCATAGGCGTGAACTCGCACCGCATACGCCATAATCACGGCTCCTTTTTTCCAGGATTTTGGGTCACAGACAGCCTGACGGCGAATCCGATCCCGCGCCAACAGGCAATTCGCCGCTTCATGGTGCATCCGCCACGAGTCTGCCATGCTGACTTTCTAGGGCCATTTAAAATTATAAACCGGGATTCGCTTTGACCATTTTGGGATCTTCGTCCGACTTCAGGGGACTGCGACTGATCGCGGCGCTTGCGACGTGCTTCGAAATCGCGGGCTGCGCCGGCGCCCCGGACCCCGCATTTGCACAGCAGCGCGGTCTCAAGTGTGTCGACGACAGCAACGTCTGCATCAGCCAGCGCAAGATGGTGTTCGATTCCTACATGGCCGACAAATCTCGCGCCTGGATTAAGCAGCCTGCAGGGCCTCACGAATATGCCTCCGGCGTCCGCCTCATGGCCTACAGCAAGACGCGAAAGGACCTGTCGTGTGAACAGCTTGCCCACGCCAAGGACGAAGCCGACCGTGGTCCGGCGTCGCTCAGCGGCGGCTCCTATGTCGGGCTCACGACAGCGCAGGTGGCGCGCGGCGCAATGCTCGCACGCGAAGTCTCACGCGAGCTTGCCAACGAAATGGCGCGCCGCTGCCGCTAGAACCTCCGATCCTTGAAGAAACATTTCGGTTTTCCTATGTGGCCGGGACGGCGCACGATACATCCACATTGAGTGCGAACATTCGGATCTCATCCGCCTCAACGCGAAAGCACGTTCATGAACGTTCAGGATTTCGTCGATGCCATCGTTGCGTTCGTTCGGACCCACGAAAGCTGGACGGGACCTGTCGCCTTCCTCGTGGCCTTTCTCGAAAGCTTTTGCTTTCTTTCGATCCTGTGGCCGGGAACCGCGATCCTGATCGGCATATCGGCGCTTCTCGCCAAGAGCGGCGTCGAGATGAGCATCCTCTGGCCCGCGATCATTTGGGCAGGCGTCGGCGGCTCGCTCGGCTACGCCGTGTCGTATTGGATCGGCCGCTACTACAAGGACGGCATCCGCGAACTCTGGCCCTTCAGCCGTAATCCGGAACTGGTCGATCGCGGGCAAGTCTTTTTTCAGAAATGGGGGGCGATCGGCGTCTTCTTTGGCCATTTCTTCGGACCCGTCCGCGCGGTCATTCCGGTCATTGCCGGCATGTACGCAGTGCCGCAGTGGCAGTTTCAACTCGCCAACATGACGTCGGCGTTCATTTGGGCGGCAGGCGTTATCGCGCCGACCTACTTCGGGCTGAGCTATTTGCTCAAGTGAGGAGGCTGGCAGCAGCGGAAGCTTGCGTCGGCAAGGCCGATCCCTTAGAGGAGCGGTTCGATTTGGCGCCGCACCGGCGCTTTCGCAACCCGCTATGGCCGAGGCCTTTCCATGTCAAAGACATCGCTTAAGAACACCCAGAAGCAGAAGAAGAAGGCCAGCCGCACCATCCCGCGTCCGGCACAGTCGCGCATTCAAGGCAATACCGCAGGCGTCAGAAAGCGTCTGAAGAAGCTTGCCGGCAAAGCGCGCTCCGCGAAGGCTTCAGCTTAACTGCCAAGTTCGAGACGACCCGGATCAGGCTTCGCCTCGCCTTGGCTGAGCCTGACCGGTTGGAATGGCCATGTCGCGATGGCTTGTTGGCGCTGGCTACGTGAACTCAATTCCGCCTACCGAGACGTTCTATCCTCCGACGGTGCAGCCGCCTAGCCAAGCGCTGTCATTGCCTCGGTTCATCGCGCGCTTCATTCGAAATCCACTGCAGGCCTTACCGCGCTCCGTCTATACCGAGCCAGTCGTCGCCTACGGCGGTAAGCGACCGCTCGTCACCTGGGTCACCGATCCTGCACTCGTCGAGCGAATTCTTCTCAAAGACTTCGAACAGTTTCCGAAGACGCCGCTCGATCGCCGCGTACTTGTTCCCATGCTGGGCAATGGACTCCTGACGGCCGAAGGCGAGAGCTGGCGTTGGCAGCGAAAAATCGCCAGCCCGATATTTCGCTACTCCGAAATTCTGAGCTACGTGCCGGCAATGGTCGAAGCAACCGAGCAGTTGCTGGAGACATGGCAACCGCGCGGCAAGGAATTTACTACCGATATCGAGGAGGCGATGACGGAAACGACCTTCTCGGTCATCGCACGCACAGTGCTGGCCGGGATCGACGAGACCGAGGCGAGCGCGGTCAAGCGCTCCGCACGCACCTATCTCGACCGCATTTCATGGGAGATCGCAGCCGCGATGCTGCATTTGCCTCCTGCGATGTGGCATCCCGGCAAAGCCAATATGCGCTCCGCCGCGAAGGAGGTTCGAACGATCGTCGAGCGCCTGCTCGCACAGCGTCGCCAGGTGCGCGGACTGAGCGGCGATCTGGTCGCTCGCTTGATCAGCGCACGCGATCCGGCGAACGGTGATCAGATGTCGGACACCGCGATCGTCGACAATCTGGCGACGTTTCTGTTTGCAGGCCACGAAACGACCGCCAAGGCTTTGACCTGGACTCTTTATCTGCTCGCGCGCGCGCCGCAATGGCAGGATCGCCTGCGCGACGAGGTGCAACGCGCCATCCGCTCCTCGCAACGCGTCGGCCCGGGCACCATCGAGCGCTTGCCGCTGACGTTGCGCGTGCTGAAAGAGTCGATGCGTCTCTATCCTCCGGCGCCGGTCATGACGCGTCTCGCGAACCAGGATCTCGACCTCGCAGGCATCCACGTGCCGAAGGGATCGCTGATCGTCATTCCGATTTTCGTCCTGCATCGCCACCAGCGTCTATGGAACGATCCCGACCGCTTCGATCCGGACCGGTTTCTGCCTGAGAACGAAGCCAAATATCCGCGCACGCAGTTCATGCCATTCGGCTTCGGTCCGCGCATCTGCATCGGGTCATCGTTCGCGCTGATCGAGGCGACGGCGATTCTTGCCACGCTATTGCACAGCGCGCGTTTTAAGTGGGACGGACGTCACGCGCCGGAGCCCGTGAGCCGCGTCACGCTTCGGCCCAAGGGCGGCATGCCTCTGATCGTCAAAGCGCTCTGACGCGCCGCGCGGCGGGTTTATGCGTTAGCGTTTCATTTACCGAGATTAGCAACCTGCAAATTTTCATTTCGCATTTCGCGCATCCGCGTGAGCGGGATCGCAAACACTTGCTGCTATGTTTTGTCGCATCACAAATGCCGACTCCAAAGGAGAGGCCAATGACAATGACAAAAGCGCTTTATGCCGTAGCTGCAATCATCCCAGGCGGATTCATCGCTCTCGCATGCATCGGAATTCTGCACGTCGTCCGGGTCGGGCTCCGCGAACGCCGGCAGCGCCAGGCGGCAGGATTGCCCGCCTGACGTCATCGCGGGATGCGAAGCATCAAATCCCGAGCTTCGCCTTCAGGATGTCATTGACCGCGGCAGGATTGGCTTTTCCGCCCGTTGCCTTCATGACCTGACCGACAAACCATCCGAGCATCGACGGCTTGGCCTTCGCCTGCTCGACCTTGTCGGGATTGGAAGCGATGATGACGTCGACCGCTTTTTCGATGGCGCCCGTGTCGGTCACCTGCTTCATGCCGCGTTTTTCGACGATCTCGGCAGGTTCTCCGCCTTCGGTCCAGACGATCTCAAAAAGATCCTTCGCGATTTTTCCCGAGATTGCATTCGACGAAATGAGATCGACGACCGCGCCGAGCTGCTGCGCCGACACCGGGCAAGTCTCGATGTCCTTGCCTTCCTTGTTCAAGCGGCCGAACAGCTCGTTGATGACCCAGTTCGCCGCGAGCTTGCCGTCGCGGCCGTTCGCGACGCTCTCGAAATAATCGGCCGACGACCGTTCGGCGACGAGCACGTCTGCATCATAAGCAGAAAGGCCGAAGGTCTTGATGAAGCGCGCGCGCTTTTCATCCGGAAGCTCGGGCAGCTTCACTTTGAGGCCGTCCACGTAGTCCTGCGTCAGCTCCAGCGGAAGCAGATCGGGATCGGGAAAATACCGATAATCGTGCGCCTCTTCCTTCGAGCGCATCGAACGCGTCTCGCCCTTCACCGAGTCGAACAGTCGCGTCTCCTGGTCGATTTTTCCGCCGTCCTCGATGATGTCGATCTGGCGGCGCGCTTCAACTTCGATCGCCTGACCGATGAAGCGGATGGAGTTGACGTTCTTGATCTCGCAACGCGTGCCGAGCTTATCGCCGGGCTTGCGGACCGACACGTTGACGTCGGCGCGCAGGTTGCCCTTCTCCATGTCGCCGTCGCACGTCCCGAGATATCGCAGAATGGTGCGCAGCTTGGTGACATACGCCTGCGCCTGCTTCGACGATCGCAAATCCGGCTTCGAGACAATTTCCATCAGTGCCACGCCCGACCGGTTGAGATCGACGTAGGAATAATCCGGATGCTGGTCGTGCAGCGACTTGCCCGCGTCCTGCTCGAGATGCAGGCGCTCGATGCCGACCCTCAGCGTCTCGCCGTCGGCATCGATCTCGACTTCGCCTTCGCCGACCACGGGTTGCTTGTACTGCGAGATCTGATAGCCCTGCGGCAGGTCGGGATAGAAATAGTTTTTGCGATCGAACACGCTTTTCAGATGGATCTCGGCCTTGAGACCGAGGCCCGTGCGGATCGCCTGCGCCACGCATTCCTTGTTGATGACCGGCAGCATTCCCGGCATCGCCGCGTCGACGAGCGACACATGACTGTTGGGTTCTGCCCCGAACGCCGTCGCGGCCCCGGAAAACAGTTTTGCGTTGGACGCGACCTGAGCATGGACTTCCAGGCCGATGATGACTTCCCAATCGCCGGTCGCGCCTGCGATCAGGTTGTTCGGCTTGGATTTCACTGCGACTTTCTGAGAGCTCATTCGTCATCTCCAGCCCGGCGCTGCCCTCGCCGAGGGCGAAGCGCGAGACAATTCCTAGTTCCGGTTGCCCTTCATGAGATAGCCCGCGCCCGCGTAGATGAATCCAGCGACAAGCGAGACTATGAACACGCCTGCGACGGAGCGGCCAAGCGTCGGTGCATCCCAGATGCGAAACAGCGTTGCGACGTAGAGCACCGCGACGCCAGCCATCGCGCCAGCGAAAGCCGCGATCAGCAGCTTGCTCTTTTCGTCCGCCCGCTGACCCAGCATGAACGCGACGATGATCGTCGCCGGATTGAGAACTCCATAAAGCAGAACCTCGATCAGAGGCACGGTCTGTTCGAAGTCAGGCACTGCCGTTATCTCCACTTCTTGCTTTGGCGGCGTCCTGCGCCTGACGAAGCTTCTCTTCTTCGAACTGCACGAACCAGCCGATCATGTTGCGCCATTGCGCGCCGACCATGTCGACCATTTCCGGCGGCATGTTCTTATCGACGGCCCGCGCCTTCACGCGATCGATCACCTGCTGGATGCGCCACTGAACGACAGCGCCTTCCTGGGTCGACATTTTCAGCTGCCAGGCGCGATCGACATATCCGTACCGCTCGGCAATGAGATCGACGAGCGCCGCATCGATGCGGTCGATCTCGCTGCGCACTTGGGACATGTCGGCGCATTCCCATGGCCGTTTCGGATCCATCGTCTAACCCTTCATCCACCACTTGGCGGGCACGGAAAACCGGCCTGCCGCATCTTCAATCACCTGCGCTGTCCGGAACAGCGTCTCTTCGTCAAACGGCTTGCCGATCAGCTGCAGTCCGAGCGGCGTCCCTTGCGAAGAAAACCCGGCCGGAACCGACATGCCCGGCAGCCCCGCCATATTCACCGTCACGGTGAAAATGTCCTCGAGATACATCGCCAGCGGATCGCCGGACTTTTCGCCGAACGCGAATGCGGGCGACGGCGTCGTCGGCGTCAGCACGACATCGACCTTGTCCCAGGCCTGGTCGAAGTCGCGCTTGATCAGCGTGCGCACCTTCTGGGCCTTGAGATAGTACGCGTCATAATACCCCGCCGATAGCACGTACGTGCCGATCAGGATGCGGCGGCGGACTTCCTTGCCGAATCCGGCCGCGCGCGTTTTCTCATAAGTATCGGTCAGATTATCGCCGTTGACACGCAGGCCGTAGCGCATGCCATCGTAGCGCGCGAGGTTCGACGAACATTCGGCTGGCGCAACGATGTAATAGGCGGGCAGCGCATATTTCGTATGCGGCAGCGAAATCTCATGGATTGTCGCGCCCGCTGCCTTCAGCCACGCGATGCCTTCGTCCCACAGCTTCTGGATTTCGGCCGACATGCCGTCGACACGATATTCCTTCGGGATACCGATGCGCAGACCTTTGACGCCCTTGCCGATCGCGGCTTCGTAGTCGGGAACCGGCGCATCGACCGATGTCGTGTCCTTCGCGTCATAGCTCGCCATCGATCGGAGCATGATCGCACTATCGCGAACTGTCTTGGCGATCGGACCGGCTTGATCGAGCGACGACGCGAACGCGACGATTCCCCAGCGCGAGCAGCGCCCATAAGTTGGCTTCATGCCGACGGTGCCCGTCAGCGCGGCGGGCTGGCGGATCGAGCCGCCCGTGTCGGTCGCGGTCGCGGCGAGACAGAGATCGGCGGCAACAGCGGCCGACGAACCACCGGACGAACCGCCCGGCACGAGCTTATCGTCGGAAAGTTTGCCGTCCGCGCCCTTGCGGCGCCACGGGCTTACGACGTTGCCGAAGGCGCTCGTCTCGTTCGACGAGCCCATCGCGAACTCGTCGTTATTGAGCTTGCCGAGCATGACCGCGCCCGCATCCCAAAGATTCTGCCCGACGGTCGCTTCATACGGTGGCTTGAAATCGTCGAGGATCTTCGAGCACGCCGTCGTGCGAATGCCGTTCGTGCAAAAGAGATCCTTGTTGCCGATCGGAAGCCCTTCGAGCGGGCGGGCTTGACCGGCTGCAATTCGCTTGTCGCTTTCCTTGGCCTGCGCGCGCGCATGCTCCGGCGTTTCCAGAACATAAGCATTGAGGGCCGGGTTCGCCGCGTCGATCGCTGCGAGAAATGCGTCCGTCAATTCCAGCGCCGAAAAGGACTTCTTCTTCAGGCCGTCGCGAGCCTCGGCCATCGTCAGCTTAGTGAGATCCGTCACTCAACAGTCCCTTTCAGTCCTTTGCAGCGCTCATAGACGAGCGCGTCGCCGTCGCTCGCAACCTTGATGCGCTCGGCATCGAGACGGGTGAACGTCACCGTCTCCTCGTATTCCTCTGCGCCTTCGGAGCATTGCATCTTCGCTTCGAACGTGTTCGCCGTCGTCTCGCGAATCGCTTCGAACGTGCAGCCGCCTTCCCAGCTTCTCGTTCCTTCGCGCGTCAGCGTCAGCGGATAGGTCGAGATGTTGGGCGTCGCCTTGCCGCTCTCGATGTCCTTGAGCTTCTTGCATCCAGTCGTCGGGGAATAGGTCCCCGCTCCAACGAATGCGCCATCGATCTTTTCCTCGGCATTCACGCCTGCGGTCGAAACGAAACACAGACACGCCGTTAGAAATATGATGCGAAGCATCTCGCCTACTCCACGACCTTCGGAACGACGAAGTAATGATCTTCCGTAAGCGGCGCGTTGGCGGTCACCGCATCGGCAATCTCGCCGTCGTTGACGACGTCGTTCCGCATCGCCAGCTTCTGGGCGACGACACGCGTCATCGGCTCGACCGCCGAGGTATCGACCTCGTCGAGTTGCTTCGCCCAATCAAGAATGCCGGAAAGTTCTTTTTCCAGGCCCTTGGCCTCGGCATCGCTGATCCTGATCCTGGCGAGGCGCGCGATCCGGCGAACGGTCGCTTCGTCGACCTGCATTTGGGATTCCTTCGAAAAGCTCGGAGACGGGTCTTCGCTGTTCTCTTACCCGTCCCGATGCCTCCGAGGCAACCGGCCCGGCAGGGTCTTGCGCGGAGACGCCACGGCTGGCTCCAAGGGTCTTGTTTGTCTTTGCTTTTGCGGTGTCCTTGGGCGCGCGGCGCTGCTACTGCCTAGGCGAGCATGAATTCAGAGCAAATGGCGACCGTCATGAGTCAATCCGCTTCCCCGTCGCCGCCCGGGCGCACCACGGAAGACCCACAGGAATTTATTGCCGCCACGGCCGCGTCCGGCCGCCTGATCGGCATCGACGGCGGTGCGAAGACGCTCGGCCTCTCGCTGTCTGACGTGACGCGCACGATCGCCTCCGCGCTCGAAACCATCAGGCGGACGAAGTTCACCGCTGACGCTGCGCGGCTTCTGGCGCTCACCACCGAGCACGCCGTCACCGGGCTCGTGCTCGGCCTGCCCCTCAATCTCGACGGAACAGAAGGACCGCGCGTGCAAGCGACGCGGGCCTTGGCACGCAATCTCAACAAACTCAGCCCGCTTCCGATCCTGCTTTGGGACGAGCGCCTTACGACGGCCGAGGCCGAGCGCATGCTGATTGATGCCGACCAGAGCCGCAAACGCCGTGGCGAGGTCATCGATAAGCTCGCGGCCACGATTATTCTGCAAAGCGCCCTTGACCGCCTGAGACGGCAGGGCTGAAAGGGTTCGCGGGCGTTTCGTCTCGGAAACGTCCACCTGCCGTTAAGGGATTTCCACTACGTCCACGCGCCGCGCTTGCGGGCGCCTCAGACTCCGCCTATAGAAACCGCTTTAATGACATCAAAACCCAACTCGAATGCGCTGAAGGTTTTTCCGCGCCGCCATTTGCTGACCTGCGAGGGCCTGTCAGCGAATGAGATCAATTTTGTGCTCGATCTTGCCGACAAGGCTGCCGACCACATCCGCCAGAACGGCAAGAAACGTGACGTCCTCGACGGGCGAACGCTGATCAATCTCTTTTTTGAATCATCGACCCGGACGCAGGCTTCCTTCGAAATGGCCGGCAAGCGCCTCGGCGCCGACGTCATGAACATGAACGTCGCCACCTCGTCGGTGACCAAAGGCGAGACTCTGGTCGACACCGCCGTGACGCTCAATGCCATGCGCCCGGACATCATCGTTGTCCGCCATCACGCCGCAGGCGCCGTCGAGCTGTTGTCGCAAAAGGTTGACTGCTCGGTCATCAACGCAGGCGACGGCGCGCACCAGCATCCGACGCAGGCCCTGCTCGATGCGCTGACGATCCGCCGCGCCAAGGGTCGCGTCGCCGGGCTGACTGTCGCAATCTGCGGCGACATCCTGCATTCACGCGTCGCCCGCTCGAATATCAACGTTCTGAACGCGCTCGGCGCGCAGGTTCGCCTTGTTGCACCCTCGACGCTTTTGCCGTCGTCTCCCGAACGGCTCGGAGCCGAGGTCTTCACCGACATGTGGAAAGGCATCGACGGCGTCGACGTGGTGATGATGCTGCGCCTGCAGCGCGAGCGCATGGACGCCTCGTATGTACCTTCGAGCCGCGAGTTCTTTCATTTCTTTGGGCTCGATCACGAGAAGCTCGCCCGCGCCAAGCCCGACGCGCTCGTAATGCATCCGGGGCCGATGAACCGCGGCGTCGAGATCGCATCCACCGTTGCCGATCATTCCCGCAGCGTCATTCGCGAACAGGTCGAAATGGGGGTTGCCGTGCGTATGGCCGTGCTCGAAGCGCTCTCGGCGCATCTGCCAAGCTTCAAGGACGTCGCCTGATGAGCAAGGCAGCAAGCAAAGTCATCGAGAAGCCCAAAAGCGCCGGTCCGGCGACTGTTTTCATCAACGCACGCCTGCTCGATCCGGCGAGCAATCGCGACGAGCCGGGCGGGTTGCTCGTCAAGGACGGCGTCATCGCGGACCTCGGCGGCCATTTGCGCCGCAACGCGCCTGACGGCGCGACGGTCATCGATTGCAAGGGCCATGTCCTCGCGCCCGGCCTGATCGACGCCCAGGTGTTCACCGGCGAACCGGGCTACGAGCACCGCGAGACGCTGAAGACCGCCAGCCACGCCGCCGCCGCCGGTGGCGTCACGACCATCGTCGTCATGCCCGAGACCAATCCGGTTATCGATCAGGTCTCTCTCGTCGACTTCATTCAGCGCCGCGCCCGCGACAACGCCCTCGTCCACGTCCAGACGATGGCGGCGATGACGAAGAGCCTCAAGGGCGAGGAAATGACCGAAATCGGCCTCTTGAAGCGGGCCGGGGCCATCGCGTTCTCGAACGGCAAATCGAGCATCGTCAATACGCGCGTGATGCGCAACGTGCTGAGCTACGCGAAGGACTTCAACGCCCTCGTCGTGCATCACACGGAAGACCCCTACCTCTCGGGCAGCGGCGCGATGAACTCAGGCGAAGTCGCCGCCCGTCTCGGACTTCCGGGAACCTCGAAGATTGCCGAGACGATCATCCTCGAGCGTGATGTCCGTCTCGTCGAAATGACCGGCGGGCGCTATCACGCCGCGACCATCAGCTGTCAGGAAAGCCTCGACGTCGTGAAGGCCGCGAAGGCGAAAAAGCTGCCCGTCACCTGCGGCGTTTCGATCAATCACCTGACGCTGAACGAGAACGACATCGGCCCCTATCGTACCTTCTTCAAGGTCCGCCCGCCGCTACGCCGCGAAGAGGACCGCGCGGCGATGGTTCAGGGCTTGGCCAACGGCGACATCGACGTCATCGTTTCGAGCCACGATCCCCAGGACGCCGACACCAAGCGGCGGCCCTTTGCGGAAGCGGCGGACGGCGCCGTCGGTCTCGAGACGCTGCTCTCGGCGGCACTGCGTCTCGTGCATTCCGGCGACGTGACGCTGGCCGCGATGCTCAAGGCGCTGACCATCAATCCGGCGCGACTGCTCGGGCTTCACAGCGGCCGCCTCGCGAAGGGCGCGATTGCCGATCTTGTGCTGTTCGATCCCGGCGAACCGTGGGTGGTCAACAAGGACCTGCTCCGCTCGCGTTCCAAGAACACGCCGTTCGACGAAGCCAAGATGCAAGGCCGCGTGCTCAGAACTGTTGTTGCTGGCGAAACGGTGTACGAATACGCTGGCGTTGAACGCACATAAGCTCGTTCGGCAAAACAACGGAATTCACGCGACGCATGGCCCCCTCGTCCCTCCCCGTGCTGCTAATCGCATTCGGCCTCGGATATGCCTTGGGTTCCATTCCGTTTGGTCTGCTGCTGACGCGCCTCGCGGGCCTCGGAGACGTCCGCCAGATCGGATCGGGAAATATCGGCGCAACGAACGTGCTGCGGACCGGACGCAAGGGTCTCGCCGCCGCCACGCTCCTGCTCGACGCCGCAAAAGGCGCAGCCGCGGTTCTGATCGCGCACGCGGCGTTCGGGCCGACCGCCGCGACCGTCGCGGGCTTTGGAGCCCTGCTCGGACATATTTTTCCGGTCTGGCTGAAATTCAAAGGTGGAAAGGGCGTCGCGACTTTCCTCGGCGTGCTGATTGCACTCGCGTGGCAACTGGCGGCGATCTTCGCGATCGTCTGGCTCGCTGTCGCCGCAACGACGCGGATCTCATCCCTCGCGGCGCTCGTCGCAACGGTCGCCGTTCCGGTCGCGGCATACGTTCTTGGCTACAATGAAATCGCGATCGTATCGGCGCTGATGGCCGCGATCATCCTCATCAAGCACCGCGGAAACATCCGCAGGCTTCTGGCGGGCGAGGAGCCGAAGATCGGTGCCAAGGCCTGAGCAGTCCGAGTTATTCAATCCCGCACCCTTGCCGACGGCGCAGCTTTCCGAAGCCGAGCGCGTCGCGTGCCTGCGACTGATCCGGTCCGAGAACGTCGGACCTGTCACCTTCCGCGAACTGATCAATCATTTCGGCGGCGCTCAGAACGCGCTCGAAGCATTGCCGGAGCTTTCCCGTCGTGGCGGGTTTGGGCGGCCCGTTCGCATTTGCCCACTCGCCGAAGCCGAGCAGGAACTCGAAAATGCCCGCCGCTGCGGTGCCACGCCGTTATTCACGATCGAGCCCGGATATCCGGCCATGCTGGCGCGCATCGATGCGCCGCCGCCAATGCTCTATGTGAAAGGCCGGCTCGAGCTTTTGAATAAGCCTGCCGTCGCCATCGTCGGATCGCGCCAATGCTCGGCCGCAGGCGCGCAGCTCGCGCGGCGTTTTGGCCACGACTTGGGAGAAGCCGGTCTCGTCGTCGTGTCAGGCCTCGCGCGCGGGATCGACCGCGCAGCACACGAAGCCTCGCTGGCGTCCGGGACAATCGCCGTTCTCGCCGGAGGAATCGATTGGGTCTACCCGCGCGAGCATGCCGACCTTCAACGTGTCATCGGTGAGAATGGGTGCCTTGCCACGGATCGTCCGCCCGGCTTCAACCCGCGTGAAAAAGATTTCCCAAGGCGCAACCGGTTCATCGCCGGGCTCGCTTACGGCGTCATCATCGTCGAGGCGGCTTTGCGTTCTGGAACGCTGACGACAGCTCGCTATGCCAACGACCTTGGACGCGAGGTTTTCGCGCTGCCGGGCAATCCGCTCGATCCGCGCGCCGAAGGCACCAATCGCCTGCTCAAGCAGGGCGCGACGCTTGTCACCGAGCCGCAGGAAGTGATCGAGGTCCTGCAGCCGATTATTGGTCAGCCGACATTTCGCGAGCCTTCGAGCGATGCAGAATTCTCTCCACGTATTACAGCAGATCAGCCCGCGCCGCGGCCCATTTCACCCTCGCCCCACCCTCGGCGTGGATCGGGCGGCCCGGAAGACATGGACGCGGTCCTGACGGCGTTAGGCCCGGCGCCGATCGCGATCGATGCCATAGCCCGTGCCACCGGCCTTCCCATCCAAAGCGTCCAGATTGCGCTTCTGGAACTCGATCTGGCCGGCCGCATCGAGCGACAAGGACTTAGCCTCGTCGCATTGAAATCTACGGTGAGCTAGCGTTTAAGAGATTCCGCGATGGCTTCTTCTCGTGACTGCGCAATCAGATCGGGGAGCTTTGCGCATCTTTCGCGCTCGGCGAGCGTCTTGAGCTCACTCAGCAAATCTGCAAGATATTCAAGGCGCTCGCGCCTTTCTGGGTCGGGAGATAGAACGCGCGCTTGAGCCTCCGACATCCCCAATTTCCTCACGTCGAGCATCATCACCATAGTGAACGTCAATTACCTCGTTCTTCTTTAGATTGCAATCTATAACATACATCACCTTAGGTAGCAATTCCGGTATTTGACACCGCTGCGGCGATCAACCATGTTCCCCGCCCGCCGCGTGGACACCGATGTAAGCGGCAGATTCTCGACCTGGCTCGGAGGCCAGACGGGCCAGGAGCGGAAAACGCCACATGAACGTCGTTATCGTCGAATCCGCCGCTAAGGCCAAGACGATCAACAAGTATTTGGGGTCTGGCTACAAAGTTATCGCGTCTTACGGACACGTCCGTGACCTTCCTGCGAAGGATGGATCGGTCGAGCCCGACCAAGATTTTGCGATGCACTGGGAAGTCGACGGCAAATCCCAGAAGATCATGCGTGAGATCGCGGAGGCGCTCAAGAACGCCGACAAGTTGATCCTTGCAACCGACCCTGATCGCGAAGGCGAGGCGATCTCCTGGCACATCCTCGAGATCCTCACTCACAAGAAGGCGCTGAAGAAAGGCACCGAAGTCGAGCGCGTCGCCTTCAACGCCATCACCAAGCAGTCGATCCTCGCCGCGCTGAAAGAGCCGCGCAAGATCGACGAGCCGCTCGTCGAGGCCTACCTCGCGCGCCGGGCGCTCGACTATCTCGTGGGCTTCACGCTGTCGCCGGTCCTCTGGCGCAAGCTGCCGGGCGCACGCTCCGCCGGACGCGTGCAATCCGTTGCGCTTCGCCTCGTCTGCGACCGCGAAGCCGAGATCGAAGCCTTCAAGACCGACGAATACTGGACGATCGAAGCGCTGCTGACGACCAGCAAGGGCGATGACGTCAAGACGCGCCTCGTGGCGATCGAAGGCACGGCGTTGAAGAAGCTCGACATTAAGGACGAGGCTTCGGCAACCGCGATCAAGTCCGCGCTCGAAGGCCGCGATTTCCGCATCGCATCGATCGAGAAGAAAGCCGCCAAGCGCAACCCTTATCCGCCGTTCACGACCTCGACCGTGCAGATGGATGCGTCGCGCAAGCTCGGCTTCTCGGCCAAGCAGACGATGCAGATCGCGCAGCGTCTTTATGAAGGCGTCGATATCGGCGGCGAGACGGTCGGCCTCATCACCTACATGCGAACGGACGGCGTTCAGATCGTGCCCGAAGCCGTGAGCCAGATTCGCGACGTCATCTCGTCCGAGTACGGCAAACAGTACACGCCGTTCGCGCGCGAATACAAAACCAAAGCCAAGAACGCGCAGGAAGCGCACGAAGCCATTCGTCCGACCGATCCGCGCCGCAAGCCCGATCAGGTCCGCAAATACCTCGAAAAGGATCAGGCGGCGCTTTACGACCTGATCTGGAAGCGCACCATCGCGAGCCAGATGGCACCCGCCGACTTCGAGCAAACCGCCGTCGAGATCGAGACCAAGGGCAGCGATAGCAAAAATTATGGACTTCGCGCCAACGGCTCGGTGCTGCTGTTCGACGGTTTTCTGAAAGTTTACGAGGAAGGCCGCGACGACCGCTTCCGCTACATCGAGAAGGGCAAGGACGACCAGGAAGGCGAAGACGAAGATCGCCGCCTGCCGGCGCTCACCGAAGGCGATCATCTCAAAGACAAGGACATCAGCGCGGACCAGCACTTCACGCAGCCGCCGCCGCGCTTTTCCGAAGCGACGCTCGTCAAGCGCATGGAAGAACTCGGCATCGGCCGGCCTTCGACCTACGCGTCGACGATGGCCGTGCTCGTCGATCGCGACTATGTCCGGATGGAAAAAAAGCGCCTCGTTCCGGAGGACAAGGGCCGTCTCGTCATCGCCTTCCTCGAAAGCTTCTTCAAACGCTACGTCGAATACGATTTCACGGCGGAGCTTGAAGAAAAGCTCGACCTGATCTCCAACAACGATCTTGCGTACAAGGACGTACTCAGGGATTTCTGGCGGCAATTCATTGCTTCCGTCGGCGAGATCAAGGATCTGCGAGTCGGCGACGTCCTTGAAGCCTTGAACGAGATGCTCGGGCCGCACGTCTTCCCCGACAAGGGAGACGGCAGCGATCCGCGCCTCTGCCCGAAGTGCGCGCAAGGACGCCTTAGCCTCAAGATTTCAGGAAAATACGGCGCCTTCATCGGCTGCGGAAACTATCCGGAGTGCAACTATACGCGCCAGCTTTCCCAGAGCGCCAACAATGGCGAAGCAGCGCTCGACGGCAAGGTGCTCGGCTATAATGACGACGGCGTTGCCGTGACGCTGCGCACCGGCCGCTTCGGTCCTTACATCCAGCTCGGCGAAGCCGCGGGCGACGAGAAGCCGAAACGCTCCAGCATTCCGAAGGGCATCGACGCAGCGACGCTCGACTTCGAGAAGGCGATGCAGCTTCTGTCGCTGCCGCGCGACGTCGGCTTGCATCCGACCGAAGGCGGCATGATCACGGCGAGCCTCGGCCGCTTCGGCCCCTTCATTCTGCACGAGCACGACGGCGCCAAGACCTACGTCAATCTCGGAAGCACCGAAGACGTCTTTACGATCGGCATCAATCACGCCGTGACGCTGCTTGCCGAAAAGCGCGCGGGCGGCGGCAAGAGCCGTTTCCAGCGCAATGCTCCCAAGGTTCTGAAAGACCTTGGCGCGCATCCGAGCGAAGGCGGCCCGGTGCAGGTCCTCGAAGGCCGCTACGGTCCTTACGTCACGCACAATAAGAACAACGCTACGGTGCCTCGCGGCAAGGACCCGGCATCATTGACGATGGATGAAGCTGTGGCCCTGATCGCCGAGCGGATCGCCAACGGCGGCGGCAAGAAATCGAAGGCATCGCGTGCGTCTCCTAAGCCCAAGGCAGCCAAAGCCGCGAAGGCCGCCAAGGAAGAAGCAGCGCCCGCGGCGAAACGCACAGCGAAACAGGCAGCGGCGAAGAAGGCGGCTCCAGCCAAGAAGACAGCTGCCAAACCGGCGGCCAAGAAACTCGCAAAGGCCAAAGCCTGAAGCAGAAATCACGAGGGAAGACCCCGCACGGAAAACCGCACGCCACGTCGCGTGCTACCACCGATCGCGGTCTGCCGAGCAAAGAGCAGATTCTCGAATTCCTGAACTCCGCGCAAGGCAAGGCGGGTAAGCGCGAGATCGCGCGCGCGTTCGGCGTCTCGGGCGGAGCGCGCATCGCGCTGAAACGCATCCTCGCCGAGATGGCGGCCGACGGCACGCTTACCGGCGACAGGAAGCACCTCAAGGAAAAGGGCAAGCTGCCGCCCGTCACGACGCTCGAAGTCACCGGCCGCGACGGCGACGGCGATCTGATCGCGAAACCGTTGCACTGGGACGAAGACGAGGGCAAGCGCCCGACCGTCCGTCTGTCGCTATCGGCGCGCTCCTCCGATAATGACATCGGCATCGGCGACCGGGTTCTTGCTAAGCTCACGAAACTGCCGCGCGGCAGTGGCGGCAGTTTCTATGAAGCGACACCGATCAAAAAGCTGCCGAAGGAAAAACGGCGTCTGCTCGGCATCTTCCGGACCTCGAAGCGCGGCGGCGGCACGATCGAGCCGATCGACCGCAAGGAACTGAAAAGCTGGCCGATCCTGCCCGACGATATGGGCGGAGCAAGCGATGGCGATCTCGTCCGTTTCGAACTCGTCCGGCGCGGAAAATTTGCGACACCAGGCGCCGAGATCGTCGAAAGCCTCGGCAATCCCGACGATCAACGCCAGATTTCGTTGATCGCGATCCACGCGCACGGCATTCCCGAGGACTTCCCGGAAAGTGTGATGAAGGAGTGTGAGACACTCTCGCCTCCGACGATGGATCGCCGCGAAGACCTGCGCGCGGTTCCGCTTCTGACGATCGATCCCATCGATGCGCGCGATCACGACGACGCCGTTCATGCCGAACTCGACAGCGATCCCAAGAACGAGGGCGGCTTCATCGTGACCGTCGCAATTGCCGACGTCGCGCACTATATCCGCCCCGATTCCAAGGTCGATCGAGAGGCGCAGTTGCGCGGCAACTCGGTCTACTTCCCGGATCGCGTCGTGCCGATGCTGCCGGAGAAGATTTCCAACGACCTTTGCTCGCTGCGCGAAGGCGAAGAGCGCGCCTGCCTCGCGGTGCATATGGTTTTCGACCGCCACGGCGAGAAGCGGCGTCATAAATTCGTCCGCGCGATGATGCGCTCGGCCGCCAAGCTCTCTTATCAGGAAGCGCAGGCCGCGATCGACGGGCAGCCTTCAGAGAAATGCGAACCGCTGATGGAGCGCGCTCTGAAGCCGCTCTGGGCGGCCTATCGCGCCGTTGCCGTTGCGCGCAACAAGCGCGGCCCCTTGGACCTAGACCTGCCGGAGCGCAGGATCGTCCTCGACGATAAAGGCCGCGTCGCGCGCGTCGTCACGCCAGAACGTCTCGAAGCGCACCGGCTCATCGAAGAATTCATGATCCAGGCGAACGTCGCGGCCGCCGAAACGCTCGAAGAAAAGCGGCTGCCCCTCGTCTACCGCGTGCACGATGCGCCGAGCGCGGAAAAATTAAAGGGCCTGCGCGACTTCCTCGAAACGCTCGACATGAAGGTCCCGCACGCGGGCGCCCTCAGGCCGGAAGCGTTCAACAAGGTTCTCGAACAGGCGAAGTCGCTGCCGGTGCCCGATCTCATCAGTGAGGTGATCCTGCGCTCGCAATCGCAGGCCGAATACGCGCCGAAGAACATCGGCCACTTCGGACTGAACCTCGTGCGCTATGCGCACTTCACCTCGCCCATTCGCCGCTACGCCGACCTCATCGTTCATCGCGCGCTGATCCGCGCGTTGGACCTCGGAGCCGACGGCCTGACGGACGAGGAAATCCCGCGCCTCGCGAGCGTTGCAAAAGCGATCTCCGATACCGAGCGGCGCGCCATGTCGGCCGAACGCGAAACGACGGACCGCCTCATCGCCGCCCACCTCGCCGATCGCATCGGTACGACGTTCCACGCACGCGTTGCAGGCGTGACGCGCTCGGGGCTGTTCGTGCGCCTCAAGGACACCGGCGCTGACGGATATATCCCGATTTCGAGCCTCGGCGACGACTACTACCATCACATCGAGGCGTCGCACGCCCTCGTCGGCGCACGAACCGGCGCCGGCTACCGCCTTGGCGATACGGTCGAGGTGCGGCTGCTCGAGGCCATTCCCTCCGCCGGAGCACTGCGATTTGAAATGCTGACGCCCGCCTCGCGCGGAAATTTCGCGGCGCTCAAGGCCGGCCTGCGCGGTGGGCCGAGAAAAAGATTCGGCAAATTCCAGCGACGTCGATAACGTCGCAGAAATAGCCTATGCCTTGACCACATTGCCTGGACCGCCCATCACCATGAGCATGTCTGATTTTGCACAAGAAACAGCGCCCGGCGACGAGAGCCTGCCGCATCGCGACGTCTGGCAGTCGCTGAAGCGCGGATGGCGACAGAAATGTCCGTGTTGCGGCAGCGGCCGCGTTTACGGAAAATTCCTCAAGGTCAACGACGTGTGCGCGACGTGCGGCACCGAATTGTTTCACCATCGCGCTGACGACGCCCCGCCCTATTTCGTCATGACGATCACCGGCCACGTCGTCGTCGGCGGCATTCTGATAACCGAAAGGATGTTCTCGCCTGCGGTGTGGATCGAACTGGCAATCTGGCTGCCTGCCACGGTGTTGCTCAGCCTCTGGCTGCTGCCACGCGTGAAAGGCGCGCTCATCGGCTATCAGTGGGCACTTCGGATGCACGGCTTCGGCAACCCCGCCTTCGACAACGAGAGCCTGTCGCGGCTTCCGCCGTCCGAGCCGGAAGCGGTGCCGTAAGTCAGTCGCGGTTGCACAATGATCGAGACGTCCCCACCCCTCGCGGCTGCGAACGATGTCGAAATTCGCGACGCGGCGTGTGTGATCGTGATCGATTACGCAAAGCCGGAGGAGCCGACGCTTTTAATGGGCCGGCGTCACGCCGATCAGATTTTTCTTCCTGACAAGTGGGTCTTTCCCGGCGGCCGAGTCGATGCCGCCGACCGGACCTTCGCCCGTTCGTTCGACACGTCTTATCTCCCCCGCGATCTTGCCGCTGAACTCCGCCCTTTCGCATTGGCGGGCGTGCGCGAACTTTTTGAGGAAGCCGGACTGCTGATTGGCGCGGGTGCGACGGGAGATCTTGAAAACGAACATTGGCCCGCGTTCGCGGCCGCGGGCTACGCGCCGGCCCCCATCCATCTTCATCCCTTGGCACGCGCCATAACCCCGCCCGGCCGCGTCCGTCGCTACGATACGTGGTTTTTCACGGCATCACGCGCGGCGGTCGCCAACGCCCAATCGGCGCCGGACGGCGAATTGCTTGATCTCGATTGGTTTACGCTCGACGCGGCTCGCAAGCTCGATCTCCCGAACATCACCCGGCTCGTGCTGGACGATGTTTCTCTGCGCCTGCAAAGCACGTCAGAGGGGGATTTCAGCGGCGCCGACTTGCCGTTTTATCATGAGGATGCCTGCGGCTTTCAGCGCACCCTGATCTCGTGCACACTACCGCAGCCTGCACCTTGACATAGAAAATTCCACGCGTATGTTGCGCCTCTGCGGCTGACTAGTTTCAGCCTTTTTTCATTCTAAGCGTGATCCATGGCAAAGCCAGTTACACAAAAGATCAAGTTATTGTCGTCCGCTGGAACGGGCTTCTTCTACGTCACGAAGAAGAACCCGCGCACATCGACCGAAAAGCTTGTTTTCAAGAAATATGACCCCGTCGCTCGCAAGCACGTCGAGTTCAAGGAAACCAAGATTAAGTAATCGCTGTTATGTAATCCGGCGCACGGGCTCAGCCCGCGTCGCTCATTCGGAATTCCGTTTTTTTGTTTGAGATTGATTGGGGTCGCTGGCCGCATAAAGTGGCCAGGGCTGAAAGCAAACTCGGCAGCGGGGTAAATCGTTCCGAGACAGCTTCACGACCCTGGCCACAACCGGGCGAAGTTCAAAGAGGGCGTTGTTCCTCACCCAGCTTCACGATCGACCCTCTGCAACCGTTCGAGGAGGCCACTCGCGTGGTCACTCGGATCGATCCATCCCCGTTCTGCAAGGCTATGCGGCGGGCCCAGCAGCTCGGGAACATAGAACGCCATCCAGCCCTAAGCGGGCAACATGACGTAAAGGCTTCGATTTCTCGTGGCCCCCCGTGTCAATCCGGTATTTGGTGCCAGATAACGGTGCAGAATGCAAGAACTGCTTTACCTGTTGCCTGGTAGTCACGATTCGCCAGACCGGATCAATGCTGGCTGCGCTAATGTCTCGGAAATATGAGCCTTTTCCTTGACGGCTCTGCGGCTCACTCAAGAATTTAGCGTTGCCCGCGCGAGGCTAGCGTGCTCCTGCGATGGCTATGCCGCGTCGGAGACGACCCGGTTCCGCCCGCGCCGCTTGGCCGTATAAAGCGCGTTGTCAGCACGCTTGAACATCGACTCGGGCGTATCTTGCGGGTTCTCGAGCGTCCCGATACCGACGCTCGCCGTCACGCGCACGCTCTGCCCGCCATCGAGCGCGAACTCATCCGCGGCAACACACGCCCGCAGACGCTCGCCGATCTGATACGCGCGTTCGAGATCGGTGTCCGGCATGATGATGACGAACTCCTCGCCTCCGAGCCGGCAGGCAAGATCGACGCCACGCGTATTGCGCTTCAGCCGTACCGCAAATTCTTTCAGCACCGCATCGCCCGCATCGTGGCCGTGCGAGTCGTTAACCGCCTTGAAGTGATCGATGTCCGCAACCAGCATCGACAAGCTTCGCCCGGTGCGAATGGATTCCGAGACGAGCGTCCTGAGATGCCCCTCCATGTAGCGGCGATTGTGCAACCCGGTCAGGGAATCGGTGACCGACAGCTCGACGCTTTCCGCCAGCCGGTGTCGCAAAAAATCGGAGTGCCGCTTGCGCTTGATCTGCGTTTTGACGCGCGCGAGCAGCTCATGCCGATCAATCGGGCGCATCAGATAGTCGTTCACACCCATGTCGAGCCCGCGCAGCAGTCGCGCCTCGTCGCCAGGCTCCACCAGCATGATGATCGGCAAGTGTCGCGTGCGTTCGAGCGAGCGCACTTGCGAGCACAGCCGCAGTCCGTCGGCGTCCTGCAGCGACAGGCTGACGACCAGCAGGTCGAAATTGCTTTCCGTGAGCTTGGTCAGCGCCGCATGCATATCGCGTTCGGCAAAAGCGTCGTTGCCTTTCGAGAGAACCTCAAGCAACCGCGCTGCCGAACGCGGATGATCGTCGACGAGCAACACGCGGCCGGAGCGCGCCGACAGCGCGCGGGCATAGGAACCGTCATCGGGAATGCCCATGTCGCGGCCGGTCGAGGCTCGCATCATCATTTCGTCGTTGAGCATCTTCAGGCGCGCAAGATTTTTAACGCGCGTCACCAATGCAATATCGTCGACAGGCTTCGTCAGAAAATCATCCGCGCCGCTTTCCAGCCCCTGCACCTTGTCGGAGGGCTGATCGAGCGCGGTGACCATGACGACGGGAATGTGATGGGTCGCGTGGCTGGCCTTGATGTGGCGGCAGGTTTCAAACCCGTCCATTCCAGGCATCATGACGTCAAGCAGCACGACGTCGACGCTTTCGCGCTCCAGCAGATCAAGCGCCTGCCGGCCGCTGTTCGCCGTTAAGACCTCGAAATACTCGGCTTGCAGCCGCGCTTCGAGAAGCTTCACGTTAGCGAGAATGTCATCGACTACGAGTACGCGGGCGGTCATGGAGCCTTACGATTTCGACGGACCTATGAACTTGCGGACGGTCTCAAGAAAGGTCATGACCGAAATCGGCTTGGAGACATAAGCTTCGCAGCCGCCCGACCTGATCCGCTCCTCATCGCCTTTCATTGCGAACGCGGTAACGGCGACGACCGGAATTCGGCACAGTTCGTCATCGTCCTTGAGCCATTTCGTAACCTCGAGCCCGGAGACCTCAGGCAGCTGAATGTCCATCAGAATGAGATCGGGGCGATGCTTGCGCGCCAGTTCCAGAGCTTCGAACCCGTTGCGCGTCTGGATCGTCTTGTAACCGTGTGCCGCCAGCAGATCGTTGAAGAGCTTCATGTTGAGCTCATTGTCCTCGACGATCAGGACCGATTGCGTCGCCACGCGCGGATCCGCTCCGCGCCGCTCGACGTTGGTTCTCGTTTCCTGATACGTCATGGCAACCGCCCACGCTCCCTATGGCAGTTTGTGCACCGATTCTTGGCTAAACCATTGACCTACTTTGACGCCAAAAGCCGTAACCAACAGTTAACAGCAGGACGCGCATGCCTCGCTTAAGACCCGATCGACTGTCCCTCGACGACGCCGAGACAATCGCATTGCAGGCGTTGGGGTTTCTGGCCGACGATCCGCAGCGGGTATCGCGCTTCCTGTCTCTGACGGGTAGCGACGCGGGACAGCTGCGTGCCGAGGCGAAAAACCGGGAATTTCAGGCCGCGACGCTCGAGTATATGCTCGGCGATGAAAGCCTGCTGCTGGCGTTTTGCCAGGAGGCCGGGATTGATCCCGTCGCGATAGGCCCGGCGTACGCCTTGCTCGGCGGGCAGGCTTGAACATCAAGGCGCCCCATCCGGAGTTGCTCACCCAAGACGATTCAGCCGATCGTAACGATAATCCAACTTATCGGGTGCTGGCCGACGTCGTGCACTTGCCGGGATCGAGGAACGTCAGCTCCTTCAGCTCGCCCTTGATCGCGAACTCACCGTAGTCGATCTTCAAGTCGCTGGTGACGCCATCCTCGAAATACCGGAACGAAAGCTCGTAGGCAGGAAGCTGATCTTCCTGGTCCTTGCCGGCATCGAAATAGCTGATCGACATCGGCCACGACGCGACGCCCGCGAGCTTGTCGCCGCCCTTTAAAGCCGGCGAAACCGGCTTGGCGCCGGGCTTATATTCATTCCCGATCGCGGTGCTCGTCAGGTAATACTTTTCGCCCTTCTCCGAGCCATCATAGAGATTGGCGGTCAAAAGCTTGACGCCGTTCTTCGCCGCTTGCACGAGCGTCGAGGCGTGCTGCATCGGAAAATAGATGTCGTTGGGCAGCGCGACGCGCTTCTTCGAAGGCTTGACGAGATCGACGCCGACGACGGGCGTCGCACCTTTCGAGCGGGCGGCGTCGCCCTGGCTCGCATCCGCCAGTTCATCGTTCTGATACTGCGTCGAAGAAAACCTGAGCTTCTTGCCGTCCGCATCTTCCCAGCTCGAATTCCGGAGATCGCTGAGCGTTTCGGTGCCTTCCTGATTGGTCATCACCGTGACGAAACGCATGTTCTGCGTATAGCCGTCGCACGGCGACCCGTTCAGCTCGTACACCATCCGGCCTGCAACGCCCGAAACACCGGCCCCGGCGCTCGAATCGGCAAGCGACAATTCATAGACCGCGCGATGGGGCGCGAAATGCACTGGCTCTTCCGCCAAGGCGGGATAGCTCCACGCCAATCCGGCGAGAACCGCGAACGCGCTCCGGGCGTTGATTTCAAACCGGCTGATCATCGACGTTCGCTCTCTTTCCCAAAAGGGCGGCATTTCATAGTGCCCCAATCTAATGGGTCAATAAAGGCATTGCAAAGAGGCGCATCGACGGCCAATTCTCGCCCCCTACGCTGGAATCTAAGGAAAAGCCATGTCGGACGCCGAACGGCGCCTTGCGGATCTGGGCCTGAAACTCCCGGAAGCTCCGCAACCCGTCGCCAATTATGTGCCTCACATCGTGTCGGGTGACCAACTTTTCATATCCGGCCAGATTGCAAAAGATCATACCGGGCGCGTCTTAACAGGCCTCCTCGGAGGCGATGTCTCAATAGAGGATGGCCGCACCGCCGCCCGCTTCGCGGCCCTCAGTCTTCTGGCTCAAGCCAAGGCCGCGCTCGGCACCTTGGACCGCGTCGTGCAGGTTTTGCGGGTAACCGGATTTGTCGCCTCCGCGCCCGGATTCTACGAGCAGCCTACCGTAATCAACGGAGCGTCCGACTTACTCGTCGCCACCCTCGGCGACGCAGGACGGCATACGCGGTCCGCGATCGGCGTCGCGAACCTTCCGCTCAACACGTGCGTTGAAATCGATGCGATTTTGAAAATACGCTAGACCATGCTCGACCGTGCAACATTCCTGCGTCCCATTGCGCATCGCGGGCTGCACAATGCGAAGCATGGGATCATCGAAAATACTGGTCCAGCCTTCGAGGCGGCGATCGCCAAGGGCTACGGCATCGAATGCGACGTGCGTCCGGCCGCCGACGGCTTGCCGGTCGTGTTTCACGACGAGGCGCTGTCACGTCTCGTCGCCGGTCGCGGGCCGGTCGCCAAAGTCACGGAACGGCAGCTGCAATCTCTTCGCCATCGCGTCGGCGGCGCGCCGATCCTGACATTCGATGAACTGCTCGAGCTGGTTTCAGAACGCGTCCCCTTGCTCGTCGAGATCAAGAGCGAATGGCATCCGCCACAGAAATCGTTTCTCGGCAAGCTCGCGGCGGCGGCATCCGCATATCGCGGGCCGATCGCGCTGATGTCGTTCGATCCCGCCGTGATGTCCGTCATCCGCACGCTGGCGCCCAAGCTTCCCCGAGGCATCATTTCGGGCACGTACATCGGTTCCGGATGGTGGTCGCGCAAAATCAGCGCGAAGCGGGGAGCCGCGCTGCGCGATCTGTTGGAATCCGGCCCCGTCACGCCGGATTTCTACGCCTACGATGTGAATGCGCTTCCGACACCGGTCACGGAATACGCGCGCCTAGTTCAAGGCCTGCCCCTGTTCACCTGGACGGTTCGGACCGCGAAACAGCGGCGCATTGCGGCGAGTTCCGCCGACGCGATGATTTTCGAGGGATTCGAACCTTAACCGAGCATCGGAACATCGCGTTTCAAGAGACATGCCTATCGATGCACACCTGATCTGCCTTCGAGGCCCTTTTATCTTCCACTCCGCCGTTGCATAAAATCGTTGTGTCCGGTTCATTCGTTAGGTCATGCCGACTTCACCCGACGCCGTTGTAAAATTCGTACCGTCCATTGCAGCCGTCGATGCTGCTCAATGGGACGCCTGCGCAAATCCCGATCCATCCGCGTTCAATCCGTTTGTCTCTCATGCGTTCTTGAAGGCGCTGGAAGATTCGAATGCGGTCGGCCGAGCAAGCGGCTGGATTCCACGACATCTCATTCTTGAAGATGAAACGGGCGCGATCGCCGCCGCAGCGCCCGCCTACGTCAAATCGCATAGTCAGGGCGAATACGTTTTCGACCACGGCTGGGCGGAAGCCTACGAGCAGGCCGGAGGACATTATTATCCGAAGCTGCAGATCGCCGTTCCGTTCACGCCCGTCCCGGGACCACGGCTTCTTGTGAAGCCCGGCCCGCGGGCCAACGCCGATGAACAACTCCTTGCCACCGCCGCCATCGAGCTTGCGCGCCAGGGCGGGCTTTCGTCCGTGCATCTGACGTTTCTCTCCGCCGAAACCGCCGAACGCCTGCGCGCGCTCGGATTTCTGACGCGCACCGGCCAGCAGTTCCATTGGCAGAACCGCGACTACACGTCTTTCGATGATTTTCTCGTGAGCCTCGCATCGCGCAAACGCAAAGCGATACGAAAAGAGCGCCAGACCGCCGTCGCACCGGGAATCGAGATCGAGCACATCACAGGCAGCGACATCACAAATGCGCACTGGGACGCGATGTTCGACTTCTACATGGACACCGGCAACCGCAAGTGGGGGAGGCCCTACCTCAACCGCGCATCCTTCTCCGAACTCGGACGGACGATGCCCGAAAGCTGCCTGCTCGTCCTGGCGAAGCGTGACGGGCGCTACATCGCGGGAGCCCTGAATCTCATCGGCGGCGATTGCCTCTACGGCCGCTACTGGGGCGCAACCGAACAGCATCCCGCGCTGCATTTCGAGATCTGCTACTATCAGGCCATCGATTTCGCGATCAGCCGCAAACTGGCGCGCGTCGAGGCGGGCGCGCAAGGCGAGCACAAGTTGGCGCGCGGCTACCTCCCCGTCGAAACCTATTCCGCCCACTGGCTTTCAGACCCCGGCCTGCATCGCGCCGTCGAACGTTTCCTCAAAAGGGAGCGTGCGCTTATCACACAATACTCTGCCGACTTGACCGACCTTGGTCCCTATCGCAAAGACGAAGCGTAGAGCGCGTGCGGATGGGCCGGGCGTGCGAAAGCCAGCGCAAGCGAGCCTCATCATGTCCTATGACACGAACAACATTTTCGCGAAGATCCTGCGCGGCGAAATCCCGTGCCACAAGGTCTACGAGGACGCGGACGCGATCGTCTTCATGGATGTGATGCCGCAATCGCCGGGGCATGCGCTGGTCCTGCCGAAGTCGGCGTCACGCAATCTGCTGGACGCCGACCCGGCCGTTCTCGCGAAAATCATTCCACTCGTGCAGAAAGTTGCGGTCGCCGCGAAATCGGCCTTCAATGCCGACGGCGTCAGCATCGCGCAATTCAATGAAACCGCAGGCGGGCAAACGGTCTTTCACCTGCACGTCCACATCATTCCTCGTTACGAGGGCCAGCCGCTCAATACGCATGCCCGCAACATGGAAGACAACGCGATCCTCGCCGCCAATGCCGAGAAACTGAAGGCGGCTCTCGCGGCCTAGCGAGGGAACCCCGCTCGGCTTCAGGACTTTGCTCTGATACGCTCGACAAATCCGGTGGAACGGGAGTTGACGCTTATGGCCTTGATCCTTGTAATCGGCGCGAGCCGCGGCATCGGATTGGAAACCGTGAAGGCTGCCCTCGCTGCCGGGCACAAGGTGCGCGCCTTCGCACGTTCCGCACCATCGATCGACATCGCCGATCCCAACCTGACGAAGATCACGGGCGACGCCTGCAATCGCGGCGAAGTCGCGGCGGCCGTGCAAGGCGTCGACGCCGTGATCTACACCGTCGGAACCGCCAGCCCGTCCGAACTGCTCTTCGGAACGACATTGTTTTCGGATTCGACGCGCGCGCTCGTCGACGCCATGCAAGACGCGGGAGTCCGCCGACTTTTGATGGTGACGGGGGCCGGCGCCGGCAACAGTCGCGGCCGCATCAACTTCCTTTATGACAACCTCGTTTTTCCGCTCATCCTGCAGCGGGCCTATAACGACAAGGATATCGCCGAAGATTTCGTCGTGAAAAGCGGCCTCGACTGGACGATCGCAAGACCGGGCGGACTGACAAACAGACCTGCGACTAGACGCTACAAAATCCTGAACGAACCAAAGGATTGGCGCGGCGGATTCATCTCGCGCGCCGACGTCGCGGACTTTCTGGTCAAGCATCTCGACGATGCGACGATCTTTGGAAAGACGCCGCTTCTGGTCGACTGAAAAGCCAACAAAAGAAAAAGAGCGCGGCCGGACCGCGCTCTTCCTCAATCCCTGTTGCGCTTTGATCCGCGCAACTACTCTTCTTTCTTTTTGCGCGGCACGCTCGGCACCGCGCCGGACTCTTTCGGCTTGTCGCCCCTCTCTTTCGGACCGGGCAGCGCTTTCTTCGGCGTTGCCTCGGCGAGCACGGGCTGCGGACCATCGTCGTCCGTCTCCTCGTCCTCGGGCGACCTGACCCGCTTCGACGGGTCGAGCGGCAGGATTTCAAGCGCCAGTTCGCGATCTTGTCCCTTGCCCTTCACGAGCACCTTCACCGTACCGCCGTTCTCGAGCTTGCCGAACAGCAGCTCTTCCGCCAGCGGCTTCTTGATGTACTCCTGAATGACGCGTGCCAGCGGCCGGGCGCCGAACTTCTCGTCGTAGCCTTTCTCCGCCAGCCAGCGCGTCGCCTCATCCGACAGTTCGATCGAAACGCTGCGATCCGCCAGCTGGGCTTCGAGCTGGAAGATGAACTTCTCGACAACCTGCGCGATGATCTCCGGCGGCAGGCCCGAGAACGGCACGATGGCGTCAAGACGGTTGCGGAACTCAGGCGTGAACAGCTTCGTCACCGCTTCCGTATCTTCACCCTCACGCTTCTGGCGATTGAAGCCCATCGGCGGCCGCGCCATGTCGGAAGCACCCGCATTCGTCGTCATGATCAGAATGACGTTGCGGAAGTCGACCGACTTGCCGTTGTGGTCCGTCAGCTTGCCGTGATCCATCACCTGCAGCAGGATGTTGAACAGATCGGGATGCGCCTTCTCGATTTCGTCGAGCAGCAGCACGCAATGCGGATGCTGATCGACGCCATCGGTGAGCAGCCCGCCCTGATCGAAGCCGACATAGCCCGGAGGCGCACCGATCAAGCGCGAAACCGTGTGCTTCTCCATGTATTCCGACATGTCGAAGCGCAACAGCTCGACGCCCATCAGGTTGGCGAGCTGCTTCGCGACCTCGGTCTTGCCGACGCCGGTCGGGCCTGAGAACAGGTAGCAGCCGATCGGCTTCTCCGGTTCGCGAAGACCCGCGCGCGCCAGCTTGATCGCGCTCGACAGAGCCTCGATCGCCTTGTCCTGCCCGAACACCAGCCGCTTCAGATCGCGATCGATATGAGCAATGACTTGCGCATCGCTCTTGGTGACCGTCTTCGGCGGGATACGCGCCATCACCGCGACAGTCGCCTCGATCTCCTTGGTCGTAATCTTCCGCTTGCGCTTGCCTTCCGGCAACAACATCTGCGACGCGCCCGTCTCGTCGATCACGTCGATCGCCTTGTCGGGCAGTTTGCGGTCGTGGATGTACTTGGCCGAAAGATCGACCGCCGCCTTGATCGCTTCGTTCGTGTATTTGACCTTGTGATAATCTTCGAACACGGTCTTCAGACCCTTGAGGATCTCGATCGCGTCTTCGATAGTCGGCTCCTTCACGTCGATCTTCTGGAAGCGACGAACGAGAGCACGGTCCTTTTCGAAGTGCTGGCGATATTCCTTGTAGGTTGTCGAGCCTATGCAGCGAAGCGTGCCCGACTGCAGCGCTGGCTTCAGCAGGTTCGACGCATCCATCGCGCCGCCCGACGTCGCGCCGGCGCCGATGACCGTGTGGATTTCGTCGATGAACAGCACCGCGCCCGGAAAGGCTTCGACTTCCTTCATCACGGCTTTGAGGCGTTCCTCGAAATCGCCGCGATAGCGCGTGCCTGCCAGCAACGCACCCATGTCGAGCGCGAAGATCGTCGCGCCCTTGAGCACGTCGGGAACCTGACCGCCAACGATCTTGCGCGCCAAGCCTTCGGCGATAGCCGTCTTGCCGACGCCCGGGTCGCCGACGAACAACGGGTTGTTCTTCTGACGACGGCAGAGCACCTGCACCGTGCGCATGACTTCCTGCTCACGGCCGATCAAAGGATCGATCTTGCCGTCGCGCGCCTTCTTGTTGAGGTTCACGCAGTACGTGTTCAACGCGTCGCCTGGCTTTCGCTCTTCACCCTCGGTCGCGGCCACATCCTCGTCGACGCCGCGAACCGTGCGCGGCTCGAACATGCCCGGACGCTTCGCGATGCCATGGGCGATATATTGAACGGCGTCGAACCGCGTCATTTCCTGTTCCTGCAGGAAATAAGCGGCGTGGCTTTCCCGCTCGGAGAAAATGCCGACGAGCACGTTGGCGCCCGTCACTTCCTCACGGCCCGATGTCTGCACGTGAACGATCGCGCGCTGCACGACACGTTGGAACGAGTTCGTCGGATGCGCATCGCGCGCCGACTTCGAAACGATCGGCTTGAGTTCGGTATCGAGGTATTCGATCAACCGCGCACGCAACTGCTCGAGATCGACCGAGCAGGCGCGCATGACAGCCGCCGCATCGCGGTCGTCGACGAGCGCCAGCAACAGGTGCTCAAGCGTCGCGAATTCGTGATGGCGCACATTCGCGTATTGCACCGCGCGGTGCAACGAAGCTTCGAGATTTTTGGAGAGCGATGTCAATCGAGTCCTACTCTTTCTCCATAGTGCACTGTAGAGGGTGGCCATGTTGCCGCGAAAAGTCCATGACCTGCGTCACCTTGGTCTCGGCAACCTCATACGTGTAGACGCCGCAGATACCGACGCCTTTGTGGTGAACGTGAAGCATGATGCGCGTCGCGTCTTCCTGTCCTTTGTTGAAGAACCGCTGCAGAATAAGAACGACGAACTCCATCGGCGTGAAGTCGTCATTGAGAAGGAGAACCTTGTACAGGCTCGGCTTCTTCGTTTTCGGCCGGGTCTTGGTGACAATGCCGGTCTTGGAATCGCCCTCGCGATCTTCGCGACCAGGGCCATTCGGCGGATCGTTGTTTCCCGCCAGCCTGACCAGCGCAGCAATAGGCAATTTTCTCGTCGTCATCTCCCGCCTCAAGGCAGTCCCGAATCCTTCTGTCCTCCGGAAACTAGCGGTCAATGCGGACACGGGCGAGGCAGAAAAGCTACGCTCCACTGCCCAGACCCGGGCCCAGACGGCCACCAATGCGTTTCGCCAAATATCCAATAGAACGCGCCCACATCTGATAGGATCACAATATAAGCATGGCCCCGGCAAAAAACAGAATGGGCAATGTAGGTGTAGATCCGCATTTCGAAAAATTTTCTGCTTGGGTCCGGCTCTATGCTGGCATCATCGACGCACCCAATTTGTCGACGCCGAACGGCCGGGTGCTGACGGCCAGATAAATCCCCACGACAGAGTTGAAAGCTTCTAAATCCTGCGGGCGGCGTTGCGCGCCTCCCGCTGTCGACACAATTCACGCCGTCCCGATCTGAAACGCACAATTACCCAATATTTACCGCGGTTTTTAACGTTACCGCAGTCCCTCCAGGCTACAGTCTATAAGCATCTTTAAGGCGCGGGCCGGTGCTTTTACGCCCAAAAGGTGCCTAAAAACAGTGCTCTCCTCTAAAATCGGGGCGGGCAAACCCGCGGGAGCCGAATTTGGCAAACCCGCGGCGCAGCAGGTAGTCAAGCGACCCGCCTCCATCGGGCGGTCAGAGGGATTAGCGTCGTGTTCCGACGGGCGTTTGCGTTTGCGCTCCTTTTCCTGGCGTTGGCCGGAGCTTTTCCGGTGCGCGCGGCGGCGGCCGTGCAACGACACGCCGCGTTCGTCCTCGACGTGAATTCCGGGGCGATCCTCCACAACGACGACGGCGACGCCGTTCGCCATCCGGCTTCCCTCACCAAGATGATGACGCTCTACCTGACGTTCGAGCTCATTGAGAGCGGCCGCCTGAAAATGTCGGACATGATCACGATCTCCGAGCGCGCCGCAGGCGCCGCTCCGTCCAAGCTCGATCTCAAACCCGGCGCACAGATTTCCGTTGCCGACGGCATCAAGGCGATCGTCACAAAGTCGGCCAACGACATCGCCGTGGCGCTCGCCGAAAAAATTGGCGGCACGGAAGCCAACTTCGTCCGGCTGATGAACACCCGCGCCCGCGACATCGGCATGACGAAGACGAATTTCGAAAATCCATCGGGCCTGCCGGACGACGATCACGTCTCCACCGCGCACGACATGGCGATCCTCGCGCTGCACCTGATGGACGATTTTCCGGCCCATTATCAGGTCTTCGCGACGCGCACGTTTACGTATCGCGGCAAGTCGTACCGCAACCACAACACGATGCTCAACACGTTCCAGGGCGTCGACGGCATCAAGACCGGCTACACCCGCGCCTCGGGCTTCAATCTCGTCACGTCGGTGCATCGCGGCGGCCGCCATCTCGTCGGCGTCGTGTTCGGCGGATCGACGGCAGCTGCGCGGAACGCGGAGATGCGCGTTCTGTTGACGAAAGCGTTCACGCGCGCCTCGACGGCGAAAACGCGAAAGCCGATGCTGATCGCGAAGCTCAAGGGCTCGCCGAAGGCCGCATCGCGGGCGGCGTCTCGCGCGCCGAAAGTTCCCGAGGTGGCGGCCGCCGAACCGGAGCGGCTCCCTGCAAAACCAGCCCAGCGCGTCGCGGAGGCCCGAAGCCGCGAAACGCCGATCCAGATCTTCAAGGTCAAACACGTTCCGCTTGCCACAAAACCTGCCACGCCAGCCGCGGATGAGACAACGGACATGCAGGACACTGCCCAGGATTCGGGCCAGGATTCGGGCCAAGCTTCAGACCGGAACTCAGGCCGGGATTCAGGCCAGAATTCAGACCAGGACAACGGCGAACCGCCAGAGGCTGGCGTCGTGCAAACGGCAAATGCCGATCACAATGCCGACGCCGGGTTTCTCGCCGCTGCCGAGCGCCTCGGCCAGCGCGCGGAACTGCTAGATGCGTCGGACAGGGCATCGACCGAGCCCGAACCGATCGCACGACCCGCCGCGAGGCCCAGCGCGCAAGCCACCGCAAGGCCAATCGCACGGCCAGTCGCGCAACCAATCACGCAACCGGCCGCCTTTGCGGCGACGTCCGCGCCGGTGGCCGAGATCGAGCCTGCTCCCGCGCCACCACCGTCCGCCCTTCGCTCCGCGCAGAGTGCCGAGCCCCGCCAACGCGGGCTACAGCCTTCGACGCTCAACGCGCAGGCCTGGGCGTTGACCGGACGACCGCAGGCGGCGCCCGCTCAGGCACAATACGAGCAGCGGCAAGTCACGCGGGTCAGCGCCGCGGCCGGCGGCTACGAGGTGCAGATCGGCGCTTATGGGTCGATCGCCGAGGCTCAGCGCGCCCTCAACTCCGTACAGGATCGCGCCAAAAAGCTACTCGCCGGCGTTCCGTCCGTGACGCAACCGGCAACGGCGAACGGCCGCCAGATTTTCCGCGCGCGTTTCGCCGGTTTCGACGCCGGTCGCGCCGCCTCGACCTGCACCGAGCTTCGCCGCAAAGGTGTCGATTGCTTCGTGATGGCCGGCCAGTAGCCGCCGCCAAGCTCCGGCGCAGCGCGCGACAACGGCCGCGCCGGACGCAGGAAGCACGACAAAACAAAGGGCTAGAGCCTTTCCGCGATTCCATCAAATCGGAGAGGCTCTAGATCAAAATCCGGATGTCAGACCTTCCGAACCGCGCCGTTTGCGGCGCTCGTCGCCATCGCGGCATAAGCCCGAAGCGCCTTCGAAACCTGCCTCTTGCGCGGCACGGCCGGTTGCCAGCCAATCGCCGCCTGCTTCGCGCGCCGCTCGCCAAGTTCCTTGTCGTCGATCCGAAGTTGTATTTTCCGATTGGGAATGTCGATATCGATCACGTCTCCATCGCGGATCAGCGCGATCGCGCCGCCTTCCGCCGCTTCCGGCGAGACGTGCCCGATCGACAGCCCCGACGATCCCCCCGAGAAGCGGCCATCGGTGACGAGCGCGCACGATTTGCCGAGACCCTTCGATTTGAGATAGCTCGTCGGATAAAGCATTTCCTGCATGCCCGGACCACCGCGCGGCCCTTCATAGCGGATGACGACGACATCGCCCGGCTTGATGTCACCACCGAGGATGCTGGAAACCGCCGCGTCCTGGCTGTCGAAAATGCGCGCGCGGCCAGAGAACGTCAGCAGGCTGTCGTCCACGCCGGCGGTCTTCACGATGCAGCCGTCGTCGGCGAGGTTTCCGTAAAGAACGGCCAGCCCGCCGTCCTGCGAAAATGCGTGCGCTTTATCGCGGATCACGCCCTTCTCGCGATCGAGATCGAGTTCCGAATAGCGGCGATCCTGGCTGAATGCGACTTGCGACGGCACGCCGCCCGGTGCCGCGCTGTAGAATTTATAAGCCGTTTCGCCGTTGGTCTGCTTGATGTCCCAGCGCGCCAAGGCTTCGCCCAGACTTCCCGAATGAACGGTCGGAAGCTCGGTATTGATCAGGCTGGCCCGGTCCAACTCGCCAAGGATGGCCATGATGCCTCCGGCCCGGTGCACGTCTTCCATGTGAACGTCCGACTTCGCCGGGGCAACCTTGCAGAGGCACGGCACGCGCCGCGACAGCCGATCGATGTCCTGCATGGTGAACGGAATCTCGGCTTCGTGCGCCGCCGCCAGAAGATGCAGCACCGTATTCGTCGATCCGCCCATCGCGATATCCAGCGTCATCGCGTTCTCGAACGCCGCGAAGCTGGCGATCGACCTCGGCAGCGCGCTTTCGTCGTTTTGTTCGTAATAGCGGCGCGCGAGATCGACGATGAGGTGCCCCGCTTCAACGAACAGACGCTTGCGATCCGCATGTGTCGCAAGTGTCGAGCCGTTGCCGGGCAACGCAAGCCCTAGCGCCTCGGTTAGGCAATTCATCGAATTCGCCGTGAACATGCCCGAGCACGACCCGCACGTCGGGCACGCCGCTCGTTCGATCGTTTTGACGTCTTCATCCGAGACATTGTCGTCGGCCGCAGCGACCATGGCGTCGACCAGATCGAGCGCATGCTCCTTGCCGCCGAGCACGACCTTGCCCGCTTCCATCGGACCGCCGGAAACGAAGACCGTCGGAATGTTGACGCGAAGCGACGCCATCAGCATGCCGGGCGTGATCTTATCGCAGTTGGAAATGCACACCATCGCATCGGCGCAGTGCGCGTTGACCATGTACTCGACGCTGTCCGCGATCAGCTCCCGCGAGGGAAGGGAATAGAGCATCCCGTCGTGGCCCATCGCGATGCCGTCGTCGACCGCGATGGTGTTGAATTCCTTCGCGACGCCGCCCGCCCGCTCGATCTCACGAGCGACGAGCTGGCCAAGGTCCTTGAGATGCACATGCCCCGGAACGAATTGCGTGAATGAGTTCACCACCGCGATGATCGGCTTGCCGAAATCCGCATCTTTCATGCCGGTCGCGCGCCATAGTCCGCGCGCCCCCGCCATGTTCCGGCCGTGCGTCGTCGTGCGTGAACGATAGGGAGGCATGTCGAATTCCGTATTGTTGAGCGGAGATTTGAGGATGAGCACGCCGTGACGCAATTGTCACCATGCTGCGCCACGATAGGCCAACATACCTGCCCTGCTGGCAATGCGGTAACACGCCGTGGGGTTAGCGAGAGCTTGGGAACGCCTCCCATGCCAGTGGAGACGCGGCAGACGCATTTTTCGACGTCAGAGCACCCATTTCCCGTTGATTACGGCGCTCCGGGCGCGCGGCAGGCCCCCATCCGTTGCCCATACTGGATTTCGACGTTCGTCACCTTTCCGGCCGCGTCCTTGACCTCGATGCGGCCGCGAAACGCCGTGGGCTCGAGGGCGAACATGCCCACGGCCCTCGATGGATCGGCCGAGGCGCATTGCGCGATGAAACCGGTTCGAGTTTCGCCGGCGCAGACCTCGTATTTGGGGCACGCTGACGCCGGCATATCGCTCAGGATGGCGAAGACCTCGTGATTGACGATCGCCGGTACTTCGAGGCAGCGCTCGACCTGCCGGACGGTTCGCTGTGCTCCGGTCGCGGGATCTTCGGCAATCACGTCAACCTGATAGCTGCCCGGCTGCAGGACATGATTCAAACCCGTGCCGTGCGTCTCGATCGGGGCGATCGCCGTTGCCAAGACGGCAAGCACCCCGACGCGGTAAGGCGCGTTTCCAAGTCCCATCGCCCTTCCCTTTCGTTTGCGTCTCCGTCAAGAAGACCGACGCACGAATTATCGTTTCGGCGGCGGCTCAGGAAAATACTGGATGTCGAACGGCCGGGAATACTTCAGATAGAGCACGCACGGAGCGGCCGCGCCGCACTCGAGGCCGTGCGGCGGCGCATTACCCGGAAAGCTGATGTAGGCGGGTCCATTGAAGGCCGTCCTCGTCCCATCATGCGCGACGAGCGTGAATGCCCCGCTGAGCCAGAGATAGACTTCATCCGATGTGTGACTGTGATTGGGAACGACATATCCCGGTGGAAATCGCAGCAGAACCTCAGCATCGCCCTTCGAAAGGTCGCCCCGGAGCACCGCGATTTCGCCCCCTTCCGGCAGTCCCTCAACCTTAAGCGGGCCCCAAACGGCCTTGCCGATATCGACAATCGTCTGGTCCTTGCCGAAGGACAGCGGCTGCACGTTCGAACCGATCTCGGCCGCGCTGACGGACTGCGCGGCCAGGAACAGCGCTGACAGAAAAACCGATGCTTTGATCATGCGATGTCTCTCCCTAAGTGTCCTTTGTCTAAAAGAAAGAGCATTTTGCGTGCCACCCTAGCCCAGACGCAAATCTCTCTGCGCTATGATAGGGTTACGGCATCTCCAAAATTCGCGACGAACTCATTTGCGAAATGTCACAACCGCGCTATCGTGAGAAATCGCAACCGCTCGCGAATTTTCACAATGATCGATACCGGCGCGTCGAATATCATCGGGCAAAGCCGAAGCCTCCGGCAATGCGTGGAGCGCGCGGACGCGGTCGCCCTCACCGATGCCACCGTTCTCATCCTGGGAGAGTCGGGCGTCGGCAAGGAACTGATCGCCCGGCGCATTCACGAGCGTAGCCGGCGCGCGCGCCAGCCCCTTGTCGTGGTGAACTGCGCGGCCGTCCCGAGAGACTTGTTCGAAAGCGAATTCTTCGGACATGTGCGAGGCGCCTTCAGCGGCGCGACGCGTGACCGGAAGGGCCGTCTTGAAACCGCGCATCAAGGAACACTCCTCCTCGATGAGGTCGGCGAGATCCCGCCCGAGCTGCAGGGAAAACTTCTGCGCGCGCTGCAGCAAATGTCGTTCGAACGCGTCGGCGACGATCAGACTCGGCAGGTCGATGTCCGTGTCATCGCGGCGACCAATCGCTGCCTGGCCGATGATGCGGCTTCGGGTAGGTTCCGGCCGGATCTCTACTACCGGCTGAGCACGTTTCCGATCGAGGTGCCGCCCCTTCGTGAGCGCGCCGACGACATCGGGATGCTCGCGGATCACTTTCTGGCCGAGATCGCGGGCCGTTTGCGGCGCAAGCCGCCGCGTCTTTCGAAACAGCAAGTGCGGCAGCTCTGCGCGTACGATTGGCCCGGCAATATTCGCGAGCTTCGCAACGTGCTCGAACGCGCCATTATACTTGGCAGCGCGGATCTGGACGCCGTGTTGCCGCCTGCCCCGAAACCGAGAGCCGCCGCGCTTCCGCGCGCGCCGACCGAGACGGTGGATGGCGATTACGTGACCGCCGACGAAGTTCTGGCGTTCGAGCGCAATAATCTCATCGCTGCGCTGGAAGTCGCGAAATGGCGCGTATCCGGCAAAGGCGGCGCCGCCGATCTGCTGCGCATGAACCCATCGACGCTGGCCTCACGCCTCCGGGCTTTGGATATCCAGCGCCCCGCGCCAGACTCGCTGTATTTGCGGATCGGAGGACGCGCAACGATCACCGCGTTGGCTCGTGATCTTCTTGGCCGGATGCAAGCCGATCCGCAGGTCGGACGGTTCTGGTCCGATCGCAGCATCGTCGGAATTCGTCAGGAAGAGAAACTTCTCATCCAGTATCTGTGTTCAGAGCTTGGAGGCCCGACGCGATACGCCGGGCGCGATATGGTAAGCGCTCACGCGCATCTGCCGATCACGGCGAGCGATTGGAGGGTCTTTCTCCAATACCTCGAGCGGACGTTTGAGGCGTTGGGCCTTGATCAAGGCAGCAGACGCTCCCTCCAAGATGCGGTCGGGCAACTGCAGCCGTCCATTGTAACGATGGCGTAAGAGACCTATCGTAGGAACACAAATAGAATTGCGAAACGTTCTAAATCCGGCGCCAACAGTGGCTGCGGGAAGTTTTATGAATAAATTTGACTTGAAGATCGATATATCCGCATTGCTATTTCACTGATGCGTTGAACATGTGCTCTGAAAGCCCGATCGCACTATGTTTGTTCGTCAATTGACTTACCTGGTGACGCTGGAACGCGAAAAGCACTTCGCGCGCGCCGCTGAGAAATGCAACGTCACCCAGTCGACGCTTTCGGCCGGATTGAAGGCGCTCGAGCGCGAACTCGATATGCGCCTTGTGATCCGTGAACCGCGTTTCATGGGCCTCACCCCCGAAGGTGAGCGCGTCGTCGAATGGGCAGCCCAGATCATCATCGACTATGAAAGCCTGAAACAGGATGTCGAAGGACTGCGCGAGGGACTAAAAGGGACGTTGCGCCTCGGCGTCATTCCCGCAGCGATACCCGCCCTCGCGAGACTGACCGCCGCATTCTGCGCCCGCCACCCGCACGTTTGCGTCGACGTCAACTCCATGACATCGATCGAAATCCAGAGCGGCCTCGACAAGTTCGAACTCGACGCCGGCTTGACCTATCTCGACAACGAGCCTCTGGTGAACGTCCGCAAACGCCAGCTCTATAAAGAGAAATATATGTTCGTGACCAGCGCCCACGGACCGTTCGCGAAACTTCCCCACATTACCTGGCACGACGCATCGAACGAAAATCTGTGCCTGCTCCACGAGGGCATGCAGAACAGACGCGTGCTCAATAATATCGCGCGTTCAGTCGGCCTTAAGCTCACCCCGACGGTAACGACAAATTCATTTCTCGCCGTATGTTCCTATGTAACCAGCGGCGTATGGTCGAGCATCATCCCGCATACGTTTTCGTATCTGTTCGCCGAATGCAAAGAGCTGAAATTGATCGAACTCGTTGAGCCGGTACATGGCCAGTACATCGGCCTCGTCACGTCCGATCGCGATCCGATGACACCGCTCGCCCACGCCCTCATGCAATGCGCAACGCGTTTGAATTTTGACGACGCCGCAATGGTAACAACGTAAACGCGGCCATAATCGCGTTCTGATCGATGCCATCGATCAAACGACAAAATCCATTTGTTTGACGATCCTGTCGCACGCCGCGACAGTCCACTGACCTTAACGCGCGACAACGGCAGGAGACATTGCCACGCCGTCGAGGTGAGGAAGCGCGAGGAGCAGCTTAGCCGATCGGCCGCGGTCGATCCGCACTTTAGCCCCTCATCCGATCCGTCGTCCTCCTGCACGCGAGTGCGGGCGCGCTTCCTCATGGCTCAATCCATGAAGGAAATGAAAATGGCAAAAGTCGTTTGTGTGCTCTACGATGATCCGGTTACCGGACACCCGAAGTCCTATGCCCGGGACGATATTCCCAACATCACCAAATACCCCGACGGCCAGACGACGCCGACGCCGTCGGCGATCGATTTCAAACCAGGCGAAATGCTCGGCAGCGTCTCGGGCGAACTCGGCCTGCGCAAATATCTGGAAAGCAATGGCCACACGCTCGTCGTGACATCCGACAAGGACGGCGCGAATTCCAAGCTCGACCAGGAACTGCACGACGCCGAGATCGTCATTTCGCAGCCGTTCTGGCCGGCTTACATGACGGCTGAACGCATCGCCAAGGCGCCGAAGCTGAAGATGATCGTGACGGCCGGCATCGGATCGGATCACACCGATCTCCAGGCCGCGATGGATCGCGGCGTCACGGTCGCCGAAGTCACCTACTGCAACAGCAACAGCGTCGCCGAACATGTCGTGATGACGATGCTGGCGCTCGTCCGCAACTACATCCCATCCTACAACTGGGTGATCAAGGGCGGCTGGAATATTGCCGACTGCGTAACGCGCTCTTACGATCTCGAAGGCATGCATGTCGGCACCGTCGCCGCCGGCCGCATCGGTCTTCGCGTTCTGCGCCTGCTGAAGCCGCATGACGTTCACCTGCATTATCTCGATCGCTACCGTTTGCCGGAAGCCGTCGAGAAAGAGCTGAACCTCACTCATCACACGAGCCTCGAAAGCCTGACGAAGGTTTGCGATGTGGTGACGCTCAACTGCCCGCTGCATCCTGAAACCGAGCACATGATCAACGAGAAGACGCTGAAGAACTTCAAGCGCGGTGCCTATCTGGTCAACACCGCACGCGGCAAGCTCTGCGATCGCGACGCGATCGTGCGCGCGCTCGAAAGCGGCCAGCTTGCAGGATACGGCGGCGACGTCTGGTTCCCGCAGCCGGCTCCGCAGGACCACCCGTGGCGGACGATGCCCCATCATGGCATGACCCCGCACATCTCGGGCACGTCGCTTTCGGCGCAGGCTCGCTATGCGGCCGGCACGCGCGAAATCCTCGAGTGCTACTTCGCGAAAAAGCCGATCCGCAACGAATACCTGATCGTCCAGGGCGGCAAGCTTGCGGGCGTCGGCGCGCATTCTTACAGCGCCGGCAACGCGACGGGCGGCTCGGAAGAAGCCGCGAAATTCAAGCGCTAGAACGTCAAGCCCAACATGACAATCGGCGGCGAGCGGCAACGCTTGCCGCCTCATCACCATCTTGGAGAGCATCATGCGTCGCGATCAATTGACCGAGAAGATTCTTGATATCAAGCGTGCGAAAGGCTGGAGCTGGAAGCACATCACCGATGCGATCGGCGGTATTTCGCCTGTCCTTGTTGTCGGCGCATTGCTCGGACAGCAGAAGCTCATCAAGCCTCTGGCAAAGAAAGCAGCTAACCTTTTCGGCTTGTCGGAAAGTGAAGAGCGCCTACTCAATGAGGTCCCAAATCGCGGCGCGCAAATGCCCCCGACCGACCCTCTGATCTATCGGTTCTACGAACTCGTCATGATCAACGGACCGGCCTGGAAAGCCTTGATCGAGGGAGAATTCGGCGACGGCATCATGTCGGCGATTGATTTCGACATGAGCATCGAACGCCAGCCGCACGCCAAAGGCGATCGCGTGCAAATATCGATGTCGGGCAAGTTCCTGCCGTACAAGTATTACGGTAACGAGCAAGGCATTCAGGAGACCGGAACGAAGGAAGACTAGCGTCCGCCTTCTCCCTGTGCCGCCGCATTATAAGAGAGATATTCGGGGTGCCGGTCACGTTGCTGCGGCGCAGCAGCAGGGCCGGCATTTTTCAGTTTGATTTGGCTCATGGTGCGCGCTTTTGAACGCTGCAAAAATCCAATGTAGTCGTTAGGCTATGAATAGGCGTTCACAACCTTGGCGTTGCATCGAACGCTGGCATTGGCGATGCGCTCTCCATGAGCCGGGCTAGACCCATCTTATGACGATAGGGATAAGGATTTTAAAACGCGATGACAGACGTCAGCGAGAAGCACGTAACCCTGACCAAGATGTGCGAACTGCATTCCATCGCGATGCCCCGCGACGGCGAACTCGCGGAGCAATTTCAAAAGGCCTTCCCGACAGCCGCATTCGACGAGTCCGCTCGCGAATGGCGCATGGTCTGGAAGAAGGGCGCATACGCCGAATCCAATGCACGCCTCGAAGCGTTTTTTCACGACAACGGCGCATCCGTAGTCCACGTCGACAAGTGCTGAGTCCTGACGAACCCGCCCGGCGATTCCCAAATCCCTTAATCAGCGCTTTTCTCGGAGAACTCGCATGCATCATGCCACGGAGGCTCGCCATTTCGACAAACCTCCAAGTCATGCGTTTGCATTGCCCAAGGAGGGCAGGCTGACCGAGCTGCTCCTGAAGGAATTTCCCGAAGCTCACTTCAATGAAGAGTTTCAGGAATGGCGGATCGATTGGGACGAGAAGGCCTTCCCGCATCAGGGTCAGCGACTGGATGCGTTCGCAACGACCCACGAGCTCGAAATTTTCCATCGCTATTGATACGCGTCGCGCAGTCGGCAACACAGTTCAAGCGGTGCGGAACGTCGCCCCGCATCGCCTCGATCGTTAAGCCCTTGTGTTACGCTGCCAGCACTTCCGACGTTGCTGCAATCTTGTCGAGCGACAGAACACTGATCATCCGGCCTTCGCCCGCGATGACACCTTGGATCAGGCTTCGTGTTGTCGCAGACGCGACATCCGGCGTCGGCTGAATATCGTCGTCCTTGCCGCTGAAGATTTCCGACACGGCATCAACGAGAAATCCGATCGCCTGCTTTCCCATCTCCACGACCATGATGGCATGGCGCGTCGACGGCTCTGCCGGCGGAAATCCCATCCTCGCGGAAAGATCGATGATCGGCAGGACCGTTCCGCGCAAATTGATAACGCCCAGCATATAGCTCGGAGCATGCGGAAGCTGCGTGACGGGCGTCCAGCCACGGATTTCGCGAACGTTCATCACGTCGAGACAGAATTCCTGCTGGCCCAGTCGAAACGCAATCAGTTCGCGGCCCTGAGCCCCGTCGGATTTCAAGCTTGTCGTCATGATTTCATCCCTTGGGTGAGATTCGAGGGTCGAGGCTCGCGCCAGAACCCTCGGGCTTTATGCGCGCGATTTCTAGAATTCCGTCCAACCATCATCGGCGCCATTGACGACCTTGCGCCCCGAAGCAGCTGATTTGGCAGCAGACCGAGACGAGGCCAGCTGCGGCCGTGCAGCCCCCCTCGCGGCAGGAGCTTTGGGCGCGCTCCGGAAGGCATGCGGCGCCGCCCGTTCAAGGTCTTTTCGCAGCGCATCTCCCTCGCCGATGTCGAAGTTGGACATCAGGCTAGCCATCGTATCGGCTTCCGCCGACAAGGCATGAACGGCGGCCGTGCTCTCCTCGACCATCGCCGCGTTCTGCTGTGTGCCTTCGTCCATCTGGGCGATGGCCTTGTTGATTTCGCTCAGGCTGGTCGCCTGCTCCTCGGCACCGCTCGCAATGTGCCGCACCAGATCGCTGATCTCGTTCACACGCATAACGATGCGGTTCAAGGCGTCGCCCGTCTCGCTCACCAGCTTTGCCCCCGTTTCAACCTGATGCGAGCTGGTTGAGATGAGCCCCTTGATCTCCTTCGCAGCTTCCGCCGAGCGCTGCGCCAGGGCGCGCACTTCACTCGCCACGACGGCAAAACCGCGACCGGCGTCGCCCGCGCGTGCCGCTTCGACGCCGGCGTTCAAGGCGAGAAGGTTGGTTTGGAAAGCTATCTCATCAATGACGCCGATGATCTGCGAAACCTTTCGCGATGACGCCTCTATCTGCTGCATGGCGGTTACGGCCTGACGCACGATTTCGCCGCTGTGCTCGGCCTCCGATCGCGCCGTGGTAACGGTCGCGCTGGCCTGCTTGGAGCTGTCCGCGGTCTTGCCGACGGTGGTTGTGATCTCGTTGAGCGCGGCAGCGGTTTCCTCCAGAGAGGCGGCCTGCTGTTCCGTCCGCCGGGAGAGATCATCCGACCCACCGGCCAACTCGGCCGCGCCGGAACGGACCGCATTGGCGTTGACGTTGATGCCCTTCAGAGCATCCTGAAGCTTGCCCATCGCGACATTGAAGTCGCTACGAAGTTGCTCATACTCTTCCGAGAAGGCATCGCTGATGCGGAATGTCAGCTTGCCTTCCGTAAGCTTGCGCAACCCCTCTCCGAGCGCGTCGACAACCTGGTTCTGTCGCGCGGCAAGCGCTTCGCGATCTTGCTCGTTACGCGCCCGCTCTTCTTCGGCGGCGGTAATGTCGGTCGCAAACTTGACGAACTTGTAAACCTTGCCGTTGGCATCGATCATCGGGTTGTAGGACGCCTGGATCCAGACATCCTTGCCACTCTTGGCAATACGGCGGAATTTTTCGGCGACGAACTCGCCGCGATTGAGCCGGTCCCAGAACTGGCGATATTCATCGCTCCTTGCATAATCGCGCTCGACGAACATGCGGTGATGACGCCCAGCGACCTCTTCCGCCGAATACCCCAGGACCGACAGAAAGTTAGCGTTGGCCTGGATCACAGTGCCGTCGAGATTGAACTCGATGACGGCCTGCGAACGGTTCATGGCGGCGACTTTCGCTTCCAGATCCTTGATTCGCTCCGCTTCTGCAGGATCTATGATGGGAGCTTCGACATGCACCTGTTTTGTTTGCTCGGGTTCTGCCTGGCGGGTCCATTTCAAAAACATGGTGGTGTCCATCTCCGGATATAATCTGGGCCGCGCGTTATCACACAGCCGGCGGTGGTCAAAACACGTGCAAACGATACGCGCCGACAGGACGTCGAACGCTCGTATATGAGAAAACTGGAAAGCAGTTCAGATCATCCCGGACAAGCCGGAGCGGAACGAGGCGGCTTCATGCCCTGATCGATCCGATCAGTCGTCCGTATGCTGAAGTTACCGGAACATTAGTTTACAGATAATAAAAGCTTAAGCGGCGAAGCATGCATTATTGAAATGCGATTCCGCCTCACGTCGAGTATCGCCCTACGAGACGACCGGTATCGCAGGCCGCAGCTCGAAAGGACGGATCGGATTGACCGTCTGGGCCGTTTCGGCGTCAACGGCTGCAAAAGCCTGCCCGATCGTGGCCGGATCGCCCAGGACGCGAACGATGAGCTCGGCGACGTCGTCGCGGTTGATGAAACCATGCATCTCCGGATCGCGGCTCAGAATACCCCGGCCCGTTCCCGGGTCCGACCGCAGCCCGCCGGGACGGATGATGGTCGCCGCAGGCATGACGCGCCGCAAGTAGTCTTCGGCCCGCGTCTTGGCATCGACTGCGGCGCCGAATGCCGCGATGGCACGCTCGGAGCGATACGGCGCCATGTCGCCGCAACCGATCGACGTGACCAGCACGAAGCGGTGGACACCGTGAGCCACGGCGGCGTCGATGACGTTGATGTTGCCGGTTTCATCGACATAGGTGCCGTCCGGCGCCCGCCCGCTGAGCGTCGAAACGACATCGCACCCGGTTGGGATACCCGCGAAGGCACCGGCAACGTCCTTTTTCGACAACGCATCCCCGCGCACGATGTGAGCACCCATGGACGCCAGATAGTCGTTCGCCGTCGCCGGACGCAGCATGGCCGTAACCGGCACGTCGTGCTGCTGCATGAGCCGGGCCAGCACCAGCCCGACTCCGCGACTGGCGCCGAAAATCAGGATCGGACGCATCTCACGCCTCGCCGTCCGAACCGAATTTGGCTGCGAGCGCCGTGAACCGCTCGACTTGGTCGGCCTTGAGCTTGCGCTCCTTGTCGCGCCCGACAAAAATCTTAAACATCGCCTCTCCGTCGGCATTGAAGAACTGAACCGACATCGTCTCGACCCCCATGAACGGCCTGCGCAAAAACACGATCGCATGGCAGTTGCCGGCACGCAAATGCCCGCTCAGCCCGTTGCCGCCCTTGAGATTATAGAACCCGTGGCCTACCGTACCGCCGGGCAGCGGACCTTCATATTCGACGATGGCATCCTTGGTATGGACGATGAAGGTGATGTCGCCCCAGCCAGCGATATCTTGCATGACATCGATGAAATGCGCGCCCGCGATGCGCTTTCCCATTCCGGCGGGAAGACATTCGACGACACGTTGAAGCGACAGGCCATGCGCGGAGGCCACAGCCTCGAGCACGCCGTCCGGCTTCTCCGCCAGTTCCTCGCGGACGCGGTTTAGGACTGGGACCATGTCGTTCATGCGGAGTCTCCTGTTTTCGATCGGGGGGTGAAGTGCGGTGGCGACGCGCCATGCGTCGCGTGAGAAACCGGCGCTGTGCTGGTGATGATGTCGTTGAATGCCGCGATCAGGTTGCTGTACCAGAAGCGGCCTGCGAGGGTGAGATTGGCCACGTCACTCTCCATCACTACCAGCCCGGCGCGCTGCCATTGCTCCAGCAACGGCAGAAACTGCGCCCTCGTATCGGCGATGTGCGGCACGTCGAGCCCGCCGAGATCGAGATGCCCGACCTCAAACCCGCCGGTCACGTAATGGCGCGCGATGGCGAGATCGTCGGAGAGGCTCATGCCCCCGATCGGCTTGCACCCGGCGGAAATACCGTCTGAATAGGTCTGCAGATCGCCGCTGACGCTGTAGCTGTAGCGTCCGATGATCCCCCCCCCCCCCCCCCCAGACCCGTGGGCCAGAAATTCCCTCCCCTCCTTGATGCGCGGGTTGTGGCGTTTGGCCTCCCCGGGGGTCCGCCCCCCGGGGTGGTGT
>Ga0172380_10000979_pt1 | contig 51185 bp, 49 predicted proteins | sample Leawe162metaG_FD_119747 | JGI IMG/M metagenome (GOLD analysis project Ga0172380, IMG submission 119747) | Leachate microbial communities from a municipal landfill in Southern Ontario, Canada - Leachate well 162 metaG | ecosystem: Engineered > Solid waste > Landfill > Unclassified | place... | reverse complement strand
ATCGTCTGCAATCCGCCATGGTTGCCTGCACACCCTAGCTCAGCGCTGGAATCTGCAATCTATGACGAAAAAAGCAAAATGCTCAAAGGCTTTTTAAATGGTTTAAGCGTGCACTTAAATGATGCTGGTGAAGGCTGGCTGGTGTTATCAGACTTTGCTGAACACTTAGGCCTTCGATCCCGCGATGAGTTGCTAGGCTGGATAGCCGCAGCCGGCTTAAAAGTAATTGACAGAACCGACACCAAAGCCAGACACAACAAAACGCTAGATGCCAGTGACCCACTACACGCGGCGCGTAAGGCTGAGGTTACTTCGTTGTGGCGGTTAGGTAAGCTGTAAAAAAGCTTAATCAAGCACAATACTTAGCATTTGTGCTTGATTGTCTGCGACTACTAACCACGTCCACGATTCCTATCACTCTTTTTCTGCATGGCCGGAGCTGCCAAATCGCTAGTCTGCCGCACGCGGCGATTCTCATTTTTCCTAGGCGCTGGTTTTTTCGGTGCTTCCTTACGCGCAGCGCTAGGTTTTTTGCTGTAAGGTTCATCTGTACGTGGCACTCGATCTAAAGCGCTTACTCGTTGCTTGCGCACTTTTGGCATAAATACAGTAGTCGCTTTTAATTTTTCACGCTGCGTAAGTTGTCTGAGCGGTGCGCTTGGTACAGGCAAATCAGCCCATTCAAGCAAGCCAACCACTTCTTTTTGTTCTAGTTTCAACATCTGCCCGCGCTTCACGCGTGGCGGCAAGTTAACAGGGCCAAACCGCACACGCATCAAGCGGCTGACTGGTAACTGAAATGCCTCAAACAAGCGACGCACTTCGCGGTTACGGCCTTCACGCAGAATTACCTGATACCAATGGTTAGCGCCTTCGCCACCTTGCGCGGTAATGCTGTCAAAATTAGCAGGGCCGTCTTCCAGCTCAATACCTTCTTTTAACTGCGTCATTTGACCTTCAGTCAGTTCACCAAAAATACGCACAGCGTATTCACGCTCTACCTCATAACGTGGATGCATAAAGCGATTGGCCAACTCACCAGATGTGGTAAATATCAACAAGCCGCTGGTGTTCATATCCAAACGGCCAATGGCAATCCATTTAGCATTTTTAACTTTTGGCAACTTATCAAACACGCTCGCACGGCCTTCGGGGTCATCCTGACTAACGATTTCGCCTTCAGGTTTATGGTAAATCAACACTTGTGGAAGCTCTGCTACAAATGGCAGTTTAAGAATACGGCTATCTAAACGCACTACATCAAATTGCGTAACGCCTTGGCCTGCCGTGGCAGGTACGCCGTTCACGGTGACGCGCCCACTTGCGATGAGTAACTCCATATCACGACGTGAACCTAAACCAGCAAGCGCTAATAACTTGTGTAGCCGTTGCGTAGGTTCTGGCGGTGCGTTTGGATCATCGGCTAATTTGGTAAAATTAGTTTTTGGGCGACGAGGCGTTGCCTGCGGGTCGCGTTGGGTTTTAAAAGGACGTGCCATGATAGTTCACTAATTTGATTGAATAGGCGCAATTTTACCGCAGATACGCCAAATCACCGCAGATAAAAATAAGCTTGGAAATTAAGCTAAGCGCTACAGCTTAATTTCAGATTTCACAAAATCGTCCATCGGTGGCAATTCTGCAAGCGATTTCAAATTAAGGTCATCCAAAAAATGTTGAGTAGTTGCATACAGTGAAGGTCTCCCCGGCACCTCGCGTTGCCCTACCACATCAACCCAATCACGCTCTTGCAACTGGCGCATCACATTGGCGTTGACAGCCACACCGCGAATTTCTTCAATATCACCGCGTGTTACTGGCTGACGATAGGCAATGATAGCTAAAGTTTCCATCACGGCGCGTGAGTACTTGGCTTGCCGTTCAGGGTTTAACCGCGCCAAATAATTGGCATATTCTTCTCGCGCCTGAAAACGGTAACCTGATGCGACTTGCACCAATTCCAAGGTACGCAGAGTCCAATCTTGCTTTAATTCATCCAGCAACATGCGTAACGTTGCGCGCTCCATGCGCTCTACAAATAATCGTAGCAAGTCGTCTAAAGACAAAGGCTCATGCGAGGTTAACAACGCAACCTCTAATACATTTTTTAATTGAGCGATGTTACTGGTTTCACGCATGATTTTGATTTAAATCTAAAGCTATCTGTACGTAAATAGGTGAAAAAGCTTGCTGCTGGGTAATCCGCAACAAGCCTTCGCGTGCTAACTCTAATATCGCTAAAAAATACACCACTAATTTAGGAATACCATCATTCACCACATCAAATAACTGCGTAAATTCGAGCAGGTTATCAGCCTTTAAACGACGCAGAATAATACTCATATGTTCACGTACCGAAAGTTCTGCACGCCCTACTTTATGGTGCTGAAAATGGCTAGCCCGCTTTAGCACATTGCGCCAGGCTTCGGCTAAATCATCTAAACTGACTTCAGGCGGTTGCACTTGGCTAATATGCTGAAAATAAGCGCTGGCCACACTGATGCCATCGCCAACTTTTGGCATTTCGTCTAACCTTTGCGCTACAAGTTTAATGGCTTCGTATTCCATCAAGCGCCGCACCAGTTCAGCACGCGGGTCATCATCGATAGCAATTTCAGCAGGTTTAGGCAAGAGCATGCGCGATTTTATTTCAATCAGCATGGCAGACATCAGCAAGTAATCACCCGCCAATTCCAGCTTAATGGCGCGCATTTTTTCTACATAACCCATATATTGGCGCGTTAAATCCGCCATTGGAATGTCAAGAATATCCAAATTATGTTTGCGGATTAAATACAGCAGTAGATCCAGCGGCCCTTCAAATGCCTCTAAATAGACTTCTAATGCATCGGGCGGGATGTAGAGATCTTTGGGAAGATCTGTAAAATCCTCGCCCTTTATTTTTGCATTAAGTGGAGTTTCTATCACAGTATTTTAATTGAGCCGTAATGCTATTAACTGTAATTCAACCCCATCGCATCACGTACATCGCGCATGGTTTCACGCGCGAGTTTGCGGGCTTTTTCACAGCCTTCGGCCACAATATTCTTCACTAGCGTTGGGTCTTCTGCATACTGCGCGGCGCGTTCTTGAATGGGTTTTAATTCTTTTAGCACACCTTCAATAACCGGGCCTTTACATTCAATACAGCCGATAGATGCGCTTTTGCAGCCATTTTGCACCCAGTTCTGGGTAGATTGATCAGAATAAATCTCGTGTAATTGCCATACTGGACATTTAGCAGGGTCGCCTGGATCGGTGCGACGCACGCGCGCAGGGTCGGTTGGCATGGTTTTAATTTTTTTCGCGACTGAATCTACATTTTCACGCAATGAAATGGTGTTGTTGTACGATTTAGACATTTTTTGGCCATCAAGCCCTGGCATTTTTGAAGCTGGGGTGAGCTTATAATCAGGCTCCAGCAAAATCATTTTGCCGCCACCTTCCAAATAGCCTAGCAAGCGTTCTTTATCACCCATGCTCATGCCTTGCTGTTCTTCAATCATGGCACGCGCTGAATCTAGCGCTTCTTCATCACCGCTTTGCTGGTAGGCGGTACGCATTTCTTCATACAAAGCGCCACGCTTGCTGCCCAATTTCTTAATCGCAGCTTCGGCTTTCTCTTCAAAACCTTTTTCTTTGCCGTAAATATGGTTAAAGCGGCGTGCAATTTCGCGCGTAAATTCAATATGCGGAATTTGGTCTTCGCCCACCGGTACTTGAGTCGCCTTGTAAATCAAAATATCAGCACTTTGTAGCAACGGGTAGCCTAAAAAGCCGTAAGTCGATAAATCTTTGCTCGACAATTTTTCTTGCTGGTCTTTGTAGGTAGGCACGCGCTCTAACCAACTGAGCGGTGTAATCATACTGAGCAATGTATGTAGCTCCGCATGTTCCGGCACGCGAGATTGAATAAAAATAGTGGCGTTTGCAGGGTCAACACCAGCTGCCAGCCAATCAATCACCATTTCCCACACGCTTTCCTCTATGATTTCAGGCGTGTCGTAATGCGTAGTCAGAGCATGCCAATCAGCCACAAAAAATAAGCACTCATGCTCATGTTGCAGCTTAATCCAGTTTTTAAGTACGCCGTTGTAATGCCCTAAATGCAAGTTGCCCGTAGGACGCATGCCTGATAAAACCCGTTCTATTGCCATCTGATGTAAAAACCTTAAATGAAGTAAGTCATATTATAGCAAGTTAAACCAATGTAGAAATCAGCCCATACACCACGCTAATCAGCGGCATCAGTATTTTGCTCAATACACCCGTAAATAAAAGCACAATTAAAATGATAAAACCGTAACGCTCAAGCTGTGCAAAAGGCTGCGCCAAATGATGCGGCAACAAACTGACTGCGATACGACCTCCGTCTAATGGCGGCAGTGGCAATAGATTTAACACCATTAACACGATGTTGATCATTACGCCGGCTTTAGCCATGAGGGTTAACGGCAAGACGAAAGCTTCCGGCATCGACACTGAATATTTAAGCACTAAGGCCCAAAATACAGCCATCACAAAATTTGAGGCTGGCCCTGCGGCTGCCACCCACAGCATATCTTTTTTAGGATTGCGTAAACGAGCAAAATCCACAGGAACAGGTTTAGCCCAGCCAAATAAAATGCCGCCCAACATAATGGTTAAAGCTGGCAGCAAAATCGTGCCGAATGGGTCTATATGTTTAAGCGGATTTAAGGTGATGCGCCCTGCATTATGCGCAGTCATATCACCAAAGTATTTAGCTGCATAGCCGTGTGCCGCCTCATGCACCGTGATCGCAAAGATAACGGGCATGGCATAAATTACTATTTTTTGTATCAGGGATAATTCCATTGTTTACTCCTTAGGGCGCTTCTATAAATGCAAGTTTCTACCAGTTCTTGGCATCACCACCACTGTAAACTGGCTAAAGCCAGAACAGTGGTGCGATAAATTAGACAAGGTGCGAGCAAAAAATAATGACGCGATATATGTTTGATATATTAGCAATACTTGCCAGCTTGCTGGCCTAGTAATGCTTATCAGTTTACCTCTGGTAAGGAATTATTTTTTGTGAGCAACGCCGTATAATGACGAAATGGTTTAAGCAGGCAAGCCGCAAAGCGGATGCTCGCAAAATTGGATTTATAGAAGTGCCCTTTAATAAAGTTGCTTTAAAAATCTGGCCACTACAAACCAAAAGGCGCCAACTCACCCAAGCCTTCACGAATCAACTCTGGGGACTCTCCGGTTAAATTGATCACTGTCGTCGCACCGGCCACGCTAGTACCGGCATCAATCACTAAATCTATCTGCTGTTCTAGGCGGTCGCGAATTTCCCACGCTTCAGTGAACGCAACATCATCATTGGCAAGCGAAAGTGTCATACTTAACAATGGTGCGTCTATGGCCTCTAATATGGCCTGCACAACATTGTGTTGCGGTACACGGATGCCGATCGTACTACGTTTAGGATGTTGCAATTTACGCGGTACCTCACGCGTTGCATTTAAAATAAAAGTATAGGCGCCTGGCGTATTGGCTTTAAGCAGGCGAAATTGGCTATTACTCACCACCGCATAATTGCCTAGCTCACTTAAATTACGACACAATAGTGTGAAAAAATGCTTTTCGTCCACGCCGCGAATTTGGCGGATCCGTGCTTGTGCGTCACCATTGCCCAGCATGCAGCCTAGCGCATAGCCTGAATCTGTTGGATAAGCAATCACCCCGCCTTTACGCAGAATATCAGCGGTTTGCGTCATCAGGCGTGGTTGCGGATTATCTAAATTGATATTAAAAAATTGTGACATGTTATGGCGCTCTCAAGAGACTGCTGATGCGTTAATTTGTGGCCAGCCTTGCCAAACAGGGATGCAATTACTTGGTAAAGCTGGCAATCGTCCCATTTCCATAAAGCTAATACCTTTGCCATGGTAATCAGAGCCTTGCGAGGCTTTTAAGCCGAATAATTGCGCATATTTTGCGTATTCAACATACTGAGCGGGAGTGTGGCTACCTGTGACCACTTCAATTGCGGAGCCACCCAAGGCTCTAAACTCTTCCAGCAATAACAACATATTAGTTCGGCGTATATCATAACGCCCAGGATGCGCCAACACGGCCACGCCACCGCTACCGGTGATTAAATTAAGCGCAGATTCAAGACTCATCCATTCGTGATCCACAAAGCCCGGTTTACCTTTTACCAGATATTTTTTAAAGACAGACTTAGCATCTTTGGCATACTGACGCTCCACTAAAAAGCGTGCAAAGTGCATACGCGTTAATATACTTTGCTCTGCCAAAGTTGATGCCGCTTCAAAGGCACCATGAATACCAGCTTTTTCGAGGCCCAGCGCCATTTGTTTGGCGCGCTCCAACCTGCTTTGTCTGACGCTGGTTAAACTTTGCATGAGCACAGTGTTTAGCGGGTTAATGTTTAACCCCACCACATGCAACGTACGTTTTTTCCACGTCACAGATATTTCAACACCATTCACCAGTTGTATGCCGCGCTGTATTGCGGCTTGCTGCGCTTCAGCCAAGCCACTTATGTCGTCATGATCCGTCAAAGCTAATATCTTTACGCCATGAGTTGCAGCATGCTCAACCAAATCAGTTGGCGAAAGCAAACCATCAGAAATATTAGAATGTGAGTGTAGATCTATCATTAAAGCATTGTTAGTAAATGACTTGCGTCAACATTACACCAGAAAATTACATCATGAAAATACAAAGATAATTCCAATAAGTACTTGAAATTACGCCTTGCGGCACAACAACTATCATAGCAAAATAGCGCATTAGGCTAAAGCCTTGTTTTTTTATTTGTTTTTGTTTTATTTTTAAGCCTATTGATGTGAATAGCTTCCACCTTTAAAAGAGCCAATATGAAGTTTTTGTTTGATTTATTTCCCGTTATTTTGTTTTTTGTCGCCTTTAAGTTTTTTGGGATTTTTACCGCAACGGCCGTTGCCATTGTAGCTACGATTGCACAAATTATTTACGTTAAACTTCGCCACGGCGTGGTAGAAAAAATGTTGCTTATTAGTGGCGTCATTATTACCGTATTTGGTGGTGCAACTTTATTACTAAAAGACCCGACCTTTATTCAATGGAAACCTAGTATTTTATATTGGCTATTTGCTGCGGGACTATTAGGCGCGCAACTGTTGTTTAACAAAAATCCCATGCGCAGCATGATGGGCAAACAAATTCAATTACCAGATGCCGTCTGGTCCAAACTCAATATTGCCTGGGCCATGCTTTTTGTCGCATTAGGCTTTTTAAATCTTTATGTGGCTTTTAATTACTCACAAGACACTTGGGTGAATTTTAAGCTTTTTGGCATCACTGGCATTATGTTTGTTTTTATTATTGTGCAAACATTATTCATCAGCAAATACCTACCTAAAGAAGACTCAAAAGAGGATGCACAATAATGTGGTACGCCATTGTTGCTGAAGATACGCCCAACAGTTTAGAGAAACGATTAAGCGCCAGACCTGAACATTTAGCCCGGTTACAAGACCTTCAAAATACTGGGCGCTTACTGCTTGCAGGGCCGTTTCCAGCCATCGACAGCTCAGATCCAGGACCTGCCGGCTACTCCGGCAGCCTGATTGTGGCAGAGTTTTCCAGCCTTGAGGAAGCACAACAATGGGCCAATAATGATCCTTTTGTTATCAATGGCGTTTATAGTCAGGTTTCAGTGAAACCTTTTAGAAAAACCTTACCCTAAGATACAGATGACTTTAGCTGATGAAATTACCAAACGCTTACAGATTCTAGCGCCTACAACGCTGAACCTGATAGATGAAAGTACCTTACACGCAGGGCACAAAGGCAATGGTGGGGGTGCTCACTTTATGCTCAAAATAACCAGCTCGCATTTCTGTGGAAAATCACAGATAATGCGCCATCGTCTTATTTATCAAACACTCACTGACCTCATGCCGCACAAAATACACGCGCTCAGTATTGTAGCCATTGCGGCGGATGAGACTTAATAATCCATTTAATCTTCTAACCTTAATCACCCAAACTAAATTTCTATCTTGAGGCCTTTTGTATGAAATTCACCCAAACTTTAATCGCAGTCGCCATTTTATCTTTAGCACCATCAGCTTTTGCTGCAGATGCGGTTGCTACCGTTAATGGCAAACAAATCAAACAATCTGTTTATGACTTAATCGTTAAAGATGCTACCGCCAACGGCCAAAAAGTTGACGCTAACACTAAAGATGCCATTATCAATGAGTTAGTCAGCTCTGAGCTTGTGTACCAAGAGGCTCAAAAACTCGGACTGGATAAACAACCAGATTACATCGCACGTGAAGAACTTGGTCGTCGCAAACTGTTAACTAGTGTATTTTTACAAGATTTCCTTAAGAAAAACCCGATCTCAGATGCAGACACCAAAGCGGCTTATGAGCAATACAAAAAAGCCTATGGTGAAAAAGAATACAGCGCACGTCATATTTTAGTTAAAACTGAAACTGAAGCTAAAGACATCATTGCTCAACTGGCAAAAGGTAGCGATTTTGCAAAAATTGCTAAAGAAAAATCACTAGATCCAGGCTCAAAAGAAAAAGGTGGTGACCTCGGTTGGTTCTCACCAGCCACGATGGTTAAACCATTCAGCGATGTTGTTGCTAACCTGCAAAAAGGTGCGACCTCAACCAGCCCAGTACAAACTCAATTTGGCTGGCATATCATTAAACTGGTTGACACACGCGCCGCGCAACCGCTCGCTTACGACAAAGTAAAAGATGGTTTGCAAAAAAATCTGCAACAACGTAACTTAGAAAAATTTATGGCTGGATTGCGTGGCAAAGCAAAAATAGACATCGCAAAATAAAAAACAGTCTGATTTTATAGATTAACTTCAAAGGGGTTCTAAATTTAGAATCCCTTTTTTATTGGCAGGAAAATCTGTATTTACTGTACTTAAATCCAATGCCCAGAAATTTAAAATCCCGCAACAAACATGTAATGCTAGCCAGCATCCGCGAATCACAGTTACCCTAAAAAATCTCCGCAGTAAAATCTTAGTGGCATGGGATTAAAAATACCTTTTAATCCCAAATTAATCGTTTTTGAGCCATAATCACACTGCACGAAATACTAATAAAACAGGCTAACGAGACACTATGCGTATATTGCTCATTGATGACACGCAACTGAACATTACTTTACTGCAACACCTCATTAAGAAAATCCCTGAATATGAGTCTATTGCGTTTACCAACCCAGTTGAAGCACTAGATTGGTGTAGAGATAATGAACCTGATTTAGTCGTGGTTGATTATATGATGCCAGAAATGGATGGTATTCAATTTACGCAACAATTTAGAGGTTTTGTTAACTATCAGGATATACCGGTACTGATGGTCACCGCCAACAGCGAAACCAGCGTTCGCCACAAAGCACTTGTCAGCGGTGTTACCGACTTTCTCAATAAACCATTAGACAACAGCGAGTTTGTGGCACGTGCTAGAAACATGTTGGCATTGCGCCAAAGCCAAAAAAAGCTCATGGATCATGCCGCATGGCTAGCCGATGAGGTCAGTAAAGCTACCGCAATAATCAAAGTACAAGAACGCGAAACCATTTTTTGCCTAGCTAAAGCCGCAGAATACCGCGACCCAGAAACAGGCGCGCATATTCAACGCATGGCGCATTACTCAAAACATATGGCGCGTGTACTTGGTTTATCTGTACAGCAGCAAGAGTTATTGCTAGAAGCCGCACCCATGCACGACATTGGTAAAGTTGGCATTGCAGACGCAATTTTACTTAAGCCAGGCAAGCTCACGCCTGAAGAGTTTGCCTTAATGAAACAACATGCAGTAATCGGCTATAGATTATTAAATGAAAGTAGCTCACCCTTACTTAAATTAGCCGCAGAAATTGCACATACCCATCATGAAAAGTACGATGGCAGTGGATATCCAAAAGGCTTGGCAAATGAAGAAATTCCATTATTTGGACGCATTGTTGCCGTGGCAGATGTGTTTGACGCACTCACCTCTGAACGCCCCTACAAAAGGGCTTGGAGCATAGAGGATGCCTGCCAGCTACTGCGCGACGGCATTGGGCAACACTTCGACCCAACCTGTGTGGAGGCTTTTTTTAGCGAATTTGATGAAATCATTAAAATCAAAAATACATTTTTAGATGATGAAATTGATCACTAAACTTTCAACCTGGACATCGGCTAAATTGCTAATACTGGGCTTAGCCTTAATAGGTGAGTATCAGGGCAAACCATTATGAAGCCGTTGATGCACGAAAATGCACGCTTCAAAAACGCCCCTTTCAAAAATTCACTATGGCTCATTGGATTTTTGTTGCTGAGCTGGCTGTATTTTCAATCAGTCCAAATAGACACCTCGCTACACCTGCGTACCATTCAAAACTTTGAACAACTACGTAAACAAGATGCGCGACTTGACCAATTCGTGTTACAGGCGCGTTATGGTCAACTTAAAAATTACGATCCAATGATTTCATCGCAGCAACAAATTGATTTTTTGCTAAATGCTATGGCTCAAGAAAAAGCCGACTACTTTGGCAAAGGCAACGCAGAAATTCAACAGGCGTTTCAACACTATCGAGAACTTTTTAAGCAAAAATATGAACTGATAGAAAATTTTAAATCGCACAATGCAGTGCTACGTAACTCATTACAATACTTTCCTATTGCATCCAAATTGCAGTTAGATACCCATGCACCTCAATCAGAGCGGGCGCAGCTTATCCATGAACTGCGCAATAACGTACTGCTATATGATTACAATGCGACGGCTGATCTTAAAAATCGTATTCAACAAACACTTACCATGTTGCAGCTATCTGCTGAAGATGGCGACGAAGCACTCGAAAGCCTGAATAAACATGTCGCCATTATCATGTCGCATAAAACTGAAGTCGATGCATTAGTGCATAAAATCACACAATCAACCACTAGCATTCAAGCCGACAAACTACATCAAATTTACAGCCAGCTATTTACAAAAAGGCAGCAGAAAGCCGCCAATAACAAGCTGGCAATGGCTATATTTTCTGCCATTATGCTCGCTTATTTGGCATGGGTATTTACACGCTTAAAAGTAACGCGTAACAAACTGAGTGATTCTGTACGTGATTTAGAGTTTCAGAAATTCGCCTTGGATCAGCATGTTATTGTCAGCATTTCAGATAGCTCGGGTAAGATTTTTTACAGCAATGACAAATTTAGTGAAATAAGTCAATGCAGCCGTGAAGAATTGTTAGGCAAAGATCATCGTATATTAAACTCTGGTTACCACCCCCAAGCTTTTTTTAAAGAGATGTGGGCAACGATTGGCCGCGGCAGGGTTTGGCGTGGTGAAGTCAGAAACCGCAGAAAAGATGGCTCTTATTATTGGGTAGATTCTACCATCGTGCCGTTTATGGATGATGATGGCAAGCCGTTGCGTTATGTGTCCATTAGCTCCGACATCACTGCTAGCAAAAGCTTGGGTGACCAGCTATTAGCGCAACGTGCATTCTATGAAAGCGTAACTGAAACCCTTGGCGAGGGTCTGTACGTGCAAGACGCCGAGGGGACGTGTATTTACATTAACTCCGAAGGTGAAAAACTATTAGGCTGGAAGCGTGAAGATCTGGTGGGCTTACCATTGCATGACATCATACACTCGCGATCGGCACACGGTGAAGTAGTCGCTGCGCATGATTGCCCAATTATGAATCAGGTGATCAAACACGGCAAAGCACAAATGGATGATCAGGTATTTATTTGTAAAGATGGCTCAATACTTCCGGTAATCGTTTTGTCGCGCGCCATTTACAATGCGGATGGTGCAATCATTAGTACGGTAAGTGCTTTTCAGGATATTTCCTCCCGCAAGGCTGCTGATGCAGCACTTTTACAAGCCAAAGAAATGGCGGAACGTGCCAATAAAATCAAGGGTGATTTTTTGGCAAATATGAGTCATGAGATTCGTACACCAATGAACGGAATTGTCGGCATGACAGATCTGGCGCTAGATACAGACCTGAATGCTGAACAGCGTGAATACATCAGCATCGTAAAGTCATCTGCTGAGGCTTTGCTCAGTGTCATTAACGATATTTTGGATTTTTCTAAAATTGAATCAGGGAAAATGGACATCGATGTGATCTATTTTTCACTCGGACAAATGTTGCGGGATACCATAAAATCACTCGCGCCACGTGCGCATCAGAAAAACCTGGAGTTATTGCTTTATATCGCACCCGATGTACCAGACCGGATTATTGGTGACCCTGGCCGACTGCGTCAGGTCATCTTAAACTTAGTGGGTAACGCGATTAAGTTTACACAAATAGGTGAAATAGAACTCTCCGTCATAAAAATAGAGGGTGCGCTCACGGGTAACGCCAAGTTAGAATTTAGCGTACGTGATTCTGGAATTGGCATTCCTGAAGAGAAATTCCAATCAATTTTTGAGTCATTCTCACAAGCTGACACTTCAACCACTCGCAAATATGGCGGCACGGGTCTCGGGCTAACGATCTCTACAAAAATCATCAATTTGATGGGCGGTAAGCTTGACTTAAAAAGCAAAGTGGGCGAAGGATCAACGTTCTTTTTCACCATTGATGCGCCTGTCATTTCAAGCGAGGTCGTTACAAACCAACAGCACACTGAACAAATTCAAGGTTTACCGGTACTGGTCGTTGATGACAACACCACCAACCAAAAAATATTGCAAGAAATGCTACTCCGTTGGGGAATGCTACCGACGATAGTAGCGAGCGGTGAAGAAGCCTTACTTGCACTGCAACAGGCATTAAAAACCAATAAAAAATACGCACTCGCCATTTTAGATGTGCAAATGCCAAACATGAATGGCTTTGAACTGGCCAAGCAGATGAAGCAACGCCCTGATTACGCCCCTCCTGCAACAGTCATGATGTTAACCTCTGCAGGCCAACGCGGTGATGCCGCTAAATGCCGTGAACTAGGCATTGCCGGCTATTTAATGAAACCTGTCTCACAGGCTGATTTATTTGATGCCATCATGTCAGCTTTGGCGATGCAATCACCTAGCGCAATGCCACAAGATGAGCCACAGCTAGTGACACGGCACACCTTACGCGAATCAAAACGCAAGCTTCACTTACTGCTAGCCGAAGATAATGCAGTAAACCAAACGCTGGCAATCCGTGTATTAGAAAAATTAGGGCATAGCATCACTATCGCCAATAACGGAGTTGAGGCGATTAGCTATTGGAATGAGGGTAACTTTGATGCCATTTTAATGGATGTTGATATGCCGGTAATGGGCGGTTTTGAAGCAACCGAGCTGATTCGTGAGCAAGAAAAATCAACTCGGAATTACACACCCATTATCGCGATGACCGCACACGTCATGCACGGTGTGCGTGAAGAATGCCTAAGCCATGGCATGGATGGTTATGTATCCAAACCAATCAATACCGAGGCATTATGGCGAGAGCTAGATGGCCTTGTACCCAACATTGAGCGCGAAACAGGCGGTACATCCTTGCACAATACGTTTGCAACACGACTTCCAATTGCAGATTTTAATAAAGCAAGACAAACCATGGATGACAACCGTGAACTATTCGACGAAATCGTACGGATATTTAAACAAGATATGCCTCCGCAATTGCAGACAATTAAAGCTGGCATAGCGTCCAATGACTTCAATTTAATACGGCACAGCGCACATACCATTAAAGGCATGGTCGGCGTGTTTGCTGCTGAAAAAGCCATGCATGTTTTAGCCTATATCGAATCCAATTTGGAGAATATCGACCTAAACCCAGCCGTGGCGGAATTGGAGCTGTCCTTAACGGAGCTCACCACAGCAATCAATAACTACCATTGGCAGTAAAATCATAGGCATGTCGTTCAACGGCATAGTAGCGTACGAAACAGCATAATAGGTTAACCCAAGCTGATTAGATTAACTTAGGTTGATACTAGCCGGCTTTAACCAAAACTGCATATATCTCATCTTTAAGATGAAGCTTTTCTTTTTTTAGTGCTTCAATTTCATCGTGCGTACCCACCTCAATTTTCGCCTCCATGTTTTTAATTTTTTGATCAATAGCATTATGGCGATCAAATAAATGTGTAAAGTGTAAATCTACGTGCTTGAGTTGCGTGATTAAATCGCGATATTCTGGAAACATATTAAACCTTTTAAAAGTAGTAACTGACCTTCTCATTCTACATTTTTACAACCTATAACATCGATAAAAAAAGGCCTGTTTCTGACTTAAATCAAGGATATGTTTGGCATCACTTAAATTCTGCTAGCATAACGCATCCTTGCTGTAGCGGCCTATTGAAAACGTAGTGCTTCAATTGGATTCATGCGTGCGGCTTTGCGTGCGGGGTAAAACCCAAAAAATATACCCACGCTGGCCGCTACCGCAAACGCAATCATCACAGACTCACCTGAGATAACAACAGTAGCCTGTGTGATTTTGTTCACCAACATAGCGCCAGTGATGCCTATAAACAAGCCGATTAAACAGCCGATAATTGAAATGACAATGGCTTCAAGCAAAAACTGTAACAGAATGTCGCGCTCGCGCGCACCAATCGCCATGCGAATGCCGATTTCACGGGTGCGTTCTGTGACAGAAACCAGCATGATATTCATGATACCGATACCGCCAACCAGTAACGAAACCGAGGCAATTGCACCTAATAACAGCGACATTGTGCGTGTGGTTTCTGCGGCTGAATTAGCCACAGCGGTGAGGTTGCGCACAAAAAAATCACTGTCTGATCCTTCACGAATGTTGTGGCGTTGATTCAGTAAGCCGTTAATATTTTGTTCTACCATCGGCATCAGTTCCGGCGTGTTGGCTTGCACCATAATTTGCCGCACGCTACCGGAAAATTGATTGCCGAGAATTTTACGTTGTGCGGTGGTTAATGGCATGATGATGGTGTCATCCTGGTCACGTCCATCCAGGCTTTGACCTTTACCTTTTAAAACGCCTAGCACCATAAAAGGATTTTGCTTAATGCGTATGGTTTTGCCAATAGGGTTAACATCACCAAATATATTCTCTACTACGGTTTTACCGACCAGTGCAACGCGCGTAGCCGAACGTATGTCAGACTCTGAAAACACATAGCCATCTTCTAAATCCCAAACGCGGATGTCCAAATAGCTTGGCGTAGTGCCGATAATACTGGTGCTCCAGTTATTATTGCCATAAACCACTTGCGCGTTGCCCATGCTAATGGGCGCTACGTTGCTAACGCCGTCTAGCTCGCTAATCGCGTTCGCATCGTTGACATTAAGCGAGCTGGAACTGCCGCTGCCTGAACGTGCGCCACTCGCGGTAAACGAGCCCGAGAGCACAATAAATAAATTACTGCCCATGGCATTGATCGATTGCTTGACTGACGCCTGCGCGCCCTGCCCAACCGCCATCATGAGCACCACGGAACCTACACCGATCATCATGCCAAGCATGGTAAGAAAAGTACGCAAGCGATTAGCTCCCATGGCCCGCCAGGCTTCACCTAACATAGCCGAAAACATTAGCTAACCTCCTCTATTTGAGTAACATTTAAGGATGATTGACTGCGTTCATCATGCACAATACGACCATCTAAAAAGCGTATTTGACGGCTGGCGTGTGCGGCAATGTCGGATTCATGCGTAACCAAAACAATCGAAATACCCTCGGTATTGAGTTCAGAAAAAAGCGTCATAATTTCTTCACTGGTGACACTGTCCAAATTACCGGTTGGCTCATCGGCAAGTATTAACCGTGGGCGATTCACCAATGCGCGTGCAATGGCCACACGTTGTTGTTGCCCCCCGGAAATCTGGTTCGGCAGTGAGTAAATGTATTGGCCTAAGCCTACTTTTTCTAGCAGGGCTTTTGCGCGTGATTGACGCTCGTCCCGACTTACGCCTGCGTAAACCAAAGGTAGCGCAACATTATCTAGCAGCGTAGTACGCGACAGCAGATTAAAGCCCTGAAACACAAAGCCGATGGTTTGATTGCGAATTCTAGCTAGCGCATTGCCATCAAGCTCTGCAACATGATGACCATCAAGCATATATTGGCCGCTGGTAGGCTTATCAAGACAACCTAAAATATTCATGAAGGTGGATTTACCCGAACCGGATGGTCCCATAATGGCGACAAAATCTCCCGCATCCATCGTAAAGTTAACCTGCTTAAGCACGGTAATTGCGCCTGCCGCCGTTTGATAATCTTTGTGCAAGTCTTGCACTAAAACCAAACTCATTTAAAACATCCTAAAGCGCATGGTGCCAGTAGAGGATGAGGCAGCCTCGCCGGTCTGGATTTCACCAACGATGACTTTGTCGTTTACTTGAAGTTCAGCACTGCTTACTTCAGTCACCCTGCCATCAGAGATGCCTACATTCACGGGTATGGGGGTCAGCTTTCCATCTTTGATGAGGTAAAGCTTGCCACTCGAGGTGTCGTCTTTGGTTGATTTTTTTCTACCTGAATTTTGACTACGCGTAGCGATTGTTTTGTCCGCTTGGTTTTCGTCTAACTTTGGTTTAAAACGTAGCGCGGCATTGGGAACGAGCAATACATTGTCGTGTTTAGCCACCATAATATTGACATAGGCGGTCATGCCTGGCAGCAATATCTGTTCCGGGTTATCAACTGAAACCACAACATTGTAAGTCACCACATTGGATGTTACCGTTGGATTCAGGCGCAGTTGTTTTACCACCCCTTCAAAACTACGATTTGGAAACGCATCCACACTAAACTTAGCGGTTTGCCCAACTTTGATATTACCAATATCAGCTTCTGCAAAACTGGAGTCAATCTGCATTTTGGATAAGTCCTGCGCAATTTTAATCAGTGTTGGCGTTTGAAAACTCGCGGCTACGGTTTGACCTACATCCACTACACGATCTACCACTACCCCTGATACAGGCGAGCGAATCACTGAATAGCTTTGGTTAGTTTGATCGCGCAGTAATTGCCCACGCGCGGTATCCAACTGGGCACGGGCAGATTTTAAAGCTTGGACTGATTGATCCAGTTCTTGTTTAGAAACGTATTCCTGAGCAAACAATGTGCGCATTCGAGCTTCGTTAGCTTGTGCCAGTTCAACTGAGGCTTGCACATTACGCACATTACCTTGCGACTGCGCAATCTGCGAAGCAAAGAGTGCATCGTCAAGCTCTAATAAAATCTGGCCTTTTTCAACATGGTCGTTGAAATCAACATAGAGCTTACTCACGCGGCCAGATACCTGTGTACCAACACTAATCAAAGTGACAGGATTGAGCGTACCGTTAGCGGAAACGCTTTGTGCGACATCGCCTTGGGTAATCTCCTGCAATCGATAACGTTGATCCAGCGGAATTGTAGTGCTGTTTTTATAGGTGTTATAAGCGCCCACAGCCAATCCAGATAGCATGACCACGATGATGATTTTGGTTACTTTATTCATTGTCGCTCTTCCAAACCTGTTTATTGAATGCCGTCAACAGGCAGTGATTGAATCATGGCATGATCGAGGCCGCCGATTGACTGCGCCAGTGTTGCACGAGCGATGTTCCAGTTTAAGCTAGCCTGAACGTGTTGCTGACGCGCACTGGCTAGCGCGCTCTGTGCATTTAAAGTATCGATGATATTGCCAACGCCTGCTTTGTAGCGCCCCAGTGCTACGCTAGAGGATTCCTCCGCACTGCTGACCAATACCGCTGCTGCGCGAATGGACTCATCGGCAGTACGTAAACTTTGGTATGCGCGCCATACCTCTAACGAAATTTGCAAACGCAATTGGTCACGTTGTGCTGCACGCAAGTCTGCATTGGCTTCTGCTGAGCGGATTTTATAGCTTGGGCCATAACCGCTGAAAAGTGGAATGGAAACGGTAACACCTAACGCTGAATTGCTGCTGAAGGACTGACTGCTACCATCCTGAATACTATTGGAAACCGCGACAGAAACAGAAGGTTTGGCCGCAGCACGGCTGGCATCTATGTTAGCCAGCGCCGCTTTTAACTGCGCTTCGCTGGCAATCAAGTCGGGCCGACGCATAGCCGCTTGCTCAATTAAGGCATTGATATCCTGCCCTACATTTTGCAACGGTTGAGTCGCGTTATTGGCTACTAATTTAAGTGGTTGATTAGCCGCCAAACCCATGACATTGGCCAGCGTGCCATAAGCGGTTTTTAGTGCCCCCTCGGCAGTAATGCTTGAAAGCGTATTTTGTGCAAATAAGGTCTGTGCTTGCAATTTATCTGCCGGGGTTGATACACCCGCTTTGTAGCGCGCTTGTGCGGCCTTGAAGCTTTCTTCACTAGCACGTTCTGATTCCAGTGCAGCTTCCAGCGCGGCGCGGCCAGCCTGTACTTGATAAAAAGCTTGAATTGCACTGAGCAAAAGCGCTTGCACCACACTACTTTGCGTGGCGCTTGCGGCCTGCAACAACTGGCGTGCATTCTCCAGATTAGCATCACGATTGCCAAAATCATACAACAGATAAGAAGCCACGATATTGTTGCTAAGATTACTGTAAGGATTGCTACGTGTTGATTGTTCAGGATGCGCCACATTTAAATTGCCAGAAACATTATCACTGACTATAGGCAAATATGCAGATTTAGCAACACCAACTTGCGCTGCTTGAACTCTAGCACTGGCATACGCCCCACGCGTTTGAGGGTTATTACATAGGGCAGCTTCGGCCACCTCAGCCAATGTCAGCGCATGGTCATAATTAGCTGTGACACATGCAGTGCTCTCTATATAACCCTCAGGAATTGCTGGCGGCGACAACACCTCAATTTTTAATGGGTCATCATCGCGATACCAAATTGAATCTGTTGCAAAAGTTACACTTGATTGCCATAGCAACCCACACCCTAACAATAATGCTAAAGAGCTAACTTTAAAATTTAGAGATGATATTTTTATTGGCATGAGGTTTCGTTTGCAAGCTTAATACTTTAAACACAGGCTACAATAAAAGACAGGCTTTCACAATGTTTAGTTCAGGCGCTATAGCACAGCGAACCAATTGTACGTTGCTAGATTATAAAACGTAAAAAATCCGCGAATGCATTAGCGTGAAACCAGCAAAGTATTGTAAAATTGCATTTGGCGGGCCTCCCCGCATTGTGAAGTAGCCAATCTGGTCAGGTGCGGAAGCAAGCAGCCACAACTATTAAGCAAGTGCCGGGGTCAAGGCTCGCCTCTTCTTCACTTTAACGCTCTAAAAAATAACCTGGAAGTTAAAGAACCCCCAAATGTGCTTTAAATACATCAAGACGAAAAGACAATTTTCAGCTACAGTTTAGCCTATGTCATATCAAGTTCTCGCGCGTAAATGGCGCCCAAAATCATTTGAAACACTCGTCGGCCAAGACCATGTCGTCCGTGCGCTAACTAACGCGCTCGAACAAAATCGTTTACATCATGCTTACTTATTTACTGGCACGCGTGGCGTAGGCAAAACCACCCTCGCACGCATTCTAGCTAAGTCACTCAATTGCGAAACTGGTATCACCGCTAAGCCGTGCGGCATTTGCAACGCCTGTACCGAAATTGATAAAGGTCGTTATATTGATTTAATCGAGGTAGATGCCGCAAGCAACACGCAAGTGGATGCTATGCGCGACTTACTGGATAACGCACAATACGCACCAACTGCTGGACGCTTTAAAGTCTATATTATCGATGAAGTGCACATGCTGTCGAAAAGTGCCTTTAACGCCATGCTAAAAACGCTGGAAGAGCCGCCCGCACACGTCAAATTCATCCTCGCCACTACAGACCCGCAAAAAGTACCAGTCACGGTGTTATCACGCTGTTTGCAATTTAATTTGCGTCAAATGGCCGGCACGTCGATTACTGGACATTTGCAAAACATTCTTGGTCAAGAAAACATTCCGTTTGAAGCAACGGCACTACACTTGATTTCACGCGCGGCGGCAGGCAGTATGCGCGACGCCCTCTCACTCACTGATCAAGCCATTGCTTACGGCGGCCAAACCGTGAATGAAGCTGAAGTGCGTGCCATGCTGGGCGCGATTGACCAAAGCTATTTGTATCAGTTGTTAGAGGCACTGCTGGCAAACGACGGCAGTAGCTTGATCAATCAAGCCAAGTTGATGGAAGAACGTAGCATTTCATTTGAAGCCGCACTCAATGATTTTGCGCAATTGTTACATCAAATTGCTGTGGCACAAACCGTACCTGAAAGTGTTGCTGATGACCTACCCGAGCGCGAGGCATTGCTGGCTTTAGCACAGAAATTACCCGCTGAAACACTGCAGCTTTATTATCAAATAGCCTTGTTAGGACGCCGTGATATTGGTCTGGCGCCTGATGAATTTGCAGGGTTCACCATGAGCTTATTGCGCATGCTGGCGTTTACACCTAACGATGGCAATACCTCCGTTAGCCAAAAAAAAACCGAGCAGGCAAACCAATTAACGCGCCCTACACCAGCAATCAGCCAAGCTAAGCCAGTAGCAGCGCCAGCTGAAACACTTAGCCAACAAACAAATGTTAATTCAGCCACTGCCAGCCCACAAACATCAAGTGAAACCACTACTACACCGGCTGGTAGCTTTAATGGCAACTGGCGCAACCTGGTAGACGAATTAAAACTAGGGCTTGCCAGAGAGCTGGCCAAACATTGTGAGCTGATCGCTTATGATGAGCATAGTATTTCACTTAGTGTGCCAGAGGCTCAAAAACATTTGCTGTCGCCCAATTATCAAGAAAAGTTGGGTAGCGCCATTGCGCAATATTTTGATAAAAAAATTAAACTGCAATTCAGCATTGGTGGCACTGGCAACACGCCTGCCAAACAAATTTCTCAAGAAAAAGCCGTCGCACAGGCCAGCGCAGAAAGTGCGATTGAAGAAGATGGCTTTGTTCAAGCCTTGATTAACGATTTTGGCGCGACGATTATTCCAAATTCAATTAAACCTATTAGTAACTAAGGAGCAGTAAAATGATGAAAGGTGGCATGGGCAATATGATGAAGCAAGCCCAGCAAATGCAAGCTAACATGCAAAAAGTACAAGCAGAACTTGCCAATATTGAAGTTGAGGGCATTGCTGCTAATGGCTTAGTCAAAGTACAAATGACGTGTAAAAACGAAGTAAAGCGCGTCACCCTGGATGACAGTGTGATGGATGATAAAGAAACATTAGAAGATTTATTAGTCATCGCACTCAAAGACGCCACAGCAAAAGTAGAAGCAACCTCTTCAGCACGTTTATCCAGCTTTATGCCAGCCGGCATGAAGCTACCGTTTTAATTCAAACGTACTTTATTTGCGATGAAAAACCCGCCAGCCCTTGAACAGCTCATTGATGGTTTACGCTGCTTACCTGGCGTGGGGCCAAAATCTGCCCAACGCATGGCTTATTATTTGTTGCAGCGCGATAGAAAAGGCGCCAATAATTTAGCTTTGGCGCTGGATAATGCCTTGCAGGTGGTCGGCCATTGCAAACTTTGCAACACATTTAGTGAGCAACCCGTTTGCCCGTTATGTGAATCCGCGCTTCGAGATAACAGCGTGTTGTGTGTAGTAGAAATGCCGACTGACCTTATGATGCTGGAAAACACGCGCGCCTATACAGGTATGTATTTTGTGCTCATGGGCAGGCTATCGCCCTTAGATGGTGTCGGCCCAAAAGAAATTCACCTGGATAGGCTCATTAAACGTGCGCAAGATGGCATGGTGCAAGAAGTGATACTTGCCACTAATTACACGGTTGAAGGCGATGCAACCGCGCATTACATCAGTGAACTACTGCGTGCGCGTGGCATTAAAACTAGCCGCATAGCGCGCGGTATGCCAATGGGTGGTGAAATTGAATATGTTGACAGCGGCACATTAGCACAAGCCATGCTGGAACGCAGAAGCGTTTAGATTTGTGCTTTTGCTTTGTTAACTCACTACAGGCAACCAATAAAAATGTAGCAAGCCTAACGCTGCACTCGTAGCCACCAACTTAATCACGCTTAGATTCCATTTTACTAACAGCCATAACGCTAATACGGCTAATAAAACTGCATAGTAATCTATGACCTGCCACGTAGCCGTTGGTAAAAATACATGTTGTGCAAAAAACAGCGCCAAACTCACAATCACCCCCACCACTGCCGCTGTAATTGCGGTTAATGGCGCAGATAATTTAAAATTATTTTGTGTGGCTTCTACCAATGGCGCACCGATAAAAATAAATAAAAACGAAGGTAAAAAAGTAAAAAACGTCACCACCACTGCCGCAATAGCCCCTGATAAAAATAAGCTATCACTGCCCAATACCGCATGCGACCATCCGCCAACAAAACCAACAAACGCCACCACCATAATCAATGGACCAGGGGTAGTTTCACCCAGTGCTAAGCCATCGATCATTTGATGTGGGGTAAGCCACTGATAATGCTCAACAGCGCCTTGATACACATAAGGCAATACCGCATATGCCCCGCCGAATGTGAGCAAGGCTGCTTTAGTGAAAAACCAGGCCATTTGTGTCAACACTGCTTGCCAACCGTAAACCAACGTTAATAGTGCCATCGCCATGCACCAAATAACGATACCGCCCGCTAGCCATTTCAGCATTTTTCTCATGCTAAATTTTGCATGCAATGGCGATGGCGTATCGTCATCAATCACCGCCTTACTATGCTGGCTAACACTACTTTGATGTAGTTTAACTACGTTAAATTGTCGAGGAAAATAGTAGTGTGCAACAGCGCCTACTAAACCTACAGCTAAAATAATCAAGGGGAAAGGTAAATGTAATTGGCTAATCGCCACAAAGGCAAATAACGCGACACCCCAAAGTATCTTATTTTTAAGCACGCGCAATCCGATGCGATAAGCGGCAAACAATACAATAGCCACCACTGCAGGCTTGATGCCATAAAGCATGGCAGCTACTTGAGGGATGTCACCAAAGCGCATGTACCCCCAACTTAACGCGATTAAAATAAGCAGTGAAGGCAACACAAACAAGCCTCCTGCGATCACACCGCCCCAGGTGCGATGCATTAACCAACCAATGTAGGTGGCTAATTGCTGTGCTTCCGGCCCTGGTAAAATCATGCAGTAATTTAATGCATGTAAAAATCGCTTGTCAGAAATCCAGTGCTTTTTCTCAACCAAATCATGATGCATCATCGCGATTTGTCCTGCTGGGCCGCCAAAACTGAGTAAGCCAAGTTTGAACCAATAGCCGATAGCTTCACGTAGCGTTGGCGCAGCTATATTTTCATTGTTATGTTGCATGCTATCCCATTGCCTCATTGAAGTCTTTTAAATCAGCTTTAATATATCGAGTGGTGCATTGACAAAAACATCGGCACCCCACGCTGCTGGCTGGTCTGTTACATCCAGATAACCATATAAAGCTACGGCCGTACGCATGCCAGCGGCAATCCCCGCTTGAATATCACGCTCCGCGTCGCCTACATACCAGCACATTTTAGGATTAACCTCAGCTTGCGCACAAGCAAGTAATAAAGTATCAGGGTACGGCTTAGGACGCGTTGCATCGTCACCACTGACCACACAAGCAGCACGTGTTATTAAGCCAATATTCTGCATTAACGGCTGGGTAAAACGCCGTGGCTTGTTGGTGACTACGCCCCAACGCACTTGCCTCTCATCCAACTGTGCTAACAACTCGGCCATACCATCAAATAATATAGGCTGACGGGTCAGCACCTCATCATATAGTGCGAGATATTCTTCGCGCATCGTAGCAAACGATGCGCCTTCAGGGGTTAAATCAAAACCAATTGCAAGCAAGCCTTTGGATCCATGGGAAGCGTATGGACGAATGACTTCAAACGGCAATGCCTCTAAACCATGCCGCTCACGCTGTAAATTCAAGGCGTAAGCTAAGTCATGTGCGGTATCGACCAATGTACCGTCTAAATCAAATAGAATCATTTTATCAACCAGATGTCAGCTACCGAACTGGGTATGCATGAGGTAGTTCACAGAAACATCATCACTCAACCAATAATGCTGCGTAAGTGGGTTATAACTCATGCCACGCAACCCCGATGTATTCAAGTTGGCATGCCTTGCCCAACTTGATAACTCAGACGGTTTAATAAACTTTGCGTAGTCATGCGTACCTTTTGGCAATAAATTCAACAGGTACTCGGCACCGATTACTGCAAACAAATAAGCTTTAGGATTACGGTTAATGGTAGAAAAGAATACTGAGCCACCTGGCTTGACTAGTTTAGCGCAAGCAGCAACGATTGAGGCTGGATCAGGTACGTGTTCTAACATTTCCATACACGTCACCACATCAAAGCTGGCGGGTTGCTCGATCGCAAGCTGTTCTACAGGTAGCAGCTGATAAGCGACTTGTGCGCCACTTTCCAATTGATGCAATTTAGCCACATTGAGCGCTTTTTCGCCTAAGTCAATACCCATAACATCAGCGCCCTTAAAATACATAGCCTCTGACAAAATACCGCCACCACAACCGACATCAAGCACGCGCTTGCTTTTTAAGCTAACTAGGCTGTCGATGTAATCAAGCCGTAGCGGGTTAATTTCATGCAAAGGCTTAAATTCGCTATTTTTATCCCACCATTTATGGGCGAGATCAGCAAATTTCTGCAACTCTAACGTGTCGGCGTTTAATGTTTGTATTGTCTTAGTTTCGGTTGCCATATTTGGACAATTTCCTTTAATTCTATTGGTTCTATGTTGGCATAAACGCCGTTACTGTAACGTAACTCACCTGCAACCCAAGTGTGAGTCACATGCTCACGTCCACAGCTATAAATTAAATGTGAAACTGGGTCATAACAAGGAGATATATTAAAGTCACTTAGTTTAACTGCGACTAAATCCGCTTGTTTCCCCACTTCTATACTACCTATTTTATCTTCCAAACCTAGCGCTTTAGCCGCGTTAATCGTCGCCATTTCAAGCGCCTGATGTGCTGGTAATGTTGAGGGGTCTTCACTAACTCCTTTAGCCAGCAATGCCGCTAAGCGCATTTCAGTAAACATATCGAGTCGGTTATTACTGGCTGCACCATCCGTGCCTAAGCCTACATTAACACCATTTTTCAATAACGAGGCTATTGGTGCAATACCGCTCGCCAATTTCAAATTAGAACTGGGGCAATGCGCAATGTGACAACCGTATTCAGCTAACACGTCTATTTCATGCGCTAATAAATGCACGCCATGCGCTGCGACAAAAGTTGGGCCTAACAAACCGAGCTCCGTCAATCTTTGGACTGGACGCATCCCATACTGGGCCTCGCTTTGACTAATTTCATCACGTGTTTCATGTAAATGCGTATGGATACCCAAACCCAACTGCTCGGCATAAGTGATTATTTTTTCAAATGTTTGATTTGATACCGTATAGGGTGCATGCGGTGCAATGGACGCGCTAATGAGCGCATTGCCACGCCAGCTATCGTGCGCCTCAAAGCCTTTTCGCAAGTAATCGTCAGCATCACTGGCATAGCTGGTTGCAAACTCAAGCACAGCCAAACCTAGGTTGGCTCGCATCCCGGCTTGATTTACTGCCATGGCTGTTGCCTGCGGGAAAAAATACATGTCATTAAAACAAGTGACGCCACCGCTTAACATTTCAGCACAACCGAGCAATGATGAGTCTCTTACATATTGCTCAGAAATGACCGCACGCTCTGCTGGCCATATATGGTCGTTAAGCCAGGTCATTAAAGGTAAATCATCTGCAATTCCACGCATTAAGGTCATGGCCACGTGCGCATGACAATTGATTAAACCAGGCGTTAGAATATGCTCATCTAGGCGCACTAATTTTGTCGCTGTATATTGCTTTCTAGCCGCTTCAGTTGGCAGTAAATCCACAATGGTATCCGCTTGAATAATCAGCGAGCAATGCTCTAATAATGGCGTATTTGCAACGACTGTAGCGACCCAACGCGCCTCTATGATAAGGTCAACGTTAGTTACAATCTGCATTGAATGATTTGTTGTGTTCATGCTGCTCATTCTATCAATAAAAAAGCCCCGCATCCGCGAGGCTTTGTTTCAATGCTTAAATTTTAGTGAAAATTTAGCATTAAAGTCTTATTACTTGCACTCATTTACTGAATGCATTCTTTGACCTTCGATAACAACACGACGGTTAGGCTCTAGGCACTCAATTAAAGCCTTACCTTTAATACCCTTACACTCAACTACAGGTTGTGACTCGCCTTTACCAACAGCACGTAAACGGCTAGCGTCAATACCATGTAAAACTAAATGTTGTTTGATGATATTTGCACGTTGCTCTGACAATTTTTGATTGTATTTTTCTGAACCAATACGGTCTGTATGACCAATCACTAATACAACATCAAACTCTGGATGCTCTTTTAATGTAGCAACAACGTCATCAAGCTCTGATACAGCATCACCATTTAGCTTGAATTTATCAAAACCAAATAATCTTTCAGCAGAAAGTGTAATGGTTTCAAATTTAGGTTGGCAAGCTTCAGGCGCTACTACAGGCGCAGGAGCTGGAGCTGGCTCTGCTGCCGCCACTGGTGCTGGTGCAACGTAAGGTGCTGGTGCTGGTTCAGCCGCTGCAATTACTGGTACTGCTGCTGGTGCGCCAAAGCGGAAAATACCACCTAAGCTAAGCAATGTATTGCCAATGGTGCCATCAGCATCAAAATTTGTCGTTGGTGCTTTTGCATTTGAACGAGTCCATTGGTGACGCAAATCTGCTTGCAAACCAAAAGTATCATTAATAAGGTATTGCGCACCCAAACCAACGTTGGCTAACCATGATGTTTTGCTTCTGTCTTGAAGTTGAGCAAAGTTACTGTAGTCAACATTGTTACGTGCTGCACCCAAACCAGCCAACAAGAATGGACGAAATTTATCACGGCTAAACATATACAAAGCATCAACGCCTAGAGTCGTTTGTTTGTAACGACCACCTACTCCAGCAATACCTGTATCCTCACTGGCACGGTTGTAACCTAAACCACCTTGAATATCCCAGCTCGGGCTTAACTCTTTACCTAATTTAATAAATGCGCCGCCGCCGTTATTAGCATCTAGGTCACTATCTGTATCCATGTAACTTACACCTGGCACTGCGTACCAAGCGCCACGGTACATGTCTTCTGCAGATGCAGAAAAAGCGGCTAAACCCAGTGAAGCTGCTACTGCAAGGCTAACAAGATTTTTTTTCATTTAATTTGACTCCTGATTTGTGAATTACTTGAGGCTAATGATACGCAACGCACCACATCAGCGCAACCTTTAATATAATATAAATGCGGGTCTGCAACAGGTTTTGTTGGATTTTTACAACAAATTTACATTGCTTTACGTATTGCTTTTATTTTTTCAGCGCTTAAGCTTAAATTTCTTTGATTTTGATCACAAACGCCACCCCTAAAACCCACATAGCTTGGGTTTATTGTTTTTACTATCGCTACATGTTGTAGTGTGAGTGACCCAGCCAACCCAAATAACAAACCCTGCGTATGCACATTTTTGGCAAATAACTGCATGGTTTTTTCTGAAAAATAATCTAAAAAAGTAGCACCGTTTTTATGCGAAGTATCCAACATCACACCGTAAAAACCTGCGGCTTTAATTGCACTGATTAAGCTTGCCGGATACTGATATTCAGCAAACAAGACTGCGATTAGTTTTACACCGTTTTGTGCGATTGTTTTTAGTGTATCCAAACATGGCTGATAATCAGCTGTCTCAAAAAAACCTATTTTTATAATATCTACTTTGGTTTTTGTTAAAGCAACGACATGTTCAAGTATCAGCTCAGCTTGCATTGGTAAATCGCCGATTGTTGCGCTGGTTATTCGCTTGCCATACTGATTTTGATTATTCACGTACGCCACGACCTCATGAATCGTTGCCAACGGCAATGCCCCTAATGCACCTTTAATCGGATCTTTTAAATCAATGAAATCTGCGCCATACTCCAACGCAATTTCAGCTTCTGCCACATTGGTAACGCTAATCAATAATTGCGTCATTAGGCTAAGTTCTCAGCGTTCATTGCTGCTTGATGGTTAGTCACCGCTTCCATTAACCAGCCCCAGGCTTCCTGCTCACGTGGTCCGGCTGTTTTTTCAATGGCAATGCTTAAATAAGTAATCTCTTGGTTAATTTTTTCCATCGGTAGCCGTTTCAATCTGCTTACCAATACCGCCAATTCAATCACTGCCGCTTGTGCACGATTAAACCCCTGAAAGGATTGATGTTGCGCCTCATGCACTACTTTTAAGAAAAGTTGTGGGCGAACAGCGTCATCTTGCACGTTTACCAGCTTTAGTTCTTTATGCGCCAACACGTCAGACAATCTAAACCCGGCTATTTTTTCTGTAGGCACCAGCGCCCCGACCTCTCGCCCGGTCAACGCGCCTGCAAAGTTGCGTACATCATCTGTCATATTAAGCACTGCATGTTTTGTTGCCAATATATTATCTAGCGTGCGTGAGGGCTTAAATGGAGAAATAACCACCAAGCCCTGTTGCAGGCGAACACCAAAGGGCGTGACATGCGCATTACCCCCTGCATCTATACTGCTGACTATAGTTTCATAAATCATTGTTTAACTTTCTTTCGTAGCCTTTTTATTACGCTTTTCTTTAATAGAAGCTTCACGATGCGCAGTTTTGCCAAGCTTCTCCGCATGTAAGGCATTAAGCCCCCAATTGAGTTCCTGATCCTGCACGTAACGCTTATTCAATTGCCATGCGATTTGCGCGCGCGCCAACTCAACGCCCAAGTAAAAAGCATGTGAAGCATCATCATCTACTTTTAGGTATGGGTATAGTACAAACGGATCAACCGCCTCATATATGCCATCACGGTTGTAGATATGTAAGCCTTGCTCACTGACTTGAATACGAAAACTCGGGTCTTTTATCAGAGCAGCTATTTCTTTGATTTCATCTGCGCCGTAAGTAAATGGACGTCTATCATGTAGCCCAAGCAAACCGTCACTATAACCACGTGGCAGCCTATCATCACGCTTTGCTGCAAACATGATGCGTCTGGCAATGTCAGCTTCAGCAATTGCGTTGACTGCGTGCGGGCTCACCGATGTTGCCAATACCGCGTTGATATCAAGCTCGCTAATCATACCAAATAACAGCGCATTGATGCCTGTGGTATCGGCATCCGTCAGCTCGGTTAAATTACCAATGCCCATCATGATTTGAATCTCAGGGTATTTTTTGCGCAGTTTTTGGTAACGCACAATTGAATCAGTCAACCCAAAATGAATCGGATCTAAAATCGCATCCGCAATAAATGGTTTGTTACGTTTTAGGCAAATTTCAATCGCACGGCAGAGTGATGCCAAGCTATGCGGCTTAGCGGGTATTAACACTGGCGTCGCAGCCACTTCATCAGCTATCCATAACGTGTTTTCTGTTAAGCTCAATAAATAATCTGCGCCTGCATGCCCTGCGGACAATAAGTCATCAGTATTGAGTGAATCTACGCTCACTTGAAAACCTAACTGTTTTAGTGCTGTAACGGCCTCTGCCAAATGCGAAAAAGGCACTGCTGGCAAGCAACCTAAATCAATAACATTAGCGCCTTGGGCTTGGTACTGCTGTGCTTTTTTTACGATGCCTTCAATACTTAAATAGGGCGCATCAACAATCTCAGCAAAAATTTTCACCTGCTGCTGGCTTAAATCGGGCGCTACGCCTGCATGACCGAAATATTGCGGCAAATCCTTCAAATCTGTAGGACCGCGCTCAACAGGCACGCCGTACTGCGCCTCAAGCGCCGCTAGATCACCTTGGCACAAACCAGGGACGATCACCTTATCGGCATCCCCCGTTTCTTTAAGTCTGCGCGCTATTAAATCTGGCGTCATTAAAGCGGCAACAGAGACACCAATTTGCTCAATACGATATTTAAATGGAGGTGTTTTGGAATTGCTTTGCACTTCACTCAAGACTTTGTTAAGACTTTTTTCGGCAAGCTTACCCGTTAAAAAAAGTAGATTTTTAGTCATACTTCAAGACTGAACGGCAGACTGAGTCGTCAAATACATATTTTTCTGTATGCTTTCACTCAAGTTCTGCATATCTTCCACCACCGTAGTTGCTTCAAATGTTTTAAGCTTGGCGATATTATCTAAATCGATTTTGCGCGGATAAACTTTAACCACATTCTCTCGTGGTGCCTCAGACTCTAACTCCGGAGCTGTATCGCAGGCAAACACAATACTGGGTACGCGTGTTTTTCCAGCTTGCGCATATAAATTGGTCACTAAACTATCAGAAAATCCATAAGCCATTTTAGCGATAGTATTTGATGTGGCGGGTGCAATCACCAGCGTGTGATATTTACCCTGATAAAATAGCTCAACAGGCACGCTGCTAGCGGTTTTATCTTGATAAACCCGATGTCCCTTAGCGTTTAATAATGACTGAAACCCATATTGCTGAATGATTTCAGCCGCAGCTCTACTAAGAAATACATCAACATTTTCCAAAGAGTTAAGGATAGATAGAGATTCACGCAGATAATGCCCAGAACCCGTAATTGCCCACGCTAGACGTTGCTGCATATTATTACCAACTTTCATGCCAGTACCACCATTGCTGATGAATATGTTTATAAAAATCCTCACCTTGCATCAAAGGTGGAATGTGTGATGAGTTTGCAAAACCAGCTCTATCAAATATGCCATGAGATGAAGTCAATACTCTTACCGTCCCATCTGACAATATATCCGTAAATGTAACGCTATAAAGACCGACTTGCCGCTTTGGATGATTAAACTCAAAAGCAAGGTCAATTTTTCCAGCGCGAACTTGCTCTGCATATACTGACAGCGCATGTTCGCTCAGTGCAAACCTTACTGAAGAAAAAACACCTGTTAAAGCTAAAACTAATGGCAAAATAGCAAAAACTGGCTCAATCGACCAATAGGATATGTTTCTTTTGGCCTCAACGACACCTCTACGTTGACGTTTTAAGGAGAAAATAAGCCTAATTAGCCAGACCAGTCCCCATATCAGCGTTACAGGCAAGGCCACCAGAATCAATAACATATTAAAACCTGCATCACTAAACGCTACAACGCAAAATAAAAACCATACAACACCAAACAAAAGCTGCGTGTAGCTAAATTGATTGGACAATTTATTTTGCTCGCTCATACTTTGTACTCAGCGCTGACTTTTTATAGCAGCTCATCATCTCATTGACTATCACGGCCACTTTGCGCGGCGTCGGTGGAACATTCATGTAAAAAGCCACTGACACACTACCGTCTTGCTGCAAATGCTTATCTACTTGTATGTCAGCAAAAAAATCTTGCAACTCATCCTCCGTCGCTTTTACATTCAATACAGCGCCATTAGTTGAACCGTCATGCGTTGCTACTTTAGAGACTCGAATGTTTGAGATATTTTCCCAAGGCACAAAGAGCCAGCTTTTTCTTCGACTATTTTCTATTTCAGCATTTTTACCCAGATGCGTAGTAAGTGCATATTTGTGCTTAAAATACATCCCGAGATGATCCGCAAGAAAAAATGGGGTTGATGAATACTGTGACCAACCCTTAGCATGTAATGCAGAAAAGAAAAATGCAGGTACTAGTATGCAAACCAGCAATTGAGCCCATAAAGGCATCTTTGCCCAATCATGAATACTGAACCATGCTACTGCGATTGCAAATAGGACTGAAATCAGTCTTAACAGGTTTGTAAACCATTTAGGCATCATAGGAGCGTAAGCTTCACTCCCTAAACTTGGCATTTCAGGTAATCGCTTATTCATCGAAAATTAACTCGAATGCCTTACAAAAAAACTAGATACTAAACGGATGCTCGATCACAATGGTTTCATCACGCTCAGGGCCTGTTGAAACAATGGCAATAGGCACACCACACAGCGCTTCCAAACGTTTAAGATAGTTTTGTGCATTTTTAGGCAAGCCATCCCAGGTTTTAACGCCAAAAGTAGTTTCTGACCAGCCTGGCACCGTTTCATAAATCGGCTTACAGCCTGCTACGTCATCAGCACCAATCGGCAGTAGATCTATTTTTTTGCCATCCAACTCATAACCTGTGCAAATGCTAAGCTCTTTAATACCATCTAATACGTCCAGTTTAGTGATACATAAACCCGTTAAACCGTTAATTAACGCAGAGCGACGCAATGCTGCTGCATCAAACCAACCACAGCGACGTTTACGTTTTGTGACTGTGCCAATCTCTTGACCTTTGTTAGACATTTGATACCCAGGCACGCCTTGCGTTTCAATATCCAGTTCACTCGGAAAAGGCCCGCCACCTACGCGCGTGGTGTAGGCCTTGGTAATCCCTAATACATAATGCAACATATTAGCACCAACACCCGTGCCTGCAGAGGCTTGGCCTGCAATACAATTGCTTGAAGTCACATACGGATACGTACCGTGGTCAATATCTAGTAGCGTGCCTTGTGCACCTTCAAACAACAGATTTTCACCTCTGGCATTAGCCGCATAAAGTTCAGCTGAAATATCGGTCACCATAGGTTTCAAGGCAATCGCATGCTGCATGCTTGCATCGTATTGTTGGTTAAAATCAACAGCCTTGGCATCGAGATAATTTGTAAGTACGAAATTGTGGTAGTCCATGACTTCGCGTAATTTATCGGCAAAACGTTCAGGATAAAATAAATCATAAACACGTAAAGCACGACGTGCGACCTTATCTTCATAAGTGGGGCCAATGCCTTTGCCTGTGGTGCCAATCTTTTTATCCGCACCACGTTTAGCCTCGCGTGCTAAATCAACAGCAACATGATGGCTCATGATTAGCGGGCAACCGGAACTGACCTTAAGACGATTTTTAACTTCCAAACCACCTTGTTCAAGTACAGAAATCTCACTCAACAAATGCCCAGCATCTAACACTACACCGTTACCAATGTAGCAGTTCACGCCGGCACGTACGATGCCAGATGGTACCAAATTTAGTTTATAAATGCGTTGTGCGTCACCTTGACCAACAACCAGCGTATGACCAGCATTGTGTCCGCCTTGAAATCGCACCACGCCTTGAGCATGATCTGTGAGCCAATCGACTATCTTGCCTTTACCTTCATCGCCCCACTGGGTTCCAATGACGACTACATTTTTTGCATTCTTATTTGCCATAACGTTGACTTTGTAATTGAGTTAGTTGAATTTTTTTAATAACGAGCAGTTGTGATGATTTTTATTGGGGTGCTATTTCCACTACGTGCCAACCTGAGTTGAAGTGTTCCAATTTTTTATTACAATTGAGTTCAACCATATCAGACTCAGCACCGATTAAGCCCTGTACTACGATGTAGCCTTCAGCCCTTAAAGCCTCAATTTTGGCAATCAACGTTTTATCATCTAAAGCAGGCGCAAATATGGCGGTGGCTGACTGTGCTGGTGGCAACGCCGTTGCCACACCGCGTAAATCCAGGCTAAAGCCTGTGGCAGGACGTGCGCGACCAAATGACTGCCCAACCTTATCATAACGGCCACCTAATGCTAATGGTCCTTTATAACCTTGCGCATAAGCGGCGAACACAATACCACTATGATAATGATAGCCACGCAACTCGCTTAAATCAAAGCTTACAGTAACGCCCAAGTCATCTAAAGCACCACTAACTTTGATTAAATCTTCTAGTGCGTGTTTAATCGCAGCAGTTTCTGGTAACAACTTTGCAGCTTTCACTAATATGGTTTTATCACCATTAAGCTCGGTTAAATGTAATAAGGCTTCACGCGTAGTTTTATCTAAAGCTTTAGCTAAAACTGCTACAGAAGATTGATCTTTGCTTTGCAATGCCGCGTATAAGTCTTTCTCAAGCTGCGGGTTGATTTGGCTAGATTCAATTAAGCTACCAAATACATTCACATGGCTAAAATCCATGTGAACTTGATCAATACCTATGGCCTGCAATGCCTTAACAAGTAAGCGCTGAATTTCAATGTCGCTCGTAATTCCGGCGTGACCATATAACTCCGCACCTAGTTGTAAAGGTTCACGTGTTTGTGCCAAACCATCTGGTTTGGTACGCAATACGCTACCGGCATAGCATAAGCGCGTAATGCCTTGATGATTTAACAAATGCGCATCTATCCGTGCCGCCTGTGGCGTCATGTCAGCGCGCACACCCATCAAGCGACCTGTGAGTTGGTCCACCACTTTAAACGTGGCCAGATCTAAATCATGCCCAACACCTGTAATTAAAGACTCCATGTACTCTAACATCGGAGGAATAACATACTGATAGCCGTGCACTTTAAACAGATCAAGCAAGGTGCGACGCAATGTTTCAATACGTGCAGCCTCAGCAGGCAAAACATCTTCAATATATTCCGGGAGCAACCAATTACGCATTTTTATCATCACTTTTTAGCAAGTAATTATTTACAAAAAAATAATTATTTACTTAATAAAATTAATATCAAACCACCAATAATAGACGCCAAACCGACAAACCTTAGTTGCCCATCTTTCATCTCAATCATGCGTTTGAAGGTCTCACGCCAAGCCTGCGGCATCAACAAAGGCAATAAACCCTCTAAAACCAGCATAAGACCTAACGCAGTCAGTAGTGTACCGCTCAAAATGCCAACCCTTATTTTTTAGAAGGGCTACGCATGTACTTGAAGAAGTCTGAGTTTGGATCTAACACCATGACATCACTCTTGCTCTTAAAGCTGTTTTTGTAGGCTTCTGTGCTGCGATAAAACGCGTAAAACTCCGGATTGCGACTATAGGAGTGATTGTAAATTTCAGCGGCCTTGGCATCGCCCTCACCCTTGGTTTTTTGAGCATCCCGGAAAGCTTCAGCAACAATCACTTCACGTTGCTTATCTGCATCTGCACGAATTTTTTCAGAGGCAGCAGAACCTTCTGACCGTAGTTGATTAGCAAGACGCTTACGCTCTGCAATCATACGATCAAACACAGATTTACTGATTTCTTCTGAATAATCAACACGTTTCAAACGCACATCTACCACCTCAATACCCATTTGGCGCGCTTCAGCATCTGCTTTTACACGCAAGCGATCCATCACTACTCCGCGTTCACCAGCAATCACCTCATGCACAGTACGCACACCAAACTCAGTTCGTAAACCAGCATTCACCACTTTGGATAATCTATCTTCTGCGGCAGCTTCACCACCTTCTTTGATCGACACATAGTATTTTTTAGGGTCCACTATGCGCCATTTCACAAATGAATCCACCATCATATATTTGTTTTCACTAGTGATAAATTTAGCAGGCTGCTCCCAATCCAGCGTCAATATACGATTATCAAAATACTTTAAGTTATCTAACAACGGCACTTTAAAATAAAGCCCTGGCTGTTTCTTGACGGCAACAATTTCACCTAAACGTTGCACCAATACATATTGCGTTTGATCAACAGTGAATGCTGAAACTGATAAAAGCATCAAACCAACAATTGCAAAAATCAGAATATTTTTTATATTTTTCATCATTATTCCTTATCGACTTTCTCTGTCACGACTGCGGAAAGCATCGCGTGTGCGATCTGCAGTGGCTAAAGCTTCAGCTCCTGCGGCAGCGCCAACCTGCGGATTAAGTGACTGCATGGATTGTGACTGCTGAACCGTGTCACCACCACTGGCACTGATGAGCTTATCTAACGGAAGATACAGCAAGCTGTTACCTGATTTTTGATCCACAATCACCTTGCTAACACTCGACATAATCTGTTCTTGCGCATCTAAAAACAAACGTTGGCGCGTCACTTCAGGCGCGTTGTTATATTGCGCTAAAATTTGATCAAAACGGCTAGTATTGCCTCGCGCTTCACTCTCAACTTTTAATTTATATCCTGCGGCTTCAGCTAATAAACGTGAAGCCGTACCGCGTGCTTTTGGAATAACATCATTCGCGTAGGCCTGACCTTCGTTAATTTGACGTTGGTTATCTTGATTCGCACGGTTGACGTCTTCAAACGCCTCTTGCACCTGCTCAGGTGGTTGTGCACTTTGCAGCGATACACTGATAATTTTCACACCAGTCTTGTAACTATCTAAAATAATCTGCATGCGCTCTGAAGTATCTGCCAAGCCTTTTTGTAATAGATCATCTAATTTATTCTTACCTACAACTTCGCGTATCGCCGTTTCAGCTGCAGACATTACCGCATCATCTGTTGATCGGTTATTAAACAAATAATATTTTGCATTGTTAAGGTTGTACTGCACCGCAAACTGCAAATCAATGATGTTTTCATCTTCAGTCAGCATCAACGCTTCACGTGGTTGTTTGGTTTTACTACCACCGCCTTCGGCGCTACTACGATAACCTACTTCTAACCTGCGTACCTGCTCCATATTTACCACAGAAACAGTTTCAATTGGGTAAGGCAAATGCCAACGTGGGCCTGGCTCTGTGTTTTCATCCAGCACTTTACCAAAACGATTTACTACACCAAGCGAACCTTGATCAACAATATAAAATCCCGTACCTAGCCAAATCAGCATCACGACAGCCAAAATAGGTAATATAGGTAAGTTAACAGGGTTAGCTTGCGGCCGAATTGGCTGTGGATTGGACTTATTACCGCCACCTTTACCAAACAAGGTGTTGATCTTACGGCTTAAATCGCGCATGACCTCATCTAAATCTGGGGGACCCTCATTATTTTGTGCACGCCATCCAGGAAATTTAATCATTCATTGCTCCAAAACTAAAACTTATATTCATTAAACACACTAGCTAACCAAAAAAACGGTTATCAGCGACAAATACTCACCAATATATACAGACAAACTGTACTTTCATGGCTTTTTATTTAGGGTACTTCTATAAATTCAAATTGCTAAATCAGACAAGGCGTGAATAAAATATTAGAACGCAGTATATGATTGATATATAAGGAGTAATTTTTTATTCGCAACGCAGTATCATAACGGAATTTTAATTTATAGAAGTACCCTTTACTCAACACTACATTTGTATGCGCCCAATGATACTGATTGTTACCTTACGCATAAGCATGTTCTTCTGTTCGTTGTTTCTGTATATATTGGTAATGTTCCGCCATGGCCTGCCTTAGCAAGTCCATGCCCTCACCTGTTTTAGCAGATACATGCAGGGTTGCAATTCTACCATATTCATCACGCGTCACGGATGGCTCCAAACCCACGCGGTCAATTTGGTTGAGCACTAAAATCTGCGGAACCTTAGCCGCGCCAATCTCCAGCAGCACTTTATTCACCTGTGCAATCTGCTCATCACGGTTGGTGCTAGCCGTATCTACAATATGCAGCAACAGGTCTGCTTGTACAGATTCTTCTAGCGTTGCACCAAACGCTTCAACTAAAGCGTGTGGCAAGTGCTTAATAAAACCAACAGTATCTGACAGCACTACCGCCCCACAACCTTCAATAAAAATCTTGTGTGTTGTTGTATCTAAGGTCGCAAATAATTGATCCGCCACATAAATGTCGGCTTTGGTTAGGCGATTAAATACTGTTGATTTTCCTGCGTTGGTATAGCCTACCAAAGACACAGTCATTACATTTGAGCGCTTACGCGCCCGACGTTGCATGCCACGTTGCGCCTTGAGCTTAACTAGTTTTTCACGCAACTGCTTAACGCGTACGCGTAACATACGACGATCAAGCTCTAACTGAGATTCACCAGGGCCACCGCGCACGCCGATACCGCCTTTTTGACGCTCCAAGTGCGTCCAGCCACGTACCAGGCGCGTGGACAAATGCTCGAGCTGTGCGAGCTCAACCTGCAACTTACCTTCATGGCTTTGCGCACGCTGACTGAATATATCAAGTATTAAGCCGGTTCTATCCACCACACGTGCTTGTAACAGCCGCTCTAAATTGCGTTGTTGCGATGGGGATAGGTCGTGATTAAATACCGCAATATTAGCCTCAGAGGCTTGCATCATTTGCGACAACTCATCGGCCTTACCGCTACCGATAAAAAGTTTGGCATCTGGTGTGGCGCGCCGGCCTTCTACCGTACCGCGTATTGCCAGACCAGCGCTGATACTTAACTGACGAAGTTCATGTAAACTTTCTTCGTAATCGGTGTCACCAAAATCAATGCTGACCATGATGGCAGCATCGCCACCACTTGGTCTTTCAAACAAATCTTTCAATGCTTATTCATCGCCTTCTTGGTCAGGTATGTTTACCATACGTGCTGGAACAATGGTTGAAATTGCATGTTTATAAACCATTTGAGTAACCGTGTTTTTAAGCAATATAACGTACTGATCAAATGAGTCCACTTGACCTTGTAATTTAATGCCATTAACGAGATAGATAGATACAGCGACATGTTCTTTACGTAAAGCGTTAAGAAATGGGTCTTGTAACATTTGCCCTTTGTGATTCATGATGTCTCCTATTGTTTGGAGTTATATAAAATTTACAACTACAGTTTGTTAATACTACACTCGTTCTGAGTTAGAGCAATCGAATTCGTTCCATTTAAACCACTATTTAATAGCTAGCTAATGGTTAGTAATTCTTGCCAGCACTTCTTCCCGGCCCATCAGCTTCATTACCTGATCAATGCTTGGAGATTGTGCAGTACCCGTAAGCATTACGCGTAGCGGCATCGCCACTTTAGGAAACTTCAATTGATACTGCGTCACCACCTCGTTAATCGCATGATGAATCGCTTCTGCCTGCCAATCAACAACTTTTAATAAATCAGCCAATGTAGCAATAACTGGTTTGATTTCTACGGTTAAATGCTTTTCTGCGGCAGCAATATCCATGACTGGTTTTTGATAAAAATAAGCAATACTTGCCGCAAGCTCATTTAACGTATTTGCGCGCTCTTTATATAGATCAATCACGGCAGGCAAGCTAGGTGTTTCGCTCACACTCACGTTTAATTTAGCAAGGCGTTTAGTAATATCGCCCACAAGAGATTCGGCACTTGCCTGCTTAATGTAATGATTATTTAACCAATTGAGTTTTTCAGTATTAAATTGCGCGGCTGACGACGTAATGTGATCGAGGTCAAACCACTCACAGAACTGTTGCATGCTAAAAACTTCTTCATCACCATGACTCCAGCCTAGACGGGCTAAATAATTCAGCACGGCCTCTGGTAAATAGCCATCTTCATCATATTGCATCACACTCACTGCGCCATGGCGTTTAGATAATTTTTGCCCATCACCACCTAAAATCATCGATAAGTGCGCATATTGCGGAATCGTAGCACCTAGCGCTTTGAGCATGTTAATTTGACGTGGCGTGTTGTTGACATGATCATCGCCGCGAATAACCTGCGTAATACCCATTTCCCAATCATCAACCACTACACAAAAATTATAAGTGGGCGTGCCATCGGCACGAGCGATAATTAAATCATCTAACTCGCTATTGGCAATTTCAATACGGCCTTTAACCAAATCATCCCAAACCACGACACCATCTTGCGGATTTTTAAAACGAATAACCGGTGAAATATCAGCTGGAATAGCAGGCAATACTTTACCCGCTTCTTGACGCCACTTTCCGTCATAGCGTGGCTTTTGTTTGTCTGCCATTTGCTGCTCACGCAACGCATCTAACTCTGCTTTACTACTGTAGCAATAATAGGCACTACCTTGTTGCAACATGGTTTGAATCACCTGTTTATAGCGATCCATGCGCTGCATTTGGTAAAATGGGCCTTCGTCGTAATCCAAGCCCAGCCATTGCATGCCGTCTAGTATGGCTTGCACCGCCTCTGGTGTGCTACGCGCAACATCGGTATCTTCAATACGTAAAATAAAAGCACCGCCATGTTTTTTGGCATAAGCCCATGAAAACAATGCGGTGCGTGCGCCACCTATATGGAGGAAACCAGTAGGACTTGGGGCAAAACGAGTGCGAACAATCATATTTAATATCAATTAACAGTAACAGCGCTATTTTAGCACGCCCTAATGTTTAGCTATAAAGCAATCATGTTTATTGAGAGGGCTTAATTACCAAAAAATTAAACGCAAACGAGACTATTGAAATCAATAGGATTACTGAGTAAAGCCTGACGGATTACCTAAAACCACTAAAGACTTTAATCACTTAAAATCTTTAAGAATCTAAAATGAAGTTAAAGTCTGAAGCGCCAGTCTAAAATCCGAGACTATCTAACAAATCATCCACCTGCTCCTGGCTTGCGACTACATCCGCCACAGTTGGGTCAATTTGCGGACCATTCATGAGTAAAGCGGGATCGTTGCTTTCCACATTGTTTGCTTCACCGTCTTTTTTAGGCTTAGCTGGAGAAAAGTCCACGAGCACTTGCACCAATTGCTTTTCAAGGTCTTGCGCTAATCCTGTGATTTTTTTAATCACTTGACCAGTTAAATCCTGAAAATCCTGCGCCATCATAATATCCATCAACAGCGCCTTGGTTTCTGTAGTGTGCTTTCCTGTCATGGCTAAAAATGCCAAGGTTTCATCTGCGGCCAAGTTATATTCACTTTTTAATGATGGTTCTGCCATCACCGATTTCCAACGTTGCTCCAGCACTGCCGCGCCTGAGGCCAACTCATCTTGTAACGGCATTGCGGCATCCGTCGCATTAAGTACGCGGTCGGCTGCTTGCTCCGTCATGCGGGCCACATAAGCTAATCGGTCACGCGCATCAGGCATATCTTGTGCAACTTGCTCTAAAATTTTATCCAACCCTAAGCCCTGCAAACTATCATGCAGCATCCTTGTGACATGCCCTACACGGCTAAGCATATCGTCATTAGGTGCCGATGCTTGTATAAACTCGGGTTGTAAGGCTTGTTGCTGTAAAGTTTCGCCAGTCATTTTTACGCCCCTGCCTTCTCAAGCTTCTCAAAAATCTTAGTTAACTTCTCATCTAAGGTGGCGGCAGTAAATGGCTTAACAACATAACCATTAGCACCAGCTTGGGCAGCTGCGATAATATTTTCTTTTTTCGCTTCAGCTGTCACCATCAGTACGGGAATCTTTGCCAATTCAGGATCAGCGCGCATTGTTTGTAATAAAGTCAAACCATCCATATTAGGCATGTTCCAATCAGAAACCACAAACTCAAACCCACCGCCTTTAAGCTTATTTAACGCTATGACGCCATCCTCAGCCTCATCAACATTGGTATAGCCTAACTCTTTAAGTAGATTACGAACAATTCTCCGCATGGTAGAAAAATCATCTACCACAAGAAATTTAGTATTTGGGTTTGCCATGCTTTACTCCGTTAACAATAGTCATTATTAAGTACTCTACATTTTGCTTAACATGCTTACACGCGCATCGCACGTGCAGTATTTGCCATTAAGTAATTTAGCACCAATTTTGGTAAATCATTCAAATGTGCAATTTCATCTACACCACCATGCGCCACGGCCTCTTTGGGCATGCCATACACCACACAGCTAGCTTCATTTTGTGCAAAATTGTAGGCGCCAGCTTGCTTCATGAGCGCCATGCCTGCTGCTCCATCTTTACCCATCCCAGTTAAAATTACACCAATAGCATTTTTACCTGCAAAGGTAGCAGCAGACTCAAACAACACATCTACAGAAGGTTTATGGCGACTCACTGGTGCAGCATCACTTAACTGTGTGACATAATTTGCACCGCTTCTGGCAAGCAAAAGATGCTGATCACCTGGTGCAATATACGCGTGTCCTGGCAATATACGCTCCCCGCCCTGCGCTTCTTGCACTGAAATTTGGCAGAGTGAGTTTAAACGGTTTGCAAATGACTTAGTAAAGCCGGCTGGCATGTGCTGTGTAATCAAAATGCCCGGGCAATCTGAGGGCATTTGCAGTAAAAAGGCTTTAATCGCCTCAGTGCCTCCCGTTGATGCGCCAATAATCAATAGTTTTTCACTACTAATAAGCGGGTTACGAAGCTGTACAGGCGCAGATGTGGCCGCTTGTGCGGCTGATGGACGTGATAATGACGCTATTCTAGCTTGTGACGCAATGCGAATCTTGTCGGTAATAATATCCGTATATTCACGCATACCTTCTGTGATCGACATTTTTGGTTTGGTTACAAAATCTATTGCACCCAACTCTAATGCGCGCATCGTGATTTCCGAGCCTCGCTCAGTCAACGTTGATACCATTACCACAGGCATCGGCCTGAGGCGCATTAACTTCTCTAAAAAATCCAAACCATCCATCTTTGGCATTTCAACATCCAAAGTGAGCACGTCAGGATTTAACTGCTTGATCATTTCACGCGCAACCAGTGGATCAGGCGCAGCTCCCACCACTACCATATCACTTTGACTATTGATAATTTCAGTCAACAGGCTGCGAATTAATGCGGAGTCATCAATCACTAATACTTTTATTTTCATTTAATTACATCTCACGCTTATTATTGATTACCATGTGGGATCAAATATCCAAAACAGTTGTTGCTATAGGGGCTGCTATTAAGGTAGTTTCCGATCAAACCGCCCTTCCTTATCCACTGCTGTAAGATATAAAAACTAGCGATTAAAACAAATCAATTTCACCACCCACATCGCTACTCTTGAGTTTACTGGCATAAGCTTCTTCACGTTTAACCAAGGTGTCGTTATGCATTTGTTTCAACTTTTTAACCAGCACTCTACCCGTTTTTGGAAAGTAATAGACTTTTCTTGGGTAAATATCCAGCAGATCCTCACCTGTGACTCTAATGCGCTCATCTTTAAGAAATTTACGCACAAACACCGCATTACGGTCACCAACATTGGTTGTAGTAAAGCTTTTTAACACATTGCCACCACCAAAAATCTTGGCCTCTAAATTCTCGCGACGCGCACCATTGCGTAGCAATTGGTTAATTAAAACCTCCATCGCATAAGTGCCATAACGCATAGACTCTGAAACCGGGCTATCCTTATCCGCCGTGGCGCTGTCTGGTAGCATAAAGTGGTTCATGCCACCAATTCCCGTTATGCTGTCACGTATGCAAGCCGATACGCAAGAGCCTAGTACGGTTACAATCAGCATATCCTTATCGGTAAAATAATACTCACCTGGTGATATTTTCGCTGCTTCGCAATCAAACGTGCGATCAAAATACAGCGTTGTAGAAATTTCTTCTTCCAACATACTCATAAAACGCTCTCTTTAGAAAGGCTGCCAGCACGCTTAATATTTTTACCATCACTTAAATCGTAAACGGTCTTACCACGCAAATGAAACGCATCAGACACATAAAGAAAGTTTTCTGAATGGCCAGCAAACAATAATGCATGGGGCTTCATCAACGGCACAAAACGGCTCAATATTTTTGATTGCGTGGGTTTATCAAAGTAAATCATTACATTTCTACAAAAAATCACATCAAATGATTCTTTCAATGGCCATGACTCTTCAAGTAAATTAAGCTGATGAAAAGTAATCAGGCTTTTTAATTCATTACGCACACGTACCGAACCTTCATGTGCGCCAGAACCTTTTTGAAAAAAATGTTTACGGCGCTCATCAGATAACTTACTCACACGCTCGTATGGGTACACCCCGCGCGATGCTGTTGCCAACACATTGGTATCAATATCCGTTGCAATAATTTCAACGGGCGGGCTCATGGTGCCAAACGCTTCACAAGCCGTCATTGCAATCGTGTAAGGTTCTTCGCCGGTAGATGCCGCAGAACACCAGATACGAATTGGTTTTTTTAACGTTACAAGGTGTTCGGCTAAAATAGGAAAGTGATGTTCTTCACGAAAAAAAGAGGTCAAGTTGGTTGTTAGCGCATTGGTGAATGCCTCCCATTCGTCAGCATCATTTTCACTTTCAAGGTAATCAAGATACTCTTTAAACGAGTGATACCCTAAACTGCGTAACCGCCGACCAATTCGGCTATATACCATGTCTGATTTAGCTTCTGATAACGAAATACCAGCATGCTGATAAATAAGCTTACGTATTTTGGCAAAATCCTGAGCTGTAAAATTAAACTCTCGGCTTTCATCTTGTTGTTCATTTTTTGCCATTATTGATTCACCATTTAGTTTGCAACTTTAGGCCTTTATGTAGAAGGTCTTTTATAATTATTTAACACAAAATCAATGTCTACTTAACGCTAGAGAACCCGGCATTCACGCTACTCCAAAAGCCCATTTTAGAAACCTTTCGGCTGGCTGAGGATTAGCGTAAATGGCGAATTGATGAGGTTTTGTTATGCTAAATCATGCATAAGTCAATTCAAATCAATCTCTCGGTCAACTAGTTAATTACTTATCAGTGGCTCTTCTTTTTTCTGGATGTGCTGCAAATGGATGTGCTGACTCCTTGTAAACCTTTAGCAAATCAGCAGCTTTTGGCTCACGTGCGATTGCACTTTTAATCGCTTGTTTAGTCGCTCTGTAGTTCCAATCCTGAATACGATCATCCATATCTGCTGATTGGTCAATAAACACACCAACACAGATAAACACATCATCCGCTTCTTCAACCGGAATCGTACCGTCAGCGACGCAATCCATCACCGCCATCGCAATACCGCGTTGAGCCGGGCCAAACATTTGCACTGACTGTTTAGTGTTTCTTAGCGTAACCTTGTTAAACATCACAGTATTAGGTTTAACCATCATGTTGGGGGCAACAATAGCCAGCAATCCATTCACGCCTTCTTTTTGGTCAGTCAAAGTACGACAAAATGCATCTTCTGCAGCACTGCCACGCGGACCCATAATAAGGTCAATATGAGCAACATTTTTAAGGTCCAGATCATTACTGTCTGGGCGATTTTCAATTACCAACGCTTCACCAATTAAAACACGATCAATTACAGCCATTTTATTCTCCTGAATGTCTCAATAAATTCCAAAAAAACCACTAAAAATCAGCATCGTGCACTTATAGCTACACTTAGCCCACAACCACTACCTACGAATGATTTTTAAAGCCACTGGTTTAAAGTTAGCTCTAATTAAAATCACCTTACTACTTCAACAACAGTATTCTAGAACGATTGTGAGTCTGAACATCCTCTATACTAAACACACTCACAGCATTCATCAACTCCTCAGCCTGATCCATCATCGACTCAGCCGCGGCAGCCGCTTCTTCCACTAAAGCCGTATTTTGCTGTGTCACATCGTCCATTTTAATAATCGCATCATTGATTTGCGCAATGCCGGCACTTTGTTCGGTTGATGCGGCAGCAATTTCGCCAATGATATCTGATACGCGTTTTACCGAACTTACAATTTCCTGCATGGTTTCACCTGCGGCTTCCACTTGCTTGGTGCCCTCAGCTGTTTTAATTGCAGAGTCGTGAATTAACTCTTTAATCTCTTTTGCAGCCCCAGCTGATCGCTGCGCCAGGTTACGTACTTCGCCTGCCACTACTGCAAAACCACGACCTTGCTCACCGGCACGCGCAGCTTCAACTGCAGCATTTAGCGCAAGAATATTGGTTTGGAAGGCAATGCCGTCAATCACTGAAATAATATCTTCAATTTTCTTGGCACTGGCATTGATATCCGCCATGGTGCTCACCACGTCAGATACGGCTACACCACCTTTTACTGCCACACCAGAGGCTGCAATCGCCAACTGATTAGCCTGTTTAGCATTATCCGCATTTTGTTTCACAGTTGATGAAAGCTCATCCATGCTTGACGCGGTTTTTTCCAAATTAGCAGCTTGGTCTTCTGTGCGGCGAGATAAATCTGCGTTGCCTTGCGCAATCTCTTTAGCGGCCGTATTAATCGCTTCTGCAGATTGTTTAACAATGACAATCGGCTTCACAATCATCTCTAGCATTTCATTCATACCATCAACAATCTTACGGTAATCACCCTGATGTCTATCGGCATCGGCACGTACAGATACGCGACCATCACGTGCAGCGTCAGCTAACAACTCTGCATCTTCATTTAACGCTTTCAAGTTAGTACGTACCTGTTCGATGGCCTCATTAACAAAAGCTTTTTTACCGGGAAATTTTTCTAATGGTGCATCAAAATCACCTTCACCAAATGCTTTAACACAGGCTAGCGCTTTTTCGGTCAACTCTATCTGTCCCGCTACGATAGTATTTACAGCACTCACTAACTCACTAAAACCGCCTTTAAACAAATGGGCATGTAATGACATATCAATATTACCTTGCGCATGTTCGTTAGTGACCCACTTCACAGAATCCACGGCACCTTTAAGCTTACCTTTGAGACGGTCAAGGTTTTTATTGATTTCAGCTTTTTTACCAGGATATTGACGAATTTGCACATCAAACTCACCATCACCGAGTGCTCGCATCAATTGCGTGACTTCTTCTTTCTCTTGCACATGTGCGCCTACCATTGTATTTACACCATGCGCCATTTCAGCATAAGCACCAGAAAATTCTGAGGTATCAATAGTAGCGTCGATTTCACCTAAGTCATGCTGCTCTGACATCGTTTGCATATCGGCAATAAACGTTTTTACATTGGAACGTAAAAGCTCAACGCCCTCATTGATAAAAGCACGCTGCCCAGGAAAGCGCTCTAATGGCGCATCAAAGTTACCTTTTGAAAATTCTGCAATACAGGCCGTGACTTTGCGCATGACATCCGCTTGGTTAGACGCCATTTCATTCACGTTTTCTGCCATCGTTTTATAACTACCACGGAATTTAGCGGTATTAATCACTGCGCCAATATTACCGGCTTTATTTTCAGCAGACATATTACTTTGCTCATCAATCACAGCCTTGAGCGTTTGCTGCATGCCTCGTATTGAGGCCATTAAACTTGTGGTGTCACCGTTTTCAACTTTAATCGTACTATTCAAATTACCATTGGCAATATCATTTGCGATTTTCGCCACTTCATCTGGCTCACCACCTAATTGCTTGCGTAAATTACGCGTAATCATCACACCAAGCACAACTAAAGCAAATAAAACCAACAGACTAATAATAATCGACACATTGACTGCCTGTGCTTTTGCATCTAAAGCTTTTTCTGCAATTTGTTTGCCTAACGTCGTTTTATAATCCATGTGTGCAGCAATGCTTGCGTTGGCTTTTTCTGCCGGACTGCGTATCGCAATATATAGTGCTTGCGCCAGCTCTTTATCACCTGCGCGTGATGCCTCTAAAATAGGCGACATATCTTGAAAGTAAACATTCAACCCTAGTTTATCTGCTTCAAGTAATTTCCGCTCTTGTTCATCAGAGAGATAAGCTTCATAACTATTGGTTAACGCATTCAACTCGCCTCGCAGTTTTCCAATTGCAGATTCAACCTCATCCATCTGGTCAGCTTCTTTGATAAAGGTATGGTTGGCAAGCCGAATACGCAACGTATTAAACGTATAGCGCAACTTATCCAACTCAACAATGCTAGGAGCAATATTGGTATTGGCATAATTGGTGGTATTAAAAATAGATTCTGTTTGTCGCAAACTTAACACCAATAAAACAATTAACCCTGCAACTGAAATTAAGGTTAATAACATCATTTTTTTTGCAACTGTCATTTTCATTACGCCACTCTTTTCATTTTAAATCATTTAAATATAATTAAAATTTGCCTACTCACTTCAATCTAAAACCTAACTTCAACGCTTTAAAACTCTTCCCAATCACCATCATCACTACTTGCTTTAGTATTTAATTTTGCAGGCGTAGCTTTTATAGCGGCTTTTATCGGCTTTGCTACAGCATGTCTTAACGGGCTATTGGGTGCGCGTCGGTTACCCACAGACTCACCCTCCAGCTGAAACACGCTGACGGCGTTCATCAGTTCATCAGCTTGCTCCATCATAGATTCAGCTGCAGCTGCGGCTTCTTCAACTAAGGCGGTATTTTGCTGGGTTACATCATCCATCTTCATGATAGCCTCATTCACCTGCTCAATACCAGCACTTTGTTCCTGAGATGCCGCAGAAATTTCACCGATAATATCAGTCACACGTTGCACAGAAGTCACCACTTCTTGCATAGTGTTACCTGCATTTTCTACCTGCTTAGTGCCTTCAGCGGTTTTGCTCACTGAATCGGCAATAAGCTCTTTAATCTCTTTGGCCGCCCCTGCTGAGCGTTGTGCAAGATTACGCACTTCACCTGCTACCACGGCAAAACCGCGGCCTTGTTCACCAGCTCTAGCGGCCTCTACTGCTGCATTTAAGGCCAAAATATTGGTCTGAAAAGCAATGCCGTCAATCACTGAAATAATGTCTTCAATTTTTTTAGCACTTTGGTTGATGTTAGCCATGGTAGTCACGACTTGGGCGACAACACGACCTCCTTTAACGGCAACCTCTGATGCAGTAGCTGCAAGTTGGTTGGCTTGTTTTGCATTATCAGCATTTTGCTTTACGGTAGAAGAAAGCTCTTCCATACTTGCCGCAGTTTTTTCCAGATTCGCGGCTTGCTCTTCGGTACGGCGCGATAAGTCAGCATTGCCTTGGGCAATTTCTTTAGCCGCAGTATTGATGGTTTCAACCGCAGTTTTAACTGTAGCAATTGGGCCTACGATCATTTCCAGCGTTTCGTTCACACCACCTACAATTTTACTAAAATCACCTTGATGCGCTGTGGCATCGGCGCGAACAGAAACACGACCATCATGCGCGGCTTCTGAAAGCATTTGCACGTCGCCGACCAATGCATTGATAGCATGAATGCAAGTGTTTAAATTATCTTTCAGGTTATTGAAATCACCTTTATAAACTTCAGTAATCGGCGCTGGAATTTCACCACGCGCAATGCGCTCCACGCTACTTGCCGCCATATTAAGAGGTTTAACCATTGCATCTAGCGTTGCATTTAAGCCTTCAATTACTTTGCGATACTCACCTAAATGGTGCAAAGCATCTGCGCGCACATCTAAAACACCAGCTTCAGCCGATTGTGCCAACAAATTGCCGTCAGCAACCAAGGCTCTAATGGCTAAACCACATGCATTCAAGTTATTTTTAATAATGTTAAAATCACCTTGATATTCAGCAGTAATCTCAGCCGGAATCACCCCTTTAGATAAATTATCCACATAGGCAGCCGCCATATTCAGCGGTTCAATTACGGCTTCTAGCAATTTATTAGCGCCTTCACTTAAATCGCGCATAAATCCATTTGGCAAACCCGTAGTGTCAATCCGTTTAGTCAGGTTACCAGCAACCGTCTGTTCAATCAGCACCGCTACATTTTTCTCTGCGGTTACCTCTGCCGTGCGGTCAGTCCATTGCGTCATACGCCCTAAATAACGGCCATCACTCTCATCATAAACGGGGTTCAGTATTAACTGCAGGTTACGCCCTGCATTGAATGTATCAATCTGTTTAGAACCACCGAATTCAGCCGCAAAGTTCGCTCGATCAGCTTCATTTTCAAGATACTGACCTACTTTACTTCCCATCATGGACTCAACAGTAAAACCAGGATGGCGCATCGCTATAGCAGGCGCCATGGATTTAAAAATATTTTTGGCCGCCTGATTCATATAAATAAGGAAATTGTTCTCATTAGATAGCGTCACTGCCATTGCCGCATTATCTAACGCGGATTTAATGCGACTAATCCCGCTCACAGTTTCAGTATGATTGAAATCCAGACGCGCTTTCAGCGCGCGATTGGCATCCAAGACCGCAGCCATTTCATCACGAGGCCCTGTACGCAATACAGCCTCATGCTCAACCCCTTGCGCACTAGACATCAGGTAACGAGCCGCATCACGAATACGTGGAATGAGGCTCATGTAGAGTGATCCGCCCAAGAAACCTGTAAAAAGAATACCAAACAAAATGAATAAAATACTTTCATTACGCTTGGCGGTATAGTTGGCCTGTGCTGCCTGATAATCCTCTCCCGCCACTTTGAGCTGTAAACTCGTTAGTTGGCTAATCTTGTCAGACAAGGGATCTATCGCCGGATACAGCTCAGTTGTTGTAAACGCAGCGATACGTTCCTGATTTTGGCTACTGAGAATACTTTGTAAAGACGCTGTAGCAACGTTTGCTTTGGCAAACAGAGGTTCGGCTTCCTGAATCAGTTGTTTTTCTTCTGGCACCAATTTAGTTGCAATATAAGCCTTCCAATTCTTATCGACTTCTACTAACGCTTCATTAACATTGGTCTGACCTTGTGACCAGCTCATATTGCCATTGCGAACTTTGTGCGCGGTATCGACTATATTCACCGCATACATATCTGCAACCACTTTGAGCTGTTGTAATGGAACGACGCGATCCTGATACACACTGGATAGCTTGTCATTACTGTAATCAATACCTCTTAGGCCATCATAGCCAAGCGCAACACTGGTGAGCGTAACCACAACAAATATTAAAATAATCCGAGCTTTTAATGAGAATCTGCGCCTGTAATTACTTAGTTTTGCTACTAGAGTTTGTGTCCAACTCAATCCTTCTTTAATCGCCTTGTAATCACGTATTGCACCGTCTATTTGCTGACGCGACGGTTTTTTGCGCACTGAGATATATCCTGCTGGCTGGCCATTTTCTACAATAGGCGAAACAATCGCTTCTACCCAATAATGATCTCCGTTTTTACAACGATTTTTAACAATACCAATCCACGGGTCACCTGCTTGCACTGTGTTCCATAGGTCTTCAAATGCCTCTGACGGCATATCAGGATGGCGCACGATATTATGGCTTTGCCCAATTAACTCCTCTTCTGTAAATCCACTTATATCAATAAAGTCACGATTAACAAAGGTGATTAGACCTTTTAAATCGGTTTTAGAAGTAATCTTTAAATCGTCTTTTAACTCTACTTCACGCTGTGTGACTGGCATGTTGATTTTCATGACTAGACTTCTCCTATGACTTTAAATTAAGCTTAAAACTGCAAATTTATACATTAAATACACTTAACTAGTAATAATCATTACGCATCATGTGTATATTTTTAACATCAAAAACATTAACTAGCTTACCCTTATCACTACATAATTAACGCTTTTAAATACTCGCCAATGTGCATGTCCTGCATTGATCTGCCAGTATTTTTAAAACTCAGCCCAATCGTCATCATCACCGTTAACTTGGCTTACTTTCTTTAACGCACTGGGTTTACGGCCTTTAGTCACTGCTTCAATCTCGCTAATCGCATTGATAGTACGTTTAGAAGTTTTTGAGAACTCGCCGCCTAACAATTGTTTTGCCGTAGCTTGATCATGGTCATGCATGCTGCGCACAATATGGCCTACGCTTTGATGGAACTCCGCGTGGGCTGTT
>Ga0172380_10000978_pt1 | contig 51196 bp, 45 predicted proteins | sample Leawe162metaG_FD_119747 | JGI IMG/M metagenome (GOLD analysis project Ga0172380, IMG submission 119747) | Leachate microbial communities from a municipal landfill in Southern Ontario, Canada - Leachate well 162 metaG | ecosystem: Engineered > Solid waste > Landfill > Unclassified | place... | reverse complement strand
TCTAAAAAAGTGCAGAAAATCGGAAAAGAGGAACGGCATTCGCCGTTCCTCTTCCGATCATGTACTAAATACCCCGGCAATCGACCGTGGCAAAACAGCGGCAACAGAGCTTGGCGCGTGACACGAAAGAGATTTTTCGGAAGCTCAAGCGAGAAGGATGCCAGCAAAGATGCGCCTGAGAGCGAAGGTGATTGCGCGTCTAGTCCTGTCATTCAAGGGTCCAAGGCTTCTAAATCTAAATCCAAACCTCGCGGACAACAACCAGGTTCAAAGGGCCACGGACGGACAGAGCGTGGGAGCATACCAACTTCGGAGACGATCACGTTAGAGATTGAGAGCGGTTGCAAATGTTCAACTTGCGGAAAGGGCTACAGACAGCTGACCAGCACTGAAGAGTCATCACTGTACGAAATCCAGGTCGAACTCTACAAGACTCAGTTCGAGCGTCTCAAATACGTCTCAGTGTGCGAATGCGAGGGCAAGAAAATTGTCACAGCGCCGCCACCAGCAAAGCTTTATCCAAGAACAGACGTCGGTATTTCGCTGTGGACATTCCTAGCAGTTCAAAAGTTTTTACACGGAGTGCCGACGAGTCGTACGCTGAAGGACCTGAGCTTGAGCGACTTCGAACTATCCGAAGGAACTGTAACCGGTGGCTTTAAGGTCATTGACGGGCTACTTACTCCTCTGTACGAAGCTCTAAAGAACCACTGTAGAGGCGCCAGCAACTGGAATGCTGATGAGACAACTTGGCGCGTGTTTAGCTCTGGTCGCAAGCGTTGGTGGCTCTGGCTCATCGCTTCCGATGACGCAGTAGTCCATATTTTAGATCCAAGCAGATCGAGAAAAGTACCGACTGAGTTCTTTGCTGGTTCTAGCGGAACGCTGATGACAGACCGTTTTTCTTCTTACAAGCCTCTTGGAGATCACATTCAAAAGGCCCTTTGCTGGGTTCATCAGCGCAGAGATTTTGTGGCAGTGATGAATGGCAATGCCGCTCTCGCTCCGTGGGCGAAGAGCTGGCTCAAAGAAATTGGGCTGCTCTTTGTACTCAACCTTCGCCGTTTTCGGCTGTGGGAAGCAGGAAGTGGCTTCGGCGGAGCGTGGGACGCTGCAAATGAAAAGCTAGCCAAGCACGTGAAAAAGCTCGAAAGGCGCTGGCAGAGAGAGCTTAAAGGACCGAAATTGCACAGGCAGCAAAAGGCAGTGCTGAACAGTATGAAGAAGCACTGGCCTGGACTGACTTTGTTTCTGAGTGATCCGAGAATTCCGCTAGACAACAATCGTGCAGAAAGACTATTGCGCAACGCTGTGATTCTGAGAAAGAACAGTTACGGAAGCGGTTCTGAGTGGGCTGGTCACATGGCCGCCAAATTCTTTTCGCTGTTTCAAACCTGGTTAATCAATGATCTCAACCCGCAGGCCATGCTGATGGACTACTTTGAGAAATGCTCGGAGACACCAGGAAAACCACCCCCGAACATTGCTGACTACTTGCCTTGGACCATGTCGGATCTTCGAAAAAAGGAATTTGCTCTGCCAAAGTCTTACAAGAAGCCGAAGTAACTAAACTTAAAGTGCAAAAAGTGCAGAAAAACGCTGAAATGGAGCTAGAGCAGCTTTATTCGATCAATTTTAACCCACTGTGGTAGCCGAACGCTTACCGTTTTTTGAAAGTTTTGATTTAGCAAGAAAAAGAGAAAGGCGAAGAAGAAAGAGAGGAAGAAGGCTGCCCTTCTTCCTCTCCCAAAACGAGCTTCCAGCAAAGGTCACAAGAGCTTAGCCCTCATGACCAATGCCGAAAGACACGTCAATTACTTCTTGCTGTCGGCCCCTTTGTCGTCGGCCTTGCTGTCAGGCATGCCACCAGAGCCGGCACCAACAGTGGTGTCAACCTGAGCAGCAGAATCAGCACCGGAATCAGCAGGAGCGGCAGCAGGGCTGGCAGGGACATCAGCCTGCGAATCAGTCGGCGCCGGCAGCTGCAGCACGGGTTCGACCACATGGGCTTCGACGTCAATGACATCAGCCGGTTTCTGTGCGGCAGCCTGAGCAGCCTGCTCGGCCCGCTTTTGGTCGAGGGCAGTCTTGTAAGCGTTGAGTTCTTCCAAGATCGGACCACAGATCGTGACGACGTTATCGAACTCGCCCTTCTCCAAAGCGGCCTTGGCGCTGACTTCTGCCGCTTCTGCACGCTTGAGCAGAGCCGCCAGCTCTTGGTCATTGGCATACTCAGGCTTGGCAGCGTGCTGCCTCAAGGCCTCGACAGCCATGGCGAAAACGCCAAAGACAAGATAGGTCTTGCCATTGCGCGCCTTCTTGCGGGCCCAGTTGACGGCCATCAAGAAGAGAATGGCACCAATGGCGCCGATGACGAGTACTACGGTAAGGAATGTTCCCACGGTTTACCTCCGAGTTTATTTTTGCGCTGTTTCCAGCGAAAATTGGGAGGATATCGACCAAAGCCGCTATCCTCCAAGGTTTTTGTTTAGAGGCTTGAGCCTCAAAATCCCCCCGAACCGCATGCTGCACGAATGCACAAACATACAAACGTAGATCTGTACACTCTATACAGCACGTGGTGAGAGGGTAGACTGTTGTGCCCCTATCAGCCTAATGGGCTAATGGGCTGCAGTCGGGCACTCGGCGTTTTCGCAGCCGGTCAGGGGGTCGCTGATGCTGTCGCCGCAGGCGGCACAGCGAGGAGTGGCGTCCAGCGAAGTCACAGGCCGGGCGTCACGGGTGAACACCGGGCAGGGCTCTTCGCGCTTGCGGGAGCTGACGAAGCCGTTGAAGCGCTTGTCGAAGAGATGGTCTTCGAGCAGCTGGAACTTGTAGGTGGCGGTCAATGGTCCATGGGAGCTCAGACCTTCACGGATTTCCAGGGTGAAGGCAGGGAAGAGGCCGCCGGTGGCCGCTTCTGCCAGGAGATGGCCACGGGGCTCGGTGCTGCGCACGCAGGTCTTGTCCTTGTGGTCGCCGAAGCTGAGCAGCGACAAGAAGCCACTGCGAGCCATGCGCTTGTCCTTCTTGAGCAGAGCGCTCAGGGCGAACTGGTTGCGCTTGTCCGGTTCGATGGAACCCTTGAAGATTTCTTCGCCGTCGACGAGCACGATAGCCGTGACCGGATCAGCGGTGAAGATAACGAGTTGGGCAGTTGCCGGGTCGCAGACACGCACATAGGTGTCGGTGCCTTCCATGAACTGCTCGGCAGTTTCTTGGTTGCAACCACGGGTGATGAGTACTGTTGTCATATTCTATTTCCTCTTACGGGTTGTTTGTTGACGGGCGACATCTGCATAGAGGTCGCACGGATGGCCATGTCAGACCCAATGTCTGGCATCGACCATCGGAAGCATGGGACGGTTCTGGTGAAGCGTTGAAGCAAGCTCAAATTGCCGGAATGCTATCCGCTCACTTGGTCTTGCCGAGGGACAGCAGACGCTGTATGCCGGCAATCGAGGCGAGCAGAAGCACGACCAGCAGTATGGCCACCAGTAGTCCTCCAATGACTGCAATCGAAGCGCCCACAACCGACGTGGCGTGGGTGTACGAATGACTGATGATTTGCATTACCCAGGGCATCACCGATTGCTCGGCGAACTCCTGGGCCACTGTCCATCCACCAGCCGCGATGGCACACCAGGCCACGAGGAAGGTGAACAGGTACATGACGAAGCCTGAAAGTTTCATCTCTTTCTCTCACGTAGTGTTCAAGGGGTCACAGGCTATGCCGCGACAGCCCTCTTGAACCAGTTGTTGATAATTTCGAGGTGTTGGGGAAAGCCGATATCGTCGGGCAATTCCTCAGCGGCAAAAACGCCGACGTCTTGCACTTCCTCGCCCGCCAGCAGTTCTCCGCCGCCGCCTTCTATAGGTCTGGCATGGTAGACGAGGATGATTTCGTTGGCACCTTGGATGGGCGAGTAAACGGCAAGCAGTCGCACAATTGCGACCACCAAACCAGTCTCTTCAAACACCTCGCGAATAGCTGCCAGTTCAGCGTCTTCGTGCGCTTCGATGAAGCCGCCAGGAAGACACCATGTGCCCACGAGTGGCGGTTGAGCGCGCTTTGTCAGGACGATTCCTTCTGCAGTTTCAACCAGACATATGGCAGCGGGTTTGGGGTTATCCCAATGGACAAACCGACACGACGGCGACGAACAGGCCAGGCGAAACCGTTCGCAGACCAGTTGTTCAGTCAAGCCGTGGGCACAGAGTGGGCAGAAGCGGTAGCCGCTGAAGTGGGCGGGAGGCGGGTAAGCATGGACTTGCTTGGCACTAGCGGAAGATTGGTCTCCTTCGATAGTTAGGGTTGGGACAGATGGAGCAGGGTCATCGCTGAGCGATGGTCCTCCTTCGGAATTGGGATGCTCATGACGTGCAAGGTTTACTGTCATATCTTCGTTCTAAAACGTTGTCTTCCGAGAGCTTTTGCAAACTAGGGCTAAGAAGTGCTTGCTAGAAGTGCTTTCTAGAAGTCACCTCATCGCCGCAGCAGGAATGTTCAAAACCAGCACTACAACCTGAACTCAACCGACCAACTAACTAGCAAACCAACTCGTCCTCAATTTCGCAATGCAGTGATTCCAGCGCCGACCAGCAATCTGGTAGGAGAAGAATCAATGGTGGAGGTAAGGACGGAGCTTTGGTGGTTTGGAAGAGACTCAGGTGGGTGGTGGAAATAAGAACAGCACTAGTACATTAAGTCTCGCGCCTACGCCCGTACAATCAATATCTACAGAACTTTACATGCGCGCGCGAGTACTAAGCTTTCCTTTAGATTCCGCATGACAAGCTGCTGACATGGCTTTGCGGACAAACAAGAGCCTCTTGACAGCGCTAGCGGCACGAGGTTCCCAAGGGATATACGAAAGTGTCTAGTTTGAAGACATCGCTTTGCTCTTGCCCTGAAAGCAAGCGCCCAGAAGGCTAGCCTAGTTCTGCTAGCACCGCTCTAAACAACCTATCGAGGCGTTTTGAAGCATTCTTGGAAGCCTCTAATACTTCTTCGTGACCACCCATGGCTTCGTCTGGTCGCCAAACATTCGTAATCACAGAAACAGCACAAGCTGTTGTAGTCGTACCAAGAGAACTAGTGCCATCACAACAAAGCAGTTCGGGCACGGTCGACATACCGACAGCATCGGCTTTCAATTTGCGCAGCATTTCAATCTCGGCCATGGTCTCGTAGGTTGGCCCGAGTAGGCCAGCATAGACGCCCTGACGTAAAGGTCTAGATTCAGACTGGGGCGCTGTTATAGCTAGCTTCTCGCCAACACTAATGAGCATTTCGGTAAGCCGGTTTCTGCAATCGCTGGTCGGTTTAGCAATGGCCGGAATAAGACCCGTATTTTTAAGCTCAGGGTTGAGGTGGTCGCGGTAGCCAGTCAATACCATCAAATCGCCCACAGAGTAGTCGAGATTAAGGCCACCTGCGGCATTGGTCAAAAGCAAATTAGGCACTCCCCACTCTACAATCGCGCGGCTAGCCAATGTTACGGTGGGCCAATCATATCCTTCATAGAGGTGGAAGCGTCCGCGCAAAACGGCTACGAGAGGCCCGCCCACTTCGATGCGGCCGACAGTGAGAGTGCCAGAATGACCGACAACTCCCGGTGCCATACCGAAAAGATCTTGATAAGGCAACACTGCTGCGTCAACCAATTTGTCTAAGACACTGACGCCCGAGCCCAAAACCACTGCTGCCACCGGCACCTCAGAGCTAAGTTTTTTGAGAGCACTAACAGCTTCTGAAGCGGTTCTCGGCGCTGACTTGATCATGATTCTCCTTTAGTTTATCGGTTAATTGCCATTAGCACTTGAGGGGAAAGTATGCCCCCTTCAGGCACAGCCAAAGCCAACACTTTCAAACCAGCGTGGGCCGCTACAATCATGGTCGGCACTGTATTCCAGTTATAGAAATGAGCACCCATGCTGTAGATCAAATCGAGGTCAGCTTGGCTCGGCACCAAAGCCGGTTTAATACCAGCAACGATACCACTGCGCAGTTTGCTCAATGGGTTGCCCATGGTCCAAGTCTCTTCTTGATCAATAGTATCGGCAGCGGAAAGATAGATTCTATTGACCACGGGGAAACGCTCACCAATTGGGTTATTTGGCCCGACTAGTGGATTATCGCCAGTGAGATTTAAGTGGTCAGAAATAATATGGGGCTCGGCCAAATTATCTTTGAGATGACTAGGCGAAAAGCCGTAAGCCCTGTCGATAACTATTACCACTTCAGCTTTTTCTTTGTTGCGAATCAGGTCGACGGTTGCCTCAGAGAACTTTTCGAAGAAATCAAACTCAGGACAAGTACCGGTAAAATCAATGCGCTTTGCATTCCTCAGCTTCAATTTTTCACCTCACTAATAAACGATTGGCCGGCACCAGTCCAGCCGATATTAAGCCAAGAAGATAGCGAGCCAGCTATATCAGCAAAGCCATGGCGAATGCCAATATCGGCCGACTGCAGCGACGGGCTGTAACCAACCAGCGGAACAAACTCACGGGTGTGGTCTGTACCTGGAGCAGTGGGGTCGTTGCCGTGGTCTGACGAGATTAGTAGCAGATCTTCTGGCTGCATAGCAGTGATAATACGCCCCAGCCACTGGTCGATTTCTTCTAGGGCATGACCATAACCTTTAACATCGCGACGATGACCATACAGCGAATCAGTATCGACTAGGTTTGTAAAAATCAGACCCATGCGATCAGGTCTAGTCAAGCTGATCTGCACAGTGTTCAGATCAATGTCACCATTAATAGCTTTCAATGTCAGCTCTAGACCTTCCACGTTTGTACCGGTGTGTTTGGCGTGGGAGAGACCATTGCCGACAAAAATATCTTCAATTTTACCAATGCCAAAAACGCCCAAACCAGAGTCAAGGGCATTGTCTAAGAAAGTCTTTGCAGGAGGTGGCACTGCATAGTCGTGACGCTCACCCGACATCCGTTTGTAAGAACCGCTCTCGCCATTAAATGGTCTGGCAATGACACGGCCAACGCGGTAGGGTCCGTCCAGTATTTTGCGGGCGATTTCGCACCATTGATAAAGAGTGGCTAGAGGCACGACATCTACGTGGGTAGCCACCTGAAATACACTATCGCCAGAAGTGTAAACAATAGGAAAACCAGTGCGGCGATGCTCGTCACCAAGCTCTTCTAGAATCACCGTCCCTGAGGCCGCTTTGTTGCAAAGAATACCTTTGCAACCCGTCTCTGCAATAAATCGGTCGATTACTTCAGGAGGAAAGCCTTCATAGAACATTGGAAAAGCTGTAGGGCTGATAATACCCATCATTTCCCAGTGGCCGGTCTGTGTATCTTTGCCGTTGCTTTCTTCTTGCAAACGTCCAAACATGCCAGTTGGCTTATCCGCTGGAGCCACCCCAGCCACTGACGTGATATTGCCCAAACCAAGTTTAGCCAGATTGGGCAAAGCCAAACCACCAAGCTCCCGAGCGCAATTGGCTAAACTGTTGCAGTCACCGCTATCACCAAAATCAGCATGGTCAGGCGCGGCGCCGATGCCACAGCCATCGACAACCAGAACAATAGCGCGGCGGTTTTTAGCCTGGCCGTCCTTAGATTCGTCTTTCAAAGCTACCTCTGATTTGAATACACTGTTGAAACCGTTCAACCTGCGCTAGCGAGCACTAACTAGATATCGTTCAGCTGCGCTGAGAATATCGTTGATTATTGTAATAGCGCCGGGCCGTTTTTGTTTGCACAGCTAATTGTAAAGCGGCTAACTGCTCGCTAATTTGCTTCGACAAAATTAGTGAGACAAATACGTATCGCCCTGTTGTGTATTAGCCAGGGCCTTTGTTAGGGTGCGATTATCCTTTTCACCCACAATCTTTCGAAAAAAAATACAAGTTCCGACCTAAACCCCCACTCTATCGAGAATTCAATGCTTTTGTCTCCATTTTTTTGGAGCAGCATAACGGGCGGCTTTCAGGTCAACTAGTTTTTCTATTGAAACTTGCCAGTGTTTAGGACATCAACTTCGGTCACGCAGACTGAAAGGAGTTGGTGCGTTACCAAAAACAAATCGTCTGCGCTAACTTCTCCGACCACTAATTGTCAATGTTGGCAGTTGTGCAAGGAGACCAAAACGTCAGGAGTCACTTATGAAAAAGTTTCTTGCTCTTCTCGCGGTGGTTGCCAGCTTCGCTTTCAGCAGCACTGCTTTCGCCCAGCATCGTCACGATGGTCACAACGGACACGGTGGACACGGCGGCGTCAACCTTCAGGTCAGCCCCTGGGGCACCTCGCTCAACATCGGTGGTCACAACGGCGTCACCATCACCGACGGTCGCGGCTGGAACAATCATGGTTGGGACAATCGTGGCTGGGACAACCGCCGTTGGGACAATCGTGGTTACCGCCCGCCGGTGATCATCATTCCCGTTCCCCGCTATGACCGCTATGACCGCTACGACCGTGACTACCGTTACGATCGTCCGTCGATTCAGCGCCCCTACTACTACTTCGACCGCTCTGGACGTGAGGTCTATGTCGATCAGTACGGTCGGGCCCGCTACACCGGCTACATCCGCGGCGACCGTGGTTGCTACAACTACGACTACTGCGACTAGCCCCGGGCTTCCATTCTAAGGAATGGACAAAACTGGATGGAGTGCAGGGAAACCTGCACTTCATTCTTTTTTGTTCAGCCCCTTCACTACAGCATATAATAATTAAAACACTAAGCCGTCCCCTTTAGCATCTGTCAATCTGTCCAGCCATGGTTTATGAAATCACCGACTAGCAACCGCCTAAAGCATTACTGTATCGGTCATTGAAGAATTTAGCCGTAGTACCTAGCACGGCTGCGCTAGTTAATGCTAATCTAGTGTATAGAGATATCGGAGGCACAATGACCACACCAGACATGCTGTCAATTAATAACGTCGCAGCCAAGCTCGGTCTGTCCGTGCACCAGCTCCGGCGCTGGGAACTGATGTTCGGCCTGGAAATTAAACGGGGCCGTGGTCAACAACGGCAATATCGCGACGAAGATCTTTCTGTTCTTGAACGCATTAAAGAATTAGTAGAACAAGGTTGGCCCACCTCCCAAATTAGACCGCAACTCGAAGCTGAAGGTTTAGTTTCGCCGAAGCTAATAGGAGTCACTCCAAGCCCTGGTAATCCTGAGGTTTTGCAAGAATCAATTATTGGCTTGCGCAATTTCACTGAGCGGCGCTTTATTGAAATTTCCAAACAAATCGACGAATTGCGACAACTGCTCATTTCGGTCACCTTAAAGAACGAACTATCAGCAGACAAGGCTTCGCCATGGCAACCAACGGCCAGCGAGTTTATGCCAGCTCCTAAAATTCAGCCGCCCCAAGAAATTACTATTGGGCCACAAATCTCAATCGATCCGCCCAATAGCAATATGTACGGCAACTCAGGCAATTCTAGTTTGATTGGCCGGCCACAACCAGGCCCCGGTCTGCAACGCCAAGAGCCACGTACTTCTTTTGAACCCTCCACCTCAAGCGAAGCTGTCTCACGCTCAATGTCGGCTCTTGACTCTATGTTTAAAGACAGAGAGACGAGTGATTCTGAAAGCACTCAAACCGAAAGCACTGCTACCAGCAGTTTTACAAAAGTGCCCGTAATCCCACCCCCTGAAAGCCAAAGCTCAGCAGCTGCACAAAATAATCCGTACAATCCAACTATCCCACCAATACGCCACAGCACTATCCCTCCTCTACCCAGCACGGCGCCGCCAAGCCCTGAGCCTGTAGCAGAAGGATTGGCTGAGCCAATCCTTTCTGAACCCACTGTTATCACTACTGTTGAAGCAGGTCCAGGCCCTGAACCTTCCCAGTACACAGCTACGTCCGTTGACCATACGGCACTAGTAGATAGCTCTTTAGACGATGCAACTTTGGCTGCACCCAGCAGCGAGAACTTACAAAGCACTGAATCATCGGCTTCTAAATTTACAACCGTTCAATCGGCCTTCAGTGTGCCCCCGCTGCCGCCAAATCCTTTTAAAACTTCCACTGAAAGTGCTGAAGCCGCACAAGCAAACCTGCGCTCACTGTTCTCCCCAGCGGCTCCAGAACCACCGCTAGGGCTAAACTCAGGCTTTGCTCCTGGCAGTTTTGCGCCGGCTAGCGTGTCAAGTAATGTGCCGAATATATCGAGTTTGCCGACTACTGCCCCCACGGCCCCAGCATACGAGACAACTGCCACACCAGCACCTGGTCCAGAACCATCGCAGGAAGACACAGCAGAAGAGTTAAGCGACAGCGCCGAAAGCTTCTTCAACGACGATCAGGACCAAGTAGAAGCAGAAGAACTCCAACCAACCCCGGAAGAGCCCACCCAACCAATTCAACTAACTCCAGGGCCCCAGGTCAACTTCGGTCCAAACGTATCAGCTCCAACACCGCAGGCGACACCACAACGAGTGGACGACAATTTTGGCTTGGGCGAAGTAACAGACCAAAATTACCTCACAGTGCTAGGTCGCGCCCTTGATTTAATTGGCTGGACTGATGAACAAGCTGATACGTATTCGCTCAAAACATTCGGCGTTCCCCACTGGGATGAATTGGGCCGCAGCCAAGCAGAGAAACTAGTGGCACACCTAATTAGTTTACTGAAAGAGCAAATGGGTTAACGCCACAAAATCAGCTGATTTAATCTAGACACCGTATTTACCCCACTGACAATCAGACAACTTGGCCGTAGTATCTATGAACACGCTAAATCGCGGGTTCTCCAGAGAGAGCGATCAGGGATGATTTCTACCGAGGGCAGCACCGGTCCTGCGAGCAAATAAGTCAAAAGAGTAGCTTTATCAGCTGCTCTTTTTTTTTTGCAAAACTTGCTTATTTGCTTGTCGAGCAGAAATATCAACAGTCCGCAGCGCACAAACCTTGCACTAACTCCCGCGAACCCATGGCCAACCATTATCTGCGGCCTTAAATAGAGAATATTAAAGGTCTAGTTTTACTCATTTAGGCCTTGTTATAGCTATGCCAGTCTTGTTAGGGTCAAATTACCCATTTACATCTTAAATCTTACAGGAGTCCTTTTCAGCCACCAAACCAGCGCTATGCCCTAGTTCAGTGTCTCGGAAAAGTCTTCAATCAAGACCTGGGTGATCTCACATTTATTAACCATGGCAATGCGCTCAAGGAAAAGACGCATGCCCGCTAACGTTTAGGAGCATCATGAACAAAAACAACACCCCTCTGGGTCTCCCAGGGATGGTCGATCACGTCGAAAAGATGCTGACCGACCCTGAAATTCTGCGACTGTACGATGAAGGCGATAAGCTTTCAAGCTCGCAGACCAAACACGACGTCGGACACGCATTCTCGGTTCTCAACACCGCCCGCTATCTGACAGAAGAACTGAACAAGCGCTTTCCCGGTTGCCTCAGCGACGAAGCTCGCCTTGTGGTCATTCCGGCTGGCGCCTTCTTGCACGACATCGGCCGCGCCATCAGCGTCGACGACCATGCCGAAGCTGGCAAGAAAGTGGCACAAGACTATCTCAGCTCCAAAGACTTCCCCACCAAGGTCGTCTCCAAGGTTGCTGCTGTGGTCGCCTGTCACCGTTCCGACAAATTCCTGGGCATCTCCATTGAAGCGCTGAAGAAGTTTCCGGAATTGGCCATTGTCGTTATCGCTGACAAGTGCGTCGGTGACGAAGACCGCGTGCGCCCCCGTCAGGCCTTCTTCCTGCGCATGCTGCGTCTGGTCGGCCTCGCTCGTACCAACTTCTGGGACAACGCCGAACACGACCGGGTCAACTTCGCCATCAAGGACGCCCAGCTTCTGGTCGACTCCGACGATGCCTGCACCCAAGAACACGCCGGGGCGATTGTGCTCAAGCTGGTTCTCGACGAGAAGGTCGCTCCGGCGGCAGAACTGCTCTCGCTCTACGGCAAACGCTTCCACTCTTGTGGTCGTGCCGCCAAGAGCCTCGGTTTCGTCTTCCGTATCGAGGTCAATTCGGTGCGCTTCATGTACGACGACGTCACCAACAAGTGGCGCCCGCTTGAATGCTTCAGCGTGCAATTGCCCTAAAAGCATGAGCACTTGAAGTAATCAGGGGAAGAAAAGTTTCTGGCTAAGGCCAGAGACTTTTTCTTCTCTTTTCTGATACTACGACATTTAGTAAGATAGTTGTAGCAATTTAGGGCAGTAAAGAGATAGCTGAAAGCGGTGGCTTAGTAAAATTCCCTAGTAGAATATATTTATTGCCGAAGGAGCGCCTCAAAAAGAGTGTCACTTGTAAACGACATCTGGAAAATCTATCGCGCCTCAGCCGAGTCGTGTGTCAAGGCCGGTCAATACACCGATGCTGAGCGGCTCTGGCTGGCAGCTTTAGAAGTAGCTGAAGACTACGGGCCAGACAATGCCATGCTAACAACCTCATTAGAGGGTCTAGCTGAGGTATTTTGGTACCAAGGCAAACATGAGTTTGCTGCCCCAATATGCAGGCGCTTGCTTCGTCTATACGAACAAAAGCTTGGACACCATCACCCAGACGTCGGAACAATGGCCTACAACCTGGCCTTGCTCTACCACTCTTGGGGCAAGTACGTCGAGGCCGAGCCATTTTATAAGCTTTCTATGTCAATAAAAACTCGTGTGCTGGGCGGTCGGCACCCAGAAGTTGTCAGTCTGCTGGGCAACTACGCAGACCTTTTGCTCATGCTTGACAGGGTGGAAGAAGCTCGGGAGCTCAAAGCTCTATCTGAAAAAGTCAAAGCCACCAGTTGGCGCAAAACAGGAAATTGGCAAGCCATGCCGATCGCAGCTGAGTCAGAGACACTTTCCAACTCTAGCCCTAGTTAAATGACCTTCGGATTAACTGGCTGGCTCAAGTCCCAGCATCGCAGCATCGACTATGAAATTCCGCTCTGGTATCCCAGCAAAGAGCATCCAGACAGCCGCGAATGGCTGAGCACGAATGGCCTAGGTGGATACTCAATGGGTACTGTTTCGGGCATGAACCGTAGGCGTTATCACGCCAGCCTGGTTGCCGCCCTAACACCACCAGTTGATCGCAAGGTCGTTCTCTCTCGTATTGAAGAACTAGTTACAATCAACGGCAAAGCCTACGATCTCGCCACCAATTCATGGGCATCAGGGGTGGTATCACCAACTGGCTACAAAAGACTTGAGTGCTTTACCACACTACCCACTCCAACTTGGGTTTACGAGCTAGACGGCCATTACTTAATTAAGCGGCAGGCACTACCATACGGCAAGAACGAACTTTTCTGCGGTTATACTTTTTTGCCGGAGAACGACAACGACACTCCCGAAGTTAAACTAACCACTCGCTTTCTGGTCGGTTTTCGCGACTTCCATTCCGCCGTCAAAGGCTCACAAGATGAGCGCTTCCCTCAATTTGTCTCGCCCAATCAAACCATGATCATTCTCAATGAAAGTGGTCACCGTCTCTGTTTGACCTGGGACAGTGGTCGATACGAAACCGAAAAGCAGTGGTGGTGGGACTATAACTGGCCCGATGAAACGGCACGGGGCGAACCAGATCGCGAAGATCTCTTCCTGGTTGGCACAGTCAACAGCACCCTGACCAACGGACGAGAATTCAGTGTGGGCGCCAGCTTTGAGCACGTAATTCACAACCCCAACTGTCATGAAGCAGTTGAGCGCTTAGTAGAAAGACAGAACAGACTGATAAATCGCGCCAGTTTGCCCCGTTCGCAAAAGACTGACTTGCTAATTTTAGCCTGCGACCAAATGATTGTTCCTGATGTCTTATCGCCCTCTCACAGCAGGGCTGGTGCCATCGGTGCCGATAGCGAAAGCGACAAACTCTCTGTTATTGAGGGCTATCCTTGGTTTAACGACTCAGGCAGAGCGGCGCTGCAATCCTTACCTGGTCTAGTTCTCGCCACCCGTCGCTTTAGAGACAGCAAAGCCATCCTCATGGCCTTTGCCGAACGCCGCGAGAATGGCCTTGTAGCCAACCGCACCCTAGACCAAGGTAAGCCTAATCGCTTTGTTTTCGCCAGCGCCGATGTTAGCCTCTGGTATGGCTGGGCTCTTTATCAGCACTACCGCATCACTAAAGATAAAGACTTAGTCAAAACGTTGATGCCCGTGCTGATCGACATTTTTAACCGCTTCAACGCCACCACTGGCGATATCAAAACCGATCTTGATGGTCTCTTAGACACCAGCTCACCCACTGAAGAATATAGCTGGATGGACGCCAAAATTGGCGACCTCCCAATCACACCGAGAGCAGGCAAGGCAGTAGAGCTCAATGCTCTTTGGTACAACTTTTTAGCGACGATTCTATACTTAGATACTGAAGTCCAATTGGAAGTAAACGAGAGAGCAAAAATAAAAGCTGTAGCAGAGTTGGCCAAACAATCTATGGTCAAATTTTGGAACGAAGAGAAGCAGTGCCTATTCGATGTAATCGAAGCCCGCACGCCATCAGGACACAGCAATAAAGGTCACGATGATGCCATTCGCCCCAATCAATTATTGGCAGTATCATTGCCGTTCAGAGCATTTAGCAAACCTCACGAAAGAGCTATTCTCACAACCGTCGAGACTGAGCTACTGACCCCGACTGGCCTGCGCACCTTGGCCGTTAGCGATCCACAGTACCAAGGAAACTATGGCTGCGGCTTCCAACACGCCGATCAGTATCACCGCGATCTTTCATATCACCAAGGGACCGCCTGGACCTGGCTAATAGGTAGCTATTTTGAAGCACTGACCAATGTTTACGGCACCCAAGCAGAGAGCATCGGACGAATCAAACTCTTGCTTCAGCCATTTCTGGCGCATCTCACTGAGGAAGCTTGTTTGGGTTCAATTTCAGAAATTTTTGACGGCAGCAGACCGCATCTAGCCAAGGGCTGCCCGGCTCATGCTATTGCCATTGCCGAATGTATGCGCTGGCAGGCTTGGCAGCTAAAGCAATAACACTCGTTAACGGACTGTCAAAATAAGGGTGAATAAATAAGGTCGGCGGGTATGAAAATATAGCTGCAAGAAATATAGCCGGTAAAAATACACACAGCTAAAATCAACGCCAAATTTTGGCACCCCTATCCATATTCTGGAGCGCATGTTCAAACCGAATTCCAATTCAGGACGAGGACCGCAGGCCAACACGCCTCAAGCAGCTGCTCCGAGTAGCTCAAGTGCACCGCAACGGCTGCCGCAACTGTGGACCCCTCCTACATTCGAAGACATCGCCAATATTCTCAGCCTTTGCCAAAAACAGGGTGGCAAAGCAGTTGAATTGCCGTTTTCCGTTCCCGGCAACGACTCACTTTATCAGATAAAGGTGCAGCAGCCTGAAAACAGTGATCCGGAATGGACTTTTTCATCCGGTACTCTGACAGGCTTAAGCACAGTTTGGAGCATTCCTTGCATCGATTTACAACTGATTCATAGTTTGGTCGAGTCTGAATCGACTGGAAAAGACTCTGTCGACCTAATCTCATCTAATAGTTTCAATCGCTCTACCACCGGCAATATTGCCTTCCCCTCTGCCGACCTGCCAAGCGATCAAAACCAGTCAGGTAGTCAAAACCAGTCAGGTAGTCAAAGCCAGTCAGGTAGTCAAAGCCAGTCAACAAGCCAAACCATGAGTGGTGCAGCAAACTTGATGCAGTCGGTGACTGCAAGCAACAATCAAGATTTAGGCACTGCCAAGGAAGTGCCATCGGGGCAACTTCAAGTTCACGGTCAGGGTCAGCAACAAGCCTCCCTCGAGGGCGATCTAGAAAAGCTCAATCTACCGGCCGTTTTGCAATCGCTCTCCTTAAGCAAAATGACGGGGCGTCTTGGTATTGCCAGTGTTTTTGGCGGAGCTGATATTTTTCTTGTCGAAGGCAACCCTGTACACGCCACCACTGGCGAGACAAAAGGCGATCACGCCATAATTGAAACCTTGCTCTGGCCCAGTGGAAAATTCAAATTCTTCGAACAAGAAAAATGTACTGACTACACTCTCACCAAGCGTTTAGAGAACCTGTTGATGGAAGGCTTAAGCTTGCTTGACCAACACAATTATTTAAAAAATGCTGGGCTAAATATGGATACATATTTAAAACAGGCCTATAGCAATTTATCAGAAATGCAATTTGAGCAGCTTGCTAGCCGGGGAGCCCCGGTAAACATGGCCACGCAAAAAGATTTCTATCTTGAGATTGATAGCCAGGTGACACTATATGAGCTGTTACTGCGCATGCCCCTAGCAAAAGCCGACTGGGTGCCTGTGGTCTACAATCTAGTTTTAGTTGGGCTAGTGCGCCTTTCAAATGAAGTGCAAAAGAAAGAAGTTGCCGAGTTAATCGACAAAGAAATAGATGAACCGGCTATCGCCGCTGCTATAAAACCACTCGCCAGACTGGAAACCGATATCTTTACCTTTCCGGTATTTCAATATTTTCTCAAGCAAGAAATGGCACGCTACAAAGTAGATGGTAAGGCCTTTACATTGATGGTCTTCGACCTGCTCATAGACAAGCCCGGTGGGCAAGCAGGTGGGCAAGCAGGTGGGCAAGAATGTATGCCCTTAAGTGCAGCGAAAACAGCCCTCGACCGAGTCAAGGGAATAAAGCGAGAAATCGATGTGTTAGGACATTTCGAAACTTTCGATTTCGCTATGATTTTGCCGCAAACAGCAACTCGTTCTGCTGGAATTGTGGCACAACGTATTCTAGAGAGAATCAAAGGGGAAGAAATCGCGTCTTTGGGCTTAAGCAACAGCCAAATCAACATTGCTTTTGGCTTAGCCTCCTACCCCCAAGACGGCAAGACAGCAGGAGCCATTATGGCAGCTGCAGCAGAAGCAAAAAAACATGCTCGCAAAACTAGTATTGCCATTGTGGAGTACAAAGCCATGACTTAAAAACAGATGGGGAACAGGCATGTAAAGAGTTTTTTTAACGTACTATGGCAATCATTAAACAACAGCCCGAAGCGAACCACCCACTAAGCGAGAGTAATTAAGCCACAGATGGCTCTAGTCAATTACGGCACCAAAGAAATAACATTCAAGCTCGTTTATTACGGCACAGGTTTGGGCGGCAAAACCACTAACCTCAAAGTAATATACAGTCAGCTTTCACCGCAAACCAGAGGTGAATTAGTTAGCCTCGCCACTGAAACGGAGAGAACTCTCTTTTTCGACTTTATGCCTCTCGATCTTGGCTTAATTAATGGCTTCAAAGCTCGCATTTCGATGTACACAGTGCCAGGACAGGAAGAGTACAACAAGAGTCGCAAATTGATTTTGCGTGATGTCGACGGCATAGTCTTCGTCGCCGATTCAAGCGTGCTGCGCTCTGAAGAAAACCAAGCTTCGCTGAAAAACATGATGGACAACTTGAAAGAGTACAACCTCACGCTGCAGGATATTCCTTGGGTTCTGCAATACAACAAGCGCGATATCAGCAATATGATGACTGTTGAGCGCATGGAATCTGAATTAAACAAAATGGGAGTGCCTGCCTTTGAAGCAGTGGCCCTAGAAGGCAAAGGAGTATTCGCCACTCTTAAAGCCATTACAAAAATGATGCTCAACCGCGCCAAAGGCGACGATTAGTAAAATAGGCGTAGTACAAAAGTCGTAGTAAAAAAGTCGTGAAATATTCGCTGATACTAGAAAGCGTTGTACATATGAGCTTTCCATAATTACCAATATGCGCGCAGCTGGCGCGATCTTGGCAACGCCACAGAGCGGGAAAGCAAGCCCCTATTTGCGCTTGCAGCTTAGTTAAGGTTTGTAACCTACATTAGTTAACATAATTGACCCTATTTCTTCTTACGCAGAGCAATAGACTTAGGTGTCATTTTTTCCTTCCCAAACAACTTAGATCAAAGCTTCCGCCGCAGCAAGCACCACTTCAATCACCAGAGCAACCATCAGCCAGTGCTGAACAATTTGGTTTGGTTTTGCCGCTTTTTCGCCAGTTAACTGGTTAGCTCACGCTAGAAGCTCAAATGGGACGCTCATAATCGGCTACTTGATCTCGAAGGACGATTTGACGAGAAGGCCCTCAAGGCTCTTCTCGGCCAACTAGAAAAATAACCATGAGGTCACCATGACCCGAATCACCATATGCGGTACCGCCGCATTACTTTTCTGCGCTATCATCGGCTTCGTCTACTTTCAGCAAGCCGCCCCCCAGCAGCCTGACTTTGCTCCAGGCACCACAGTGCGAATTTTCCTTCCCGAACAGGGCAGCCTAGAAAAATTACGCTACGAGCGCTATGCCGCAGACAAAGTCAGTCGCACAGTCACAGACATCGAGTATGTCGATGGCAGCAGCGAACAAATAACTTACTGGGGCGACAACAACCTGCGTCGCGCGTCAATCAAATACTTCAAGCAAGAAGGAGACGACAAAGATGGCAACGCTAGCAGCGCCTCAAACACTGCCAACCAGAGTCGAAACAAGCAGCTGAAAAGCAAGGCTACTTTCGACCATCGCACCGGCAAGCTCTACACCAGCCATCAGGTCTACCGCATCGACGGAACCTTAGAACGCTCGGGTGAACTGCTTAGCGATGGCCGCTACCAAACTAGCTACTATTGGAGCGACGGCAAAACCCTGTCTCGTCAAAGAATATTCAACCAGAGTCGCGCTTACGTATCAGAGAAGCTGTTCCGTGAAAACGGATCGCTTTTAGCTGACGTTGTCCAAGGGCAATCAGACCAGAGAGAGATTGTGCTCTACTGGCCAAACGGCGCACGCCAGGCTACTTACAGCACAAATCTTGTGAACGGCGCCCGGGGAACTTACTATGCAGAAGACGGCGTAACAGTCACTTGCGAATTCTACCGCTCTTACTGGGCCAGTGAAGAAATTTACTACAACAGCGCTGGTCAAGTCTGGCAAAAGCGGCTCACATACCCAGGCAATGGCTCACTAACGATTAGCCTGTTCGCGTCCGATGGTCAGTTAGTCGCCGAGCAGTTCTGGAAAGTACGCCCGGCCTACAACGACAGACCTGCCTACAAGGCCCTCTCGTCAGTGGCACTCTACCGAACCGGCCAGACTAGACCATATCTCACCATTACCGCCAGCAATGGCATTGTTACTGTGCCGGATGGTGTTAACGAAGCCGGTCAAGATGCGAGCGGTGCGCAGATATTCAACCCAGCCTACCTGGTTGAACCGGCTAGCCTGCCCATTCCAGAACCAAGCATGACTGAGCGCGGTGCACCGAAACTAGTCTACGACTACGAATGAATCTTGAGTCGGATCCGCGCCAATGCGGATCCGGCTTATTCAGCAGTTGCTTACTAAAAACTAGTTCAAAATCTTCACTGAAATCGATACCGTCTGAATTCGCTAAAAGCAGTTTGGCAAAAAAAACGCAGCACCTCGCTACGCCATATAGTAATAATCGAGAAAATGACAATGCGTGAGGCTGGAAAGACGAACAATTCAACTGAATTGTTCGCTTCCCAGCCCTTTGCATTGTCAGAAAAAACCTTTTTTCGAAGAGCTTTTTACTAGGGCTTCTGATTAGAGTTTTCTACTGGCTCTCTCTTGCCAGCAGCAGCTGGGGTTGAAGGTGAAACCTTCACAATCCACTCAACCAGAGCCGCACCATCAGGCACACCCCAGCCGGTAGGATGATCCCACTTGGGTCCGGCCTTGTAGCCAGGGAAGCCAGCACCATGACCAGCACCATTGTTGCCTTTGGTGACGTCATAAAAGTAATTGCCGTAGTTAGCTGAATTGCCGAGGCGATAGACATAGGGATTGGCTGAGCCAACACGTTTGCCTGAAGCTTCTACCGTCAACACCCAGAGAGCAGCCCAAGTCGGAGCCGATGCACTGGTGCCACCGATGCGCGACCAGTCGCCCTGGAAGTAGAAGGAGTAGCCAGTGTACGGGTCAGCGTTCATAGCTACGTCAGCACTGGCGCGTTTGTCGCCGCCAGGCAAACCAGAGCCAACCTGCCAGCTCGGACGCGACCAGTGGTCGGAGACTCCGCCACCAGATCCGCTCCAAGCCGGCTCAGCCGTGCGTACACCGTTCTGCACGCTCAAACTTGTGCCACCAACAGCGGTGAAGCGCGGGTTAGACGAAGGGTAGTCGACTGCCCACTTTGGCACCTCTTTGCCCTTGCTTTTGATCTTGCAATCATAAGCACCATCGTCGCCGCTGGAGACAAAGAGAGCGATACCCTGAGCAGCCAATTGCTTGAAGACCATGTTCTCGGTCTTCATCATTAGCCAGCCAGTGCCTCTTTCACAAAGCCCCCAGCTCACCGTCATCACCGAAGCTTCGTTGTCTACCGCCACCTGATTGAACGTCAAGGCGAAGTTGAGAAAGCTGGGATTGACAGCGATGTACATCAAGACATCGGCATCAGGAATCTGCGAGCTGAGCAACTGCAGATCAAGAGTGGTTTCCTCTTCGAACTTACCGCTCAAGCCATTGATTGGAATATCGACCAGCTTGCCACCACGGACAATACCATGGCGCTTCCAGTAGGTCTCGATGTCCTTGATATCGTAGCCATACGCCGTGGCGATGGCAACTTTCACACCTTTACCGCTGTAGACCTTGGCGGCCACATTCTGGTTATTGCTGTTAGGAAAGTTGTAGGCTGTAGCAATGTCTTGCGGGGTGTGAGCCTGAGTCTGAGCCTTAGCTTTAGCCTGAGTGAGATTCGCCGGAGCTTTGCTGTGGGCGATACGGCTTTCCATCTGGGCAAAGGTGTTGAGACCAATGACCGACTGCACCACGTCTTTTAGGTGAATCGGGACAACAGGGTCACGGTCATTGCTCAAGTAGAACTGAGCCTTGGTCGAATCGGGAGCGTTAGGCTGACCGACGGTCGACTGATTAACGATCGTATCGACCGAATACTCGTTGATGGTGACGTTGAAGGCGTTTTCCAGTTGAGAGACCGTGCCCTCAGCGTGAATCATCAAACGATTCTTGGGCACTGCCTTGATTTTCAGTCCCTTGCTCGTGAGGTAACGCACGGCCTCATCGACGTCGTGGGTGGCCGGGGCGAAACGAGCGATGAACTGATCGGTGCTGAGAAACTGCTGATACTGAGGCGAATCCGGGTTCTGCAAATTATCGAGCAGGGCGTCGAGATCAGCCTCGTCACGCACTTTGAGGCCGACCAGAATTTCCAGCCGACTCTCAGGATTGGCGTGCCTGACCAGCTGTGATTCACCGAGCACTTCCGGTGTGTTACCAGAGAGTGTGACACCACCGGTGATGAAAGAAAAAGTAGGGCCGCGCTGCACAAGCCAGACGGCGGTGACAGCCACAAACGTCAGTACCAGAATGCGCAGCAGCGTTTTAATTGAATTAGATTGCATTGTAATCTCCTAGAAGTATAGGTATAGAGATTTTCGAAAAGCGAAGCTCTTTAGCTTCTGCAAGAAAAGTGCTTCAGACTTTCGGCAATGCGCAGGCACTGCCGTTCATCTTCTCCAGCACAGCAACACGCTCAGAAACGGGCGGGTGCGTCAGTTGGAGATAGCGCCAGAAAGCTTTGACCTTCTGCCAAACCGAAGTCGCCTGTGTTTCCACACGCACATCGAAGATTGGGTCGATGGTCATGATCGGACGCAGGGCTCGATAGAGCTCAGCTTCACGACCCTGGGGGCGGTTCTTCTCGACATAAGCCACCAGCTTGATCAATGCCGTAGCAAGATCGCAAGGCCGGCCGGTCATGAGAGAGCCAGTAGCATCAGCGGCAGATTCACGCGAGCGCATGACGAACATCTGCACGACCTTGGTCATCTGTCCGGTCACCTGAAAAATCAGGAACATGACGATGTATTCCAGAATGCCACCAAAGAAGCCCTGGGGCTTCTTCTGGCCATTGACCTTAAGGCCGAAGCTGGGCTTGAAGATACGGATACCAGAGAGCAAGATGCGCACACCAGCGTCGGTGATCATAAAGAAAACCATCGAGAGCACAGAGAGCATCGAGTTGATACCAACGTCGTAGTTCTTGACGTGGCCCAGTTCGTGGGCAAAGACTGCCTCGATTTCGGCATCGGTCATACCGGTGAGAAAGAGACCTTTGGTGGCAGCGACAACCGCTTTGCGGTGAATCGGACCAGTGGCAAAAGCGTTAGGAAGCGGATTGTCAGAGACGTATACCGGAGGCTTGAACTTCAGGCCGCTCTTGGCGTAGACCCGATCGACTATGGCCAGAAGGCGCTGATGCTCGGGGTTAGTGGGGTCAGCAGGAGTAGACTTGGTCATGGCGATGGCCACTTTGGCGCTGAACCACCAGCTCAGAACAGGAACCAAGAACCAGAGCAAGCCGAAGCCCAACTGGAAGCGATAGCTGTAGCCGAAACCGGCGAAGGCAGCAAAGACCAAGGCACCCATAGCACCATAGCCAAGAAGGGTTTTGAGCCAGGTAACAAGTAGACGACGACGCATCTGAGGGTATTTCGGGTCGTCGGGCCCGATGGAGCGATGAGACATTGAGATCTCCTTTTTTTTGTTATTAAGACTAGAAATCTCCAACACGTGACAGGTCGACAAACAGTAAACGGCCACCTAATGAACGACGCACCACGCACAATGCCTGGATGTTCTTAGGGGAGGTTTAGTGTTTAGCGGTGCGGAGCGTTAAAAGCCGTTAGGTGTAAGGGGGAGTAGAAGTAAAGTGACTGTAGAAATTTAGTTGGTAAGAGCATCTAATATCAACGCTCTAAAGTTATGAGCATCAAAAACAAACTTAGAGCTTAGTAAGTTTTATCAAGTACCAGATAGCGGCAATGAGCGAAGTCGATGACAACAAGCTTGAAAGCTAGTGTTCTCGGTGACCGGGAGCTCTCTTGAAAACAGCCTGCCAAGCGGGCTTCACCTGAGCAGCTTGCGTTAAGGAAGTAGCGCAGCTATCGAGAACGAGCCGGGCCAAGTGCCTACTGCACTAAATAGTATAGCGGTGGCTTTTTTTTAAGTTGTTGAAAGAGAAAGAGAAAGAGAGGCAGGAATTAACTCCTGCCTCTCTCTAATTTCTAAGCCTACCAGCAGCGCAGTAAGCTAAACGGCCTTAACTGACCTGATTACGCCGCGCGAACTTGCGAGCACCAGAGCCGACAGCGAGCAGACCGCAGCCAATCAAGACATAGCTGGCAGCGGCAAAGCCAGATGCCTGAGCGGCCGGCAGCAGCAAGGCGAAGGCGCCAAAGCAGATCCAAGAAAAGCCTCCGATAACGCGACCGAGACCGCGAATCGACTCAGGCTTGGCCAAGAGCGAAAGAGCGTTCAGCACTGCCAAAACTACGGCAGCCATGAACAAGAGTGTTTGATTGTCCATAGATTTCTCCTGGTTGTTGTTAGGCGCCGTGCGGCATCAGGTCGACGACTACACGCAAATGGGGGAAAGCAGCTTGCATGTAGCGACCAACGGCCAACACCTCTTCGTCGCTGGGTTGATAGGTGCCAGAGTTGCCATTGATGTGAATGACACCGTCGGTGTCCTTCCAGACCTCGCCAGCGAAGAGCACATCAGGGTCGTAGCCAGAGGCAAGCACATGCTTGCTCAACACCCAGTCGATGATCTTGACACCGACAGTGGTGCGTGCCACGATAATTTTCTTGACAGTGATCACCAAGTTGTACTTGTTCGACTTCTTGGCACTGTCGGTACGCAGCATGTCGTAGACATCGCGCTCGCTCTTGAGCCCGAGATCAGCGTAGGCTGGCGCTAGCACCTTGTGAATCAGCTTGATAACAAACTTCGAAAAGAGCACCCGCTTCTTCAGACGCGTGACAAAGTTGGGATTCGCCTGGGGAAAGGGCTTGAGACGCTCGCTGAGATAGTCGAGAGGATTGACCCGCGACTGCTCACCGGTGAAAAGCGCATGAGCACCCCAAAACTGCCGAAGAATAGCACCAGTCGAAGAAGGCACCGAGAGCTTGACAGTAAAGTCGCGGTGGTAGTCGACGCTGACTGGCAGTGCTGGGGCGACTTCACGGCAGATGACTTCCGGGGCAGACTTAAGGCCGACCAGCCCAGCAACAGCGCCAATGAGCTTGAATGGGGCCACAACGGCGGCACGAGCTACGCTCCAGAGCTTGCTCTTCTGCGACTTGGCTTCGAGCATACGCTCGCCATGGCGGCAGAAAGTCAGCAACTCGGCGGCGATGATCTGGCGAGCATAGCTCTCCATGTTAGCCTGGGTGGTGCGCACCACCTCCAACTCCACGGCTTTGCCTTCAAACTCAAGACCATGGCTGAGCAGGTAGCTGAGCAAGGCGTAGGGCATGTAGATGCTGCTCAGCTTGCGCGCGCCCGAGCTGAAACCAGCGTCTTCGAGAACACGCAGGTTGGCATTGACGCAAGTCATGTACTTCTTGCCATGATGCACACGCATGGCGGCACGCAGCTTCGCGGCAGCGTGTTCCGGCAAGTTAAGCAAACGCAGCATGATGCCCGACTGCACGAAGTTACGTGTGTCTTCCACCACTGACGGTGCGCGCTTCAGTGACTTGGCAGCGAACTTTTCGTAGCCGCCTTTGCCATCGGGCACTGTCAGGTAAACATTGGGCAGGCCGAAACCGAGAAAGATTTCGTTCTTGCCAGAAAAGAGGTCGGAGATGCGGAAGACCCGCAAATCTTGAATTGTCCGCTCGCGGATGCTGGAGGCGTCGACAACCTCGTCGACATGCGAGCCGAAGAGAAATTCGGGACGGCGCTCAAATTGATGAGCGAAGCCCGCATCGGGTGGCAATGCAGATTTAGCCATGTTTTCATGTCCGGTTGGGCGGCAGAGATGGATTTCTCTGCCGCTGGTCAAGGGAAACAGGAGCCTGAGGCCCTGCGGTATAGATGCTAGTTAGTGGTGAAAGCGTCCGTAGACGCAGTCACCGCGCTCGAAGTAGAGCGCCAGACGGTTGCAGAGGCTCTGGGCCGCACGCAGCAAGCGCACAACCAGACGAGCAGGGGGAAGAACCTTGCCAGTGCGCACGGCGGCCAGCAGAAGTTCGTAGTGGTCAAAAGCCATCGAGCCTGCGGCAAGCAGAGCAGAGACAGAGACGAAGCGAGCGCTGTCGGCTTTGGCATCATCACCCGCTTGCACAGAGGCTTCGACCTCGAGGGCAAGGTGTTGAGGCACCAGCCACATGTAGCCGTGATCGACCACGTGCCCTCGTTCGTCGCGTTCAGGCCGCGAGCGCACGTCAAGCAACACGAGCTCAGCTTCAGGCACGGTCACGCTGGTTTCTTCGCTGCCTTCACGAGCACCGCAGCCAGGAAGGCTTTCAGTGTGAGGATTGAGGAAGCCACCAGGAAACGACTCTTGGTCTTGGTAGGGCTGATGCAAACGAGTGATTGTCAGGACACGAGCCGCAGCAGTACCCGCACCAATCACCACCATTATGGTGGCAGTCGAGTCGGCCTTAGGAAACTGATAGAGCATCAGCCTAGTGCTTTTCACCAAGCCTTTGACTTGAGCAACCACAGTGGTCTGAATGCGAAATTCAGCCAGTTGCACAAGGGTAGTGGCAAAGGTGGCAGCCGATGAAGAAGCCGAGGCCCGCAGAGCATCAACGACCAATATCGGCACAGCACCGGCATCGGCCAGTTCATGGACCAGTGACAAGAGTGCTTCACCACTGCAATTACCGGCGACGAGAACGACTTGCTGAGCCAGTTCCGCAGGCGAAAGAGCATGCAGTTGCGCGAGTTGAGAAAGAGGAACATTGGCCTGGAGACAAAGAGAACGAAGCTGATTAAGCCTGCTTTCATTTTCGTCTCCAAGTACGAGGAGGTTGAAAGATACTTTCATATGATTTTCCCTAAGGGTCAAAAGCCGCAACGGTTGGCGTTTGTGGCTTCGACTGGTCAAAGCTAGATGGAGCTTACAGGAGTCTATCGCATCAGGTCGAATCAGCACCGCTCACAAGTTACCATCACGGCTCACCAGACAGCTATCGGCAACACTCTGATGAGCGGAGCATTCGATGCAGAGATAGTAAGCGTGGTTTAGTTTGAAAGCTAAGAGATTTTCCGTAGGTGCGAGATGAGAAGATGTCTTTACAACTTACCCGCGGGCAGTGAGCTAGAACAAGAAATTGAATCTCATAGAGCTTGGCTTCTCTCTAATTGCCTTTCATATTACCATTTAATGAGAAAAAACAAGTTGCCAAGCGCTAGCGGGGGTCGCGCTACTTGTTGGGATTCACCCCATTTTTCTTGCTCTCAACCCCAGAGAATCTAAGCAATCGAATATAGGGATAGTAATCAAACATCTGGTGAATTTCTACTTCAGTCCAAATGCCATCCATCCAGTTATTTGTGAACACCTGAGTACCTTCCCCCATAATGCCGCAATGGGCATTGGCGCCTCCATTGAGCGCGCTGGGTGGAGCCTTAAAACCCAACAAAATATCGCCAGGTTGACAGCACCGCAAAAGAACACCATCGTCAATGGCTCGCCCTTCACCATTGCGAACAACAAATTCACGGCACAAATTTGGCGGAGCTAAAAGCTGACGCCGCATAACTGTCACCACTGCACTGTGAACAGACGAGTTTCCGCTAGCTTTAAGTACATTACTCACGGCAGCAGCACAGCCCAGGGTGCCCTTAGCAAGACCATATCCAGGCCTCCACATTTCTCGCCCCAAACACTGCTTAGACTTAAGCAATAACTCTTGAGCAAAGACCGAATTAGACCGTGGTACAGCCTCGCCTTTAAGCCAGAAAGCCGAAACCAAACAGCAGACAAAGAGGGCAAATAGTAAAGTGAAGCTATTATTGGTAGGGTTCTGCAACAGCAATTCACCGGTTTCACTGGCTAAGAATAATATGGGCAGCGCTCTGTTAGACTAACTGAGGATAGATTATAGCTTGAGGAATTATGGGTCGCATACTGAGCCAATCTGAGCTGGCCGCCGTGGCCGACGAAGAGAAAAAACAAGGGCGAAAAGTTGTTTCAACCAATGGCTGCTTCGACATTTTGCATGTGGGCCATGCTCGTATTCTCAAGCAAGCGCGCGAATTAGGCGACTGCCTCTTTGTCGGAGTCAATTCTGACGCCTCTGTGAAGCGTTTAAAGGGGCCTGAAAGACCCATCAATAGTGAGGGTGACCGGGCAGAACTTTTGGCCAGCCTAGGAGCAGTAGACTATGTTTATATCTTCTCCGAAGACACACCAGTAGAATTTCTCACCGAAGTCAAACCAAATATTCACGTCAAAGGCGCCGACTACACCACTGGGCAGTTAGCTGAAACCCCCGTGGTTGAATCATTTGGCGGCAAAGTACAGCTGCTGGCCTTAGTGCCACTAAAGAGCACCACAGCATTGGTTGAAAAAATCAAAAACTAGTTTGCAACGACACTGTTATTTTCGCCTCTTACTTTGGCATTGTGGAGATTGAATCAATCTTCCACCATCCCCTGTTCGGCCGCTAGAAAGCGAGGAAATAACAAATCATGGAATTGGCAAACACGAAATCAACAAAATCAGTTGACCAAGTCAAAGAATCATCTTCAACTGAGAATTCCGCACTTGATTTTGCCCCAAACGCGCAGACTCAGCGCAGCTCCATACAAGAAATGGCACGGCTGGCAGGGCATTGCAACAGCTACTTGCCTAAAATTCAATTAGATTCGCCAGATGAAGCAAGCAGCATCCATGGTAACGACACTACTAGCGGCGGCAGCGGTGACACCAGCAGTAGTGACAAGCCTCAAAGTCTAATCGTCAAAGAGGCGCTCAACGCTTACAAAGAAAAAGGTCCAACAGCCGCTCTTCAGCTACTAAGAGAAGATCTCGCAGCTTTTGAAAAAGACTCAAAGCTTACACTCAAGCTACCAACAGCTCAAGGCGGAGCGGGTTTTGACGAAGCAACAACCAACAAAATAACGCAAGAGCGGTCAGCGGAACGTTGGCACGCAGTCAAACAAGCCCTACTAGAGCAAGATCCAAACGCTATTGAGAAGCTCAAAGTTGCCTACCTCGACCATACACTCAAAGCTATGAGCGCTGCGGGCAACCGCTACGGCAGCCTTGAGCCATATGGTGTATCAGGCCAGTCTCATTTTGAAAATCAGAAGAACAACGGCTCTAGCGCAATGATCCGCGAGTTCGCCAGTCAAATAAGCAAAGAATACAGTGCGATAGCCAATCCTAGCGGCAGAGATCTAGATGGCAATCGCATCGACAAACGAGAGCTTGATCAATACAAGATCAAACAAGCTCAAAGCTGGCGCTAGAGACAGGCATCAGAGGCCGGCCAGGCTGTTTATTTTGCCCTGCTGACGGCCGCCAACTTGAGACGAGCATCTTCTGAATAGTCCGAGTTCTCTGAGATTTTCAGCGCACGCTTAAACTGTTCTTTGGCTTCTTCTGATTTGTGCTTCTTCATCATGATCAGGCCCATACGATAGAAGGCCTCACCTAGGCGTTGATCATTGCGTGTAGCACTTTCATACGAGACCATAGCGCGGTCGAGGTCGCCTTGGCTCTCGTAAGCCGTACCGAGATTGTAGTGAGCAACTGCCAATTTAGGATTGAGTTTAACTGATGTCTCCCAATTCTTTATCGCCCCTGGTACATCCTTCTGTGCCCGAAGTGCAGCCCCTACGCCATTGTAGGTAATAGCGTCAGATGGATTAACCGCTAGAGCTTTGCGAAACTCGGCTAGAGCGTTGGCGTAATTATGCTGCTGGTTGTATGCCAGACCGAGGTTACTGTGAGCATCTCCCAGCTCAGGGTCAATCGCCAAAGCTGCTTTGTAATCGGTAATTGCTTGAGCTACTTGCCCAGAAAGATGCTCTTTTACAGCCTTGTTGAAGAAGCGACGAGCCTGAATTTTAGGATTATTAGTGCCCGCATTGGTATCAACGCTAGCAGGTTGCTCAGCTGGCGTTGCCGTTTCTGGAGCGGCAGCGGCGTCACTAACTTTCTCTGTCTCATCGTTAGTTTGAGGTGCTTGGGTTTCAGATTGCGCCATCGCTACTTCATTTTGAGGCTGCTCAACAGCAGGAGCCGTGGCTCTAGCCACCGGAGCCGTTCTCTGAACTGGTGCAACCCTCTGAACTGGCGCAGTTTTTTGTACAGGTACTGCATTCTGAACAGTTACGGCTTTCTGAACAGGCGCCGAAGCAACGACTCTCTTTGCCGGGGCAGGAGCGGCAACTTCAGCTTCTTGAACCGCTGGAGTTTCCTTTTCAATAGCCGCAGCAGCCTCATCAATAGTACTCGGCAGGGACGATGCGGCAGCTGTTATCTGCACGTCAGGTGTTGTGTCACGTACCTGCGCTGCGGTATCGTCACCAGTAGCCGCTTCAGCTTGCTGACTAGCTGGGCTTGGGCTGACTTCGACAGCAGCAGCTACAGCTGGTTTCTTCTCGGTGGCCAGTGTGGCATTTAGGTCGGCCTGAATCAGTGGTGTTTGCAGGGCAGCAGTGCTTATCAATGGTTTAAATCCCTGGGTCACCCCTTTCAACTCATCAGGGCTGCCTTTGCGCGGCCCCCACTCACCCTTATCATCTGGTTGTTCTGGGTTCTGCGCCACCAGTGCTTTAGCATACTGACTATAGACATCGGCAGCTGGCGCAGCAGCAGCAGTTTGGCTATCGACAGCAGCGGCAGTAACAGGCTGAGTATATTCTTCATTGAGACCGAGTGACACAGCTCCATCTAAGATGCGCAGTGCGGCCTTGATTTTGGCAGGAATAGCCAAGTCAAAAGCTACTCTAACAGTAGGAGTATCTTTAATTGGGGTAAGGAAACGTACCCTTTTGATACCAGGAAAGGCTTTATTGACTTCAGCCGAAAGGTCATCAGCACTCGGCATTGTAGCTGTGTCAATCACAGTGCTGGGCAAATCTATAATCAGACGGTGATCCGGCGAGGGCATTTCAAAAAGCTGTGGCGGAACCTTTACGCCCCCGCTGGCATACTCAAAAACTATGAGGTGGCTTGGATCAACCGAAATCTTCCGCAATGATGCTGTTTCAGCACTTTGAGCCTGGGCTGCAGGACAAAGGCTTCCGGTCAAACTAACAGTCAAGGCCAGACTAAATACCAAAGCAGGTGTCAGCCGCAAACTCAGCTTGAGAACCTCGCGCTTTAGTTTTTCTCTCAATCGAGCTTCACTATCCCGACCAGATGCTGGTGAATTTTTCTTCTCAGCCATTTCGTCCCCACATTTTCTCAGCTCTACACTGGCAAAGTTTACCTAAAAGATGGCCTTCTTTTGCAGGCGATCTGCTTAACCAAGCGCTATTTTAAGTTAGGCCATATTTAAAGTTCGAGCCTATAGCCGTATTATGTAAAAGCTCGTCAAGCAATTCACTATTGCCCCAGGAAAATTCAATGCCCCGTCGCAGTCAATCAAGAAAGACCAAGCTAGCACTCGCCCTGCTTAGCTTTGCCGCATTGCCAATACTCTGGGCACAACCGACAGAAGCACGCCGCGACAATTTGCCGGAACCACCAGCTATAGAAGCGCCCGTCGACATATTGGTAACTCCACCTGGCGAAGAAATCTATTTTCCGGTTCGACCCGACGGTCAGCCATTTCTTGTCAACATCGATACTACTGTCAACCTCACCGACAAAATAAACGGCTTCTATTATGATCCTAAATTTAGAGGCGAAGTTTGGGCCCCTTTTGATCAAGTCAGCTTAATTGAGCGAGCGACTAGAATGATGGCAACCTGGCCAGAGTACGATCAATTTAGCATCCTGCGCAAATTCAACGGTGTGAATAAATTCTTTGAAAAATATTCTGGCTTCGGCCCCTAGTCAACATAATGAGTGAAGATGAAGCCTGCAAATCCTGCCAATTCGGGCGCTAAAAGACTTGATCATATCGCCATTGCAGTGCACTCCATTGCCGAGGCTCTGCCCTTTTACGAAGGCTTAGGGCTAAAAACACTTGAGATTGAAATTGTCGAAGAGCAAGGTGTAAAAGTGGCGAAGCTTGATATTGGCAACACCCATATCGAGCTGCTCGAGCCACTCTCTGCCGATACACCAGTGGGCAAGTTTCTGGCACAGAAGGGCCCCGGTCTACACCACATTTGCATTGGCGTAGAAAATATTGAAGCCGATCTCGAAGAGTTGAAAAGTAGTGGAACTAAACTGATTAACGAAACAGCGAAAATCGGCGCAGGGGGCGCGAAAATTGCCTTCGTTCACCCAAAGGCAACTGGCGGTGTGCTTTTAGAACTTTCTCAGCCAAGCAAAGCGTAGTTAGCGTCAGAATCAGTAGGCCTGAGCCTGACATTACAATAGGTATCAAAAACATTGATGTTTTTGTACGTTTTTGCCGCTCTCTGGCACCCCTCTGATACATTTGGCCTTTGTAATCAAGCCGGGGCAGACTTGGCGTTGACGCTACAACCAATTGTTACCATTGGAGGCTAACCCATGCCAACTATGACCGAACTATCAAAAATCGAAAAAGCCTTGGGCAAACAGGCTTCTTACTTCCTCGAACACCAGAGCAAAGGTTTCCCTAAAGAACATTTGCATCTGCCTGGTCCTGATTTCGTCGACCGCATCGGCATGATTAGCGACCGCTCACCACGCGTATTGCAAAGCTTGCAAACTCTTTTCAACACAGGCCGTCTAGCCAACACTGGCTACCTTTCAATTCTTCCTGTTGACCAAGGCATTGAGCACTCAGCCGGAGCTTCTTTCGCTAAAAACCCAATTTATTTTGATGGCGAAAATATCATCAAATTAGCAATCGAAGGCGGATGCAACGCTGTTGCTTCAACATTCGGCGTACTTGGCTCGGTGGCCCGCAAGTATGCACACAAAATTCCTTTCATCGTTAAACTCAACCACAACGAATTCTTGAGCTATCCAAATGGTTACGACCAAATCATGTTTGGTTCGGTCAAGCAAGCCTGGGACATGGGCGCTGTAGCCGTTGGAGCAACCATCTATTTTGGTTCTGAAGAATCAACTAGACAAATTCAAGAAGTCTCAAAAGCTTTCAAAGAAGCTCATGATCTTGGCATGGCCACCATTCTCTGGTGCTATTTGCGCAACGGCGCCTTCAAAGTTGGCGATGTAGATTATTCACTAGCTGCCGACCTTTCAGGGCAAGCGAACCACCTCGGCGTCACCATTGAAGCCGACATCATCAAACAGAAATTGCCTGAAAACAACGGTGGCTACAACGCTCTCAAATTCGGTAAAACCGATGCTCGCGTTTATAGCGAACTGACTACAGATCACCCAATCGACTTGACTCGCTATCAAGTAGCCAACTGCTACATGGGCAGACAAGGCTTGATCAACTCAGGTGGTGCCTCTGGAGCCAACGATTTAGAGCAAGCCATCATGACTGCCGTGGTCAACAAAAGAGCTGGCGGAACCGGTCTAATATCTGGTCGCAAAGCTTTCCAAAAGCCAATGCAAGATGGTGTTGAATTGCTTAACGCTATTCAAGATGTCTACCTTTGTGAACAAGTAACCATCGCTTAAGGTGTACCTCTCTGAGCTAGGCTAGCCAGTAAGCAAAAAATCAAATTAAGGGTCACTCTCAATTAGGGTGGCCCTTTTTATTGGCGATCGCCAAAAGCCAATAGAATCAAGACACAGTCAGTTTATCGAAGAAATCAATTATTTAAATTCCGTATCTATTGGCAGAAAAAATGGAACCGAATGCTAAAGTTCTAGGTCGCAAGAACGAGCAGCACAATCTCTTCAAATGTAGAGCCAATTTGCCGATTTTCGAGGAATCCCAAACTAAGCTTCAAAAGTACCGTGCAAATTTACTGCATAAGTACGCTTCCTAGAGGTCAGACGTTGTCCGTGAGCACATACACTTCAGACTTGCCTATTGGCGAAATTCTCATTCAAGCTGGCCTGGTATCGCAGGTACAAATAGACGAAGCAGTGAAAGACGCAGGCACAAGACAGCGCCTCATTGGTAAAACACTAATAGCTCGCGGCTGGCTCAAACCTGAGCAACTACGCGCGGCACTGCAAGCACAATCACTCTTGAGAGATGGCATTGTCGATTCTTTCAAAGCGCTAAAAGCCCTTGGCATTGCCTGCAGTTTTGACAAATCATTTGAAGAAGCACTGAAAGAAATTACAATTTCTGCGGCAGCTGGCGCTAACAAAGAAACGACTTGCAAACTTGGTGAACTTCTTGTCGATGCGGGAATCATTGATAAACGCGAAATGGAAGCGGCACACAGCAAAAGCTTAGAACGCGGCGAGCCACTAGGAGTGGTGCTAGTTGCCGAGGGCCTACTGACTGAATCTTATTTAGACGCTACCCTAGAGCTACAAGTGCGGGTGCGTGACGGTATGTTCTCTCGCGAACAAGCCATCGCTGCTCTTAAGCAAGATCCGCGCCGCTTACTTGATATGATTGCGCCAAACATGAAGGCCGACGAAGGCCTAAAGCAGAAAACCAAAGCAGCCATTCGCCTCGGCGAATTGCTCATGCGTGCTGGTATTGTCTCGCAGAGCGATGTGCTGCAAGCACTAGAACTATCTCTTGCACACGGTCATCCTATTGGCGAAATGTTCGTGGCCCGCGGTTTTGTCACACGGGCCTTGCTTGATGCTGCTCTTTCGCTGCAACAAATGATTACTGCCACCCAACTTAGTATTGGTGAGGCCACCGCCTGTTTAGTCAAAGTCTTCAATAGCGACAAAGCCGTTTCGGAATGCCTACTAGAACTCAATTTCCTCAAGCTCCAGACACCAAGCGAAGCCGTTGGCGGACGGGTCAGACCAGGTCGCAAACCAACTCAAAGCCAACCCGATAACAGAGCAACAGTGACAGAGCTACCAGCACTGAGCTTCCACAAGCCCCAGCCAGGGCTAGATAGCTTAAAAGTAGAAGAGAGCTTAAAAGTAGAAAAAAGCGAAGCAAGCCCTCAGCTTAAAGGTGAACGCGACGCGAAACTTGATGCAACGATGGAAGCTGAACTTGAAGCAAAAATTGAAGCCGAGATTAAAGCTGAAATTCTCAATTTAGCCAATCGCACTGAAGATTCTATTCTCGGTGATCTTTTAAACAAGAAAGACCTTGCAAGCGAAAAAGCGCTCCTAGCGGAAGAAGTGTTAACCAGGGAAGAAAACTTACCGAGCGAAGAAGAAGGCTTACCGAGCGAAGAAGAATACATTGCCGCCAACTTTGCCTATTTTCAAGGGGACCGCCCGGAATTTTACCAGAGCCTGCGCGATGCCTATTCGCGCCTAGGTCGGGTAATGATGAAGCGCAAAGAGCTAATCGAATCAGAGGACATGCTCAAAGTGGCTGCCGACATCTCAGCAGCCGAGAACATCTTAGAAAAACAGCCAGAAGACTTGATGTTCCTTGCCTGTCTCTACCTAAAGCAAGGCAAGAGTTGGCAGTCAGAAAAGCTGCTAAAGCGCTGCCTAAGCATTCTAGAAGCTTCGCCCAATGTCAGCATTCGTTTGGTAGCCCTATGCCATCATCGCCTAGCCTTGGTCTACTGCCACCTAAGCCTGCTGTTCAAAGCCGAAAAATATTTCAAGAAAGCCAGCGAACTAATGGGATCAAGCGATCAAGGTGCTCTTAATCGATTGACACAAAGGCGACTAGCAGCCATTCTCAAAGACTACGCTGTCTTACTAAATCGCATGAGACGCGAGTCTGAAGCTGACAAATACTACGCTCAGGCGCGGAAGATTCTCTCATCATCACTTCTGACTGGCTGAAGCACGACTTGCCGAGGCTTACGATAGTGATCATAGGTGGTGAGCAAAGACTCGAGCAGGCTAGCTAGCGCTTCTCTAATTTTGTCAGTGATTCCATTCATCGTGTTTCCCCTTAGCGTGCCAATCACTACTTACCCAATTCTGCCTCAGTCGCCACCTTGACAAGTGAATTAAAGCGGGCTTGCGATTTCACCCGCCATAGACGCAGACCAACAGACTAAGTTCACAGATTACTGTCTCGGCCCAAAGCCATCCAAGTTTTAAACAACCAACTTAGCTAAGGCGCCGCGCTCGCGCGCGCTGTTGAGCATGGCACCAAAGAAAATGCTGATCGCAATGAAATAGAAAACATTAAGACCACTGGCCGTTATTAGATAGTTAGTTATATCGCCATGACCAGAAAGCACAGCCCGCATGCCTTCAAAAACATAGGTAGCTGGCACCATATACGCTACCGGCTGCAGCCAGTCTGGCAGCACAGATACCGGATAGAAGACCGCTGAAATTGGCTGAATGAGAAAAGGCACAGCCCAGGCCAGCGCTTCCGCTTGATGGCCGAAGCGAAAGATCAAAGAAGTCGTAAACATACCAAGCGACCAGCCCATAAAAAGCAAATTTAGAAAAAGAGGAATGAGGGCAAAGCTGATAGTGAGTATGTTAAAGGCATAAAGGCAAAAGGCTAAGCCGGACATAATCAAGCTCACAGCAAAAATTTGGGTAAGGCCAACAACAAAAGTAGAAGCGACAAATTCTGCCACCGTTATCGGTGCTACAAAGGCGTTAAGCAAATTGCGTGACCAGAGATCTTCCAGAAAAGAAACTGAAATAGACTGCTGAGCACGGTTGAGGATATTGAAGAATATAATGGCACCGATGAGAAAGGTGATGGCTGTGGGATTGGCACTATCTAGACGCATAAAATACTTAGCAACAAAGCCCCAGACGATTAAGTCCATAACTGGCCAGAAGACTACATCTAGCAATCTAAAGCCGCTGCGGGTATAGATATAAAAATAGCGATGGCAGAGACCCAATACTCTTCCGGGTCTAACAAGTATCAATTTCTCTCTCCACTTAGAAGGCTTGTGCTTACTTGATTTCTGGCAATGGCAATAAATACTTCTTCTAAAGTCTCCTGGCCAAACTGAGAAAGAATGGCCTCAGAGCTGCCTTCAGCTATTATTTTGCCTTGGTGCAAAAATAGCACTCTCTGGCATAACTCTTGCACGTCGCGCATATTGTGAGAGGTGTAGAGCACTGTCATATGGCGCTCTGCCTGCACTTGGGTTAATAACTTGCGCACTTTATCGGCAATGTCTGGGTCAAGACTTGCCGTTGGTTCGTCAAGCAGCAAAAACTCTGGGTCATTGAGTAAAGCTTTGCACAGATTCACCCTCGTTGACTCACCAGAAGACAGGCCACCAGTCATCTTATTGGCCAAATGGTCGACTTCAAACAGTTGCAGCAGCTCAGCTATTTTCTTCTTGCGATTGCCGACACCGTATAGCTGGGCAAAAACATCGAGATTCTCAACCACTTTGAGGTTGTAAGGCAAAGCCACATAGGCCGAAGAGAAATTACAGCGCTGGAGAACGGCAACGCGCTCCTTCCAAGGGTCCATGCCAAAAATAGAAACGCTGCCTGATGTCTGAGCTATCAACCCAAGCAAGATCTGAATAGTGGTTGATTTTCCTGCACCATTCGCACCCAGAAGCCCAACCACTTCTCCACGTTTAATCTGGAATGAAATCTCGTCAATTGCCACAGCCTTTCCAAAAGACTTGTGCAACTTCTCTACCGAGACAATGGTTTCAAGTTCGCTTTCAATATCGGCTGCCATAGTGGGCTTAGTTTAGCAGGCCGATAGCTCTGCTACGGAGGCTCGCGCGAGCTTAACTATCTTCTTTAGATTAAACCACTTTAGATACACCTCTAGATGCGTACTAATCTTCCCCTTAAGTATGGCTTTTGCTAGACCAGCAAACCTAGGGTGAAGGTTCCAACCCTTCTTTCTTCAACACAACAATAACAAGCAGTCAAATCCAATACCCATAGCCTTTAGCTCACTCCATGCAACCGCTTCGGCTGTTTGGTAGTAGCACAGAGTTTGCATCTCCCGTTCTGCGAGAGGCCAACCTGAATAGCATTGGTTTCGGAATACTGCTTTTGAGCGTGGTTTTGCAGAAAGAGCTTCTTGTTAGTGGGCACCAGTGGTGCTCATTCACGTTTCAACAACAAAATTCAAACGGAGAACACTATGACAACAAATCATGGCATCAAGCCCGCTTACATGGACAAGAGCGTCAGTCCCGGCGTCGATTTCAACCGCTTCGCCAACGGCACCTGGATCGACAACACCGAAATCCCCGCCAAGTATCCCCGCTGGGGCGCCTTCCTGATGCTGCGTGACCAGACTCTCGAGCAGACTCGCGTCATCCTCGAAGAGCTGGCCAGCCGCAGTGCAACCTTCGCCCCGGGCAGCATCGAGCAGAAGGTCAACGACTTCTTTGCCTCGGGCATGGACGAAGCAGCCATCGAGGCAGCTGGCATCAGCCCCATCAAGGACGAGCTGGCCCGCATCAACACCATCCGCACCCTGCGCCGCCTCGGGGACGTCATCGCCCATCTGCACACTGTCGGTGTCGGTGGCGCCTTCGCTTTCGGCGCTTCGCCGGATGCCGATGATTCTAGCCAGATGATCGGCCACGCGCTGCAGTCTGGCATCGGTCTGCCTGACCGCGATTACTACCTGGGCCGCGACAAGAAGAGCAAGGAACTGCGCCAGCAGTACGTCAACATGCTCTGCCGCATGTTCGAACTGATCGGCGAGAAGCCGACGGTTGCTCGCCGCCATGCCGAAGCCGTGCTCAAGCTCGAGACGGCCATGGCCAAGGCCTTCATGAGCAAGGAAGACCGCCGCGACCCGGACAAGACCAAGAACAAGATGACGATCGCTCAGTTCCAGGCCCTGGTGCCCAAGCTGAACGTCACCCGCTACTTCAGCAACATCGGCTGCCCTCCGATGGAAACCCTCAACGTCATGCAGCCGGCCTACTTCCAGGCGCTCAACAAGCTCCTGACCAAGGTCTCGCTCAATGACTGGCGCGTCTATCTGCGTTGGCAGCTGATTCGCAGCTCGTCGTCGGCTCTGCCTGCGGCGTTCGGCGACGCTTCCTTCGAGTTCTACGGCAAGACCATGCAGGGCAGCAAGGAACGCGAACCGCGTTGGATGCGCATGATCTCGGCAACCAACGGTGCCCTCGGCGAAGCTCTCGGCCAGCTCTATGTGGCCAAGCACTTCAAGCCCGAGGCCAAGGCCAAGATGCTCGAACTGATTGCGCTCCTGCAGGACGCCTTCCGCGACAGCATCAACGAGCGTACATGGATGAGCGAGGAAACCCGCGCCAACGCCCTGGCCAAGCTCGACGCCTTCGTGCCAATGATCGGCTACCCCGACAAGTGGCGCGATTACTCCAACCTGCACATCGACCGCACGTCGTTCGCGGGCAACTGTCTGCGTGCCGACGAGTTCGAGCACAAGGCTGACCTGGCCAAGATCGGCAAGCCGGTGGACCAGTCGGAATGGCACATGACCCCGCAGACGGTCAATGCCTACTACTCGCCGCAATCGAACCGCATCGTCTTCCCTGCGGCGATTCTGCAAGACCCCTTCTTCGACCCGGAGGCTGATTTTGCCTTCAACTGCGGCGGCATCTTGGTGGTTATTGGCCACGAAGAGTCGCACGGCTTCGACGACAAGGGTTGCCGTTATGACGGCCAGGGCAATCTGCGCAACTGGTTTGCGGAGGGCGACCTGGACAAGTTCATGGTGCTGATCAATCTGCTGAAGAAGCAGTTCGGTCAGTTCACTGTGGCTGGCGGCAAGAAGGTCAACCCCAACCTGGTAGCTGGCGAAGCTGCTGGCGACCTGGGTGGTATCAAGCTGGCCTTGCGTGTGCTGAAGAAGCACATCGCCAAGCACGGCATGACCATCGACGAGAACGGCTACAACGACCTGCAGCGCTTCTTCATTGCCTTCGGGCAGATCTGGGCGTCCAAGGTCACTCCTCAGTACGAGGAACAGCAGGTGGCAACTGACCCGCATCCGCCGGCACAGTTCCGTGTCAACGGTACCCTCGCCCACTTGGCCGAGTTCGCCGAAGCTTTCGGTCTGCCCGACGATTGCCCGATGATGCTGCCTCCGGCCGATCGCTGCGACCTCTGGTAACAGCGGTTACTGCCGAGTTAAATCGGTAGTTCTAGAGACTGTCACTGTTCCAGGCTGGAAGCTTATGCCCTCGTGGCGTAGGTTTTCAGCTTGGGCGGTGGCAGTTTCTTTTTCAATTTTTCTACTACATTTTATAGTCTGACTTTCGATAGTTAAACGAGAAAACGGCTCATTTCCAAGAGGCGTAGTTGACTGAGATTAAGTCTAGAGGCAGTTTGATTCAGCGTCACCCTTGGTATAAAAATATTGGTGCACAAGTCACATAGAACTCTTAGCAGGCCGGGAAAATGAAATCCGAAGAAATAAATCGTCCCCGCCAGCAAAGCCCCCGAGGCAAACAAGCTAGAGCTTTGACACGGGCTATCGACATGGTAAGCGACGAATTCATCGAGAATTTTTCGCAGACAGGTGTCGACAACGGGCCGGAGAAAGCAAGTCATTCGGGCAGTCCTAGCGCTGAGTTGCACAGCAAACAAGTTGTCGAAGCGAGAGCGGCTAGAGAGCGCAGAGAAGCCCAAGAAGAGAAAGATTCAAGCGCTGCCAAAGTCGAGTTTGTGGGCTTCGCCTCCTTACTGGCCAAGGCTAAAAAAAACACCGGAGAATCAGCCTTTTCTCGTCTTTTAGACGACAGCGATGCCAGTAACGCGGCCACGAATGATGGTTGCGTTGATAGTGCAAATCAAGCGACCATAGCTAGTTTCAAACCTGGCACTGAAACAACAGCAGACGGCTCTGTCATTAGAGTTAAAGAAACAGGCAAAAAGAAACGGGGGCTCTACACCTCCTGCATGCAAAAGCCTAGTGCTGCTCAGGTAGAAACAGCAAGCATTGCCGTGCAAGAAGCCGCGTCTACTGAGCAACGAGAAGCTGAGGTGGGCATGCTCAAACCATCAGCCGCGCAAATCGAAGCTGCTATTATCCAGGCCGCTGAGGCTAATGCCGCAAAAGCCACTGCTCTTGAGCTAAAAAGAATGCAGGAGCAAGAACAAGCGTGCTGCCCGATCATGAAAAACGCTGTTTTTCAAATAGTGGGCCTCTGGCGCAAATTGACGAGTTGGACAAAAACCAAAGCGGGCTGAGAACTAAAGCGCGCTGAGCACTAAAACTACTTGAGAGCTTGGGCTAAAGCGTGGTCAATAGCTGGCCCTAGTTCAATACAGAGACGTGAAATTTCTTTGCTGACCATGCCCTGAAAATGCTCCGCAGTTGAAGTATCCCAAGAAACTGTATCTGAGAGAGAAGCAAGAGAAGGGTCAAAACTACCAGGAAGACCAGCGAGAGATTCCACCAAATGCAGAGTGCAACTAAACGACTGCGCTCCATAACGACCAACCCTAAAGCTATAACCAGGCCAACTCGAAACTAGATCATAGATACTATCGACGAGAGGCTTCGTTACTGCCATCCGTTTTTTTTTAGTACCGGGAATAGTGCCACAATGAAAGAAGTGAAGCATCACTGGAATTTCCAACTTTGCCCATTGCTTTGGTCCGAACTGGGCTTCGAAGTGAATCCCCTGACCATCTTCGTTCAACCAATGTGGGCGAAATACATGCATCGTCACCGACACTGGCGTTTGCGGAAGCGGCGGAAAGCAATGCACACTGACTAGCCAATTTTGATTAAACCAACCCTGCCTGCTGAGACATGTAGATACGCCATCCATCAAAGATTTGGCGCTTTGCATATCAAGGGGAAGTGGGGAAAGGTTGTGCCTTTTCAAATTTAATTCCGCACTATTAACCGCATGGTAAAGTTTTTATAGAAATCTATCGCTAAGATTCTAGCAGCATGGCGAAAGAGACAATTGAAGAGCGAAAAATACTTACAACTACACCTACAACTACATTCGGTAGTAGCGGAAATCAAAAAGCAAAGAGAGAGAGTTCCGAAGAACCACCCCACCTTGCTCAAAACTAGCGGCACTTTATTGGCACCACTGGTTTTTCTGACGGTTACGGCTTGAGCGCAGAATCAGGCTTGAGCGAAGAACCAGGCTTGAGCGAAGAACCAGGCTTAGCCGCAGTCGTCGGGTCTTTCTCCTCAGGCGGCGGATACATTTCTGCATAGGCCTCATCGATGAAAGTCTTCAACTGAGCTTCGCTCTTGGCACCAGATGCAGTGTCGTAGACCTGCAGCGGCGGCATGACCATGTAATAGACCGGATAAGAAAGTCCGCTCTGGAACTCCTCTTCGCTGGTTGTTACGCGAAAGAAGTTCACCTTGCCTTTGTAGGCTTCGGCCAAATTGTTGACCAGCTGATGCTGAGCAGTGCAGGCCCTGTCGCAGTGCTTGGGGTCGTACTCTTCGATAAAGACTGGCAGTGCCGACTTGGCCACCACAGTCAACATCGATTCGTAGCCGATTTCTTGCACAGACAGAAACGACGGCGGCTTGACACTTTCATCGTTGCGACCAGCGGTAACCACACTGCAGGCAGTCAGAGTGACGAGGGGAATGCTCAATGCCGCAAGCGCAAACAGCAACTTGGGCAACATGCGTAGAATTCTCATGGCTGCTACTTGGAAGACCTGTCCAGAAGACGGGTGGGAATGTTGGCGAGCATCATGCCCACAGTCACGATCAGCCCAGCGAAAATAGCGGAGAGCACTCCCTGCACGGCGTAGACGGTAGGTATTACCAGACCCAAAGCGGCGATGAAGAGAACGATACCGGTGATCGTACTGAGCACCAGCCACTTCATGACGCCGGGCATCGGACAAGTTCCTTTTGCCACCCCAAACAGCGGGTTAACGAGCTTCGTCCACAGGCTCTGATAGCCGTGAAAGACAGAGCCAAGAACCACAGCCAGAATCACGCCTCCGTTGTAGTCGACACCAGGCAGAAGCGCTGGCGCCAAATACATCAACGAAGCGATGCTAAAGACTGCACGAATCAGTTCGAGAAAATATTTGTTGTTCATGATTGTTATCCCAAAAAGGGGCACGCCCTACCAAGATTTTCATCTCGATAAGACGTGCCCCAGCGAACACCAGGCCGGATTTGACCTGGTGGAGAACTAGACCGAAGTGGCCGCTTAAGGCCTTACTTCTTGCCGCCGGCTACTTCTTGCCGAACATGGCCGAGATGCTCTGCCAAACGGAAGCCACAGCCCGAGAGATGGGGCCGAGCAGAGCGATGATCGGAGCCACGAGCTTGGCGAGGAAGCTGAAGATCGGCTTGGCGATGGCCAGAACCAGGCGATAGACGACAGAGAACTGACGCCAGAAGCCTTCGTACACCTTCCACATGAAGTCGAAGGTGTTGCTCAGCAACGGAGCCAACCAGCCGGTGATCACCAGGTTAGCGATCGGGCGAATGGCCAAATAGACCGCCGGCGCGACGAAACCCGCAACGATGCTAGCAGCGGTGCAAGCCACGACGATGGTAGCGACAACGTTGCCACCAGAGACGCCGTAGGCCCAATGCGCGCTCGAGAGCAGAGCGACGAAACCACCACCCGCTGCCAGAGCCTCAGCACCCCACTTGTAGAAGAGCTTGCCGAGCAGCATGAACAGGTTGATGCCGACGAAGACAGCCAGGGCCGTGTTGAGCCAGAAGCCGAAGCTGAGGTAGCCCATTGCCAGAGGCAGAGCCTGCCAGATGGCAACGCCAATCACCGCGATGTTGAGCAGGTGACCGAACATGCCCGAGTAGGGCGAGCTGTCGGAGAAAGCCGAGCGCTGGATGTCGCGAATGGCAGAACGGAGCTTGAGGAACGCTGCCACAGCAGCGTTATGAACCGAGTCGAGCACGGCGCCCACCGGAGCAGATGCCCAAGAGGTCAGGGCACGCACGATCAGGTAGAAGAAGGGGTAGGCGATCAAGCCGACGGCGAAGGTGATACCAACGCAAGCCGCAGCCAACCAACCACCGACGATACCAACCAAACCAGGCAGTACGAACCACGAAGCGATACCAGCGGTAATCGACAGGGTGACACCGATCAGCGGATTGCCCGACGACTTGTTGATCACTTCACGCAACGCCTCGACGTAGCTGTAGAGCACCGAGACAGCCACCGCGACCCAAACGAGCACCGGCGGCAGATGGACCAGGCCAGCGACGTAGTACGCCACAGCACCAGAGATCAGCGCCACAACGATGTTCATCAGGTTGTGATAGAAAGTGCGGAAGTCTTTGTTCTCTTCGTCGTCGTAGACGGCTTCGAGCAGGTTCTTCCAGCCGCGCAGAACGGCTTCGACCAGACCGCCAGAAAGCAGGGCAATGACGCCCGGGACGACGTAGATGAAGCCGACCACAGCAACGGCAGCAGCCGCAGCGTAGAGGCCGACGCCAGCGAAACCGGCAAGCAGTGCAGTCTTGGCAACGATGGCCCAGGTGGCAGCGCCACTGAGAACCGTAACCAGATGACCTTCCTTGCCTTCATCCTGCAACTGGTAGAGCGGCACAACCACGAGGGTGGCAGCCGTGAGCGCCAGCAAACCAGCGAGGGCCTGGTTGACGTGGTAGTCGAACAGTACCGTCGGCACCAGGGCAATCAGATAGGTGTAGCTGGTGTAAGCAACGAAGGCGCCGAGAGCGAGAGTGGCCACACCGACGACGAAGGAGAGCACACCGAAGGCCCAACGCTTGCGACGGGGCGCGCCTTCAGCAGGCGGAGTGTCGAGAACGGTGTTCCACAGTGCAGTCGCACCAGGAAACTTGCAAGCCACCGAAACAAGACCCTTGAACATCGGCGCAGCCGCGTTCTTGGCAATCTTGCGGGTGAGGTCGAGGAACTTCTCGCCCAGGTTCCACAGAGGCTTGAAGACACCCAGGTAGGCCAACGGCCAGACAATGCCGCCAGTGAGCCAGAAACCGAGGATGGAGCCAAGGCCCCACCAGATAAACGAGACGCCGTTGGCGAGGCCGAAGCTTGCCGCCGAAAGTGCCGCGAGGCAGGAGAGGCCGAAGCCGACGAGACAACTGACGATGATGCTCTGCCACTTGCCGCCGTATGCCTTCTTGGACAGGAACTTGGAAGGTTCCCAGACCAGCATGAAGAGGGCGACGAAGGGATAGAGAACGAACTTGAGGGCCTTCATGAGGCCACTTTCACTTGTGGTATTCATAGTTTCTCCAAAGGTTCTACGAGAACAGAGTTGTTCTGTCCGCGCAGCGGTAGAGAGAAGCTTCGAACCAGGCACTTGAACAAAACGCACTCGCCGTCCGCAACAAAGCTGTGACTACCCACATGCTTGATGCAGTAGTTACGGAGGCTGTATAGCGAGTATGTGGCGTTAAGTCGTTGGTGGCGGTTTAAAGTTTCTCGGGAAAATGGTTGATGGGTAGTTCCCAAGAGACTAAATAAAACTACGGGCGGAAAGCTAGTAAATAGCTAGACGTGAGCCATATCTAAGATCATGAGCTCTCGCTAGCATTAAGCAATATATACACACGGCCTGCGCGCACATATCGATCAAGCGCCATTGTCGGCACTGGTGGTTCGCAGGCACGGCGCCAGTCCAACCTAGCGCGGCTAGGTTAAGCAGCAGAACGACATAGCCAGCACGGCCATTTAAATTGTGAGAATCAGCTCAGCAAGTAGGCGGAAAGATTGCGCTAAAAGTTGCTGGTAGTACTAGTCTGAATGTGATCCAGCGTTTATCTTTGGCTGCTCAGCCTGTGATGTGATGCTGGTTTGCGATGTGATGCTGGCTTGCGATGAGATGCTGGCTTGCGATGGCTTCCATGCCACCTCACATACGCCTTTGGCGCATCGGGAGTTCGATTGGACCTGATGATTGTTTGTGGCAACGATATCGTTTGATCTTTCGGTCTTAGGTTGTCCGAAATAATACTGTCCAAGGGATTCCGAGTTCATCTTAGATTCCTTCCTACTAGCCTCGAAAACGAGGATTTGGTTAACTTCATTGCCATGAACGCCATGGCCCTGATCGATAACTTCTGGCATCTTACCAAGAGCCAATACGTATCGCATAGAATATTCACTTTTTATCAGACTTTTATGCAATAAATATCTTTTGGTGCTACCGCAAATGGCCGCAAATGAAGCAAAAACGGCAATAAACTGATAAGATCAGAAAGTGTCAAGACCTAGGCTACTACTGCCTTTCACTCAATCCAGACGGTTTCCACTTGAAAAGCTGCCCGCAGTGCGCAAAATCTCTTAAACTTATTGACATTGGCGGCAAAGACCGACTGGCTTGCCTTGAACCCTCGTGCGACTTCGTCCACTGGGACAATCCCAAACCGGTCACCGCCACTTTAGTCACTACCGACGCTGGCCTAGTACTGGTCAAACGCAAATATGAACCATTCGTCGACGACTGGTGCCTCCCCGGTGGCTTCATTGAAGCGACAGAGCATCCAGCCGAATCAGCCGCTCGCGAAGTACTAGAAGAAACTGGCCTGCACGTCGAAGTGCAGAAGCTAGTGGGCGCCTCTGCCCCCGGCCGCGGTATCAATGTTGTTATACTCTTCTACCTGGCAAAAGCCATCAAAGGCGACTTAATTGCTGGTGATGACGCCAGTGATGTCGGGGCTTTCCAGCTAGATCAACTGCCAAAAAACATTTGCTTTGAGCTACACCGCCAAATGATTGCTCGATACTTCAGCGAAAATGGCAGCTTCTGAAGGCCAGCTTTCGCTTAAGACTCACCGCAAATACGCGACTTCAAAGTAATTTCCAACTCATCGGCTGAATCCATACCATTGCCTACAAGATAGCTACCCGCAGTGGTTTTAATCAACATGCCTTCGGGAAGAAGCGGGTAAGGCTCGCTCACCGCCTTAAGATCGACCCACAAAATTTTCTTCTCAAAGAACCAAGTACGCAAAACGAAATGTTCTGGCTTGATTTCTAAACGACAGGGCATCAAGGCAATGACATACGAGCGCCAGAGTAGTACGGCAGAAATTACAAAGGCAAACACCATCAAAAGACCAATGTCGGCCGCTGAGTGCTGACCAGACTGTTGCAGAGCCATGGTAAAGCACCAGACAACGCCAATAAAAATTAGACTCAAAACCGCTTGACCAATTTGGAATATTAGCGAAACTGGATCTTGCTTGAAACTGCGAAACGGATTAAGGCTGCTAGAACCTTTTGGCAAATGATCACGAATAATTGCCACTAATTTCTCACAACGCTCAAGCCAAATTGGAAAGGAAATTTCGCCTCCCTCATATTCAGCGGTATAGCGCACCACATTCCAGTTAGAGCGCCGCGTCAGGCTCTTTAGCAGGGCGAAGCGGCAGACACGCTGCTTGAAGGCCGAGTAAGTCGTAACAGACTCTTTCTCGACTTTCACCTTGTAGGTAATCAGGCCATACACCGGCAAGATACAAGTAGCTAATAAAGCCAATGTTGCTAGAACTATCTTGCCAGTGATTGAAATGGCAGCAAATTTACCAAAAGCGAGAAGCACTAGGGGCAGCAACAATAAGAGAGTCAGCACTGTGCATTCGGCCAAAACTCTTACAGCAACCATAGTCTTTAAGCGAAAATAGAGGGGATATTGCTCTTCTAGCGACTTGGCTGCAAGCTTTTCTTCAGCGATGGCAGAATAACTGCGAGCGTGAAGGAAATTGCTAAATGCACCTGACAACAGGTTCTTTATTTTACTCTTGAAATCGTCAGGTGCGCTCATATCTGTGATTTTGCCAGAAGTTAGCGCACTTAGCGAGCATATTTATTCCTAGCAATTATTACAAGTAATCTTTCTAGCAATATTAGTAAGTCACTAGCTTTACTTTTAATAACCTCAAAAGTGGCTGCTGTGCTTGAACCAGCTAGGTCGATGACACTAGGGTCTATAGGTCCTTTTTCTTCTACATTACAATTTCTCGAGCCTCACACGCAAAACCTATCTAAGGGTCATATATGTCTAATAACACGAGCTCTCCGCAGCAAACTCTGCGCGTTGAACGAGACTCGATGGGAGAAATGTCGGTACCTACCAATGCCTATTGGGGTGCCAGCACTCAGCGAGCCGTTCTCAACTTTCCTATCAGCAACCTACGCTTCAGCCGCTCCATGATCAAAGCCTTGGCTCTAATCAAACTGGCTGCAGCTAAGACCAATGCTGAAAACGGAGATTTACCCAAAGCTATTGCCACTGCCATTGTCACTGCTGCTCAAGAAGTGGCTGACGGTGCCTTGGACGATCACTTTGTCGTCGATATCTTTCAAACTGGTTCTGGTACTTCGACCAACATGAACGCCAATGAGGTGATTGCCCGACGTGCCAGTCAACATCTTGAGGGCAGCAACACCAAGATTCATCCCAATGACCACGTCAACATGGGTCAATCCTCCAACGACGTCATTCCCACAGCCATCCATCTGGCCGCCTTACTCGACATCAAAGAGCGGCTTCTTCCGGCTTTGAGAGAACTGTCACGCTGTCTTGGCCGCAAGGCAAAGCAGTTCGACAAAGTGATCAAAACTGGTCGCACGCACTTGCAGGATGCTACTCCCATTACCCTCGGGCAAGAATTTCTCGGCTACAAAGGCCAAGTCGACAATGCCATAAAGCGACTACGCTACGCCCAGGGTAGATTGTCGCAAGTCGCTCTTGGTGGCACCGCTGTTGGTACCGGCATCAACACCAAAGCAGGGTTTGCCAAAGCTACCTTAACTGAGCTTTCTCTCTTGGCTGCCGTCAAGGTAAAAGAGACCAGCAATCACTTTCAGGCGCAGTCTAGCATTGATGAAATTGTCGATTGCAGTGGCGTTCTCAAAACGATTGCCACTAGCATCTACAAGATTGCCAATGACGTTCGCTGGATGGGAAGTGGTCCACGAGCCGGTCTAGCCGAACTGGTTTTGCCAGCGGTACAACCTGGTAGCTCAATCATGCCTGGCAAAGTCAACCCAGTTATTTGCGAGTCGACCATGCAGGTCTGCTTCAAAGTGATTGGTAACGACGCCACGGTAACACTTGCCAGTCAGGCCAGTTCTTTCGAGCTCAATGTTGCTCTGCCCGTAGCAGCTCATTGCTTGCTTGAATCGATCACGCTGCTTGCAGCCGCCAGCGCCAATTTCAGCAGCAATTGTTTAAAAGACCTCAAAGCCACGGCTAACGGTCCAGCTCTGGTGGAGCGCGGCCTAGCGCTCTGCACGGCTCTGGCGCCAGTTGTCGGCTATGATCTTGCCGCTGAGATTGCCAAAGAAGCCGCGCAGTCTGGTGAAACCATTCTGCTCGTGGCCCAGCGCAAGACCAGTCTTTCGCTGGAAGAATTGAGCAAGTTGCTTGATCCTTTTGCTATGACAAAGCCCGGAGCGAAGGGGTCGGAGTAACAACCGGCTCACGAGCCGCGTCGTACAAGAAATATCTAGAGAGGGAAGTGGCATGGGCTGCTTCCCTCTCTATTTTTCACTACATGTCACTACATGTCACTACAAAGGCCGCAAAGCCATTGCCTTCGTAGACAATAATCAACAGCGGGCAATCAATAACTTAAATTTTTCATTTTTTCTACTACATTTTTTAGTACAGCTTCATACTTGTCTTTATGGCCTGTGCGATGATCTTGCAAGAAGAAGTGTGGTGGAGCTGCTATGCAGAATAAAGGTAAAGAGCAATGCAACGAAGCAAGAGAGCGACTCTTTGCCGACGCTAAAGCTGCGTATTTTTCAGGTGACGGCAATCACGCCATGGCAATGCTGCGTAGGTGGTGGAATTTCGAAGCTCTAATAGCTGAAACTCAGAGATTACCGAAACCAGAAGCCTTGAGAAAACCGTCTTACTACTTTGGACCTGGTGGAAGCGATGGGCGGGCCGAGGGATGTGATCCGAACAACCCATATCCAGCTGGCGTGCCTCGCAAGCCCTTCCCTCATGCCGGTTCCGGGCAAGCGGTTGTTAAACCAAGAGAGCCCCTATGAAATTTGAACTGCACGAAGGAAGTAGGCATCGGCCTTTCTGCAATAGTTCTTCTCGCTGTAAATCAAAGCCATGCGCTTGAATAGCGGCACTAAATGCGGTGCAGCCAACCCTGCTCTTCTCGAAACCACTTTAACGGCTTGTTTTAAAAGAGGCAAGGCACGCTCAGGAAAACTTTCGCAGCAATAGCTATCCGCCAAACTAGTGACACAACTAACGTAGACCTCGCAATCCAGATCATTGACGGTGGTGTATATCCTTATGGCCTTGCGCAAAAGCTGCTGAGCCTCTGCTCGTTGAGAGCGCTGCCGTAGCAGAGATAGAGCCAAACCAAGCGCGCTATCGGCCTCGTGAACTGGCTCGAGGTCTTGAGTCGAAGAGACTATTAGGGCCTCACGAAACATTGCTTCGGCAATTGCTGAGTCTCCTGTGTTCAAAGCCGCTTTTCCCACTTGAAAATAATTGGACCAGACAGCGTCGGCAATCATTTTGACTTCTCCCTATGCGTTGGCAAATTTCATATAGGGAGTGTAAAAGGCACACCAGTAAAAAGCTCTGTGCAATTGCACAGAGCTTAACTAGCCATCACTGGGAAGAGCGAAAGAAACAGATTGGAAAAACCGAGGACGAAATTTAGTAGTGCAAATTGCCCCAAACAGCCTCTAGTGATGCCATCTGCCTGGTGAGATACTGCTTCTCTCTTGAACTTGGAGAACAATACGACTGCCAGTAGAGGCGCCAGTAGTTACCGTAAGCCTTCTGCCTTCCAGTGTTCGCTTCGCTGCTCAGTACTTCTTCGCCCACAATGAAGGTGTAAGGCTTCATTGTGCAAACTCCACCTTCGCACTCAGAAGCACTAGAAAAGTCTTCTCTACGAGTTCCAGGTCCACGCTCCAACCATACTTTATCGAGTCTTGACCTGGTGAGGGGATGCAATTCATCAATGGCAATCGAGAAGACATCATCATCGCGTCGCAGACCTTCTGGGTGCAACTCTAAAGTGCAATCATCCGGCAGTGGTTCGCGATGACCAAGTACTTGACCATCAGAGCCAGTAGCGACAACGTGAGCAGCAAACGACGTAAGCAATCTGTCGAACAAGGCCTGGCGAATTTTCTTCCAGAGCCTAAGAGTCAAATCTAGCTCGCCTGATTCAGCCGCATCTAGAGCATGACATACCGTTTTCAGAGAATTTGCAACTTGGTGAAGGTCATTTGTACCTTCGGTCAGAGTTTGTCTATAAAACTCATAGGCTTTGTCTAGAGCAACCCGATCTCTTCTATCAGCCTTTTCCATTGCCACCCCCGGTTTCCTGCTGTCTCCATTTGCATATATACCCGCCTTGGCCTATTTTTCATCCCCAAAATGTAACCACTTTTTGACTTTCCAGCGGTCAGGCTTTCATACTTGTCTATATTTCTACTTGTCTATATTTCTATTTTTCTACTTTGCTCGCACATCAAGCATTTCAGACATATCATCGGCCAGTCCGCTGATGCCGCGGCTGAGATACTGACTATTAATTGGTCCAGCATCCTTTAACCTGGCAGGAGGGCGAAAGTAATTGCTATCGGCGATTATTTCTGACCGATTAGAAATAGTTCTGATGGTCCAAGATTTCTCTTCACGCTTTCCTACCCTGAGAACACTGATTAAAGAAATAGGCATGCCCTTAAGTACAGGCAAATTCATATAGCGTGAAACTATGGCTCCGACAGGGGCAGTCTCAAAGTAGTCTCTTGAAGTAATAATGTACCGCAACACATCATTCTTCTCAGTCCAGCCACTCCAACCGCTTGAAGTGACTCCAGAGCCTGGATACAAGTACTCATACTTCTTACCCTGAGCATCGACTGTAACAATAGTCTTTTCTGGAGCCTTAAAATTGGCAGTAACACCAGCCATACGAAAAGAAGGCATAAAAAACTTCTTCCATTCAACTAGGCTTAAATGAGCAACTTCTTTGGCGTCAGCACGCACAGCATAGACTTGCCAATCTGGTGCAGCGCTAAATAGTTCATAACCACCCTTGAAGCTCTTTAATCGAACTCCCACGGCCGAGGCGACCACCTCAAACTTGCCATCTACAGCCGACTCTTGCAAAAGTCTCACAGCTGCAATGTTCTTCACAGGGGATTTCGCTGAATTTGCATCAGTGGCCAAAACAGCATTAGCCATAGCAAACTGACAAACAACTGTCAGAACTGATGGCAAAAAGGCGGCCCTTAGAATAGGTTTCGACAGAAGCTGGTGAAGCAAACTAGTCATCTAACTTAAATCCCCGAATGCAGACAACATACCCTAACGCTAAGCCATTTTCCCGCCTCTATTCATGTATATAGTATAGATATCCGTGTTTTGCCTGGATTTCATTGCCCCTGGAGCACTTCCGTGGTTTCAAAGATGGCAATTTAGCGAGGCAATTGTTGTAAAGCTTAGTGTT